>Ga0126339_10002552_pt1 | contig 13101 bp, 12 predicted proteins | sample OrbTmetagenome_2_FD_92532 | JGI IMG/M metagenome (GOLD analysis project Ga0126339, IMG submission 92532) | Coral microbial communities from Petempiche,Puerto Morelos, Mexico - Orbicella T R C metagenome | ecosystem: Host-associated > Invertebrates > Cnidaria > Coral | place: Petempiche,Puerto... | reverse complement strand
GTATGATCATGATACATTTGTCTTCTAGCCTCAAAGATTACTTGGAGAAAAATGACTCAGCAAGTGAATCTGTGGTGTGGGAATTTCTTGTTGACTTGTCTTTGGTTAGTATTGTACATATTGATGAAATGCTTTAGCAGGGTTACCACAGGTCAGGAAATGGTCAGAGAAAAAAATAGTCCTCAAGGTCAGGGAAAAGACATGGAATTTTATTTTGAGTCGGGGAAAATTGATATTTTTGAAGAAAAGTCAGGGAAAATTCAAAAAGTTTAACATGGCTGCCTGATTTAATACCATTGATGGCTGGAAGAAACATTTGGGGCCACTGTGATCTCAACTGAACAATATTTTTCCTTAATGAAGAAGGAAAATTTGTTGAAAACTTATCATTCTTAATGAAAGAATAGAAAGGACAGCTGTAAGTTGAGGCCAGAAGCCACTACTAGATCTGACATTAATGTGTTTATTTTGTCAGGGAAATCTTATTTTTATCAGGGAAATCTTATTTTTATCAGGGAAAAGTCGGGAAATTTTGAAAAGTGATGCCTGTGGCAACCATGTTTAGTTCAAAGTCATACCTTATAGCTTTGAAAGTAGTGACCATCTAAGGTTATGACTTATGGAAATGTTTCTTTTTTCCATAGAAAGACCTCATGCATCGGTCGAGATGTATCAAAATCGCAGACACAAAATATTAATGACATATATCTAGGAAGTCCATAGAGACGTGGTATTGTTATGCGCATGAATGAACAACAGATAACAATACAGCTGCTGAGCTAGTTTGTAAAAACAATAACAACAGCGATGTATGTTAAGCCCTGACTACTGATGATTCATCATTAATTGTTTACTGCTTTATTTTACCAGGGTTTGAAACATCTTCATGATAATGATATGGTTCACATGGATATCAAACCAGCAAACATTTTTATTGGTCTTGATGGGTTGTGTAAAATAGGAGATTTTGGTTTGGTATTAGAATTGTCAAAAGTAAGTACTTTTAATTACTACATGTAAGGTCTTTATATATATATTAATTATATACGATGTGGTCATTTTCAGGGTGTTCTCAAAATTATTCTTATTTGTCAATGAAGCCAAAAAGTAACTGGCTGTGTTTTTGACACTGGCTGGAATGTGTTATTTGTAATTATGCTTTTTGTTTTGCACAATACAAATCAACCTGGAAAACTAATAGTAATTTTATGTATTGCTGAGTTATGGAGATTACTGCCACAATTTTTTTCACAGCGCTTTCTTTTTCTTGTTAGTGTGATACTACGCAAGCTCTAGAAGGAGATCCTAAATATCTTGCAGCAGAGTTAATGCAAGGTCGATTTACTAAGAGTGCTGATATATTCAGGTAGGTTGATTTCCTGTGCCAAAAGTAAGTCAGATCAAGTTTAGCAATATTTCACAAGTTGATATGTAAGCTAGTGTGTTCATGCAGTGAGCGTCTTTTATATTAGCTTTCTACACATCAGTGCTAATTATTAAAAATTATTAATTATTAAAAAAGAAAGTCAGGAAATAAGTTGATCCAGAATTGTTCAGTTTCTCTTATGATATTTTACATTTGTTTGTTAATGTTTAAACCATCAAGTAAACATGCTTTGCTAAAGTACATGTTTTGTTATCTTTTCTTTAGCTTAGGGATAACTCTGTTAGAGTTGGCTAGTGATCTCGATTTACCTAGAGGTGGATACACTTGGCATCAACTCAGGAATGGACAGCTTCCTGATGTGTTCACACAAGGTTTGCATTAGCACAAGACACACCTGTAGTTCGATGCAGTTGTGCCTTTTGATATTTTTGTGATTTCTTATTTTGTCAGAATGAGATACTTAAATGTATTAATTTGAAAATGTTTGTGCCTGTGTCTCAACAAAAGTACATACATAATTCTAATTTTCCACTATATTTTTATGAGTACAGTGGAACCCTGATAATCCGGTCACCAACGGACTGCAAAAATGTGGCCGTATTAACAAGGTGGCCATATTAAAGGGGTTCTTTGAATAAGAAAATGACTCACTGAGCTTTTGCTTGGGCCAGAATAAAGAGGCCATAATAAAGAGGTGGCTGTAGGGTGGACGTAAGGTGGGGTTTTACTGTATTAAATTTTAGTCGACCACCTCAATCAGAGATGCAGATATACATTTGGAAACAGATCCATGCAAATAGCTGAGACAACTTTTTGCTCCATAGATTCAGAATTAGAATCAGATTCTATGTATAACAGTTGGAATCGGAGGCCCATATTTGATATACATGCATGCCTTAAATTGTTCTGCTATATTTTTCACTGTAGGCATATCCCCAGAACTTAGAAGGCTAATTTCATGGATGATGGACCCATTACCACAGCAAAGGTTTGTTGTTTCTCTTTGCAGTATTTTAGTGCTGTTCTGTGGAGAAAAGTACTGGCCTGGTATGCCACTTTGCTTCAATTCCTGCAAGCTTTATTTTTTTACTTTAATTGGTGAAATCTATTCTACAAAAATTATTAGTTTAAACCACAGGTTGTGAGGTTTGCATTTTCATTTGTTCAAATGTATACAAAAGGTAACAAAAGTGTAATGAGACACCTTAGTGTAAATGCCATTTTAAAATGCCCCATACACTTCTTTCTCTTTTTCCCCCCCAAACAATAGTTGTTTTACCATCTCAAGTCTAGGACTGCAGAGACCAAAGCACCTGCACAACATTGAATTGATATCATGTTTTTGTAACAGAAGACGGAGTCAAATATTGTAAAGGTGTCACTTTCTAAGAGTCTCTCGGCTACCTTTTTCAGGGCTTTCATTAACGTTTTCAGCAGTAGGGTGACTGGTTTTTACACATGGGCAAAACTTTTTGATCTGAACTTCTTTATAAGAGAAACTTTCCTCTAGATGGTCAAACCAGGCAGGCAAAATCATCCTCACAGCCAGTCAATTTTCCTGCTGCAAGGCCCTTAATGAAACCCCTGCTTTTGAAGTCCATCAGATTGTTTTTGTTTTTGTTTTTGTTTTTTTTCAAAAAAAAAAAAAATACATGTACCTGTTGTTCCTTCAATTTTATGTCCCTAGATTGATAAGACAAGTTCATTCAGTAGGACAATTAGTTAATAGTTTGTTTGTATGATTGTCAGACCAAGTGTTGATGAGATATTGGCAGAACCAGCAGTTCGACAGGTAAACAGCATTTTGAACAGTGTATTGCGGACGCCTTGTTTTCTGTGTCCTGGCTTTCTAAACTTCAGTCCTGATGACAGGACGAAAAAGTAAGGAGAAATTTATCCAGGTGGGTTTTTCAGACCTCAAGATTTTTCAAACCAATTAATAGCTAAAACTAAATCATTGTACCTTTAGGCATGGAAGAGAAGGCAAAGAGTGTATTTATATGGCTGGATGGTGAGTGTGTTTATAGCTTCAAGTGATTCAGATTGACTTATTGAATTACACTGTAATTGTTTGAAACTTTCAGAAATTTGTGATTCTTAACTGAGCTACATGTGTGTATTTTCTCTGTGTTAGAAACAATCAATATTCAGAATGTATTCAGCACTATGTACTATTTTGTTATGGCTTTGGATGATTATACTGTGGCCTTTCCGTCCATTAGGAGGTATGATCCGTATTTATTTAGTAACCTTTTTCCATCACAAGTAATTAATTGTAATGGCTCTGTCAACAGCATGGCCTACTCTTCCTTCTTTAAAAATAGTCCAAAGCATAATAAAATAAAGCTTTGGATAGCCTTGTTTTAAAAAAATTTACATTTAGCTTAGTCTGATTTCTAGTTTGCCAGGGACGAACAACCCAGAATTTTATTTTTGGTGCAAGGGGCATGTGATCACCACCAATACATGGACTGTAACACAGGCTAGAGGTGTCATTGCCATTATGAGCAACCTATTTTGTTAAAATACTGAATTTGATCATATTGTGCAGAGGTATAACAGTTTGCAAAGAAGCTGCAGCTTCAGTTGAATATCTGGATTAGCTCAACTGATTAAGTAAGGACCTTCTGTTTATAACAGGAAAGTAACGTAAAAAGTTCAGACAGGTTACCTAGCCTTTCTCATTGAAAAATACATGTAAACCTTGGGGCTTTTTGTGAGTACTTTTCTTTTCTCTATAGAATCATGGATGTGGAGCAAAACCTTAACAAAACCAGAAACATCGTTCCACGAGGACTTGAGCTTTTCTTCTGATGGTGAAAATTAATTTTTTTCTACCATAATTTAACTACAACCATAGTTAGTATACTAACTATGCTACAACTAAGTCCATGAGTTTCACAATTTGAGCAAGCAACTTGGGCTTCAGTTCTGAGTATTGAAGGCTTGAGTCATGTTTCAGAAAATGGATGTGATAAGTTAAAAGTATCCTTGTGGCATAATGTGACTTGTAAAATTTAATTGTATCCCTAATCTTGTTGATATGCTGCACAGTTGAAGTATGTTGCAGTACTCCAGTCCTAGGGATTAGAGAAGCCTGTGGCAGTATGAAACCCTTAGGAAGTTAAGGCTCAGTCTGGCTTCTTGTGTGTCACGGATGACAACAACAATTGCAAAGGTTCACCCATCACCCTTCACCCTTCATCCTCTGAAGCTCTCATCCTCTGAAGCTCTCCCTCCCAGGAGCGTTTTTTAATGTTCTGCATGTACTCCCAATATTTTTCAGGTTGCCCTGGGAAAGGATTTCCTGGTACACTTGTATTTTGTAATACAAAATGTCTCCTATACTCCTGGGCAAAAAGAAACCCTACTAAAAACAGAACATAGCCTTGAACCAAGGAATCTCATACACCAGCCGTTGGACCCCCACGCATGTACCTCAGATCCAAGGAATATTTTTAGATGTAGTGCATTGCTCAATATTTGTTATTTTCAGTTTGAGAAATATGATTTTTTTCCCTGTAGAATCCTGTAATAATTCCATGTATGAGAGCAGTGCCACTCCCAACTGCAGCATATCATTTGAAGAAATGCTGACGCATTCCATTCCAAGACCTCCATGGCACGGGTATATGTGTAAATTATTCATCAACTGTATCAGTTTGAATGTCTTGATTGTGAGCTGGTAACTTAACACAAACTCTAATGCTACCATACATTTTTTTAAAGATGATCCTCTCATTTTCTTTGTTTTGCTCTATTTTGCAGTTTTTTAAATTTCGTGAACTCTCATTCCGTTACTATCTTCAATTAAGCGTTCAAACACTGACTCATTTGTCTTTCAGGATAACTACACTCTTAGTGATCGATTGGGAATTTCTCTCGTTCTTTCAGATTTTTCTTTCAAAAGTTGCATTGCAATCCTAAAAAAAACCTGTTTAGTACAGAATTAGTAACCTACGGCTAAATATTATAAGTGCTACACGTAGATGACTGATGAAAAGGATTTCATGTCATGTAATGGTGTAGTGTTTACAAATGATTTTCAGCTGTTTTCTTTCAGTTATGATTTTACACCTTTTTCGTTTTTCAGTGATGGTTACTGCAGTTCACCTGTTCATCTAACACCTTGTAGCCGGACAGATCAATCGAACATATCTCCTCAAATCTATCCAGAGAAAGAGAGGTGAGTAGATTTACCCCAACCCCCTTAAAAAAACCGTTTTACACCTATAAATAGGTTCAGGTAGTCTTATATTTTATTGATTATTTTGTTTTTCTGTCCAGAATTACACCACCTTTTCATACAAGCAGTCCAGAACATGAGAGGTATACACCTCCATCGGAAAGAAGGCGAGGGCCGCTTTTTGATGAGGACGGATTTGTTCCTAAAAATGTTGTTGGTCCTAGAAATCTACTTGAGGTAAACATCTGTCTATCAAGCAAACCCTTCTGTTGCAGTACTACATTTTGCAGACCAAAATTCCAACAAATGTGAAGATTTTAAAACGCGTAAAATTAATAATGTAAGCCCCATTGGAAGAGGACTGCCTGATTGGCCTTCCAGACAACCTTTGCCTGTTTGTGAAAACAAACCTCGCAGCAGTCGGTCAAATGTCATAAATCATGATATTTAGACTCAGTCCAAACGTCGAACTTGACATGAGCCAAACCTAATCCTAACGAGATTTTAAAACAATAGTTTTTGCTCATTTGCATTAGTTTCGGCTCATGAAGTTAGAGATTTGAGCATGGCTTTAGACTCAGTCAATCTACAAATGAAATCTATACTGCCGTCAAAAACTACTTTCTTTTTTCAGAGGTCTGGTTTGAAGACAAAATTAGAGCTGAATTCTAAACAGTCTTTTAAGTGAAATTTCCAAACATGTTATACCCTAAAATTAATAGTCATGTTAACAGATGCACTGCAAATGATTGCAACTGAGTTTTAATTCTCTGATTTCAGGTGTTTGAAGACGCCGCACATACTTCTGATTGGTGATAAGTGTTCTTGTTAGTTGTTCTGTTGTCATGGTACGCACACGATAATGAACACTGCTTAACAAGAAGACGTGACGACAATGAAAGAGATCTGCTAGCGGCGGGACGTGAAACTGACAGAGACCTTTAGCATACCGTGCTTATTCCAGGGATGTAGAGTCATTGCGCTTTTCGTCAAACCAGTGTTTTTCTCAAAGTGCACCTTGGAAAAACTTGTCTATGGTGTACATGTAAGCTGCTTCAACACTGCTAGATCAAACACTTGCTAGATCAGACTTCGGTGAGAATGGAATACCTCACGTCCTCTTGTATTTGATCTTTGGTGAAATATTTTCAAACTCCACTTGTAAATAGTCATAAAACGTTGATCAGATGGGACAATGGTCGTAGCCCTAGAACTCCTTGCTTGTTGAAAATTAAATAGCTTTGTCTTTAATGGTATACCGTTCCTAATCAGCTTCTGCCCTCTTAAGAAAAAGATACCGCTGACCGAGGTAAAGATATCTCGGTTTCAGCGTCTCACGGGGTGCTGTTGAAAAAACGTTCAACTTGTAATGTTAGGAGAAGATGATATTCACCTACTTTATAATTTAAATAAAAAAGTTTAGTTCCGGGCTTATAGTGCCACAGTGATCGGTGGCCAGTCAACATAACCGGAAAAACAAACGACAGTTTGTGAATACTTACAAATCACTAGAGGAGATTCTGATTCTTAATAACTAGCCTAAACTCGGAAAGTTTGAGGATGATACCGAATGGAAAATGAGACCAGTTCATATGACGATAATGAACGAAAATTCTAGTTGCACAAGTTTGATGAAGAGTGCTTTTATGTAATACCAGAAACCTTTTACGAGTATCTGGCAGTAAATGCAGTGATTGATGCCTATAAAAAATGCCCACAGCTGAAGAACGTGTAATAATGTCAACTTCTTGGTCACCTATTTGTGTTTCGATGTCTTCCCCTAATGACGAAGTTTTTACCTGTTTTTGTAGCCTTTTTAAGGCTTCATGCGTCCCATGGCGCCATAAGGACCCGTGATGAAGGTGATTTGTAACATTTTTGCGAAGTTCAGTAAACCTCACCAAACTGAAAGGTATTAGAGTAGACTTTGCTTTAGGGTAATTAATATATGTCGTGTAGGTGTGCCGTTTGAAACGCAACCAGTGAAACTACAAATACAGTTCTTTGTAAGTTATTTCCATTGATCTTCATTTTAATGATTATGATTATGCCGCACTGTAAAGTATTGTTGGCAATTTTACCTGCTATTGGGCACAAGAAAAACTCGCATGTATTCGCATTGTTACGTTCAAGAAACATCGGGCTTGAACTAAGTGTAAAGTAGCAGCTAAAAATTATTAAAGTAAAAACGTTCTTTAGATACACTAGAGTGTGTTACCTTTGCGTTTAGTTTTTAATGGCAGAGTAGAGGTCGTAGTCTAGAATAATAAGTTAGTTTGCTCCCTTTCCCACACAGGCTTTTTTGACGTTAGAAATCTTTACAAACCCCTCTCCCGGTTTGCGGTTTTTCTTGCGCGTCCGAAGTCGCCCGATCTCTACACGGAAACAAAATGTCGCAAATTAATGCCCGAAGCGTTTTAAAGAGATTCCGCGATAACAATTGGGAGCTGGGGAAGGATTTTTTAAAGGTTTGTCGTGTCAAAAAACGTGTAGATGTTGGGGACCGCGAGCGCGTGCTGGATGACGTGTATGGTACCTGGGTGACGGTAAGATCATGTTGCGAAAAGCGATTCGAGAAAAAACTTTGCAAAAGACGCAAAATTCTCCGACTGTCGTAAAAGTATTCGAAAACAAATTCGGCCAAGTTGTAAAAAAATATGTCGGCTTCTTTTTGTTTGTGGAAACTACGAAATTTAGACATTAGAGTGAATTTTCGGATTGCTTTCAAAATGTTTGGGAAAAGAGTTGCCTCACTTGACGATATAAAAAATTTTGCACAATGGGAAAAGGCCTAGTTACGAGTTTGGCGCTACAGTGTTACGCAGGATATGTGGGTAGCGTTTTTCCCTGTAAGGTCGCGTCAGAGATGACAACTGGAGACAAAGGTAAACTATTTCATTCTCTTCATTCCTTTATACACTCCCATCCTATTCAACAAGATTGTGTGTTCCCAGTGTTGGCATAATATAACAACAATAATTTTGTGCCACAAAAGGCTCCCACTAGTTCACTAACCTTGTGAGAATTGTGATGCTTCATTCCAGTTAACTACCATAGAATTCCAATAGTAGCGCCCCACCCCCTCGAAGATAATATATTTGCCCCCGGAAGTAACGTTAACTTTTCAACTGTTGTTATAGCGGAGCTCCAGCGGCCCGAAGGGCCGCCAAGCGGAGCACCATAGTCATAGGAAAGAAAAGGAAACCCATGAGTTGATCTTCTCATGGTTATCATGGCTAGCGGTATTGCTCGTGGGCACGTAAGCACGGCAGCGGCGACGACGGAGTCGCGTAAGATGGCGGCCATACTCTAGCTAATTAAAAGTAGGTTGACAGGTGTGTGCGGATGGCGATCGAGACCCGCAGACGCGATTCGACGTGAGCTTCTAGGTGGGGTCCGGGATGATGCCTCCTCAGAAAATTTTATCTGATTTTGCCCTCTAAAGCACCATTTCCGGCATTCCTGACATAAGTGACAAGTGTTTGTGAAGCTAAGGCATGGTATAAAATCTGGAGTTGACCTTATTTCTCAACCAGAAAACCAAAGTAATGCAGTGCCGAAATGTACATCATCTTTTACCCAATTTGACAACCAAACAATTGGTGGGCATGAAACAACTACGTATAAAAAACCAAAGAACTTTATTCTATTATTTTTATAAATAGTCAAACAAATAACAAAGCAGTGCTGCCCAAAGGGGGGGGGGGGAGGTGTTGCAACCCCCTCAACCCCTCCCTTGGCTCCGTTTCTGACTAATAATTGATGTCTTTTGTTTTTGCAGTAACATTAGGAGTAACTGGTAAGTTTATTTCTCTCACGGCTGTGCTCATATAAAGGTACAATTTTTCCATTTGGGCCGCTTACATGGAGCGTCAAGCAATTCATATTGCTTGATGGTTTATTCCAGAAAAAATCCACACTTTTCACTTTTACGGTGTTTTCCACTATTCCGGAAATTTTAGTTGGAAGTCAAATGGAAAGGTCCGTTTCGGTTCCACCTCACCGGAATATTCGGGACGACCTCTGAAGGTGGCCCACTTTGATCGGTCGGACCGTCGGAACGAAACTTGCCGTTCCATTTTGACAAACCGGTTCATTGCCCTGCTTCTTTTCTTCAGTAGATTTCACTTATGTAGGAGGCTGGGGAAAGGAGTAGAAATGGTGAGTCTCGGTTGGCCTGGTTTGACCGGAAAATGTCGTTCTATTTTTTCTTGGTTGGTCCCACTGGTTTCTTGTAAAGTTTGTCAATTGATTTAAAACCATGTTACAAGACATTTTATGAATTTCATTTTTTAAATTTTGCTTACCACTAAATAGTAACACCTTAAGTTGTTTTGTCGTTCTAGCGCTGTCATTTGGGGATAGTCAGTTTCAGACATGCAGCATTCCAAGACTTCCATGCACAAATCTGTGGTTTTAATTGGCCTTTCAAGTGTTCGTTTCTCTCATGATCCAGAGTTGCTTTGCCAATTTTCTGTTGCATTTGTTTTACATTCAAGCCATTGGAAAACGGATGGATGAATAGTTTCTGGTGTATTCTTATGAAATGAAAGACGTTGATGCCACTTTCCAGACTGAACTACGGAAAATGTTGTTGCAATATAGGCCATCAACGTGATGCGAATTGTCAAGTAAATGTAAATGTATCTACTTCTCTTTGTTTATCCATCTGTCGTAACCAAGCATCTCCATTAAATCGCTGCAAACCTCTTCTACAACTTTTATTAAGTCCTCCGGTACATTTTCCCACTTATCAATAACATGTGAGTCATTTCTGTAAAGAGAGTAAGCTGATTTTTCTTTGGTATTGCTTGGCGGTCTGTTATGAGCAGATATCCATTTATCAACGCTCTTAGACCAATCAAATCCTGCAAATCTGTACAGTTCCCGTGCTATATTTACGGTATTGACCGCAAGATCTTCGTAACGAAATACTTTAGAGCGATCCTTAAGCCAGGGTGGGGGAAAGAGCAAACCCATTCGTATATACTGCTCAATGGGATCGCAAAGCTTATGAACATATAAACTAAAATTGGAACCTCGGTAACTTCTTTTTATCCAGGTCACGGATTTCATTCTAGAGTAAATCACTGCTCTAGGATCGCGTACCAAGTGAATCAATCTCACATCATATTCATTCTGCTGCTGGAAAAGTTCCCGGAAACTTTGTATAGTTTTGTCAGGCACTCGAGAGGTCAATATTTTGATAACCGTATGTTTGTAAGTGTTACAGGCCATCTTCAGCAGTGAATCTGAGAACGGCAGACATCTTAACTTCTTACCGGGGCACAAATACCCACTAGTGAGCGCCTTACTGCGTTTGCCTTGAGAATTCAGATAACTTTGCATTTGAGATATTACTGAAATCGCATTTGAAGAAGCTGTCGATTAAGTTGACGCACGTTTGTCTGAAGTTGATTAGTTCATTTCTTTGTTTGATCACACCAGATTTACATAGTTTTTCGAATTCTATTCGCAGTGGCTCAAACCAGAATATGACGTGCGGATTGCTGTCAAACATCGCTCCAAGGAAAGACGACCTTCCTCTTCCGGGACTTAACATAATCAGATTTTTCCTTGGGGCGAACTTCTGTGATTTAATGTTCTCAACCCTTTGGCTAATTTCCATTTTAGAGGTGGTTCTCCTTATTCCAGTGTAATTTAACATAATTAAGCCTTGTTCGATGCCGGATGTCTTTGCTATTTCCTCTGTTTTCGTGGTTTCTGGTCGTTCTAGTCGATCTTCTTTATGCTGCTCCATCGTGTTGTTATTCTGTCCACGAACTAAACGCACAACTGGAGCCAGCTCCTGAATGAAAAACACCACCGACAGCCAGACAAGGACACAACATGCAGCAAACATCACGCGACGCTTCATGTCAAATGCAGCAGTAACCGCTGATTCTGACAAAACAACAAAACCGTCAGTCGCATGATAGAATCTGGTTTATACTGGTTACCGGTTACTGATTTACCGTTTGGTGTAAAAACAACATCAAAATATCTACGTCAAAGTAAAGTGTCGAATTATTATTATAAACAACAAATAGAAGTGCTAGCACAAAGGACAACACAGGGAATGATCATTCTCTGCAGCAATTAGTTTTGGTCTCCTTTGTGCGAGGGAAATCGTAGCCATGACCTCCCGAACACAGGGCGTGCGCTCTATCCACTGAGCTACGAGAACTATGTTGAGCAAGATCATTGTCATGTTGATCAATTCACCTTTCACATCTTAAGTATTGCTTTTTTTAATAGAAAGACCATGGTTCAAGATTTATTAGACATGCAAATGGTCGGTTTCACGCTTGAATACTAAGGAGCTGTTTTTAGCAGCCAGCGCGAGTTACAAGTTTGAAAACGTATGTCCTTCTTCAGGCGTAAGCTGATAGAAACTTGAAAACTAAATTTGATAATCTAATGTTTTAACATCATTGACTTCATCACATCGTGTTTCTTGACTTTAAGCCAGGATTTGGCGACGGTGCAACTGACGGGTTAATTATACATGCTACACCAATTGACTTTGGTTAACTATTAAGAACTCTGTTGAAAATAAGAGAGATGGTTTCACTACTGAAGAGATCTATCGATCGTATAGCTGGCCACTTCCTAGACTGACTCCTACAACGAAACGTTTGACAAAGGCAAAATGTCAATCTCTCAGAGACGAGGTATAACCTCACTAATACCACAGGACCGAAGCTACCTGGTCAAATTAACAAATTGGCTTCTAATTACACTTCTAAATGTCGACTATAAAATACTGGCAAGAGCAATTGCGAAAAGAATTGAACTCAAATTACCCAAATTATACACTCAGAGCAAACCGGATTCGTCAAAGGAAGGTTTATGGGTCAAAACGTAAGACTGCTCAATCACGTTATGGAATATACTGAACCAAACAAAATTCCAGGAATTATGGTACTTACAGATTTCGAGAAAGCATTTGATACGTTAGAATGGCAATTCATTCATAATACGCTAAAATATCTAAAGCTCGGTCCAAGCCTTAGGAACTGGATCTCTGTCATGTACTCCGATGCAGAAAGCGGAACACTAAATGGAGGTTACGCGAGGTGTCCGGCAAGGATGTCCCTTGGGACCTATTCTATTTATACTAGCTGCAGAACTACTGGCGCAAAAGATACGTCAGATTAATTAGCAAGAGTAAGGGGATTAAGCTCCCAAATAATGCAAACGTCGAACTAAGCCAATTTGCTAATGATACAACCCTCATCTGTAAGGATATTGAATCACTAAAGGCTAGTTTTCACTGGTGACGGAGTCGTAGTCGGAGTCGTAATCAGAAGTGTAGAGTGATACGATCTAATGAAAATCAAACCGACGGAGTCAGAAGCAGAACACCCGATTCTGCTTAGGACTCTGTCGTTTATGATCTAGCGAAAACTAGATTGTCGGAGTCGGAAATAGAAGCGGAAGAATATCAAACCAATCAAAATGCTCGATTCCTGGCCTTGTGATTGATTGGTTCTTCCGCCTCCGACAATCTAGTTTTCACAGGATC
>Ga0126339_10002550_pt1 | contig 13103 bp, 9 predicted proteins | sample OrbTmetagenome_2_FD_92532 | JGI IMG/M metagenome (GOLD analysis project Ga0126339, IMG submission 92532) | Coral microbial communities from Petempiche,Puerto Morelos, Mexico - Orbicella T R C metagenome | ecosystem: Host-associated > Invertebrates > Cnidaria > Coral | place: Petempiche,Puerto... | reverse complement strand
ATTCTCCTTCAAAAGCAGCCATCCTTTGCGTAGTTGCTATGTAGATTGCTACTTCACTTAAAACACTCAAATTAATCAAATCCAGGAGTGTCCATCCCTGCTAAGGGAAAACCCTCAAGCTTTTTACTTTTTTGAAAAGTTTTGGCCAATTTTGAATGAATAAACATGTTTATCTGCACAAGTGCCCCACTGGACAGAGCTTCACAGAATATCAAATGCTACATGATATAAGGGTTATTTTACTATGTAGAGCATGATCATACTAATCACTATGTGCTTATTTTATTGATTTATTTTTTTTTTGACAGATGAACTTGGAAGCCTTGGAGTTGACTTTGGTAAGTTATTAATCAATAGTATTTTGTATACAGTAGCTACTTATAGGCATTGCCCTCCGAAATTGCATGTTTATAAGGTGTTTCATTGAGTAGCCTTCATATCGTTTTACAGTTTATTTTGAAGTTTAATGAATTCCTTGAGCTTACACTTATGTAATAATTATTTTTACTCAGAACACGGAAGACGAGGTCCCAGGCCACCGTTCAGACATCACGGACCACAACCATTCCCTCCCTTTGGCCCCGGTGGCCCACATGGGCCTCGCATGCCCCCAGGAGGTCCTATGCCAAGACCACCAGGTCCTATGATGATGGGTCCCCCAGGCCCACACCCCCGTGGACCTCTTGGGCCCATGATACGTGGTCACATGCCTGGTCCTCATGGTCCTCATGGCCCCCATGGGCCAATGGGGATGCCAGGACCCATGAGACCAAGATTCCCTCCAGGAGAGCTTGATGGGCCACCCCCATGGAACGACAGGGGGAGGGGGAGGAGACCTATGAAGCAGCAACTTCACCGACAACCAAGTAAAGAGGGAGTGAAACAAAAGAAGACTGTAACACCTGATAAGACAAAGTAAGAAGCTTTTGATGGATGGTGTTGAAGTGTTATGATGAAGATCTGTGTTGTGATATGTCTAAAGTGTATTTTTTTTTCGTTGTGCTAGGTTTCCTTAAGTAAAAGATAATAGATTACAAAACTTAGAGAGGCAGCCACATGAACCTTAGCTGGTTTTTGTATGGTTCCTCTATCCTCTATCCTGCAGGGAGGAAAACCCGACTACCCAAAGAAAACCCAGGCGAGCAAGGGGAGAACCAACAACAAATTTGACCCATATATGGCACTAGGCTGGAATTGACTTGGGCAGAATCGACCCGGGCCACAAAGGTGGCAGGCACGTGCTCTCACCACTCTGTGCCATTCCTGCTCCTTCAAATTGAAGACCTTAGAGTGATAGTTAACTAAGTTAGACAAGCACCAAAGAGATAATAGAGCGAAAAACTAAACCCAAAGTTATCACTCTAGCCAATCATAAAGGTTGCTGATGATCCGGTGAACCAATCAAAACTTGAAGCAAATACATGTAGCTGATGCAAAGCATGGGAAAACGAACGAGACGCAATTGGTTTAGGTTTTTCTTTTGGAAGAAAAAGTGGTGTGAGTTTTTTAAGCCAATTGAAGGCATGGGTGCAGAACTGCCTTATGTTGAATTTTAGGCCTATTTTCTTTTTTCTGGCTCTGGTTGACCTCAGTCTCAGTTAATTAACTACAAATAATTATATTTCAAACACTAACCTGGACTTTTTGCACTTGTTTGCACATTTTTGGAAAAAATTCTGTCTGGGTCAAGATAGCTTTCCGTCAAGCAAAGATGATGAGGTCTTATGCCAATATGATACATAGATCGATGTAGCTTCTGTTTATAGTTTTCAAAATCAAAATCAAATCCCTCAGAATCTTAATGGGGGAACAGGTTGTTTACATTGGCTATTGTGATGTAGCCTGCGAGCAGGCTCACGTTGGAGGGCAAGCGCGCGTGGCATAGCTGAGAGAGTGAAATCAAGCGGCGAAGCCACAAGACGAAAAAGTGAGCCTGCTCTGATCTCTGTAAATTTTTTATTTCTACCAAGTCAATTAATTTTCACCGCAAGTATGAATCTTGGCAGCTCAGATTTCTCAAGAAAATTGTAAATCTTTTTCATGACAACATGCAGGCACGATATCAGTTGTTGATAAAGCTTTGCCAAAGAAAAACTGTCAAAGTTTATGTCCAGCAAGGACACACACTTGATTCCAAGTGATCTTGCTTTCATTGGCAGTCTGGTTTTTTGCTGGTAAACGGGCAAACGCCTTCGTGTTGTTTCCTTGCCCGCTTGCAATCACATACGTTTGTAATATTTAACTCTTCACGTGTGTAGTCGGCAACACGACAAGTAAGTCTTGACTCATTAACATACTTTCAACTGCTATTTCCTGCTCCCTCTTTAGTTTGAAATTTAACCAGATATAGACTGGAAATTTGTTAAAACATCAGTAATATGCACACTCAACTCTAAAGTCTTCCTCTGACTTCAAATGAGATTGTGCGGTTAATTACCGACTCCATGGGGATCTATTAAATTGCTCCTTGTCAAACATAATAGATTGACAGTTTTCTCACCTTTCCCGCTTTTCCACCAATAGTATTTCACTTCGCTCAGGCAAAGCAGAAATGAAAAAATTCCAGAGATCAAGGCAGGCTCACTTTCTTGGCACCTCTTCACCAGACTCCTTCCTGCCAGACTGCTTTGCTCTTCACTGCTTGCGTGCTTGACTCAAAGGTGAGCCTGCTTGTAGGCTAATTGTGACGTAAAACACCACATGTGAGTTGGATTGAGTGCCATAGGAAATATCGTGATCAAACAAAAAAGAGATATATATGATGCTCTAAAGTGCTCTTTTAAAATACTTTGCATGCCTGCCTGGTGGTTGAGAGGTATCATTAAGCTTTGATAAACCCAGCATGTTTTGAAGAACCTAAATGTGCTCTGGGTCCAACACAGATATAATCATGTTTTCATTGTTTGAAGTCAGATCGATCCAGGCAGCAAACTCCGAGAGCAGGTCTTGTCCAGAAAACAATCCTTTCGCGAGTTGTGGTCCATTTGCCAAGCGTTGCTGGTGTCAAAGTTTGGAAAGCGAGAACTAATTTTAGATGAAGTTATTGATACAGCGAGTCCCTTAGACAATGACTAACAAGTAGTGATCAATTACATAACAGAAGTTTTATTTCAGATTGGCATGATTTGTAGTGTTTCGAACTTCTGGAATCAGGGGACAGAAACCTAACCAGGGCTGTCATTAAGTTTTGATTCACGTGTAGCCCATAACAAACTTGTTACTTTATGGGTGAATTCTATCAACAACAGGCAATTGCACCGATAACATCAAGGACCTATCAAGCACACTCAGCTGTAACAGGGGTGACAGGTTATGGCCCTTAATGACAGCCCTGCTAATTACGAGAGCCTCATGAAATCAACAATTTGTTGTGTCATAAGTCAAATGAGCATCTCTGTGGTCACATTTTCTTGTGAAATCAACATTTAACCGTTTCCCAAGTGGAAAAAGTGTCTTTGAGCTTGCTAAGTGAAATGAGCATCTCTGCGGTCACGCATTCTCATGAAATCAACATGTTTTTGTTTTGTTTTTTTTGTTTTTGTTTTTTTAATGTGAAGAAAGCATCTTTAAGGTTGCCCATTGACATTAAGTCGACTTTTTGTCATTCTTTGAAGTGAAGACGAAATTATTGCTTTCAAAATTTGAAGTGAGACAAACATCTTTGCTTTTTTGTGGAACCAAAACTTGTTTTGAGCAGTTTTCTAGCAATTCAGAGTGAAAAAAGCAAAATATAAGCTAAAATTTGACATAATTCAATTGGGTAGCATAGCAGTTCAAAACCAATACAATTTTTAGCACTCGAATGAAAACCACTCTAGACCAAAATAAAGTTACACTCTGGCCACTTAGTATGGTTGTTGCCATTATGATAGTGACTAGAAGAATTGCCACGCCCTAAAGGGGTATGTTACTCCGTGGCAAATCAGCCCTCAATCTTTCATGAGGTTTTGCGGGTACCCATTTAAACTCCTGAGCAGAGAGAGACACACACTATTAATGTTGAGTTGTCAGCAGTATACATGTACATGTAAACCTAAGTGACTTGAGTCAGAGTCTAACAAGAAATTAAACCGCTAGGCTACTACAAGATGCTTGCAGTTACTTGCAGTTACGTGCATACAATGTGGTGTTGCTACCCTTCTACTCAGGGCTCAGGCTTGTGTTTAACATGCATTTACCTACTTACTGCACTTGTACCTTTGGTACAAATTATCCAGTTGTTTTTCCAATGCACAGGAATGAATTTGATTTTTCCTTATGAAACTTTGGTTACTGTTGCAGAGTTCTCACTAGTTTTGATAGTTAAGGGTCCTTGGGACCCTCAGTTCCAAGGAGTTGGGGGTTCTTTTTGCTCTTTAGGGGTCCTTTGCCTATGTGCTAAAAGTCTTGGAACTTTTTCCTGCGTCCCAAGGACACACTTTGCCAAAAAAACTGCGCGTTAACGGGAACTCTGTGGTGTTTAACATATAAAGATATTACTTTCTGAGCTCAACAATGTGTGTAAGTGTGTAATTTTTTGTTAGTAGTTAAACTAAAATTTGTTTATTTTAGAAAAGACAATTCCAAGGCTGCTGATGGAGAAGCGAAAGGACCAGCTGCCAAAAAGGTAGTTCAAAATATGTAAATATAAATATAAAATGTAAATATGTAGCTTTCTAGAGCTGTTGAACTCTAAAAACCAATGCGACCAAATAAATGAAAAGAAAATAACCCATTATTGACTGGTGCCAAACAATGGAAAATCTCCATTTTGCTAGTACTTATCAAATGTTTGCAATGTAGATAACTGTTTTCTGAACCTTTTTGTTTTTCTTCAGTCAAAAAAGGCCGAAGATGACTTGGAAGATCTTGACGAGGTATAAACAAAATTAAGTTTCTGAGAAATAAGTATTACTAAATGAAAATGGCATGTTGTGTAGTTCTAGTGAGGTCTTGTGTGTCACATTCCATAACAAAGACACATGATGTGCTTAGTTATGTTGATATGTATTTTTGTACTGTAACTTTAGTAGTGCGTATTTTTATTTTTTTATCTGACCTTTCATAGAAGAGATTTACTTCATAATTTCACTATAAAACATTGCTCGGATAAGATAGAAGTCAACTAAAACCATTTTGGTTTGAACATTTATAATGATGTTTCGACATTTGCTCAATGCCATTACGAAGTCAATTGAGTGTATAAACATGGTATGAATTTTAATATGAACTAAGAATTCCTAACAGGCACAAATACAAAGAAAGCAATGATAAAATTTGCTAAAAACAGAATGCAATTTAAAAATGTTTGCACGCAAAGAGTCATGTAAAAAGTGTGGCGCAAATTGAGTTTTTTTCTTTGTATTAAACACAGGGTCCATTTTCCTTTCCAAAACTGAACAATCAAACTTCAATCTGCATTTCTTCAAATAGAAAATTGACATTGAAATTTACATTGAGCAAACATTAAAATGTCGTCATTAATTTTTGTCCATTTTTTCAGAATGTTTTATAAGTCAAATTTATTTACCTTTTTAGGAAAATCTGTTGAAAAGTGATGATGAAGGTGATGGGTAAGTTGAAAACCAAATCAGTCTTAACATGTGTATTTTCTACCTTCCTTGACCTCCTTTCTAATTCTTCCTGCTTGACCTGCTGGCCATGCATCTGCCTTTCTGTCGATCCAGAAATTTCCACTAATTGGTAATTATGGATGGACAGAAATTTATATGCCATTGTTTAACCTAGTTTTGATGTAATTTTGTAGTGCAAACAATGTTGATTTGGATGCTGTGAGCATACATGGTGATGATGAGTTGGACGAAATTGACAAAGAAATCAAAGGGCTTTCTGAAGGTGCAGCTGAGAACAGCAAGAAGACACCACAAAAAGGTACAACAGTCACTATAATTATTTTTAGTCTTACAGCACAGTTAAGGTCACTGTAGGCCTTCAGGGGTGCCTTCTGGAAAATATTTCCTTTGCACACTGCTTTTTTGAAGAAAACTGTGGTAAACCATATATCATTGGCAATCACCTTGCTTGCCAGAAGAGAGCAGCGACGAAATTCATTTGTGATTTGCGCTTGCGTTCAAATTTATAAATGCAAAGACCATGCAAAATCACCTAGTCTATCGCTTAAGAGACAAATACCATCAACAAAAGCCAAGATCTGTGCATGAGAAACTGCAAGATGCAAGGGATAAACAAAAGAAGTGAAACACGAGTCCGCGGATGAGATTGCCACAAAAATTGAGTGGTTGACACATTCTAATACACCATTTTTGTAATCTCAGTATTGGGACTGGAACTACCAGTAGCTTGCAACGGAGGCTTATGCAGGGAATATCGTTAAAAAGAGATTTATGACGTTTTTGTTTGAAAAGACTCCAGGTGTTAGCCTCAGTTGCAAGCTAGTTCCAGTCCAAAACCAAGAATAGGAATCTGGGCTATTGGCTTATCACAATTTGCATATTGTTGACTTGTTTTCAAAAATCACATTTTTGTGGGTAACTTGATCATGTTTTAGGTTTTGAAATTTTTTTTTAGAAATTTCAGATAATTAAAAGTAGCGGTCTTGAATTTTGGACAAAATCGTCCCCTGAGGGTCTGCAGTAACCTAAGGTGCTACTCTTGTTACTTGTAAGTACGTGTACTTTCAACGAAATGGCAGATTTATAATTTTCACACTTGACTGGAGACATTGTGTTTCATCACAGCTGAAGAGAAAAAGGAACCTAACGCTGCCTCCAGTAAAAAGGAAGAGAAAAATGATAGTGACAGTGAAGATGAAGGAAAAAAGGAGAGACAACGTTTCAAGTCTGAGCGGCCAAAAGAACAACAGAAGTTTGAGAAACAGGAACAAAGTAAGTGGAAGAAGACTTGAATGAATGGCTGTTCAAAGATTTTTGGCCCAGCTTACTCCTCTTTAGAAATGTTGTTGATAATCCTCACATTATGAAAGTGTATTTTACACATTGATACAGGAACGATATTTGCTGTGACAGTGAAAATCAGTTGTTTGATCATCAACTGTACCTTGAATGGGAAAAAGTTTCAAAATGTAGTGTGTAGTTTGAAACTTTCAAAGGACTTATTTGTTTGTCTCTCTGACATTGACAATGATTTGTTCATAAATTCTTTTGTTTTTCTTTCATTGTTAGAGAGAGACTTCAAAAAACATGACGACAGAAACTGGAACAGGAGAGATGCAGGAAGGGGTCGTGGTAGAGGAGGACCAATGATGTATGTACATGATACCAGATGTTTAGTTTGGTTCGAGGATTTCTTGTGATAGACACTAACCTCTCGTCAAGTGAATATGTCAATACTCATTAGTCACTTGATAATTATTTTCTGTTTTATTGTAGGGGACCACCACCACCAGGAATGATTCGACCAGGAATGCATCCCCCTTTTCCTCCAAGAGGACCAGATCCCTTCATGCATGGCCCAAGACCTGGAATGGGACCTGGACCTGGTCCGGGGATGGATCATGGCCCTGGATTTGGTCCCAGACCACGCTTTCCACCAGGACCCAATGGACCGCTTCCTGGCCCAATGCCTGGACCACCAGATGGACCATTCCTCCCACCAAGTATGTTTGTTTGTAGATCTGCCATTTTAAGGGCTGCTGTTAGTTTAAGGTTACTGTGTTTTAGTGATTTGCTGTGTTATACAGGTAAACCTCTCTACAATTGCCACCCTGAAGCAGAATTCAGTGTCGGTCATTGTTGGGCGGTTTGAATAAGAGTTTAACGTACTGTGTCTACCCGTGTATAAGTTGAGCTCATGTATAAGTGGACTCCTCATTTTCAAGGCCAAAAATCCGATTTTCTTAATTTCTGGCCAAGAAGTAAAAATTCAGATCGTTAAATTTCTCCAAAAAGCTATTCTCTTGTCTCTGAGAATGTTTTGCAGGCACAGGGGACAAAAATGTGGAGAAAGATACAACTGTAAAGTTTATTAGCATTTGTCATCCATACATACACAAGCACTCTAGTTTACTTGAGGAATTTTTTCCATATTTTTAAATAAGCTGCATTGAAGGTCAAATTTGCTTGTGTTAAACTAACCTTTCTCTTGATGTTGAGGTAGAAACGAGCTTTTAGTAGAACAAAGGAATACTGAAAAACGGCTCGATTAGAAACCCAGCATCTTGGAGAACGTTGTAACCGAACAAAGGGTTTTGCCAGGTTATCTAGTTACTGCGATAGCTTACTGAAAATGAAACTTGAGCAATACAATAAACAACGTGCTCCTTAGGAGATAATGTCTGCTCTGCAAATAAGAACATGCACTTGTAAGCAACTCCAGTAGGTTTGAATTTTAACCAATTCAATTTTATCATTTCAAAATTAAGTGTTCTCAAAGAAGTACCTTGCTAGCTGACTAAACACGAACGCAGTTTGAACTGTTTTGGTTACCTTGCTTTTCATGTAGATTTTGGTCAATTGTTATGCTAATTGAGTTAACGTTTGGGCCTGTCTGGTCGGCTCTTTGTGTATGACTTATGTATAAGTTGATTGTGATTTTTAGGGTTGAGTTTTAGGTCATTAAAGGTTGACTTATACATGGGTAAATATGGTATGATCATTGCATGGTTGGGATGAGAAATCTTTCGATTGGCGTTTTATAGAGATGGCCAAGAGTGGAGGTCAACTGGAGTTGGATGCTGCATTAACTAAGGGATAAGTCTTTTTGTTTGAAATGGAATGCCCTTCTCTCTGCTGTAAGACAAGGATAAACCAATGAGCTACATGCACCCAAATTCTAAGTTGATGGTAATCAGTGATGCCCTGTGCAAAGAGATGTATGCTTTCATCTCTGTAACCACAAGTATATCTCATGTTATGCTTGTCGCTCGTTTTCCCTTGCATTTTGTCCTAATGCATACTTCAGTGATGCACATTACAACATATCAGGTTCATATTGAAAGGAAAATGCCTGAATCTTCTTTCCAGGGCCACCACAGGGAAAGAATATTCACATCAACCCACACTTCAGACCTCCTCCAGGAGGAAGAGGAATGCCAGAGGGTAAGGAACATTTTAACTGAAACCTTTTTGTTCAAAGTGAGTCTGAGTATTCCTTCACGTACTCAAGGTGATGTAAATATGCTCTTTGTGACTCAGGAAATACCCAGTGTGTTAGTAAGTCTCAAGATCCTCAAAGATTGAGATTTCAAGATTACAAAATTCTTGCCAGGAATGTTTTTACTAGCCTACCCAAGAGATACAGAATTCTGTCTATAGCGGGTGAAATTCCAATTTGGCATTGTTTCATCATAAGCTTTTGTGTTGTATTGTAGACGATACACTCGAACAGGGCCTTATATTGTTTTGTCATTTTTTTTCAGGTCCACCTCCCATGCGAGGGCCACATCCAGGTCCTCCAAGACCCGAAATGCCAGGACCTCCTATGCCAGTTTCCCAGGCCGGTCCCATGCGCCCCGAGGGTGCTTTTCCACCAGGCCCTGGAGGAGATTTTGGTCCTCGAGGACCACCTCCAGTCAGAGGTCCTCATATGGGTCCAGAACAGGGACCCAGGCCTGGAATGGGACCTGAACCAGGCCCAAGACCTATGGGCCCAGGTGGTCCCAGTCCTGTGCCAGGCCCTGGGCAAGGTCCTGGACAAGGACATGGTCCAAGATCTGGGCCTGGCCACTTTCCAGAAAATGAAATGAGGCCACCCCATGGTGGAATGGGTCCAGGTGTCAATGCAATGTCACAACCTAGGGTAAGATATTTGCTGGTTGATCAGAAATATACTAGATACCAGGGTTCTTGTTAAGTTAGGGAGTGGAGGGCTTGATTCATACTTGATGACTGACACCGATTCAAAATTAAGGGGCAAGTCTCTAGGAAGGTCTGGAAGCATGCTCCCCAGAAAATTTTGAAATTGAGAGGCCCTGAAATGCTATTTTACACATTCTCCTGAAGATATTTCCTAAAAAAAAAACAATTTTGGAAAAGTTCAAAATGCTAAGAATATTACAGGAGTAAGTACAAAGACTTTTCTCAATTTTTATGCTACAGTGCTAGCATTATTGAAAACATTCACCACACCCTGATCCCATGGCAGCTTTCTAGCTACGGCCTTGACTAGACAGTCGAGCTTCTGTCATATTCCTAAAACTTTACAACTTACACAAGCATTATTTCGCAAAAAGTAGATGGCTCAGAAATTAAAGTAGCTAGTTTTTCAGCTGGCAGCTGGCACTTATCAGGAACCATGTGATAATTGCTTGAGGAGGGCTTGTTTCTAGCATCGTCTCCATGCCAATTATTATTAATTTCAGGGTCCGAAATTGCGCTTTCCTGGTCGCCAATGCGACTAAAAATTTTGCACCGGCGACCAGAATTTCACAGCTGGTCACCAGTGGGCGATTAACTATTTCAAGCCACGATAATTACACAAACTTAGATTTTCAGCCAAATCAATTAAAATAAAATTCAAAGCGGCCTGCCAATTGGTCACTTACTTTTTACCTTTCCGCTGCTTTTGAAGTATAAAACTGATTTTCCTGTTATTATAACTCTACCACAACGTTTCACAGCTACGATCAGTTAGCGGAAAAATTGCCATCATTGCGGCCCCAAACGCATTCTCCTCGTTCCGATTCTTAAGAGAAAAATTAGCGAGCAGAATTTTCCATCTGGCGACCAAAAATTTTGGTTTGTGTTTCGCTGCAAAGGAAAATTTTATTGAGACTTTTTGGCGACCAAATTTTTCCATATGGCGACTAAAAAAAAATTTCAGTCGCCAGTTGGCGCCTGCCTAAAAAAGTTAATTTCGGACCCTGAATTTTTTTCTTCACACCAATTGTACCATACCAAATATCTGCTTTATTTTGCAATAATTTGTCCCTTTTTAGGGGCCTCCTCCGGGGGCACCAAGCATGATTCCACCTCGTGGTCCATTACCTGGTCGTGCCCCAACACCAGGGGGACCAGGTGCAGGACCTCCCAGTAGTGGACCAGGGGTACCTAGCCCCTTACCAGGGCAGCAGCACCCAGCCATGCCACCTAGGAGACCTTCACCTGGGATGCCTCCAACAGCAGTACCTCCTGGAGGCCCAATGCATCCAGGTGCCATGCAGCCTGGAATGCGACCACCAGTAATGAACCAACATCCAGAGGTTCCCATGTCTGAACCTGATCGAATTGTCATTGGTAATCGTGTGACAGTTTCTAATATGGAAGCCGCTAATTCAGCAATGCGAGCTGGAATGCCTCCACCAGGGTACAATGCAGCTGGAGCAGCTGCAGCGATGGCTGCAGCACAAGGTGCTGGATTAGCTGCTGCAGCAGTTGCTGCAGCAGCAGCAGCTCGGCAGCAGCAGTATTCTTATGGCCAGCAGTATCCATATGATTATGCTGCTATGTACGGAGCAGAGTGGCAGCAATTGATGCAACAACAAAGGGAAGCTTATGCTGCTACATATGGTCTGGATAAACACCCAAAGGTGAGTTATGAAGACAAGACTGTTTTGAGTTGAATAGCTAAACAAAAGCTAGTGGTTGAGTCAGATCAGAGTGTGTTGTACACACAGTACATAAATGCTTAGACAAATTTAATTTTTGATGTGATCAATTTCAAAGGACTTTATTGTCAAGTTTAAACTTCTCTCCTCAGAGTCACAAATCAAAGAAGCGTCGACGTTACAGTGCCGACAGTGCAGAGAGTGACTTCAGCAGTGCCTCGAGGTCACCATCAAGATCAGCATCACGCTCCTACTCAAGATCACCTGGGAGGTCTTGGACTCGTTCACGCTCCTTATCATTATCACGGTCACGATCCAGGTAATTTATTGGCTTAAAAGAATAAATTCCTTGTTGACCTGCTAGACATGTAAGAATCAAAACAAGTTTTCAGTATCTGGAGTAGTGTCAAATTCTAGACAAATTCTCAGACTTGGAGCAATTTAACTTGGTTGAAAAGTTCATACTATTCATCTTGAAATACCTATTTAGGTCTTCTTCCAGGTCAAGATCGTTTTCAAGATCTGTATCGCCACGTACTCCTCAGCCAAGGTCACCCGTTCGTGCTGCTAAGCCAGTTCCCAATCCAAGACGAATGGATGCCCGCAGGGAACGTGACAAGGAAAGACCTGCAGACAGATCTCGTGAAAGAGAAAGGACAAGGTTTGGACAAATTGATGTTTATTTTGGCTTGTCAACAAAGTTTTAGGAATTCAAAATCTGTTGTTGTAATTTTCCTAACCTGTTTTCTAGTTAAATAAGTTCTCATTGAAGCTAGCAAAACAATGAAATTTGAAACAATCTATCAGATCACATTGGTGTGGTTCTAAATGTCAGCTGGAAGATTTACAAACTACACAGTACTAGTTGTGCAACTGTTTAAGTTTTCTATCTCTGAAACAACCCAAATCAGCTGCAGTATGCCCATTTGGATTATGTAGTTAATATTTTGTACTTTATGTTCCTGGTCTACTGTTTATGGTAGAGAACGACCAGACAGAAACAGAGAAGCCTACAGGAACCGTGAGAGGAACGAAAGAGAAAAACCTAGAGAGAGAGAACCACGTGAACAAAGGGACTCCCGTGAAACACGTCATGACAGACCAAGAGAGAGAGACAGAGATAGAGACAGAGGGGACCGGGACAAAGCAAAAGAGAGGGAACGAGACCGAACAAGGGACAGAGAGAAGCCAAAGGAAGGTCATAGAAGAAGTCGAAGCAGAGATCGATCATCTCACAGACGGGAAAGCAGGGAGTCACGACATTCTGAAAATAGTTCCTCCAAGGTCAGTCGACAGAATCTAGTGACTGGATTATCAGTTGACAGCTGCTCATTCTGTCCTTCAATCCCTCTTTAATGGCGCATGAAAGAGCTTAAGCTCTGTAATTTAAATAGGAAGGTACTGGAATCAGAAGTTGTATCAACCAAAAAATAAGTCGCATTAATGATTACAGTGACTCTTTCAGGATTTTCAGTCAGAATTGAATTTCTATCCCCTCAGACCAGTTTACAAGTAAATACATTGAGGGGTTTTTGAAAGCATTATCACACTTTGTACTGCTAAGAAGCCTTGGTAATTGCACAAGAATTATATTATTATTAATATTATTATTATTATTATTATTATTATTATTATTATT
>Ga0126339_10002549_pt1 | contig 13110 bp, 3 predicted proteins | sample OrbTmetagenome_2_FD_92532 | JGI IMG/M metagenome (GOLD analysis project Ga0126339, IMG submission 92532) | Coral microbial communities from Petempiche,Puerto Morelos, Mexico - Orbicella T R C metagenome | ecosystem: Host-associated > Invertebrates > Cnidaria > Coral | place: Petempiche,Puerto... | reverse complement strand
TCTTTGGCTGTTTGACCATGTGAATGATAGTTGGTGATAGTTGATGATAGTTTCGAGAGAATCAACTATCATCAACTATCGTGCGCCATTTGACCAGGGCTTTAAACCGAACTGTAAAAGTAACAATTGGAATCTCAGAGTTTTAAGTTCAATACTTAAATACTTTGTTAAATGCTAGCAGGGATACTAATCGTGCAAATGGGAGTTGCCTAAAATTTAACTAGGTTTGAACTGTGTGTTTTTATTATTTTGTTTCTTCAGTGTTTTGGCGTTTTCTTTCAGATTTGCCAAGTATTCTCAGCGATTCACAGATCGGAATTATTGACCCTCACGGAGTGTACTTTTCTGACCAACGACATAAACGAACAGGGAAATACTGGAACCTGAAGGAAGACCGTACAGCCATGGAAGACATTCAAGATCAGTTCCTTCCTTACAAAGGAGTATTTGACTGTACAGATGATGTGTTCTCGCAGGGATGTTACAGTGGGACACTGTTCCGTTTTCCACTGCGCACCAACCCTTCTGAGCTGTCACAGACCCTGTTCTTTGCTGAGAAGATGGACACACTGTTTAAGAGTTTTAAGGCCGACCCCCACTTGATGCTTTTGTTTCTCACCCATGTAGAATGCATTGAGCTTTACGTCAGAGAAGAATCGGAGTCTACACCTAGAAAAATCTTTCAAGTGAAGGTTGGTGACAAAAGCCTTTTGACAGTTCGGAATAAGAGGAAAGAGTTTCGTGAGAAGATTACCTCGGTAAAACTGAATTCAGAATCTGTCACGGTGACCTACCCGATCACCATAGAGATCATAAACGTCAACTCGCACGTTGCCGAAGAAGTCGAGCAACATTCCTTCCTTGTTACAAACTACTATTGTGGAGGAGACGTTTCTTCAAAGTTCAGAAAGTTAATGACAGACAAGGAACTTAACTATCTGCCTACAGTAGGGGTAGCCATGGCACTACCCACTGGTCTAAAGCAGCCCACACCTGAAATCCATGGCCATGTATTTTGCTTCCTACCATTGCCAGTACAAAAGATAACCTTGACAGGTTTGCCAGTGCATATTAATGGCTTCTTTGCTTTGAGTCAGAACAGACGTCACATTAAGTTGCCAAATGCACATCAGGTAGACGAGGAGAGCGCTGGTCGTGCGGTGCGTGACAAGGCCTTAATGTGGAACAATTGTCTCCTGGGGGAGGCCATACCCAGAGCGTATGCTAAGATGCTTATAGACGCCATTAACACTAGATGCTTTGATGCACCTCTGGCAGCCATCTACAAGTAAGTGTCTCTGTTCTTCACCTCATGTCCAAAAATGGTTAAAACCTCTTAGACTAACCGTCACTGCACAGCGACAAATATTTTTAATTGTGGTGCCTTTTGGAATAGAGTTTCTGTTGAGTAACTTAAATAAGTGTTCAAATTTGCCTATTATTAAGTAAGTAAGTAAACACTTTATTTAGCGAGGGTAACACTAAACAGCTAAAAGCTAATAAACTCGTGGCCCTCAAATAATCAAAAAATGAAAATACAAATATCTAAAAACTATAACTATATATATGTAATAATCTATAAAAATGCGTATTAAAACACTTAAATCAATTCAAGCTAAATATGTCAGTCAGCATTTATAGTTTCATACAGTAAGCAATGACTTAAGTGGTATTTTTCTCTTTATTGTCAGAGCATGGCCAGATATAAGCCATATAGACCAAAAGTGGAAGGAGCTTGAGAAACCTTTGTTTCAACTGCTCATGACTGAGAAAGTTGTTCACACCCAAGCACAAAGTGGAAAGTGGCTAACAGTGAAGGATGTGATCTTTCATCGATTGCCAGAAGATGAACAGAAAGAGCTGCTTATGAGAGTCCTGCTTTCAGCTGATGTGCCAATTGTCACCGTACCCAGTCACGTGCTCAGTGCCATTGAGGCCTATGGGCCTGATATAGCAGAACTCACTCCTTATATGGTTAGACTTGTACTTAGGCAAGTGCCCTCGTGCTATTCAAGTCTACACAGGGAAGAGAAGCTGCTACTTCTTCGATGTTGTCTTAGTGATCGCCAATTCGCAGACCTTTATGGCTTGCAGCTTCTTCCACTTGCCAATGGGACATTTGCAAAATTTGGAAATCGTGCCAATACGATTTACATTGACTCGCCGAAACATCCACGAGCACTCTTCCCTGGCATTGGTCATCGACTTTTGGATAAACATATTGACGCAGACATTCTTCAAAACCTTGAAGCTGCAGCTTTACAAGGTATGTCCTGTAGCAAATCTAATTGCCTGACTTGTGAATCCCATGTAAGGTTTTACTCGAATTTGAAATATCACTTGGGTGTCATTGGCTTACGACTCAGAGTGTTACCCCTTAGTTGGCTCTAGATTACACCAATTCTGGGCGAAATACATCTCATTGTTAGGGCATTATTGTGCTACAATATCGCTGAGAAACCCCTTTCACGAAGTTACGGTGCCTTTTCTGTGAGTCCCAGCCCAATGAGATTTCAACATGTTTCTGTTCACATCAATCATTAATGACTGCTTGAGGTAGTGATGGTTGAGTTTTTGGATATCACGTTTTGTAAATACATGCATTATAAGCAATAGTTGATGCGTTTCACTGTCACTGTTCTGATGCTGCAATATTTATCAGTATTCTGGGGCCAATGTAATAGCTTTTGAATATCACCTTTGCCAGCCAAATTAGTTTTGTATAATTTTAATTTGGCTTTTGAAGATATATATACTAACTTAACAAAAGCAATAATTTCCTAAGAAAATATAATTGTACTTTGTTGGTGGGAAAGTGAAACAAGCAGTCGCTTATTAACTTGAGAAAGGTAAGTTAACCACTATGTCGAATTGGTCAAGCAGGAGTTTCAAACCTTAGTCCTCTGTTACAGCAAATTGCGGAAGGGCTTAGCTTTGGCTACTAGAAACACCAGTTATAGGTTTCACAGAGTTTTTGATCAATATTTATTTTCTTATTTGTTACTTCTTTAGGATGCACTCGATTACGATTCCTTAATGAAGACGTCGCAGCTGCGTTTCTTTGGTATGGACTACCTGCTGACTGGAAAAGAGGCGAGACTGTTTTGTGGTATCCTGACGACAGTAACCGTGACCATCCTCCAAGAGAGTGGATAAAGGACTTGTGGAAATATCTGCAGGAACACTTTGCTACGACAGAAAGCATTCAAAGCCTTGGAAAACTACCCTTGATTCCACTCAGTATGTCTCAAACATCTGTATCTTTGACGCGACTTTGCCATCCCTCCAGAGTAGTTATCAAATGTTTTCATGATGATTGCCTTGATGACGCATTGACAGATGTCTTAAAGAAGCTTGGATTGATTGTCATGAGTGAATATCCCACTTTTATCAGCCAACATCCCGCTTTGCTGGGCTCGTTTCTGAATCCACCCTCCGTACAAGGTGTTTTGCAAGCAATGGTGGTTTCCTCTTCCAAGATGGCTGTTGGGAAGTTCATTGAAATTGTTCGAAGTGAAGTGTCACCAAAAGGGAAGCAACTTTTGAGATCTTTTCTTGCCAATGTCCGACAACTGTCTCCGGGGACTGAGGAGTTCCTTCTTTTACGTTCCCTTCCAGTCTTTGAGACGTTGTCAAAGAAGTTCGTTTCCACAGAGGAAGGTCTATGTGCAGCGCCTGATGAACATCTTCCAATCTCTCTACAACGTGAACTTATTGACATTTCTCAGAATGATTCCAAGACTTTGGCACATTTCTTAGAGGTCAGAGTCCTTAAACCCACTGATCTGCTATGCCAAGTGGTATTTCCAGACATGAAATTGGGAAAATATTCAGGAGAGCAGACTGACAAGCTGATGGCGTATGTGCTAGAGCGCCATGCAAATATCATTTATGGAAATGCTACTTTCAAGCAGAATTTGCAATCCTTATCATTTGTCTCCAAACACAGAGGGCGTGCTATGCCGTCAAACCTCTTTGATCCCAGGAGTGATATTCTGAAGAAAATATTTGTGAGCGAAGATGTATTCCCTGCCGGTGAACTCTACACCAACCCTGCTGTACTCGTCCTGTTGAAAGAACTTGGAATGAAAGGTGTTCACAATATCACTGGAAGCGATCTGTACCAAAGTGCTAAGCTGGTTTCCTTGCTTCCACTACTTGCAACTGCATTGCAGAAATCTAAAGCAATTTTACAGTATCTTGACGAAAATCCCCAGAAACTGCACGAACCCATCAATGGACAGCCACTGGGACAGCTACTAAAAGACATTAATTGGGTGTCAAGATTACAGCAGATGCCCCCTGGCTACCCTCCATCAGGTCCATGGTGGCAAAAGGGAGACAAAGAAAACAACTACTTTTTCAAGCCAGATGAAGTCAAAAGCTATCACCTAGTTAATCTGATTGGATCAATTATGCCTGTTGTCGAGGTCGGGCCATCAATTGAAGTTTCCCAGTATTTTGGATGGCAAAACCAACCGGATATCGTTGATGTTGTGCAGCATTTGCAAACGGTAACCAGATGGTACTCCAAAGAAGAAAAACCGTTTTACATGGTGATGGTAGACTATATCTACTCGTTTCTGACCCACGTAGAGTCTTCTGCTGTGGAGCAAGCATTTGCCTTGGTTGAGCTAAAGGAATGGGTTTGGAGTGGAGATGGCTTTGCATCGCCTAACCAGGTGCTTTCCGGTAAGCTATCTATTGATCTTGCACCCTACATGCATTCACTTCCCTCGGAGATGATGAAGCATTCAGATCTGTTTTACCGTTTTGGTATGAGGGAGCAAAGTGATCCAGCTGTTCTTGTGCAAGTCCTTGCCATGATCAAAGAGACGTACGACAACAGCATTGTCCAGTTCAGTTCTTTGGAGGTAAAACGTGACCTCCAGTTAACTGTCAACATCCTGAATGAGGTGGCGAATAAGCAGTTGCCTGCTGAGCTTCAAGCGAAGATTCTTCTTCCCATACATGTTGATGACAACTCCCGTGTAAGGCTCGAACAGGTTCAACACTGTGTGTATTGTGAGCGTGCATGGCTAAAGAAGGAAGGAGATGATGAAGATGTGGACTGTTTTTATGTCCACCCTATTGTTCCCAACAGTATTGCTGAATGCCTGGGTGTTCCAACCCTAACTAATCGAATGCTGGATCCCGATGAACTGTCCATAGGAGAAGATTTTGGACAAGACGAAAAACTCACTACTCGACTTAACAAACTTCTGGAGGGATACACTGATGGGTTTGCTGTACTCAAGGAGCTGATTCAAAATGCAGATGATGCCGGTGCCACTGAAGTTAGATTCCTGTATGATGAAAGAACCAACGAGGATGCTTTGACCTGTTTGATCAACGAGGGCATGAGGGGATGTCAAGGTCCTGCACTGTGGGTCTACAATGATGCTGAATTTAAGGATCAAGACTTTAAGAATATTACAAAGCTGAACGAGGCAACCAAAGTGGACGAAACTGAAAAGATTGGCAGATTTGGACTTGGCTTTAATGCAGTGTACAATCTAACTGATGTACCCATGCTGTTAAGTAAGAACTACTTTGTGATCTTGGATCCTCACACATCATACCTTGGGAAGGCATCATGCCTCGGGAAGCCAGGAATTAAGATCAACCTCAACAAAGATGTCAAGAACCTTCGTAAATTTGCCAACCAGTTCAAACCGTTCAATGGTATCTTTGGGTGCGATTTGCATCTAAACAAGAAGGACAACTCATTTGAGGGAACGCTTTTTCGATTTCCATTGAGAACGAAAGAGCAAGCTATAGAAAGTGAGATTAAGAAACTTTGTTATGACAAGCAGGAGATGCATACCCTTTTGCAAATGCTCCTACGCAAGGCGCATTATTTGCTTCTTGTCACACAGAATGTTTTGCGTGTTGGAATCTACAGTCTGCCGAGATTGTCGAGTCAAGATCCACAGCCATCATTAATGTTTGAAGTCTCCAAATCAATTCCACATGGAGGAATATTACGAGGATTGACGTTTCCCGTCACGTTACCTGTCACTGCAGAGAAATTGGATGCAAGACTTCAGAGTTCTCTGAAGGAATTTAACTTTCTTCAAGCATCGTCGAAGGTGGCACGAGACTTAAGGGATCGAAGTACAGTTCCAGAAGACAACCCGAGTAAATTTCTCAAATCTTCATTCAGAGTAGACATTGATTGTTGTTTTACTGGGGTTGGTCTGAAGTTCTTCAATTCAGATGAGTGTTTTGGGGAAAAGTATGTCACATGGCTTGTCACGTCGTCGATGGGAAATGGGCAGGCAATGCAGTTTGCGAGGAATGATCATACTTGCATTCCCTCGGGAGGAGTGGCTGTTCAGTTAGTACCAAGCGGATGTAACCATTGTTTGCCGTTACCTGCTATGGGAAAAGGAGATGAATCTAATGAAGGTGGCATGATCTTCTGCTACCTTCCGCTTCCGATCTATAGTGGGCTACCTTTGCACATAAATGGAGCTTTTGCAGTAACTGCTAACAGGCGCCATTTGCAGGAAAAACTTGCAGATGACAAAAACTCCCACGGAGAAGACTGGAATAATGTGATTATGCAAGACACCATTTTGTCTGCATTTCTCTGTCTTCTTGAGGATTTGAAGTGCATAGCTCCTGATGACGCTTCATACAAGTTCCATTCATTATGGCCAAAGGCTGATGAGGTACACCGCGAATGCTGGCCTATCATGAAGTCATTTTATACACAACTAGCCAGTGGAGATTATGCTCTTTTCTCAGATGGACACAAGTGGGCTCACATTCATCAAGTAGTTTTTCTTGATCCAGAGTTCCGCGTGGAGCCTCAAGTTGGACATACCTCATTGGCTGTTTTCTGTAGATTGGCAGTAGAAAACGAAGTGGTCATCGACCTTCCAGTTGATGTGTTACAGTCTTTTATTGCTTGTGGTCTGGGGGATGTGATCAAGACCAGAATGTATAACAAGGGTCGATTTTTCCGTGAGCGTTTCTTCCCAAACATTTTGAAAGTTAGTCCAGACTTGAGAGATGTACTGATGCTACATGTTTTGGATAACAGCAGTGAAGAGTTTGATGAGCTGATAACGATGCATGCCTGCATTCCATCGTCACCACAAGGAGAGACTCTGAAAACTCCAGGCCAACTTGTAAACCCAAACCGGGGAGCAGCCTCTCTCTTTTGTGCTGCTGATGGAAGGTTCCCTTTTGGCACTAAGGATACCTTTTGCAATCCTCAACGACTCGCCAAACTAGAACAGCTAGGAATGGTATCTGATTGTCTTTCTTGGGAAGAGATTGTAGAAAGAGCTGAGAGCGTTGGCAGACTGAATGTAATTGACCGTAATGCAGCAGTCAGGCGTGTGGAAGCCTTACTTCCATTTATAGAGGCAACACTGAAGAGCAACGGTAAAGGTCTCTCAAGTTCCATTTGTGAACGCCTTCGGGAGGCTAAATTTCTTCCTGTTTTCCAGAAACCGAAGGGCTTTCCTCTTACCTGGAAAGGTGATGAATTTCAAAATAGAGAGAAGTTCCTGGTCTCCCCTAAAGATGTCTTTTTGAAGGAAAAGAAGTACGTAGTATGCTGCACTGAGCCGCTTGTTGGCCTAGATATGTCCAAAGAAGTGAAAGAATTGTTCAAGTTGGGAGACAAGGATGCCACTGTACGACATGTGATGAACCAACTTGAAGACGCAATGTCTACGAACATTGATTCCCTGAGCTGTGCAGATTTTGATGAGGTGAAACAAATTTGCACACAGGCGTATTCCTTTCTTTAGAACGCGATGACCACCTGTGGCCCTCGCGTTAAAGACGTCGTACGTGGCAGAAGATTCATTCTTATAGGGAGGAAGTTTCTCTCTGCAGACCGCGTGGCGTTGGAACTGAAGACAGACTGCTCACCATATCTTTATAAGCTTCCAGACCATTTAGCTGATGCCTACTGGAAATTGATGAATCTCGCCGGTGTTAGAGAGCAGTTTGAAGAGAGAGATTACATTTTGAGTCTTCAACAAGTAAAGAAACGATTTCAGGAAATGCCACTTGATCAGCCAAGCCTAGAGGTATCCGTTAATCTGGCACTTCAACTTGGAGAGACGTTAGGACAATCGAGGGGTGGTCCTTCAAGTCACCAGGGAACTGTTTTTCTTCCTGATTCTAGAGACATAATGCGACCACTAACTGAGCTTTGTATGAAGGACTGCCCATGGATGCCGGATGTTAGTGGTGTGCATTTTGTCAATGAGAGAATTTCTTGGACAACGTGTTACCAGTTAGGCGTTAAAACGCGAAGACAAGAAGCCTTGCAACACCATGAAGTCGGGATTCCCTTTGGACAAAGAGAGAAACTGACAAATCGTCTTAAACGGATTCTGACAGGGTACCCATGCGGGAAAGAGCTTTTAAAAGAGCTTATTCAAAATGCAGATGATGCGCAAGCAACTGAAATCTGTTTCATTAATGACCCACGTCACCATGCTGATGAAAGATTGTTCGAGGATAGTTGGAAGCCCCTACAGGGGCCTGCATTGTGCGTGTTCAACAACAGCCCATTTACATCTGCAGATATCAAAGGTGTACAGAATCTTGGCGAGGGTAGTAAGGGAGACGATAGCAACACCACTGGCCAGTATGGCGTCGGGTTTAATGCTGTCTACCTTGTAACAGATGTACCATCCTTTAGGTCGAGTGGTGAAGAAATTGGGAATGTTTTGTGCGTGTTTGACCCGCATTGCAAGTATGTCCCAAATGCAAGTGATAAAGAACCAGGAAGAATGTTCAAAGACATCGAGATGCTGAAAAGAAAGTTTCCAGATGTCTTCCCTTGTTATCTAGAGGATCATTTCTCCATAGAAAATGCAACCATGTTCAGGTTCCCCCTAAGGTCGGAACAAATGGCTGAAGAATCCAAAATATCATCAGTCCCAGTAACGGCGAAGAAGTTAGACGTGATGATGGGAAACCTGAAGAAGGAATTGTTTGAGGTTCTCCTCTTCCTAAACAACGTGAAGAAAATAACTCTTTGCACGATCGATGAATCAAGTGGAAACATGATGAACAGTTACTCTGTGGAAATGCTAATATCCCAAACTGATGACGAGAAAAGGCAAGCATTTGCTGATTATATCAAAGAGTGTGGAAGTCAAGTTAAAGAAGACAACTTTCTTCCCACAAGCTTAGTTGTCGCGAAGTGTAGTTATGTCACGAGAATAAGAGACAACTGTGGAAAGGAGGAAAAATGGTTTATTGTCCAACAGGTTGGCTTTGAGAAGTCCTTGGAACAGAGTATTGTTGATGCATTCAAGGAGCACCAGTTATGCATGCTACCTCGTGGAGGTGTTGCCTGCCTTCTACAGAGTAACAAACCAAGTGAGCAAGTGAAAATTAAGAGGAAAGCATACTGCTTTCTCCCACTTCCATTTGAAACAGATTTGCCAGTTCACATCAATGGGCACTTTGCATTGGACCACGAGGCAAGACGACATCTATGGAGAGATGAAGATGGTGGCTATCGGAGTGACTGGAATAACGCGTTGTTGCGTGATGTTATTCCGTCATGTTATCTCACACTTCTGGACGAAGTGCGTGGCTTTCTTGAATTGCCAGTCATGAAGGATTATACTACACATCATAATCTTAATTGCGGCGAAGGTACCATCTTGAAAAGATTAGGTACCTATGAAGAGTATTTCCCAAGGTTTTCCGCTCAAGATCCACATTGTGAGACACTGGTAAAAGCGGTCTACAATGAAATGTGCAGCAAAGAGATGAGGCTGATTCCGTCAGTGAAAATGTTAGAAGAAAGTTCTGCAGCTAATCAGGAGGTCGATCTTAAAGTAACATGGTTTCCTCCGAATGGGGCTGGAAAGGATAAAACATACTTCAACGATTTCGAAAGAAAAGGTTGTTTTGCTGCATCACCCCAGAGAAGTGAAAGAGACAGTAATGAGGAGAACAAGACAATGAAGAAAAGTGTACCCAAGATTAAGCAGGAGTCAAGGCTTGAAAAAATTCTTCTCGAAACTGGCTTGAACCTTGTGGCCTTTTCAGAGAGCGTCTTCGACTCATTGAGAGAAGCTGGGGTGAGTGTTGACTCCATTTCGCCTTCTGCTGTTATGGCTTTCTTCAAGACTTTCAGTAGCCCCGATTCACTTTGCAAAATCAAAACGATTCCATGCCCTGTTGACAAGACGCCATTTAAGAATGCCGAAGGAGTGATTTGTGTCCTTAAGTACTGCAAAGACGCTGAGAAATTTGAGAAGAATCTAGAGGGAATGCCATTACTTCTAACTCAAGACAACTATTTGCACACATTTAGCACAACTGAGCCACAATGTTTGAGTTGCTATACAGATATTTTGCCAAATTCTCCGTCCATTTTTGTCCACGATGAAGTTCGTAAGAAAGTTTTTAAGGATGGGAAATATGCAAGGGTGCCTGTTTTCCGTCCCTTCGACATAGAAATTTTTGCATCGTACCTTCATGAATCCCTGCCTCAAGATTATCTTACTGAAGATCAGTACGTGGAATGGTGGCCAGATAACCCAGAGGGAAACTTACCAAATCGAGATTGGATATGCAAGGTTTGGAGCTTTTTACAAGAGAATGGTAAAGCTGCTGTAAGCAAGTCGGATGAAAGTGCAGAGCCCAAAGCAGTCATCTGTTCACCTCTCTCATCACTGTCTAAATGGTGCATTCTGCCAGCAACTAAAAGAACCCAAATGGAAGGTAGAGAAATCCCTTGTTCGGCTAATCTGGAAAACATGCAAACAGTGTCAGAAGATGTCTTGGTGCCCTTAGGTAAAGCAGACTGTGTTCTTGATTTTGCCGAATACGGTATATCAAATCGAAAGTTGGTTGATGTTTTGAGACGTTTGGGCTTGCCGGAGCTTAATTCTGAGGTAATAACCAAGGAAAACTCTGGAACAACATCCGTCACCCGAAAGGATTCGGTTAATTTTGCACGTAATCTTGTAGCCTCTCTAAAATCGCCAGCGTCGCTCCTCACCGCACTTGAACAGAAGCTGCCAAAGAATCTTCGCTCCCTTGAAGATGCATCACAGTCCATAGAGTTCCTTAAAGTCCTAGAGTACTTCAGTGACAACCGGCCAAGCCTCACCGATGTCGACAAAGAACCTTTACGTAACATGCCGTTTTACCCAACAGCCAGTGGTGCCATTGTGCGACTCAAGGGAAGGAAAGGATATATTCTGCCCAGTGAAATCCCAATGAATGAGCTTGATATTGTTGAATCCAGACTTGGCTGTTTGTTCTTAAAGTCTCATCCAAACCTGTCAGGCCTATATGAATTCTTGAAAGTTGAACGTGTCTTTCCCGTGGAAACGTATCTCAAGTTTATCTTGAAGTGTTTTCAGCATTTTAGTCAAGAGGGAAGGTTGGTTCACCTTACATATATCCGTCAACTGGTTTTTCGAACGAGTGGAGAGGAGAAGAAGACAGACGTGGATAAAGAAAGGCTGTTGGACAACTTGAAGAGGGTTGAATTCATTCCTACAAATGACGGCAGCATTATGTCAGCGTCCAGTTTCTATGACCCTCACGATGAGGTTTTCAAATTGCTGTTATCAGAAGACAAATTTCCACCAAAATCGTTCACCTCAGAAGAATGGCTGCCGTTTTTGAGAGAAATAGGCCTGGTTCACCAGGTGTCTCCAGACCTTTTCCTCAGATTTGCCACCCAAGTTGCTCATGAAGCTGCTACAGCGCGAACTGAGATTACAGAGGAAAAGTCTAAAGTTCTTGTCAAGCATCTTCTCTCTCGACAGAATGTGGTGAATGAGGGTCTCCTACGGGTTGTCTGCGACATTCCCTTTGTGGCTGGACATCCCCTGCGCCCACAGCTGCTAGAAATCTTTCCTCCATTTGCTAACAGGAAGGATAGTGAAGCTCCCTTCATTTCCTATAAAGGAGCAGTTTGTGCCGCTTACGAGGATGTTACTTGGACAAAGGTATTTTTGCTTCCAAAATGGGCGGATCCTACATGTCATCGGGACAAGCTCGGTTGTCATGACGATACCCGCATAAACAATTACTGCAAGTTGTTTGTCGATCAACTTGGAATTGTGACGAAGCCATCAGTACATCTTGTTGTTGGTCACTGCATAACCATCTGTCACTATCTTCAAGGGAACAGCAAGGGAGAGAGAATTTCATCTGAGCGATGCCAAACAATAAGCGGAGTCATGAAACGTATTTACACATTTCTTCAGAGAAACGCAATCGAGAATGGTGTAGCGAAGAACCGGCTTCAAACAACACGCTGTATTTTGGTGGAAGGGGGCAAGAAATTCGTTTTCCCGAGTCAAGCGGTCCTCGAGCTTTATGAAGATCTTGAGATCAAACCATATCTCTACAGAGTGCCTCCAGAATTTGGCAAGTTTCAACCATTGTTTGAATGCCTAGGCTGCACCAAGTCTGTAAGACCCACTCATTATGCAATGGTTTTGGAGATGTTACAGAAGAATTGCCAGAATGCCAAACTGCACCCAAACGAGGTTAGTCTGTGCTGCAAAGCGGTGAAAGGATTTTTTGAACGGATGCAGGAGCAGGTAGAAGAAGTGGCCGTTCTCTCCAAATTGTATCTACCAGCGGTGAGTTCAGGATACGGCGGCTGCCTAGATAGGCCACTAGCCACAGTCCCTGTCAGATTACAGAAATCTAAAGATCTGATATTCGTTGACGCACTTGCCTATGTGAATCGGATTCAGCGACTTGCCCAACCTTTGGTTCTGGACCTCAGTATGATGGACATCAGTTGTAAATCAGCTATGATCAACTATAAAGAGCTAATGATGAGATTGCCTCCAGGCCTACAGCCAAAAATGCTTTCCTCTGTGGTGAAAGAACGACTCATTATTCCAGAAAGTACTGAGATAGTGACGAGCGGAACTGTCAACGCTTTGAGACAGCAGCTTTCTTCTGCGCAGTTTGGTCGTGGGATTGCGAGACTAATTCAAGACGTTAACTCCGAGAACGAAGATTTCAATGAAGAAGTGATCGCAAATATGGAAAGTGATCTTCGTGGCATCGAGATCTGTGCTGTGAAAAATCTCAAAACGTCTCTTGTTTACAAAGGTGTACTCATTCCAGGAAGTGAAG
>Ga0126339_10002548_pt1 | contig 13111 bp, 9 predicted proteins | sample OrbTmetagenome_2_FD_92532 | JGI IMG/M metagenome (GOLD analysis project Ga0126339, IMG submission 92532) | Coral microbial communities from Petempiche,Puerto Morelos, Mexico - Orbicella T R C metagenome | ecosystem: Host-associated > Invertebrates > Cnidaria > Coral | place: Petempiche,Puerto... | reverse complement strand
TTTACTGCAGATGCCGTTCCTGGAAACATTCAGGGCATTCAGAGCTGCTTCATCCATGTACATGAAATCACTTTCATCATGAACATACGGGGTGGAACATGCGGTCTTTGCCCTGGAGTGTTAGGCTCTGCACTAGCAGTCTGATTAGGGCTGTTCTGATGATCCACCGGGTTAGGCACACCACAGAGTTTCATGGGGTTGAAATGCGCCACTTTCCTCTTCGTGGGGATGTCTTCTGCCTGGATACGATAGGTCACATCACCAATCCTAGTCTAATATGTAAAGACCTTGTCATGGTGACTAGAGCTTCTTTGAATGCCCTTTCTTTACTACTGGGTCACGAAGCAAAACGCGATCGCCAACCTCGATTTGCTCTTTAGCAGTTTGCTGACCGTAGTGGTCCTTCTGATGTTTCTGGGCAGCTTGGAGCTGCTCCCTGGCATGCTTCTGGACTTCTAGGGTGTCGCGCAAGTTCCTTTCATACTCTGAAACTTCGTTCTGGTGGCTTGGTTGTTGTCCAAGCATGACATCAACTGGCAATCATAACTCATGGGGATGTGTGTACACTGGAACGGTAGGCCATCATCACCTGCGGTAGGTGCTCCTGGCAGTCATACTGATGATTGGACACATACTTGGCCAAAATGTCTTGCAAAATATGGTTCATTCGCTCAACCATTCTATAACTTTCTGGGTGGTATGGAGAGGTTCTGGTCTTGTCCATGTTGAACAAGACACACATTTCCTGGAGTAGCTGGGCTTCAAAGTTCCGGCCCTGGTCTGAATGGATCTTTTCTGGTGCTCCATACCTGGAAATGACTTCTTTTACCAGCTTCTCCACAACAGTCTTTGCTTCCTGGTTCGGAATAGCAAACACCTGTTTCCATTTCGTGAAATAGTCTCCTAAGTGCTCGTCAAACTCTTGACTATACACAATGGCATCGTCCAGGTAGACCAGACATGTCTACCACCGTACCCCAGTTAGGACGAAGTCTCTAGAAGGTTCTTAGAGCATTGCAGAGATAAAAGGCATTACCTGGAATTTGAAGAGACCTTGGCGGGTCATGAATGCTGTCTTCTTATGGTCAGCAACGTCTACCTCGACCCGCCAATAGCCACTATTTTTCCTTTTTTGTTTTCTTTTTTCTTGACCAGAACAATCAGTGTGGCCCAAGGACTGTGGCCCAAGGACCTGTCATGTTGTGTACATGTTCGCGTACTGTCCCCTGTTAGTGTATTAGTGTTTGCTTAATACCAGGGTGATCTCCAGTATCAATATGGTGCTGCACAATACTTGTCCATCCAAGGTCTCGTGGGCCCGATGAGAAGATATCCATGAACTTGTCCAAGAGGCTGGCGAGTTATTTCGTCTACATGCTAGTCAAGTTCATGGTGCCCAGGTCGAAATGTTCTGACACCAATGGCTTTGTCTGCCTCCTTGTCTTCACTGAAAGGTACCAACAGAGGTGGTCTGATAGAGAGTCACTGGAGCTTGTGCCACTCGGGCCAACAAGAGATCATGTTGTTCGGCTAAACCCGGAGATGGCTCAACTATTCCTAGTACACCATCACCACACACAGACTCCTTAAACTTAGGCGGTAATATCATTTCATGACGACCGGGGACCACAACAGTCTCTGAAACATATTAGAAAAACTTTTGACAATTCATTTTTATCCTTGAGGCCCACAACTTCTTTGGCAATTTTAATTGATTTCCCATTTCAATTGTGGTATTATTCTTGCACAGGAAATTTATCCCAAGCAAACATTCTTGCGTCACGTCTGCGCTCACTAACACTGGGTGAACAACACTCGCCCCACCAAGAAAAACTCGCGTTTTCTCTTAATGTCTAATGGTTGGCCATTTGCGGATACCGCTGTTTCACTAACCATGCCCAATTTGAAATCAGTTTTTGCTTTTTCAAACAGACGACAGTGTATAAGCGTCAATGCTGAACCAGTATCAACCAACATGTCAACAGGTTGCCCCCCAACGCGACCAGATACATAACCAGCACTGTCACAAGAAACACTATGAGTTCCAACAGCAGTCTTGATATTTTCTTTAATTTTTGGCGTCATTCCGAGTTTCCCGATCGATGCTCGACCCGCAGCCTCGATTACGCGTTGCTTTGCTTCCCGACCCCGTAGACGTTTGTTTACAATCTGCCATAAAATGGCCCTATTTATGGCATTTAAAACAAAGCCCGAACAGAAGATCACTCGCGTTACCCGCATTCGGTATCAGTCGCCAAACATTTTGTTTTGGTTCGCTTCCCTTTGGTGGTTGCTGTTGATTCTTGGCAGCTGTATTCTGGGTGTCTAGAGAGCGAAAACCGAGGACCCCTCGAAAGCAAAGACCCCCACGAAAACGAAGACCCCCTAGCATTGGTTGGGAAACTCGGGATGACCCCCCTTCCCTATTTGGCTGTTTCCACAGGGCAAAGATCAGTTATATTTCATCTGAATTTCTGCTAAGTTCAATTTAACATTGTCAGTACGTGACCGAACGAAGCGTTGTGTCATTGATCTTTCGCCTCACTGATAGAATTTCGAGGGGGTCTTCGTTTTCGAGGTCTTCGTTTTCTAGGGGTCTTCGTTTTCTAGGGGGTCTTCGTTTTCTAAGGGGTCTTCGTTTTCTACGAGGTCTTTGTTTTCTAAGGGGTCTTCGTTTTTCGAGGTCTTCGTTTTCTAGGGGGTCTTCGTTTTCTAAGGGGTCTTCGTTTTCTAGGAGGTCTTTGTTTTCTAGGGGGTCTTCGTTTTTCGAGGTCTTCGTTTTCTAGGAGGTCTTCTGTTTCTGGGGGGTCTTCTTTTTCTAGGGGGTCTTCGTTTTCTAGGGGGTCTTCGTTTTCCAGGAGGTCTTCGTTTTCTAGGAGGTCTTCGTTTTCTAGGGGGTCTTCGTTTTCGAGGAGGTTTCGGTCTTCGGTCTTCGCTTATCTTCAAGGTTTGCCGAACTCCCTGATCCTTGTGGCTACGTTTCTAAACCTCGAACACTGCGAAGACGTGAAGTTTATATTATCCCTCCCCTGCCACAACTGTAGTAGAATCACGGCCGAGGGTAGATTAGAGTCAAACTCTATTTTATATTTACGCGACACGTAGTACATGTAGGATACTTTAACAGCAAAGGAAAGATCTGTACAAAGATCATATTTCCGGTTGTAATTATTTGATCAAAGCTATTCTGAAATTGATCTGTCACGCTATGCTTTACAACAAAGGTACAAAGTAATTTCCTGTACTGACTGCACTCAGAGCGCAAAAAAAGGTGAAAATCGGAATATTTCATTCAGCCCAACTGAACGTCATCAGCCGCAGCAAAAATGTGAAATTTAAAGGGTTATATCATGTCCATTAGGATCTTGGGGGAAGGTGTAAAATAACTAAAATAGTGTCATAGATACTAGCTAAATTAAAGTCATAGTATCTAAAAAGAGTGTGACCTTGTGATGCTCTTTCTAGGAGTTTCTGCTCCTTATTTTTTTTGCCATCTTCACTGTTGATGATGTAGTGCGGACCAGAGATTATGATCGACCGTTAAAACCAACAAGAGGTGTTTTAAAATAAAGGTCTTAAAGAGGTCTCGTAACAAAAAGAGAATAGATGCTTTACTTCTATACGTAAAGAGCACTTCGGGGAGCATTTATTAAAATCACACGAGGTCACACTTGTTCATGTGCCCTTCAATTCTCTCAGATCCCAATTAGTACATGTTAAGGACAAAACATAAAACAGTGTATCACATCCATTGTGAACAACGTGACCACCAAGAATGGGTTTAAAATGAAAGAAATTTTAGGAATGCAAATTAGCTTAACTAGTTTTAGCCTTAACAGAAGTTTTTCCTTTGTTAGATTTCGTTTGCTTGCCATTGTATTATTAATGGTAACACTTTATTCTAGGTTATGGGTGACCGCAGAGCAACCGACACCTACAGGCCATTTGCACAGCTGGGTCAATTCATGGAGCAAGTAGTGGAGGCTGATTTCTTCTCAGTTTCTCCCATCTTCCATCGCTTAGCCAGAGAGGGGAATGAGACTGAGCTTATTGACCTGATCAACAGCGGAATTGAAATCAATGAAGAGGACGATAACGGCCTCACAGCTCTCCACCATGCTGTAGAACGAGGGCACGCAAAATGTGTAGATATCTTGTTACAAAATGGTGCGAACGTCAATGGAAAAGGTAGCCCTTTGCATATGGTTCGGGATGTAAAGTCTGCCCAATTACTGTTAAAAGCTAAGGCAACCCTCAATGCCCATGATGAACGTGGAAACTCCCCATTGCAAACAGCCATAAGGAAGGGAAGACAAGAGCTTGTAGCATTTTTCTTGTCAGTCGGTGCCGATGTTCAATGTACCAATGCCGAGGGAGAGACCCCACTTCACACACTCTGTTCGTCATTTATGGCAAAGCCCTATGACGAAAAGCTAACTCAAAAACTGATTGAAATGGGAGCGAATGTAAATTCAAAAGATTCCCAGGGTAGGTCGCCATTACATCTGGCTGTCATGAATTATCACCTTGAGAAAACAAACACGGTGAACATCTTAATAACAGCTGGAGCGTCTGCGACAGATTTAGATCTGCAGGGAATGAATCCAATTCATCGTCTCATCGACAAGTGCAGACCATATTCAGAAGATGATATCAAGTTGCTCTTAGAAATCTTCGACCTTCTAGTTACTAATGACAATGAAGCTAATTCCAAGAATGTCATTGGTCAAACCATCTTGCATTTGGCAATACTTGCTGGTGCACCATTGCAAGTTTTGGAATATCTTGTACAGAAAGGATGTAGACCCACTGCCCAAGACGGTCAAAAACGCAGCTTGCTACATTGTGTTGTAGAACGAGAGTTAGATGACGACATTGATATTTTAAACTTCTTATTGGACACGGGACTCAATATCAATTGTGCCGATATATGGGGACAGACAGTCTTGCATCATGCTATCGAGAAGAATAGAAAGAAACTTGTTAAGGCTTTGGTTGAGTGCGGAGCAGACGTGAACGTGAAAGACTCTGCAGGCAGACAACCACTACATATTGCAGCAGAGAAGGGGTGGGACGTCATCTGCAATTGTCTAATCACACTAGGGGCAAATATCAACGCACAAGACAAGTATCAGTCCACACCACTCCATTTTGCGGCATTCACAAACAAGGCTCCTGTTGCACATCTTTTAATCAGAGCAGGATGTGATGTTGCACTCCGCGATGCATGTGGACAAACAGCAGAAGAGGTGGCGAAATTTTGGTCCAGTCTCGATTTTCTGCAGATAATGCATGAAAAAGATGAAAACTATAAACTTGAATTAGAACAGCGAAAGAAATCGTTGGCAAAACATGGTGGTGAGTTGTTACAGCTTAAAACCTTTCAGGACATCGTCGATTCTAGTGAGGAATCATTACGAATGTCGGGGACTTTGAACGAATTTTTAAGCTGCTTAATTTCCACCCCGGGCATAGGGACAGTTATCAAGGATCCCGAAGCAGGAGAAATCCGGGATGTTGTAGACAGATTCGCGTTTAATGTTGTAAACTGTATAACAGACAGTCATCCGAAAATGCGCTGTACTCTTTACCACGCGGGAAGTTCATCAGAAGAAACCAAGACAAAATTTCCAGATGAGTTTGACTATGTCGTCTGCTTTGAAGAACTGAGTGAAAACATTTATCCAAAACATGAAACTGAGGACGTTCTCGAAAGCGTCCTTTTTGTTCCAGATAGAGAAACAAGTGACCAAGTAAAAGAGGTATTGAAGAAAGGGGTAGATTATAAAGAAACTTCATCATCAGTGTCAAATTACACTCAAATCCTTCTGAAAGATCACACGAGCTATGAGTACTCAGAGTTTACACAAGACCTTGAACCGAATTGGAAAGCGATTCCAAGTTACATGATGTTTAATGTATTCACCCAGCAACTATCCAATATCGTTTTTGGTGAAAGCTTCCCACAAGATGAACGTTTGGAAATAAAGGAGGTCACCAACGACCCTAAGTTTTCCCTGTTGTGGAAAGGATCTAGATATAAAACTCTGGTGATCGAAGTTGATTTTGTCCCCGCCGTGCGCCTTCCATCTTGGCCAGATAAATTTGGAATGCAGTCTCCACTCCTCGTTTCCGATCTTTTGCAGCTTCCCTGTCTCGCTGTCCCAAAAATGGCGAGTCAAGATGAGTTTCTTTGGAGGTGTTCTCTATGTCTTGTCGAGACTGCTATTATGAAGAGATGTCGACATCGAATTCGAAACAGCTACATAGCTGCTAAGTCGCTGATCAGCTCCACTGTCTGCCCCCTTGTTAGCTTTGAGGACTACGGAGACGCGAAGATGCAATACGCAAGTCAACATGACAGTTTGTCTTCCGACGAAGACTTTGAATTGTACGAAAAAGTCGAAGGTGTGTTGCCATCATATATACTAAAAATGGCTTTCTTCCACTCCATAGAGGAAAAAGCAAGGAAAGATGGAGTGGAAACCGTCTTTCGTGAATTCAGTCATTATCCTCAACGGTCAGAAAGCGCTTCTGATTTCGCACTGTGTGAAGAACCTGACCCAAAAATAGTGAAGGACATATTCATGAAATGTAATGATTGGCTTTCGAATCAGTTTGTTCCATCGTTCTTTAACCCACGACAAAATGTGATGGGGTCATCGATGCTGGAAGAAAATGGTGTTAAAGCGCAGATGTTTATAAAGTACATTTTGAAACTTTTGAACGAAAAGTGTTGAGTTTTTACGATTCCAACCCTTCGTAGCTGATCACTACAAGGAACTTGTCTTATGTTTGGTTAGTCCAAGTGACGTGAAAAAAAAATCCACAGAACAAGGACTTCGAAAGAACGAATCAAATTGATAGAATTCTAAGCACTCTAAGGGACGGAATTGCAGAAAGAAGCCAGTTTCTTTTTATTATGGTGGGATAATAGAATAATCATATGCTGTGGTTAATTGTAAAATAAAAAAGATTTTATTCATAATGTTTTATTAAACCTATGAATCCTGAAGTGCTCTTAGATACACATAGTGGAAAAAGAATTGTAAGGTAGTGATTAAACCGTACGCGCCTTGGTCCTCTACTGCAGTAAACGTATAGGGATTGTCTCACTCTACGAACTCTGTACAAATCAACTCTATCCAGTGCACCATCTGAACTCTTTCTGATGGCCATCATCACAGATTTTATTTCTAGATGTCGTTGTTCTTCTCCATTTGTTACAGAGGCTCTTAGCGAGCATTTATAACCCATAATGTAATGACGGAACAATAATATCATGACCTAAATAATATTACCTGACGAGCACATGGTTGCTGCCGCTAACGTAGTTACACTGAAATGGAATTCGTCCACGTTCTCTTCTTACATTATAAGAGGGCAACAATCTCTGAGAAAATGTAGTATACTCAAAATAACACGAAAGCAATAAAGGTTATTAAGGAAAATCAATTTTTCCTGATGCGAGCCTGCTGTTCTCGTGAGATGTTCTTTTAGTTTTTCTGAAGCCTCTTGCCTTCCTACATAACATCAAAATTTAAAAGAAATTTCTCAGCAGAATTTAGGAGATATTCTGTTTACTAACTTCAAACATGGTTTTCTTTTAATTAGGGATCTCTTTCGTTACCACAGTGACTGTATTGGTAGAACCTTCATGGGTTTTCAAATTGTCCAATCCTTAGTAGCAATATTTAAACTGAACTGATTGTTGAGTCATTAAACAATGTGAAAGGGAGTGGAGGAGCGCTGCTTGATGAGCCAAATCAGGGGTTTCAATATAAGGAAAGAAAATACATCAGGCCTGAAGGGTCTTGTCAACCTCTGGGGATCCGGAGCATACTCCCGGAAAAAACCTGAAATCCTACAATTGCAGAGATCTGTTTTCCTGCCATTTAGAGCACAAAATTGGCACTGTTCAGTTGCCTACGATAGTTCATTGTTTAATTAACTAAATCATAATTTGAAGCCAATTATTGGCCTTGTTTTCATCATCGATGGACAATTTTGTACAACCATTCTTTTTGCACTGATCATAACAATGCAGATGTCCACTTACTTCGACAACATAATTTCGTTATCAATCGATTTGCACAAAGACTGGTCTGCCAAGTACCAGAGGTTTCTGCAACATTTGTGCCTGAAATCCTTTTTTTGTAACCTCGGTGTCAAGTTGTAAGATGGACAGAACTTTCAAGTAACGGGTGCTGGGATCGGAGACTACTGTTTTCCTTTCTAGATAATATGTCAATTGCTATCGCCAACACGGAGAACGGAGATTTTCTAAGAGGGGGAATCGCTAAAATAGGGAATCTTTAAAAAGGTAAACTCTAACGGGGGAATCTCTGAAAAAGGTAATCTTTAAAAGGGGATTTCTCTAAAACATAAACCTTGTCGCAACAAAATATTCGCGGGGCAAATTTCAAGATTCGTTGCGCACTTCGCTGATCTACTTTTTCATAGCGAAAACGAACACGTGAAAGTTTTTCGCATCATTTGACTCTATATTTCTTTAAAATTTGAACTGAATTGGAACAGTACATGTTGGAGATGTCCTGCCAGTTTTTAACTCAGTTTCCAAACTGTCTCAATTTAACATTAGTTCATACAAAAGAACACAGGGAACTAGGAAGTAACAGGGTGGTTGTGTTCTAAAACAAACCCCTCGTTGCTAAGAGAGACGAGAAAGGAAGACCTGCAAAAGTTTGACCTCGAACGTGTTGGCACTGAGTGGCGGGAGAGTTTAATTTTTTTTATTCCTTTCTTGTATAAAAACTTCTGCTGTAACCAAGAGCAGGAAAAGTGCGATGTAGTTTGGAAAGGCACTAAGTAAAAAAGCAAGTATAGGGCTTGGCACCAGGTGCTCTATCTTCGCTTGCAATTTATTCTCTTAAATAGTCAATGACCCCCTCTTTTCTTTCCATGGCTAAATTTTGAGAAAAACAGAAACATATCTGTACGTTTTCGCCTTTTCTGCTCTCGTGTGACCGAAGTTTTCTTCGAATGTGGACGGACAAGGCTAATATGTGTTCTTTTTCAAGACCTATGTCAAGGAACGACATCAGCTGCAAAAGTTTACTTAGTATGACAACAAGATGACATGATGAAAACGTGTTTTATTCAAGATGATGAAAATGAAATACAAGAAAAAGCACATCTTAAAAAGGAAAACTAGAGGTCGACCCTATGGCGTTTCCCTAAATAAATATACTTAGTTGTGTTAAATTGAGTACGTTTACCTGATATAAATTTCACTGATATAACTTCTTTTGGTCTCTTTTACTGATCGTCTTAGATCGTCTTCTCTTTTATTTACATTTTTTCCCCCTAATTTAGGCATATACTGTCAGTTATATTCCCAATAAACATTATTAAAACTTAAAAAAAGTAACAAAAGCTTCTGAAAACGCATGGTCTTCAACGCGCCTTATTTCGAAAACAAGCACGGGGATTTATCATCCACCGAATATAATAAAGACCATGCTATAAAAGTTTCGAGTGGTTGCCAAACATGTTTCGGTTCCAGACCTCACACCAGATGATCAGGTATTAAAATTCAAAATGGTCATCACTCGACAGGTAAGATTATCTTATATTCGTCCTCTAATTTGACACAAGAGCCCCCCGCGTGACGAATAGTAGACTTTGGGCACCTCCTGTCGAGCGTGACACGAAACAACTCGAAATAGACCACTTTCGATATATTAAAATTCAGCGTGCCAGCGAGGCTTAGAGGACACAAACAAAGGAAATTGAATGACAATGTTTATTCATTTCTTTTGTTTGTGTCCTCTAGGCCTCACTATCAAGCTGAATTTTAATATATCGAAAGTGGCTCATTGGAATGATGGCCTTACAGGGGAGAGAGAGCTGCCTCTTCTCGCGCGTTCTTTCGCGTCAAATGTGATGGACTAAAAAAGAGAAGGCTGCTCGTACTTTAAAAGTAAAGCTACAAAAGTGATGCGCTCAGGTCACCTATTTAAATCTAGACAGAGGAAATTTCTATCTTGCCTTTTGTTGGAATAAGAATACCAGCTCAAAAGGGCATACTATCATTTTCCCTGTCTTGCCCGTGCGATTACTTCTATCAATTTCTTGCCAAATATGATCAGGCAAAGTTCGAAGAAAAACAACCTCTGGACTAGACAAAGATCTAAGTTTCTAAAGAAGCTGTTGGCCTGCGCGGTGGGCAAATGAAACACTCAGATATTTGTCAATAATAATAATAATAATAATAATTTCATTTATCTTTACCAACTTGAGTTGACAAAGATAAATCAAGGGCCGTAACGAAGTCCTGAAGCGGACGTTTTGAGTGTTAGCCCTTCGTCCGAGTAAATGAGGAAATTGTGGGTTAATCATGTGTTTATATTAAGCAATTACATCATTCGCTCTCGATTTCCATCGCGTGAAACTATCACGCACAGAAATTGAGAGCGAATAATCCAATTGTTTTGCTATAAATCTACTAGTCGTTGAAAACTTATCTAAGTTCACTTCACAGACACTCCGAAAACGCCAAGAAGCGGCCGTCGTTTTGTTAACAAGGGTACACTGCTACACTACTCACTATCTGTCACAGAACAGATAGTGAGTAGCGTAGCCAATCAAAGAACGGCATTCGTGATAGAACGCTAGTAGATTTATACTAAAGTAGAGTAGGTAGTTAAACTATGCACTGTTGAAGGAAGCATGGTAACTTTTAACTCATGGATGAATTATTTAAATAACAGCGTCAAACATTCAGCGTCTTCCATCCATTACAGGGTTACAATCTCCAGCTTTACAATCGCTTATAAGAGAAGTACACTTTTTGGCAATACATTTGTCATTAAACAAAAAGTAAGAAGAAACACTTGTGCTTGGGAGTGTTACTGAATCAAAATATATCCCATGACTTTGATGTGTTTGTCTCCATTATCTGCGTAGACTCTTGCTTCATTTCCACATGTGTTGTTGTCGTCGGAATCTCCTCCTGTTCCAAACCCGATTCTGGAATCATATGATTCACAGCCATCTTCGTTGTTACCAAGGATACCAATCCTTGCTTTAGCTAGATGACTAGAGGAACTCATGACGTTGAACCCTTCCTTGTTACAGCTGACCTGCAAAGAGGCCTCTGAACCAATCAGTGTCTTCCACGTATCACGGCCTAGTGAGGTGTCGCGGTATTGCCCGTCAGCGATCAGCGAGTGCAGAGAGTTGGCCGTTTTGTTGATGACAACGAAGCTGATACGTTGGCCGATCTTCATACCGAGACAGATCTTGGAGAAAGATGATCTCCAGTAGGTTGGTAACTTGACTTCCTGTGAATCAAACCCAGTCTTCCCTCCAGGAAAGTTGAATGCCTTCTTATTACTCCAGAAGACCTCGTCATAATGAAAAGTTCTCTGAAAAGGAATGGAAATAAATTATCATTGTTTAATCCAGACTGCTGATATATTTTCAAATTTAGTTACTGAATAGGCAAAGAGCTGACCAATAAAGCTAGTAACTGGTAATACACTCTCTAGAGCCGAAGTGGCCAACAAAGAGTTAGTTTGCACCAGTGTGAGTAGCTTGAATCAACCAGGAGCATGGTTATTCCCGATGTATTTTTTAGTTCAAGTTATCGCTCTTCCCTCATCAGTCCATTTCGTCAGTTTACCTTAAGAGTTTGCTGTGCAGCTGGGTGGAGAGCGGTACTGGCAGTGTAAGGTACAACACAGCATCGTTATCCAGACAAAACCTTGAGCCCATGCCACTTGATCCGCGGTTTAACACCCTTAATAATAGGCCATCGAACCTCCCAGGGCGCCCATACACAGCAAATGATAAGTAATGGTAATTGGAGTGATTGGAGAAAAAAACAGGAAGTAATCGCTCGAGAAATTTCAAAATCGGACGAGTGCGAAACGCGAGACCGAGTTGAAATTTCGAGCACGATTACTCCCTGAATTGTAGGACACGAAGTCTAGTTACTAATTAAACGTATTTGTCACAAATTGCGGAATTAAAAAAGTCTTTCGAGAACTTATTTTGAGCCAAAAAGTCAGTAGCGCTTTAAATAAGTTTTAAAAACTGTAGGGAACATTTACAGGAAGCTATTAAGGACGGTGCCTACAAATACAAAGGTTTTTGCGCCAAGTTAGGAACATGCAGAAAAAGTAGGTCTTTGCAAGGGCTACTGGAATCCACAAAGAAAAATTGGGGCAGCCAGGCATTTTTTTCGAGATAATGAGCCTTGAATCTCAACAAAAATGCTGACATCAGCATTTTTCTAAAAAAAAAGAAGGAAAAGATATTTCTGCACAGATTTCCTTAGAATTCGCCAATACACACAGAAAAGGAAACACATTTATAAAGATCGTAAAACTTCATGGTAAATAGTAACATAAAAACCTTTTTTGGTATGTTTTTAATAACAAAATCGTTGCAACAGCGCTTTTGTCGTCTCTGACAGCCTTCCTCTGGTTCAGCTTAAATACAGTCTAAATGCCTTTTACTCACAACCAGAAACTAATCACGCGTCTAATAGGCTTGCCACTTCCATTTCATAACATAAAATGTAGGGGTAACCACGCGTTTTTTAAAGTTATTGATGTTTTTTGAAAATTTTTACGGTGTCCGTTACATTTTTTCCTGTCACCTCCCCAGTAAGTAAAACATTTGCGTATCTCACACTTGTTTTGCGCGCGCACTACGCCATCTGTAGGTACATGTTTACAGTTGGATTTCAGTAGAATTTTCGACAGTCAACAGCTAGCTTTTCAGCTAGAAGACGTTAACAGTTAGTGGTTAGCGATTTGCTGCTATTCTGGTGTTCCTGGTTTAAGTACAGGTTCATTAAACTTGATTTGTTCAGAGTAGGAAAATTTTGCTTTCATTTTTGTCGTGTACTTGGTAGCTAGTTGATTGCGTCAATGTCAATCCAGCGCGCGCATGGCGCTTAAACCATGCCTTGCGTGATGCGCAGAACGTGTGCGCACCAACAAAAGTAGGCACCGTTCTTAAGGGCCCATTAACCGATCTTTTCGAGCCGTTGCTAAGGAAAATTTAGTCTCATATAACCTCATCATTTTTAGTTAGTTCAGAGTTATTTCATGTGTTTCAACTTTTTCATGATCAGTAA
>Ga0126339_10002546_pt1 | contig 13113 bp, 3 predicted proteins | sample OrbTmetagenome_2_FD_92532 | JGI IMG/M metagenome (GOLD analysis project Ga0126339, IMG submission 92532) | Coral microbial communities from Petempiche,Puerto Morelos, Mexico - Orbicella T R C metagenome | ecosystem: Host-associated > Invertebrates > Cnidaria > Coral | place: Petempiche,Puerto... | reverse complement strand
GTCAATTGGGATTTCATGTTAATTTATATCTTTTTAAGGATCACAATGCATGTGCCTTATCATGCCGACCATCATTGGAAGGAGCAGTGCTTATAGTGGTGGACTCCAGATCAAGGAGTCTCATGCTCAGTTCAGGGCCATTGTGTTGTGTTCTTGGGCAGACACTTTATTCCGGACGCATAAACCAGTACTAGTAAATTTAACGTTGGGCTGTAACACTTAAGTACTATGATGGATTAGCATTGCATCTAGGAGGAAGAGGGAGTAAATTCTGGAATACTTCAAGGTGTTCTGTGTGACAGAAACTGGAAATAAGGCACCAGACTTTGCACTTGACATTACTTATTATAGGGATGCCACGTACAGAGGAACAATGATGGGAGTAGGATAATTTTATGACCTATACTGGTCCCATGCTCAAACCACTAAGCAGATGGGAGACTTGTGCATGCTGCTCAACTAAAATCAAGCTTCCTGTAGGGCAGTGGTCAGAGATACCAACTGATGTACAGAATGGCATTAGCCTTCCACGCAGATGATTTTTGTGTTCATCAAACATGTACTCTCCTCCCCCATGTGTGGGAGCGGTACGTTACAAAAACAAGGAGTTGTGGGTTTTACTTTTTTTTTCTTCTCCAGGAGAGTGTCAAATAGAACCGGCCTGTAAGTATAGGAATATTTTGAAAACTACAATACTGTGATATAATTTACTGACAGAATTACTTACCCAGTAAAATCCAAAGTGTAGCCTCCATAGTCAGTAATTTGTCTGTGGAGATGAGCGACAGACAGGAATCCCATGGACACTGCCAATACATATCTTTGAAAGAATATTTTAAAAGAAAATTTTACATTAAATATATATAGGCAAGAAATCTCAAACAAAGCTGTGCAGTGCAGCTTAATTTAACACTGCAATCCCAGTAGGCCTTTTGCATGACCAGTCATGTGACTGCTAATTTCTAAACTTTTTACTACATAGTTTTATATGAATTTCAGAACTGGAAAGAGCATGTTTTAAATAGCCAGAACACCAATTTTCAGATCAGTGCCACATAAGGTTGAGATTTATGATGATTTGAATATTTGCAAAAATTAGAAGGTTTTGCATGGAAGTGAGGAAGCTTTGCCCTCCAGAAAGCTTTTCTGTTATCTATCACTACAAAAAGAAGCTGCTGAAACAAATCAATTAGAAAAAGAAAGAGGGGTAAAAAATTAGGTAGGATGGAAAATTCTAGGCTCTTAAACCGAAAGATAAATATCTTATGGCAGTTTAAAAAGTTGCAAAATTCCAAGGATTTGTCTGGAAAATCAGTGGAGCATGACATGAGGGCTACGCACCTTCTTCCCATACAAATCCTTCTAATTTCCAGCATCCATACAAAAGGTCCCTCTTAAAGAATATAAACCTGAAAATTTGCCTGTAAGCTTATTTGTAAATGTTCTTTCCATTTCTGATAATTAACATTATGCATTACCAATGACTAAATCAGTGTGTTCTTGAAAAGCAAGTCACGTGTCCAATTGTTGCAAAAGGTCTATGGATAAATGATACAATTTTTGTCACGTAATCCCTTCAAGAACAAAAAACCATCAAGTTAACAGTACATTTATCTAGCACCAAATTCTCCCAACTGACATTAAATAGATTGCTAAACCATTCAGTTATGGAGAATGAATCTTTTGCTCCCTGTTTAGTGTATTCATATGTTGCTTCTCCAGGTCTATCACATACTAAACTACCCAATGATACCACTGGGTCACAAAGGCTCTTTGAGGGGAAATGTCTTGCCCAGAAACCCAATGAGATGATACCCCTACCACCATGCCCTTCAACTGTGTAATGATTTTAGATAGATCTAGCCATGGGATACCGTAAGGTAAAGTCTGCATCAGGCCAGTACCCATACAGCCTGAGCTTACCCTGGTTTCTGCAGCATGCAGTGACTAGGAGTATTTCTACTCCTCCCTGAATGGGATGCTAGTCCATCGCAGGGTTACCCCCAGCATTAAATTTGCCAGTACCCATAATACACCTGGGTGGAGAGAGGCACTGTGAGAGTAAAGTGTCTTGTCTACGAACACAACAAAATGTTCCTGGCCAGGCTCAAACCTGGGGTCCATCATACTAATCACTGGGCCACCCTACCTCCCAGGTGACTAATACTATGCTACCCATCAAATTTGAAAAAAGAGCAAATTCAGCTTACCTGTGAACAACTGAAGGGTTCAACAGCCATGTGAGAAAATAACAAACCGCACTGAAACTGATTAATATCAAAATTTGCCTGCCATAAGACAAATGAAACAAACATTAGTACTTTAATTGGGGGTTTTCAGAGCTGCTCAATTTCATTACATCTCACAAGCTCACTTTTCTCATTGTCTCATTCTCACGCAAAATTAAATCTGCTTAGAGCTTTGGGTTAGGGGTATAGACAAAATTTTTTTGTATCTCTAGGAAAAGTTCAGAATCACCACAGTTGAGAATTGTTTACATCACAGGGGAGTGTTTTCTCTTCAGGGAGGGGGGTGGGGAAACGATCCCCTTCCCCTCAGTCCACCGGAAGCAATAGAGTTAAATACACCCTCCCCCCCACCTCCAAGTCCACCGGAAATTTTAATTACGTGTATTTTATTTTAAGTTAATAAAAATAATGACTGTTTATATTCTGTTTCGCTCGTTTAATGTGCAAGAGAGCAAGCGAAAAAATGGCTTCAGCTCTAATGTAGGTAGCCTGACTAAGCCGAGATAGGCGTATGTTCGAACTCTCGCAGTCTATAATTTAGTATTTCAGGGAGAAGTCAACAAATAATTTAATCCACCAGCCATTTGAAATATATAGAATTAAATATTAATCACTTTGCTTTGTATAAGCGAAACTTAGCAAAGAAAGATTTTTTTCCGCTGAAAATATTGTAAGCTAGCTGATAATTACATCTTACCGTTCAAAACAAAACCACGTTATAGCTAATCCCCACACAAGGCCTACAGCACGTCTTGTGATGGCAGAAACGCGGCTGGGATGCAAAACGACTCGGAACGCAGTGCCAAGTGGAAAACATAACAACATACAAAATACAAAATTCACCTGAAACGAAAATTTATTACACTTGACGGTAAATTAACAGCTCAGAAATTGCAATGAAGAGTAAAACAGCCAGACTGATTTACGCTTAAGCTCAATTTTATGTCCCAGCTGTTTAGACACATAAATTATGGCTAATGAAGTGAAACCAGAAAAACGTTACCGACATCGTACTTACCTGGTCGGGCGAAAAGTTTGTAAACCGGCCGATTTCTTGGAGCAATTTCTCTAAACTTGACATACTAGCTGCGCTATTGTGGAAAAAAAATATATTACAAAAGTGCGATACAGATAAATGCAGTGTAGATTTACATGTTTCGCATGACAAAGGAAGCGACAAAGATGACAGTTTAGTTCCAGTGCTCCGCGACCTTGAATGAACTTGTACATTTAATTTGGCATGCTCCCAAACTGCACGAGACCAGTGCATGGACAGTTTGTTGCATGTCAGGGCCACGGGATTAAAATTATTAAATTTAAAAAATAAATCAGCTGAAAATGTAACTGAAAGAGGTGAAATATCCATTGATACCTGAGGTTCGCTCAAGGTGTCACCTGAATTCGAAGAATACTCAGCCGCGTGAGAAGGTCAATTGATGTCGATTTCCCAATGCATGGTTTAACAACAAAGTAGGGAGGTTTTTGTTGAACATTTGGGCAGGATTAACAAAATCCGCGACAAAATGTAGGTATTATGTCAGCGCCCATTAAGGTATTCAATACCGCCTGAGAAAGGCGGGTTGCCATCCGCGCCATATATAATTTTATAGAGCAGTCAAAATAGCACTTCCCATTGTCAACAAGCTTCAAGACACATGTAGTGAAAGCTGACAAACAAGAGCATCACTGTAACAAATAGCGGCTAATAATTTAAATATCATGTCCTCGATCTCTCGCCAATATAACCGAGCGATCACAGCTTCATCTTGTTAGATATTGTACGGATATGTATGTACACGTTCAACCGCACGCTTTAATGTGCGTGACATAAAGAAAAGGGTCACGAAATCTTTCTGCGTCAAAACGCGAAGATGTAACGATAGTTCCGGTTTTCGTGCTTGGCCTCCCACGTAGTTCACGTCAGGCTCCAGCCTAAACTAACACTTGTAAATGTCTCAAATTTCCGAAATCCTCCACTTTTAAACCAAAGGTCAAAACTGTGATTAGGTAGCCTGGCCTGGGAGCCTGGGAACACACACGGGAAGCCGGAAATCCGTCTGTGTTTAGGACCTCGATCTACTCTATTTCAGACAAAATATGCCATTTTTCCCTTTATAGAACGACACTCTTTAGGCAGCGTTATTCGCAAAAAAATGGTGATTTACCGTACAGGTGCTTTCTTACTTTTATAATCACGATGTTTATGAGAAGGTTGCGTATGGAGTTATCCAACACATTAGGATTCCTTTCATTTCAATTCGCAACTAGCCAATCAGAAGCCTTATCTTCTGTTCCTATATCCCGCGATATCAAGTCACTGACCTGATACGACTGCGATATCATTAGGCTCGATTACCAGCCGGTGTTCCTCGCTCCTTCCCCAAACTCAAGTGAGCGGCGGAAATTGGCCCTATGACACCAGGTTCGATCACTAGGCGAAATTGGGTACGTACGTCTCGACAAAATAGTCAAAATACCAGCCATGGCTACACCAAACTCGCTTGATATGCCACCGAAGCGTACCAAAAAGATACGATTAAGTATAAATATCACCCACCGAGCTTCTCTCAGGGAAAGGAACTTGTCCACTTGAAGGATGAATATGATAGATATACAGGTATGTGCCGCCCTAAAGGGCATCATTTCTCGGCCGTTTTGGTCATAAATAGGGTTTCGATTTTGGCCATTTTGGTCATCAATAGGGTATGGTTTTTGCACTCTTGTCTTTGAACTGGGTATGTGTTTTAGAAGAAGCTACTTTTTCATAATTATCGATAAGACCATCGACAAAAGCCCTTCGCAAATTATGTTTAGGGCAGCTGTGCCAGCCGCAACGGTCATAAATAAGGTATCAAATCTTTGGTCAGGTCATAAATAGGGTAGGGAACATCACAGATTTTGGTCATAAATAGGGTAAGGGTTTCGGGAAGCGGGCCGCACACTCCTGCTCAATTTTTCTGGGAGTTCCCCCCCCCCCCTGCCCCGTACTATGACCAGTCTGAACCCTACATTTATTTACTAATTCACTGTTTACTAGCTTATTAGATACAGAGTTACAGTAGTATTAATTCAACTCTGCCAAGTTATTCGCAGATTGCTTATGGTAGCTGGGAATTTTTTTTCCCCTAAATCTACCTAAAAATATAGATCAGTTGACATGAAAAAAGTATCTATCAACAAAAGCGACACGGCAATCAGAGTGACCTTGACAGATGATGCCATACCGTGAAGGAAATCGATGTCCATGCATTCAGTGATTTATCACGGGCTGCTTGCATCGACGTTTCCCGCCATTTAATATGATGAAAACAGGCAATAAAACAGTTATCGCCTCCTGTTGGTGAAATATCGTGATTATTGGAGTCTTAATTTGCCTCAATTTCTACTTTAGCCTAACATAGTTTTCTATAATACTTCGCTCTAAGCCGCTCGGAAATAAAATTAAGAATAAAAAATCCATTGCCTCTTTTTATCTATTTTCTTCGCCTTTCCCAATATAATCTATATGAAGCTATGTACAGTTTTCAACTGGAAAAATAGTCATATACCTTGGCCATTAGAAAGTCTAAGAGATTTCTCACTTTCTCATTTACACTAATTAATCATAAGTTAGGTTCGAATCAATTTTTTTTAAGTTGTATGGAGCACTTATCTAATGCAAGCCATAAAACCAAAGTAGTCAAGAAATAATTTTCTGCCATCTGGATTGAGTAAATTAGTCATGTGACGCACCGTCAGAAAATATGCTGATTAACCAATCAGAACGCGAAGAACTGATCAACATGTACCTATTGGCAAGCATGGGAAAATTTAGTTGATTGGCTTCACTTCTGCAGCACCTGATTGGCGGAAAATACAACACATTCTTTGATTGGTTAAAGAGTCAGATGCATGCAGATTGACCCAACAGACCCGTTAAAAAAGCTACGTCACAGTTCAGTGCATCATCTTGAAAAGTTTAACCTAAAGTTGTTAAGTTCGTCGTTTGTAATCCATATTAATCTTATCCATTCTTAATCATCCTTGTTCCTTTATGTTTTATTATTATCTCTTTGGTGCTTTTCTATATTAGTAAACTATTATTTTCATGTTCTTTCAATTCAAATGTAGTTTTGGACGTGGCCAAAATCACTCAAAATACCGTAACTGAGCTCCTTTAAATTAAACAACGTGCCTTTAGGAGGGATGGCCGATTCCCCTGATATATATTTGTTAGACTATAACATAAGCTGACTCCTAAACTGACTGCCTTGTAAGTTGTAAAATTATTATTTCTCGGTACCAGACCCCCCCCCCCTTGTGGCCGCCCCCTCCCCCTGTGTCTTCTTGACTTTCATTGCAGCTATAAAATCATGTACAAGTACTGTAGTTCGTTGCTCATCTTAGTAACCTCCGTTTTCTGTTACAGTCTTTTCTAACAGTTTTATTGCTCTCCTTCTTCTTTTGAATGGTTTGTCGGAGAATGTGTTGTACATCTTCATTTGCAACCTGTATGAAAGATATAAAATAGCTGTTAGCACGAGTTCAGTGAGCTTACAAACATACCGACGCGATACGAAACCTGGTTTATTTGGTAAACAGTTGCTAAGAAAATACATTAGAAAGTGAGGAAGGTGCACACTTAAACGGATTGCGAGGAAAAAAATTGATTACGATAGGGACAAACTCACATCCAAGTGAGAGATTAGTGAGAGTTTTTAATAGGAAAATAACAAAGAAAGGGTGGGGGAAAGCAAGAAAAAGTTCCAGACCATCCCTGTTCTTCCACAGATCGCAGAATTGCTCTACTGTAAAACTTACCCGCAAGTTTTAGGGTCCTTTGAGGGAAAGACTGGTTTCTTCTTCAAAATCTTGGCGATGCAGTTCCTTAGTGTAAGATAGCAGAAGTTCTTGTAAGCGATACCATTCATGCCGCATATTGGAGTGTCAAAAAGACCCTCATTGTTCTTGGGACAGGGCTCACAACCAGGAGGTGCTGAAACAGCAATAATCATGAACAGTAACAAATTTTAAAACCATTACAGATGGTGGCGGGTTATTTAATATTTATCATTTATTTACTATCAACCAGTTCTGCAACTTGAAAGCTTGTAATCTGTTTAATATTGGTTTGTCACTGAAGATCTTTTATTTTCTTTCTTACCGTGAACGTTGCACATTTAATTTAACTTAAACTTCTTCTTTAGTTTCGATTGATTGGTTAATTTTGTCAGAGGTCCGTGTAACCCGGCTCCTATCACACAACAAAGAAATCAACCATCCGCATGTATGGCAATAGTGTTCATTATTATTTCAGAACACGTTTTTATACGGAAGATAATTTGGTCATAAATTACAGACACTTATAATTCTTGTTTGGAGGAGCGGTGGAATCCTGGGTTCGAGCCCTGGCAGGGGATATTGTGTTGTGTTCTTGCGCAAGACACTTTACTCTTAGTGCCTCTCTCCACAGAGGTGTATAAATGTATACTGGTAAATTTATTGCTGGGGGTAACCCCGCGATGGACTTTAGCACCCCATCCAGGGGGAGTAGAAATACTTCTAGTCGCTTAGTGCTACAGAAAACCAACCTCGTTCCAAGGGTGAAAAAGTGAAACCGGGATAAATTTCGGTTTTGTGGGCCTCTGGCCCGACGCAACCTTGTTTTTTTTTTTACCTTTCAGTTCATTTTCCTCTGATATTTTTCAACCAGTAGTGGTGTAATAAGTCTCTCATTAATCAGCTGGGCTGGCTTTTTCGAAAGCTGGACTGATAACGCTAACCCAGGATTAAAAGTTAACCGAAGTATTAATTTTTCTTGTATATAAATGTTTTTTGCTTCTTATTTTTTTGTTTAGTTTGACACTATTCAAATTCAGTCAAAAGTGAAGTGCAAACGATATAAACAGAAAACCTCTCCGAATAGTTACAAAACTGAAATCAAAATTCTCGCTAATCCTGGGTTAGTTTAATCGGACTTTAAATAACCCGACCCAGGTTCTCCGGTTAGGGACTTGACGGAATGGAAACGAAGAATGTCAGCTCCTGCGGTCTTCTGGGATTGAATTCGAACACGAAAGTCAAGCCCGCTAGAAACTGGGAAGATGAAGGCTCCGTGATCATATAAGAAAATGTCTTAATCGAATTGTTTTTGTGACACATTCATGTTACCCCCAACGCATCAAGACAATAAATTAATAGAAATCACAGCTATAGCTTTTGAAAAACTATCGACAACATGTGGTGAGCAACCATAATTAGGAATAAAACTGAGAATAAAATGGCTAATTTATAAAACTTTCTAAACAGCAGCTGTTTTTTTAAGATTCCAGGTTAACTGATTGGTTAATTATCAGTTGAAATTGCAGTCTAAGAGAGACTGAACTGAAATAACTGGAAATTATGTTAATTCCAAAATGCGACCGGTTTCAGCTACTATTGACATGTACCCCATTGTGAAACACGGTAAGACGACGTAGTCACCAGACACGAAATCTCACTGATGTCATTCCGGCTTATATCCTCATCATAATCTGCGCTTTTCTCAGGACAAGGCTGTGGCTCGGACAAATGAAAGAATCAAGAAATACTTTACCTTTCTCTCCCCAGAAAGTGTCGTGTCGAATTCCCCATGTCGACTGCACTATGACAAATAAAATGGTCACAACAAACACGAAACGCCGTGAATCCCTCATATCTCAACTCATTTGTGACACAGACGATTCAAAGGCAGGAATGGAGGCAAGGCTGCCTTAGTGTCCTTGTTTAAGGGGATTTTCGACAAGAAAAATGAAGATATTGACGTTTTACGCTTCCCTAACTCGATTCAACTTGTGAACAGGCATGCGTGTTTCGGTGGATAATGAATTTTTTACGAAACGTGTCCCAAATAACCAGACTGGGTACATGTATACATCAATAACTTGACAATGGTTGTTTGTACAACAAAAGCGAGATTTACAAGAAAACAGTTTTTTGAAAGACAGGCGTAAAAGGGTAAAAACACGGCCGTTTTACAGAACGTAGATTGGTATGAAACTATGGCGGGAACTGTTTTGACAAGAATGCCATCGGGTGGGTTGTCTGCTTTCATGTGCAGCGGATAATTCGCTGCTGCCGGAGGACGTTTCGTTAGAATTGTTGTTAAATACGGCGAACGGATTGCATCGTTCCTTCTCCAAGGCAATAGAGATTTCGTAAAACATCAAGAAGCTGTAATTTTTTGGTGCAGTTTTTGTCTTTTGTACTGGTTAATTGGTTTCTTGCAAGGCCGTACAGTGATCTTTCATATGTTTCAATATATCACCAGAGGGCGGGATGGAATTTTGTCCGATTACCACTGAAACAAATTTAATTTACTGAGGACAAATAGTGCAAGAAATTACAGCGATATGGTCTTTAAAACAATGACAGTTCTTGAGCAACACTTTTTTTCTGCATCAGTCCGTAACTGTCTTAAAGTGACCAATAATTGCAAGTGAAAAATGTCATGAAAACATATCATCAAGAGAACAGAGTAACTCAAACGATGACACAACTAAGGTGTGGCCCTGTAAAATATATGAATTGTTCACCCTCCATTTTATTTATGCTTGTTTCCCACGTCTGGAAAGACTTGAAAAGCCTGTGTGGTTAGCCTGTGTTAGAATGAAAGGGATCTACAACTTGCTGGTATTGATTTCCATGTTGTTTAGCTTTACGGGTGGACGACCCGTGTCACCAGGTAGGGCTTCATGTTTGCCTATGTTAGGATTTAAACTTCTGCACGAAATCACCCCACTGAGGGAAATTTATGACCTGGAAAATTAGTTGTCAATCTGATTAGCTGTATCATTGCACAGCACGAGAATTCCGTCAGTAAATGACTTATATTTGTGTTTTTTATGTTGTGCTATGATCCAACGTCTTCAAAAGTTACGCGGTCACGTAGGTGAATTCATTCCAGTAGTGATGAAGAGAGTAAAGCCAAGAAATATATATTGTGTGTTTATATAGGCACGCTTTGTTAGCTTTACGCAGAACGTATGACTATGTTTAAGAGTTTGTTTTTATGTATTCATCAGGCGTTACTAGTCAATTAACAAGAGGCCCACAAGTAAAGCCGGGCGGAACGAACCATTCAAGAGAATAAATAGCCGGTCTACAATCATCTTCTTATTTGTCTCAGTTGTAAGCAAGCGAGCGCGCGTGATCGAGCGCATGATGTGAACGCAACCGTAGGGTGGTTTGTAAACACTGTAGACTAGGGAATCAAGCGATGGCGCGGTCTATGATGAATACAAACTCTGGTAACGCAGATATTGTCTGGCCATGCTCTTTTGAACTCCACGATTGCTGAAGCGTGTAATTTGACTTGCTTTTTTGCTTTTTATTTGAGACTGCGGCATCCAGTGTATTGGTTCATTACCTCAATGTAATCTCCCCGGGCTGTTCGGCTTCCCAAAATGTACCGTACAGTTTGAGAAGTGCAAGTTTAACAGACCACGCCCGTTTAGACCTGGAGTCTTGCTGCTTGGCGAATCTGACTGTTACTAACCAGGTTACTAACAATAGACGACGAGCTTGTCAGAACAGGTAAGATAGTGATAGAAAATGGAAAAGCCGACTTACACCCATAATGTGAGGGGCGGCGGTTAGCGCGCTAGAAACCTGATCGAGGGGTTCTAGTTCGAGCGCTGACCGTGATCTTGTATTCTTGGGCAAGGCGTCTCTCCACCCAGGAGAATAAATAGATACGGGTGGATTGTGAGACCACCATGACAAAAAAAAACTAGCTTTTTATCCTGTTGACTGTAATGCAAACTATTTAAACTGGAAACCGAAGTTATAAATTTAAGACCGGCTTGATGAGCCAACGAACTAGTCTTGTTGGAGACGTTTTGCAGTTAAAGCACTACCCTGGCATTGTGAGGTAAAAATCAGTTTAAATCCTAGAGATGGGTCACACATATAGTTCGCCGTTACGTGTTGGCATTTATCTCCGGTATTCATAACACGAAGTGGCTATAGGATCGAATTTGGCGAAGTTCTGAGAACGCGCTTCCAAGTTATCCTGGACCATTTTCGTTCCCAGAGCCTGCGCTTCTTTTGGTCACGTGATCCTAGTAACGATGAATCTGGACTCTCTTCTCTTCTCCCACCGGGATTCAACCCTTTTGGGAGAGTCCAGGAACTGGAACGAAAGATTTAGGAAAGATCACGAATACACTGGGTTATTATAACATAAAACGATTATTTTACTTTGAAACACTCATCACAGACTTTCTTCTTGCAGGTGCAGTTGATGATCATGTAGAATGATACGGGTATTGAAATTTCTTCACCGCTAATGAAATCAACGGTAAAGGAAAGCAGCACAAGTTTGAGTGACGTGACTTCTCAATAAAAAAACACGTGATATAAAGAGACCCGCTACTAGACACAAATATCATGTACTATCATTTAAATACATTTCCGGAAATTCCGCAAAAACGTTCTTAATATCCCGTCAAAATCTCTCAACATCCCGATTTTTTTCTTAGATAATATCCAATATTGTTCTGCCTGTAAGCTGACAGTTTTTTTCCGCTCGGCTTTACCAAGGCTCGATTGGATTAATGAAACATCGCTTTTTTGTTTTTTTCAGCATACATATAGAATATTTCTAAATACTGAGTTATTTTCTAAATGTCTCAAAAAAGGTCGGACATTCGGACGCGAGAACTGAGATACCAAAAAATAGTCGGCGGCATGGATTGTTACAAGACTAATTGTAATTAAATTAACAGGACTGTTATGAAAAATAAATCACAGTTACCCGCCGGTTTGATGCTGAATTTGTTTTGTGATGTTTGTGCAATTCCTTATCGTACATTATCATACTTTAGCATACATTAAACTTTTCCCGCTCATTTGTTCTTCAGTAGGGAGTGGTAGGGAGTAGGATCAGTGGGGGGTGGAGTGGGGGATACTCCGTTTTACAAGCTCGGTTGTCAGATCTGAAATAAACTTCATTTTTTTCAACCTCATTCCCAGGGTCTCCCGTCTTCCCGCCCCACTGGCAGGGCAGGACTGGATAAGAGCCCCAAAGAACGAGGTTCCATAGTTTAGTCTGGCATGGGTAATCAACCAATTAAGGGGAATGAGAACGCATTCTAGCTAATTTCCTTACGGTCTGTCTGCAGCCGGGAAGTTTGTGTAAAGACTGCAAATTGGCCGCCAGTCTAGGTTTTTTTCAGGGGTTTTTTTTTTGGACCTCTTGTTACTATTAAACAAGGAAATCAAATCCACAGGAAAACATACTGGACTTTGTCATTATGATATATCTGTCAGAAAAACTTTGGTTGTTGTTATAAGGAAATGAAAATGAAGGACAGGAGCTGAAAGCCAATGAAATCCAATTATCTAAGCTACTATAATGAAGGCGTCGTACGCACTCATAATCTTTGATTACTGCTACAACCTTGGTCACAAGGGTTGGAAAAAATCATTCTATACACATTTTGCTCCTCCCCTCCCCTGAGCAATGTTGACAAAACACTTTCATCTAACATAAGTTTGCATTTTACCATTTTCCAACATTGAATTGGGGAATGGGGTTGTTGACACTCATCAACAACAACAACAACATCTTTTATTTAAACACGGTGGGTTTTAAAGCTAATACAACTTATGGGGCCGTTTAAAAAATGTTAATAAAATAATAAAAAATTAAGAATTATTAAAAAATTATAAAACTGAATGTAGACAATAAAAATTAAGATATGTACAATAAAAGATATGAATAAATTTAATAAAAGACGAAATCACTGTCAATTTGGGGACGGCCCATTTGCGGTGTCTATTCATTAAAGTTCAAGTTTCTGAGGGCGTGAGACTTTTTTACCCTTTTGGCGTAGTCCCTAGC
>Ga0126339_10002545_pt1 | contig 13113 bp, 9 predicted proteins | sample OrbTmetagenome_2_FD_92532 | JGI IMG/M metagenome (GOLD analysis project Ga0126339, IMG submission 92532) | Coral microbial communities from Petempiche,Puerto Morelos, Mexico - Orbicella T R C metagenome | ecosystem: Host-associated > Invertebrates > Cnidaria > Coral | place: Petempiche,Puerto... | reverse complement strand
CAAAAAAACTATCCAGTAGTTTTTGTCATGCCCTAGCCTATCTACCATGAAAATATGAGCGAAATCGAATTTTTGACCCTTGCCGAGTTATTTTCCATTTTTATGGACAGGGACTCTTAATATATCACATATATCAATTATTCGTGGTTCCCAATTTTTTCAATGAACAACAACTTGGCGGATAACTTGGCGATGTGTTGGTAAGTAATTATTTATTTCAAATACATCAAAACAATAAATATTGACATAGTTAAAGACGACATCAACTTTTCCGAGAGAGAAAACGTTCGAAGTGATGAAAGATGATACATGTTGAGAGTCGCCACCTGCTTGACTACCACCGGAAATTCCGCTTATTTCTGGGGTTGGTTATCACAACGAAAGTATTCGTGGTTCCCAATTTTTCCAATGAACAACAACGTGGTGGATAGATTGACGATGTGCTGTTGAGTAGCTATAAGTAGTCGTTTATTTCAATTACAGAAAAACAAAAACCGTTTTAGTTACAATCCAAGTAAGAGAAATCAGAAGAAAATGCATATTGTCATAGTTACAGAAGGCTTCAACTTACGGAGAAAATATCACACTAAATAAATGTGTATTGCATTCGGCAATGCAAAAATTCAAGGTCTGCTCTACTTCATATAAATTCTTTTAAGCAACAACACGCTACTCTTTTTTATTGTTTGAATTACAAAACTATCTGTACCTCGATCTTTAATGAGAACATGGCAAACGGAACATAATCGTTGAATACGAAACATCATTGTTGGCAAGGGTTAAGTGAATGCAAGATAGATTTTTTGGACTTCGAAACTGGACGGTGTTGCTTTAAATTAGCATTCAGGGTAGAAACATAATCTTAAATTTGTTTTGAATCAGAGTTTTGAATCGGGTCTAAAATATTACGGCTTCTGGAGTTTTTAGAGAACACGATGTCTAAAAATAAATGCTAATGGTTCGTACCTGCCTTCCAAAAATGCAGCTTCTTGGCTAAACTTCTACATTGATTTTAACTTCATAATACACCTGATAATGGTGCTCTTAGTTGTTTTGTTTGCTTGTTTCAAAAATGATTTGACGGAGGAGATCAAGCTAATCCATTTTTTTTTTTCAAAATTAGATCAATCTAACATGAAGGAAAAAGAAAGCAAATCAAAGATCAAAGCTAATTAGTAATACGCTAATGAGGTTTAAGGGTTGTGACCGGAACGCCCTAACTGCTAATTATGTTTGAATTTCTTAATTGCTTATGAGAACTTTGTAGGTTGCTATGAAATTTTAAAAAATTGAATAAAGAACGTTAAGGAGAGACCAGATAGTGATCAACAATGCAGCTCAAAGAGCCTCGTAACTTATAAACTTGAAGCTGTAAAGGTTAATGTAAAACTCTCAAAATTGTTGAAGGACTGTCATAGAGAATTTAATAAATTGTCTGAAATTTGAAATTCTTTAGGTTGTATTTAAACTAGCCTCACTAAACTCTTTTGAGAATAAACGTTGTTTTGAAATGTAACTCAAAAATTAGGTTATACAGTCAAATTTTAGTATAATCCCATCATGAACAAATAATGTGACCAGTTAAATTTAGGGCTTTGATTTTCTTCTTTCTAAACTGCTGGCTTTAGTCTCCAAGAGCGTTTTTTTATATAAGCCATAGAGAAAACTTTTTAGCAATGCCCAAATAGAAATGGATATTTTAAAAAGAAAACCCTGTCCTATGCCAAGTTCAAAACAAAAAAGAAAACAACATAAATATTTGAGCATTACTTTTTTTTATATCGGGATTTTGTAACGCAACTTTTTCGTGGGTTCGAGCGCCTGCTTCATGGACAAATTTAAAAGTGTTCCAGTGTATCAATGCTAATGAAACTTTAAAATAAAATTGTTTACATTATCGGGCATACATGGTTAACGTTTCAAAATAATCTACCGAGCCGTTTTTAAGATTTTAGAAAAAGCGCTTAAAGTCGAAAATTGTTCTAAATTTATTATGGAAGTGACGTTGAGAAAAAGTCTCGTTCTCGAGATCAAGAAAATACAAACCAACAAAACTTCCATGGCTTGAAAACAAAATTTCAAGGCACATTTTGGTGTCTTTTGGAGCAATGTCATTAAAATTGCGTTCTTCTTTCAGTCCATTTAATTTCATTAAACAAAAAGCATGGTTTGAAATGTTTTCGCGATTCATTCGAAATCAAACATACAGAATTGTTTTTGTTCTTGCATATTCCCCTAGCAATACATCGCAATTTCAGAAATTGGCATTAGATTTTCTATAACAAATCTGGTTCGTACAAAATTCATGTTTTACCGATTTTCATATTTTTGGTTTATCGTTTCCATGGAAATATCGATTACCTTAAAAAACACATTTACCCAAACTTCAATCTTTTTCCAAAAACGGGTGTAATTTCCACATCGATCAGAGTAAGGGAAGGTAAGTAAAACACCAATTGAAAATGATAGGTATGGCCCAGAAAAAACTGTATCGAGCCACCTTTTAAAAGAGCTTACTTATTCATTTCCCATTAAACAAAACGTTTTCCACAAGTAGTAGATTGAACCAAACGGAAGAAAATCCTGTGATTTAAATGTTAATGTCATAGAAGTTGACGGTAAAAGGCATCAAAACGAGCCCAGCCTAGTTTCAGAAAAGACGTCATTGTTAAAGCCACTGCTTGAGCTGTTTATGTCGAGAATGGCTAAAATCTTAACTTTATCCTGTTAACCTCTTTTGTTAGTCAAAGGTGACTATTTTTATTTTATTTTATTATTATTTTTTTTTTTAATCTGAGCGTATTATATAGAGATGAAATGAAATAACAAGGTCGATGGTAAATTAGTTACATTAAAGCCTTGAGAAAAATAAAAAGAATAAAACAATATTCATCCTGGTAGGTCAGTCGACCTCACTCATTTGACCTGGTGTATGATGTATGACCTGGTGTATGGACAAGTTAACGTCTTAATTAGTAGTAAACTTTAGGTTTTTCGCAGTTAAACCATATTTTTGCTAAGCAACTCGAATATTGTCCATTGGCACACATTCCTCAGTGACGGAAGAACAAAAAAGTGCGTTAACTGCAAATAAAAACCAGACCTAAACATAGTATTTTAACATAAACTTAGGGTAAACATTTGAATCACAAAGTATGAATAATTACGTGAAATATATCATTCCTATGAAAATAAAGACAGGTAGATACGTGCTTTAAAACATTTTTTGTTTATCACTGCTATGTTGTGGATGCTTCTCTTCTACATTTCAAGCGCTTCACAGCTCGACCTTGGACCTGTTTGCCAAGCCATGTGGGACACGACTAAAGATAACCTAAAAGTTCCGTCGGAGTTGAAGTTTAACGATCAACAACCAGAAATGTTTGAGCTGACAGTGGCAGGAAAAGCCAGAATTGACTCATCCGATGTGTTTAAAACGTTTGAAGGTAGGTAATGTAGAGAGTGTCTAGTATTTTTTAAGCTGACAGTCAGCTAAAAGAACTTACCCCTATAGTACTTCCTCGTACTGATTCAACTCTCGGGAATATGCTTAAACAAAATGCACGGGATGAAATATTTTGTCAACATTTTCATTTTATTCTTTAAATTGCACGTCTCGGAGAGCGCAAAATTAAGGATAGATTGAGTTGATATATGAAAGTAGAGGAAATAGAGGTAGGCATTACTTGTGGCGTTACTGGCTGAATCTAGGAGTTCGTTCGCGTAAGAGTGTCCATTGAAAGGTCAAAAATACTAAACAGAACAATGCTTTATTCGTTATTCAAACTGGGAATAAAAGCAAATGATATAAGCGATTGACTTGTGATAAAATTCCATTAACATCGATCCATTGTCTTTTTTTTTCCTTTCATTTTTTTACATTATTTTGAACAGCGTTGCTGACTAATCCTCAGAACACCGTTCTTCAAGATACATTTTTCGACGCTATCATGGCAGCAGATAGACCTGTGGGACAAGCCTATTACTATCTTATGAAGACTAACCCTGTACTACCTCCAACAACGGTACTTATAAAAACACTTGACTTCAGAAAGATATTTGTCGTGCTGACTACATTTAAAAGGCACTTGAAATTTAGATATTTTTTTTACAGAAAAAAGGGATTGTTGAACTGTTGGTGGGGATGCTAGAATCTCGCATACCGCAAATCCTCGAATTCATCATCTCGCTGTGGCCGCACTCTCTGTGAAAGCTGTGAATTTCTAAGGACCACAAGTCCATTGAAAATATTATGAGTATTCAAATAACGGATTACTCTCTAATCAGCAACCCCGCACCCCTTCCCCTCTCCCACTGCCATTCCTAAAACAAAGTAAACAAGGAGTCGAAAGCGAATTTAAATTTAGTGATTATGTTTTAATTTGAAAATGCGCTACATAATCTTTTCATCGTCCCTCTTCAGACTATGGCAAGGTTTGAGTGTATGCTGAGAGATATGTGGTTTGCAAGGAAAGGCAAAGGCTTTTTACATGTATTTGTTGGTAAGTACGTTTAACAGCCAATGCTTATAGGAACGGAGAATCCGGCGACAGGGTGGAAAATTCGAATTTTCTTATATTCCGTCAAAAAAGACCTTTTTGTTGAATTAATTTCAAAACATAAATTAGAAGATTAGGGTTTGGCTAAGATAGAAAACAAAACTTCGCACAAGTCACCTCCTTCGTCTTTTTCTCGTTTACGTGAGAGTATCATCAAGATAGACGTATTGAATAAAGATTATTACCGTCACCTAAGCTTGTTGTATTGCTACTTCCTCAAACAACACATCTTCCTTGCATTCTGTAACGATCGATTTTGAATTACACTGTCGCGTGTTTGGATTTTCTTCTCAGAAGCAAAACATTGTTACTCCTTCGATGACGTCATGGGCCAATCCATCCTATTCTTCGCTATCCCTCAGTCTTAGCTGTAGAAAAGGCCAATTTTAAGAAATTTGAAAATTCGTAGAAAATTAACCAACAAAGCTACAAAGATAATTGTTTCGCACAGGTGATCATAAAAACAAGGAGATTTATAAAAGCGAACAAAGTAATTGGGGAGTAAGACAAGATTCGAACTTTAACCCCTGTTACCGGATTCTCCATTTTCAGGCAGGGGCTCTTACGTTAATTTTGTGCTCAGATCGTATATGCATGCAGAGGCCAATATGCTAGTGCTCTACTCGTAATGCGAGTTTTATGTGAAGCACTTGTCTACACCTTTTTGTCAAGCTACATGTAACTTGGGTTCCAGCCTGTAGCGCCACTAACATATCAGCTTTAAGTGGCAATGGCTCTTTGCTACAGTAAATTCCGCTTCGTGGTTATCTTTGTTACAATACAGCCAAATGGGACGTTAATTTGAGGGTAATAAATGACATTGTAACGTCACTACATATTGTACGCACTGATAATAAGGGACAATGACAACAATTCCTGAAAAAAATATTTGGCAAATGCGTCAACCACATTTTTCTCTGGTCTTCCATCGCCAAACATTTCGAACTCGCGTGCGCAATGAATACCGAAGACTTATGGGTGTCAGCGAGCAAGAAGAAAATGTATGAATTCAAAACAAGAAAGGATTTTACAGCTTATACCGCTACAGGCGCTCAGGCACACGGATGATAGCTAACAGATAGTCATTTAAATGCTCTTGATTTTTTTATTCTTCTCTGATTCAATACTTGTGGTGTTTTGTTGTGGCAGTCCAATCAGGAATTATCTGAGTAATTGATAGTAACGGCTATCAGAGAGAAAGAATAAACTTCACGAGTTTGAAATGACAAAACGGTATGGAACTTGTTCTGGCACTGGTATACAGGCACACGTGTGTGGAGTCAAAAGATACTTTGCTAAACTGAACAAGCTTGAGTAGTTTACGTTGATCAGCAGAACACTGGCTGCGTTTATTCTCTCGGGTTTTGGCACGACTTTAACACCAACGTAACACCAAGACAGTGCACATGCTTTAGATTGAATACACTCAGAAGCAAACTTCTGATACATTGTATAGGTCAAGAAAAGAACTAAACTTACCTTGCCAATTGCATTTGCTAGGCTTATCCACTTCAGTTATACCTTTATCCACGGTAATTGCGGAATGAAATTACGACTGAAGTAAATTACTTCCTTTCGGTAAAACAAACGCTCGTTGCAGTTTCCTCCGTTATACACGCAAAGTTTGTTCCCTTCAGAATTCAAAGAGGCTATGAGCCATTCAACTTGGAAAATGGATCGTCTGTAAACAGTGACAATTTTGATACCACCGCCTTGATATTTTAATCCGTAGGTTACGCTAAAGTTAAGGCCAACTGGCAAAACGCAACGGTAAGAGAATACAGGGGGAAATGCGACACAGTTTAAAACATTCATGAAGTTATTGGCGATTCTCGTCCGAGAAAATTATAAAGATTATTATATATTGAACTCACGATCTGTTTGCTGATTGGCCGAAAGCGTAGAGTGAATTTCGAAATCAGCGCCTGTGACGTCATTTAGCTGCATATTATACAAATATCATGTCTAGGACACTCAAGGCCACGGGCAATCATGTCATATATGACCGCGGTGCATTATTTCTAAGAGTAATCATGTCAAGTTCGCGCGCTTTGTGTTGCTTCTCGTCAGCGAAGAAGCAAAAACGTGACTTTCACTTTTCTTTTTCTTTCAATGTATAATAAACAATGATTAGATTCGGTTTTTTGTGATATCCAAAATAATCAAGGTCTCGGTAAGGGTTATCAGCCTCAGTCTTCGGCTTGGGCTGATAATCCCTACCTCGACCCTGATTATTCTGGATATCACAAAAACCTCGAGCTCATCCAATAATTGTTTTTATTACATGGCTGTGTCTCTTAGGGACTGGGAACTACCGAATTCAAGAATTTGATTGGCTGAAATCGATATTGACCGCGGTCTAGATTTTCCCATCTACACCGAAATCTAGACCGGTTTCATTTTGCGTTGAAAAAGTAGCAAACTAAAATATAAAAATGTTCACCGTTTTTTTTTTATTTTCTATTCAATCATTTATGGAAGTGCCAAAGAGCCTGATGGCACAAAAAAAAAAGTAAAGAGGACGAGCAAATTGCTCATATCCGTTTGTGAGCAAAATGTCAGCAAACCAGTTACATTAAACGAATTAAAGTTTTCTTCTTTGCCATATAATAAACATCTTATTAAGCGAGCTAAGCCGGTCTGTATGGGAGACCTCGGTCTGTATGTTTGAGCTCGGTCATGTGTACAGACCTCACTGCGTTCGGCCTGTACTCACGACCTCGGTCAAGAGTAACTACTTAATAACCGAGAGTGAGGTCGTTACGGGAAAATCTCAAACTGAGGCCTTGCCGTATTCACCGAGCGATAGCGAGGTCAATACGGTAGGCCGAGGTTTGCGATTTTCCCGTATCGACCGAACGGTCGAGATTATTAAGCTGTTTATTATATGGCTCATGAATTAAAGAAAAGAAAGAAAAATTATTCGAGCGGAAGTCGTCAATTTACATCCGGCGATGCGCGCGTTTACCGATTCATTCATCTCTCAAACCCAGGACAAAACTCCAAAGTTAGTGACCTTCACCACTGTATTCCGTATTCCGTTAAAAACACACATTTCTTTACAGGAAAAATGATTGTCACAGCCTCAAAAAGGTATTTTAGTATTTTAGTATTTTAGAAAAGACAGAAAGTGCTTCAAAATAGTCCAAACCAACGGTCTTTTGGTGAAAGGAAATACTAAATGCTTCAGAATGAACTGCTCAGAATAACTCGATCTTCGCATTCGCTTTCGACAACATATCTTCGCCTCCTTCATTCTGGGATTTATGGATGAGCTTTTCAAACCGTGAATGTGAACGTCTAAAACTTCCTGCAGTTATCAGAAACACTGTTACCTGCCAAAACCGCCCTTTTACACTTGCTTGCGTGTGTTAAAGCGAGGGAATTTATTTGATGAGAACTTTGACGGAGCTCAATATTTCGGTAATTGTTGTGACTAAGATGATAACTTATAAGTTTCTTCGTGGTGTTCTGCTCAGGATGCCTGACAGATCTGTCGATTGTGTTTTTCACTCAGTGATTTTAGCTTTACTTAAGACTCGGCAATCTTTGATTGTTTTTCACTAGTGCCCGCCAAGGTTACCGGCTGGTAAGTCAAAAACGACTTCTACATAAATTTTATCAAGGAAAAATCTCTAAACTTTTAGCTAGTCGGAATTAAATTTACTCTCTTACTGTTTTTAATCGGCTTTCATCGTTTCAATGCGCTTGAATTTTCCGAGCCGGACTCTTCGTAATTTGCATAATCCGTAATCGGCCCATGGGCATTACGGCTACATAATGACCGCTCAGATCTCGCTCTTAGCCCATCAGAGCGCGCGTTATATCGGCCACAAGCCAAAGCCATATAACAATCTCCCACACAGACCTCCTCCTCGGTTAATAAGGGCTGAAAAGTACGGCTTCTCGTCCGATCCACAAAGCAAGTATGATCGAATTCTCATTTTCATTCCTATTTTTTTCGTTCTTTATTTTCCCAGGCGATTTCTGTGATCAGTGATTTGTTTATTTCATTGTTGCCTTTTGAGAGAGTTGAAAAAAAAAAAAAAAAAAAATCATCCAACGTGAAGTCACAATTCCACAAGGACAGCACCGCGTATCGTTCGCTCAACAAAGTTAAAGGGACCGTTCATTAATTAAACGTAGGGGTGGGCTGGAGGAAAATTACGCAATATCAGGAGCCATAATCGGGGACGGAGACTGTAAGCAGGGCGCTTATATGTAGGGTGGTGAAACGAGCGGGTCCGAGCAAAAAGGTGTGATGCAGTAGACTGGGGTCTACTAAAACGAGCAGATTCCGCTTACTTGCACTGGAACTTAGATTTCTAAAGAAATTCCACGAAACTCCCTTCTATATAAAGAAGGAAGGTTTTTGGTGCATTTTTGTTCTGAGGCAATGGGAAAAGGTGAGTTTCTCAGGTTGCCGAAAAACAGGACGTCATATTTCGCGCTGTAAGATCTCGCGCTAGTTGTACGCGTAATCTTTTTGTATTTCTTCTGACTTGCGAATAAACGTTATGAAACTCTTTACTCTGGTATCGCAGGTTAATGTTTGCGTTTCTCGGAACAATCGGAATAATGCTTAATCGTAACCAAAATCTGTTTTCGATCAGTTTCTTATTGTTTCTGCTTGTTTGGCGAGCGGGAAAGTCTGACGCGTAGTAGCTAATTTGCATAATGTAGCGCGTGCACTTTCAACAGTTTCAAGTCCGAGTCAGTGTTTTTAATTTCTCAATATAAACTCTTATCAAAGCGTTTTTTTTCCCCATCTTTTGCGCTGAGATGATGCGATCATTTTTGCCAAAGCTAAAAGGCTACTAAGATCACGGTTTCTCCAGAGTAAAATTTTATACTGCGAAAATGAAGAAGACAAGGAGTTTTGAGAACTCAAACAACAAAATGAAATTGTTATTCGGGTTGGTTGAAAAGTGCTACCGTAATTTTGCTGATTTAATATCTCTGCTGTCTTCCCACATTTCCAGCTAAACTTCTAATATGTTTTCAAATATTTATCAAATCAGTCAAATGTATATAAAGCTAGAGATATTGTTTGAGTTCGATGTGCGTTTTTACACGAAAGAGCGTAACTGAAGTCAATTTGTCATGTTTAGCCACAAAACACGGATCGCCGGGCGCTCCTTTTCATCGACAACCAGCGATTAATTGAGTTTTTACACAAACAAAACTGAGCAGCACTTACAGACTATAGTTCTTATGCCTTGATGAGGCATGACGTGTTGCTTGCAATACAGACGAAACTCAAACAACCAAACTTTTATTACTTTTTGTTCGCGATAGACTCTATGGCGAAATCCTTGCAAGCGTGTGGCAAGAGGAGGGAAACTTTGAAGTTCCGAAACGCTGCTATATCCAAATATATCCAGGTGGTTTTTTACTATGTCATGCAAAAGCTATCGATCTTCAACATATGTAAAATTTAGAGTGGAGTAATGTGGAGTACTCGTAAAAGAACCAGCGGATCACGGCTTGGTCATGATAAGCAGGACATACCTGCATTCGACACTGTTTTACTTCACTCAAATTTGGGTAGCCTACGACGAAACTACTTAAGCATTATTGCAACAGACATAAACGTATTGACTTTTGGGTCTAAAGCATCAAAAAGGCTTTTGGAAATACACCACTGGTGGCTCAAAAATAAAGAAAGAAAAGTTGATTTCCGGTTCGTCAAGAGGAGATTTTTGGCAGCCATTAATCTCATCGGAAGCGCGGAAGGAACGCTCGCGCCAGTCTTTCTCCGCATCACACATTGGACCAAGAGCGGACTGCCCGTTTCACCGCCCGGCCTTTTTCCGCCCTGCTGTAAGTCTTGGGATCCGCGCGCACCTATGATATGGGAAATTTTTTCTATTTTTAGAACAAATTGCGCCATCCCGACGTCATATATCCGCGCAGATCCACGCACATGTTGGGGGCTCTCGCGTGGATGTTGTCACCTTGCGTGATCAAATGGTGAGAGTTGCGAGATTCTCTTGCAGATTTTTCACAGCGACGGCAGGGAATAAGGCGGGGAATAAGAACCAGGGCTCTTATATGTAGTTTTATGCTCTGAGCTAATGGAAAAGATGAGTTTTTCAGGGTCGAAAACATGACTTCGATTTCGCGTTGTGAATGAATGCTCGCGCTGGTTGTACGCGTAAGCTTTTGCGCTTGTTCTATAAAGAAAAGTTAGGTAAGAAAACTCTTTACTCTGGTATCGAGTTTATTTGTGAGTTTCCCAAACAATGCTTAATCATAACCAAACCCTTTTTTGATAGTTTCTTATTGTTTCTGTTTGTTTGGCAAGTTTGCAAAAGTTTTTGAAAGGAAAGTTTGACGCGTACAAGTAGCTCATTTGCATAGTGCAGCGCGTGCACTTTTAAGTCTGAGTCGGTGTTTTCAATTGTCAACAAACCTTGTCAAAGATTCCTTTCGCTGTCTTTTGTGCCGAGATGCGGCAACAATTTTCACCCACAATAAAAGGCTACTAACATCATGAGTGTTTCTTTAACATAGTGAAATTTTACACTGCGATAATAAAATAGACAAGGAGTTTTGATAACTCAACCAACAAAATCGAAATCTTTATTCGAGTACCGTGACTATTCGAGTTGATTAAAGAAAGCTGCTTATTACTCACATATTTTCAGCTAAGCTTTTAATATGTTCTCAAACATTTATCAACTTTAAACATATTTAAAAACTAGAGATACATGAGTGCGATGTACGTTTTCACTCGAAAGTGGAGAAGTCCAATTTGTCATGTTTTACCGACTGTACAAAACACGCAACGGCGGGCGCTCTTATTCATCGACAACAGTCAATTTATTGGATTTTTACACAAACAAAACTGAGCAGCATCTACGGACATAAACTTTATTGTCGCTTATTGGGCCTTGATAAAACATCAAGAGTTGCTTACAATTCAGGCGAAACTCACACTTGGAATTATTATTATTTTTTTTTTTTACTGTTCGGTCGAGATAGACTCTGGTGAAATCCTTGCAAGCGTGTGGCAAGAGGAGGGAAACTTTGAAGTCCTGAAACGTTGCTATATCCAAATATATCCAAGTAGTTTTTTGCTGTGCTTTGGAAAAGCTGTTAGTCTTCAACATATGTGAAACTTAGAGTGGAGTAATGTGGAGCCCTTTTAAAAGAAGCTGCGGAACACAACTTGGTCAGTGATATAAAGCGGCACATAACTAAAGTTGACACTGTCTTACTTCACTCAAACTGGAACAGCTTACGACGAAAACACTGAAGCAAACTTCCAACAGACGTGAAAGTATTGATTTGTGCGCCAAAAGCATCAAACATTTCGGGAATTTCGGACGCCATTTCCCCGTGCTACATCCGCAAAAATCCTCGCAGCATGTACGCAATTGTGCCGCTCGGGATGGCGCAATTTGTTCTAAAAATAGAAAAATTGCCCCATATCATAGGGACAGCCCCAATACTAGAAACGGGGCGCGCTTACGGTCTCCGTCCCTGATTATGGCTCCCGGCAATATTCAAAAAAAATGTCCCTGCCCCCCAATGGAGTGTAATTTTTTTAAGGCCCCTCAATTTTCTTTATATTCAGTACCCCCAGTCCCTCGCTCTACCGCTTCGCAACTTTAAAAACGGCTGCTTCGCGGCCCAACACATTCTTTCCTGAAATTCAGGAGGTCGACTTGTGGCAAGGCTAGTTGAAACCCTACTAGCCACTCAACAACACCGCGTTGTGACTGTTTCAGGGACTATCACAAAGTCGCCCTCCTCTTCATCTCCCTCATTCTACAGTCCTCAACTGCAAACGTCTCCTTCCTCACTGACACTGTCTTCATTTGAGTTATCAACATGATAATTATCAGTCACATTCTTGCCATAGTTTGTACTGGAGTCTGATATTGCAGAGGATGTTACTATGCTCGCTTGGTCAACAACTCCGCTTAACAGCACCTAATCATCTTTCCTTCCATTACAGGAAAGTTTGTGATGTTTTAGATAGTGCTGCAGCTCCGGTTTTGTCAAGGTGTGCAGTTTACCACCTTCTTGTGGTTTCTTCCAATCATAATCGACAAAATATTTCTGCTTTATTTCATTTCTTTTTTGTTGTTTCTCTCTTGAACTTAGCCTGAACTTAGGCTGTAACATGTTCCTCTTCAACAGCATACTGCATTGAAAACTCTCCTATTCAATCAAGAGATCCTTCATGAAAATATAGAGGCTTGTATTTCCAATTCGCAGAATCATCTGAGCAATTACAATTGTCACATTGACAGATCACTATCTTATGCCACCTGTCATATAAATTCTAATTTCATAGTTTACATTTTTAATAAGGTAAGTTCATCTGAGTACAATACATTCAATAATGTTTATTGTTTGCCGTAAGGATAATCCGATGAAATAAAAGATTTAAAAACAAATTTATGTTTTTTCAAGCCCCCCCCCCCCCCCCTCTACCTGCCAAAATTTTTTTGGGACCCCCCCCTCTCTTTTGCTTTTTTTCTTCTCCCCCCCCCACCCCATACACCCCACACCCCCCCCCCTCCCCCCCCTCCCTCTCACT
>Ga0126339_10002544_pt1 | contig 13113 bp, 4 predicted proteins | sample OrbTmetagenome_2_FD_92532 | JGI IMG/M metagenome (GOLD analysis project Ga0126339, IMG submission 92532) | Coral microbial communities from Petempiche,Puerto Morelos, Mexico - Orbicella T R C metagenome | ecosystem: Host-associated > Invertebrates > Cnidaria > Coral | place: Petempiche,Puerto... | reverse complement strand
CCGTTGGAAAGCTCGACCTCTCGCGACCTAAGTCGCTCGCGCTCGCCCTCCTGACTTCTTCGCCCGAAGATTACCCTCTCGCTTCACTTGAGAGAGGTAAGTGAGTTAAGGATTAAGAAAAGGTCGACTTGTGGCGAGTCTAATTTCAAGACCGCGCTTCTCGGAAGCCATTTGAGTGCTTAACTCTGATTGGCTAGGTGATTCTGCTCTGGACGGTGACTGGTTATAGCGGAGCTCCGGCGGCCCGAAGGGCCGCCAAGCGGAGCCCTATACTCATATAGGAAAGAAAAAGAAACCCACGAGTTGATTTTCTCATGGTTATCATGGCTAGCGGTATTGTTCCTGGGCGCGTACGCACGACGGCGACGGAGTTGCCCAACATGGCGACCATACTCCAAATAATAGGTTGACAGACATGCAGCCTTGGTTTACCGTGTAGTTCCTTTATATTGGACATCCAAGTTATGATCAATTGACACCTTTCAAAACAAGGTAGCCGCTGACCAGTATCACTTGACCATATCACGGGCTCAAGTTTACAGCTCCTCGAGGTCACGTGTTTTTTGAAGTTGACCGCTGATTATTGAAGTTGGTTATTGATTTGATCGCGGGCTCATATTAGGTTAACTTGTTGGAAACAGAGCAGGATTGCTCGGAAGCCGGTTAACGGTAACCCAGGATTAAAAGTTAACCAAATTATAACTTTTTCTTCTATACAAATGTTTTTTACTGTTTTGTTTTGTGTATAGGTTGATTATTAAAACTCAAAACAGAAAGCCAAACAATATACAGAAAACCTCACCGCAAAGTCACAAAACTCAAATCAAAATTCTACCTTTTCCTGGGTTAGCTTAATCGGGCTTTGAACAACCCGGCCCAGGAGCTACGCTTTTAGGCTGGCCTAAATCTATATATTATTTTTCCCATGTGAAGAACGCTATACGCGAAGCTGATTAGACGTATCGCTTTTTTCACAAGCGAAAATATAGCACGTATAGAATTTTATTTGCAAGGTTTATTGCCTAGAATTCTTGCTATATATGCAAAAATGTTTGACGGTTTAAGAAGGATACCCGTAAAACCCTTTAAATTATAACTTCCCCTTTTATGTTGTTCACGTTGCAATCGTATGAATTTTACCCGTTGCTTTTTAATATAATAATCTAGAAAACAGGATCTTTCCAAGTTTTCAATTGTACCGGCTGGGAAACTCCTGCAACACAAACTTTGTTCTTGAAGTATTAACATTTGTATTTTTTTTCTCCACTTGACGACATAAATACAATATCGTTAACAAATAAGTGTAACGAAAAAGACTTGGAAAGGGCAAAATATAGTATCCTAATTGTATGCCCTTTAATTAAATACATTTCTTTTAAACCAGTATAAGAGAGGACTGACGTTAGAATTATTAATACCGAACAAAACTGGTAAAGTGCTTTTTAAAATAGTTTACTAACTGGCTTATTACGTATAGATAAAGGATCGTCAGTCTCATAATAGCATCCAAAAATAGTTCGGCAAAATTATGCTATATTCATTCTAAAGGGTTTTGGATTCGGATGCTGTAAGGACTCACTCCGAGTGGCGTGATATAATCAAGCTGTTTGGTGCATTCGCAGGCAAATTACTGTTACCCTCGACAGGGTAACAACTAACACACGTATGGGTAGAGAACATCATATTTCACGAATATATACAACACGAAATCATTTTACGAAAACTCTTTCATTATCACGGTCAAAACTTTCGGAGTCTCCTGGCCTAAGATCAATTCCAGCTCTTGGTGGCTATCGGGTACGTTTGCTTGAATTTTAATTGACCCAGGACAAAATAAAGTGGCCTCAAATACCTCTAGTCCAACACGAAAAAAAAAAAGAACACTGTATCTTCTTCAACAAACGTTACAATTTAACTTTTTTCAAAGCGATACGCATGCAACTTCTAAAAAGGACAGGAAAGAATTCTTAGTGACTCTGGGATACACTCGTGAAAATCTGATCTGAATTTTCCACTTTAAACAACAAATAAACGGGTGTTTTGAATTCAACAGCCCTGAAGACAGTGAGATGATGTAATATGATAATAACTCAAGGAAATATAATGGGAAGATAGTGTTAACCGTGCAAAAAACATAGCATTCACTGATCAAGATTCCCTCTTAAACATTGTACACTAAAGATTAAAGTATGAGGCTACATAGTGCTATGTTATGGATAGATTTGTAATGTATACTTAGTTAATTTTAAATTTACAGGGCCCCTATGGATACCAGCCTTTGAGCTGAACGGGCCACCCTGTAACAATAAAGATTACTTTACATGTATTTCACTTTACTTTGGTGCTAACTTCATCAATGAATATTTCAAATTTGTTGTGTTAGTAACATCATACCTTTTCTCTGCCGCTTTCATTTGACTGTAAGCAAGACAAAATCTGTTGCTCTATTAACTGAACCCAGGCATCTCGCTCCTACAACAACAAGGAAAAAAATAACTGACTGAAGGAGGTTAAGTTTAAAAGAACTATTTTACTTAACTGCACTGAACGTGGGAGATTTAAGCCAGTCAATGAACCACTCGCGTCCAGGCCTCGTAGGTTATGCCAGCTATACGCTGGAGGAATAACGACTGAGACTGGCTCTGGACTTTTGTTTTCTCCGATCAGATGACATCTTTTCATGCATCACATACCTAAGGTTAACCTACCTCTTGTGTGGCTGCTGCAAACTGCCATGATTTAGCTTCTAATGACACAATGGTGAACTCCCAGTCCGTCATTTCTGCGACAAAGTTTTAAAAGAGACCTTGCTTATTTCTATGTTCTATCTGCTGTCAAAGCAAAATGTTGCCTCAATTTTTCACTCAATCTTAATCCCCCTAATCTTCCCCATAATTGACTCCATCCTTGTTAATTTTCTGTTTTGTAACAGGGAGGGACAATGGCCTAATGGTTAGTACACTATCTCCTGATGGAGAGGTCCGGGTTCAACCCTTGGCTAGGGCCACTGTGTTATAATCTTGGGCAAGACACCTCGGTCAAGAAACCTCTCTCCACCCTGACCAAGTTTACAGCAACTGTCAGTGTGGCTCCCAAATGGCAATCTTGTAAAACAGTGTAATCATAAGTGAACTTCTTTTTTATCAATATAATGTGTCACTGAAAATTTTACCCTGTTTAAATACCTGAGGCATGTATGTATGTACCCCAGCATCCCATCCAGGGGGGGTAGATATACTCCTTGCCTTCAATGCTACCAAAACGGCAGTATGGACCTCTTAGTTCAACACAGACTTTACCTTAATAAGTAGCAGTAGGTGCTTTTCAACCTCACTCAACAATTATTATTACTTAAATAAGAGGTTTATTTCAAATGGAAGGCAATTTTGTACCTTTCAAAACACGACTTAATGTTATCATAAAATTGCAACAACACAAAATATCAGCCAAGGCTAAAAAATCAGGAAATCTGGAGAAAATTTCTATCATAGAATTGCAGTGCATGCAAAGAGCCAGATAAATGTGACAGATATAATGTTCAGCATATCACAAGAGCAGTACAAAGAAAAAATAAAAGTTTCTGACAGAATTAGAACCCAAGATCTGCCAGGTTCCAGGCAAGCACTCTAACCTCAGAGGGACTTGTGGTGAGATGTCTATCAACTCCATAGTATATGCCTAGATAAATCTGAATGATTACCTGGATCTAAATCAACTTTAGGTCCACTGCCGCTCTTGACACGCCTGTGACCTTTCTTCTTTGTACTGCCTGCAGTCACTCCCATCTGATCCATCCGGGAACCAGCCGGAACTACTGCATTGGCCGCAGCAAGAGCCAGAGCTTTTTCAAGCTCTTCGTAGTCTATTTCACAAGATTTTGTGTGTTTACTTCTTTTATTCTTTTTCTTGATCATGCTTGATGAATCTGTCTTTGTCGTGTTTGCAACGACACTTGTTGATGCGGGAGTTATTACTTGATTGCCTATACTAGCGAGTGCATTGTCAATGTCATGTTGAGCTGGAAGTGAGTTGTATCCTGTATAAGAGTCTATTCCATTTTGTGCACCATCTACACTGTTTGTTCCTACAGTTTCAGTCCCGCTATTGTTATTATCAGACTCCACAGGAGTTGTCGGTCTTGAATTTCCTGTTAGTAAACAGATACCAGTAACTGTTAATATCAATGCCTGCATATGGTACAGTGTTGTAAAGTACATAGGGAAGGAAACAGGGCTGGCAGGTAAAGGAAAGGTAAGGTAGGATTGCCGTTGAGTCACCTGTACCTTGTTCAGACTCCACACCTGTAGCAAACAAGTTTGTTAGTTGGTGGGTGAGTTCTATCAACAACAGGTTATTTCACCCGTAGCATCAAGGGAAAATCAAGCATACCGGTACTCAGCCATAACCAGTGTTACAGGTTACGGTCCTTAATGACAGTGCTGGTAATGTACATGTAAGGCAAGGCATATAGGCAAAACTAAGGTACTGTAACTATATGGCTGGAGGGCACATATTGATTTACACCTAGATGGGAGACAAGGCTGTCACAATTCCCCCTAAGCATTTCGTCAGGCCAAGCCTGCTATCTTAGTAGTTTGACGCAACCCAGTTATACTTCCAAGCATAGAAAGGCATTGACAAAGTACATTGTTCAGCTCCCCAGAAAACAATGATAACTAAATAGCAACTACACTTTAAATGTCCTACCTTGTCCAGGAGTGGTCGCCTTAGGTGGTCTTTTTCCAGGCACCTTTACCGTTGTGTGTTTTAATAATATTGTCTTTTGATGAACATCATCCATGTAATCCTAACAATAAAGAAATATTGATGCCATCCTAATTTACAATGGAAAACTTGACTCACTGTTTGTACTTATCAGATAAAAAGTCAAATTTGCCAAAAATTACTTCGTAAAAAATAGACTGTGTTGAAAGGTTATAAAGACCATAATTTCTGTTTTTCTTTGATATTTCTGTTCTCATTAGTGGAAGTGTGGTTGGGGTTACCTGTAGAAGAACTTTTTATTTGAAAACCATTCCTGTGTCCAAACAATTTCAGAAGCATGTGGTAAAATTTTAAAAGGCCATGATACGACACTATGAAACCCAACACAAATAACATAATATCATTATAATATCATTGCTTTTCAATGGATAATATTGTATTCAAACACATTGTTGACCCTGCCAACATCTTCTGGCAGCTGGCAATAATTTTACCACCTACAGTGAATTATTTGCTCCTTATATCACATCAGAGTTCACTAATTCACTATCTTGCCTGCTAATTACAAAATATTTTGAAAGGGTTGCACTGTAACATTATACAGAATGCAAATCCACAGCAGGTCTTCAGCAAGAGGGCTTACATGTATTTTAATTTGAAGATGCAATATACTACTCCTTGAGAAATAAGCCCATGAACAATACAGAGCAGGAGAGAAGGGCTTAATATCACAAGCTTTGACACTTGAGTAGGTTATTTTTGGGTTTGAGACGAAAACTGTGGGCAAAAGAACAAGAATAATATTACATGCACGCTGCACTTACATGTAGATTTGGATAATAAGCGAGTACGCCATCTTCGAGTAATGTTACATATTTCTTCTTCCATTCCTTGTTTATTGAGCTGGAACTTCTCTTCAGAAGATAACCCTGACAATATTGACCGGGAAATCAATACATATTGCAAATCTGTCACATCATTACATTGCTTCTAACTGCAAATTCCAGAAGTAATGTAACCCACTGGAGAGAATACGTCTCAAAATTATTGGATAGCCAGTCTGAGGGGAGGCTAAAGGAGGTGGGGCAGGTTGGGGGATGGGGTGCCAAGAATTACCTCCACACAAAATAAAATTCAAAATATATCAATTGCTGAACACCAACAAGGAGAACTTGTATGCCGGACATTAGAGCTTGAAGAGGGTTAATACATCACCAAATTTCCACAGTTTTAAGCACTATATTTAGGAATTTTCCTTTTTCCCAAGAACTTCAATGGACTGGAACCAGCTCACAGCTGATGCAGCTACTGACATCTCCATCGCTCACAATGTCCAAAAAGAAAGTACCTGCTTTTATGAACTAATTTAACCCATTTTTTCCTGTTCAACATTTCATCAGCATGTTTTCTTCTTCCTATTATTTATTCAACTATTTTAATTGCACACAGTTAGTGTGACGCTTCACCTGTTTTATTAACTCAACAAAGGTAAAGGTAAAGGAAGATAATCCGTTTACCTGTCTTATAGGAATTGATCTGCCACTCCCAACATCTGTATCGACCACTATGTCTTTCTCTTTCTTTTCCTTCTGTAATTAGAAAAGGATAAATTGGTAATAATTAAAAATAGAAATGTTTCCTGTTCAAATCTTGTAAATCAAGACTATTATTATCATTTGCTGCTGCAAATTTTGATCAACTGCAGTAATATTCACAAGATACTTTCAAGAGAAACACATTTTATGGATTAATGTTAATTTGTTACAATAACAATGATCTTTGTTCTAGAATTTGCTTTTAATTATCAATGCTTCAATAAAATAGCTGCAAATCTTGATGTTTGCAAGCTAGTACAAGTGAGGTCTCCAACACTGTAAAACTGAACCGTGCATTTTTTACAACTAACCACACAACAAGAACATGCCTCCATCATCCTCAACTTTTAATAACTGGGGAACTTATTATTATAGATCTAAATCAACAGAAATTGTTGGTAGAGAAACTAAACAAAAATGGACTTTGTTTCAGCATGTTACAGCAAAGACATTTTTTTTTTTGTCTTTTTTGGTGACTATGGAATTCAGGTTCATCATATACCGGTAATCTCTCAGATAAGCATTTTTACAGTGTTAAAAAATAACGTTGTTCATACATGTAAAAAGATCCCTCTTCTTATGGTCGCTAAAAGTATACAAAAATTGTCCAGTGTTCACAGTTCAAGTGTGCTCACTGTAAAACCTGTACAAAAATTTCTTTTAACTGAGCTAAAATGTTACTAGACATGATGCACTCTGAACTAAACAGAAATATGGCATTCTTAAACTAGCCTCTCAGAATCATCTCTACAATTACTTTGTATCTACAAATATGACAAAACAAATTCTTCCAACCTATACCAAACAAAGGGTATGAGGACTGATGTGAGAATTTATATGTTGAGAATAAGGCCCCTTTGAAACAGTACATACCGATGAACTGAAGAGCATCGTCCTCCTTCTTGATGACCTTTTTGTGGAAGATGACGGTGTAGATGTTGCGCTGTTGGTGCCGCTATGGATGGGGCTGTATGACGGGACATTTGGAAGCAGTTGATCGGGAGGTTCCTTAGTAGTAGGAGAGTGGATTGGGTCAAATGATGTCAGAACAGGACTTGTCTCTCCCCTGGCTTGAATCAGCTTTTCAATTGCTGCAAAGAGAAAGATCTTTCAGATTAGTAAAATAGCCGTCACACCCAGGTTAGCACCCAAGGGTGTGTTTGTTTTAGATCACCCAAATTAAAGCAGGATCAATGATCAAAGATCACTCAGATGATGGTGCGTCAAAGGAACTGATGAATCCTTACCCAGAGTTGATTCATCAGTTCCTTTGATGCACCATAATGCAAGTGATCTTGGCTCATTGATCTTTATCAAGATCATCCCAAAGAAATGTACCACACCCTGAAATTCTGACAATTGCCAACAGAAATGCTGAATCTGTGCAATGTGACTGAGTAACAGTCATAAACAATGGCAGAAATTGGTCAGCCACTTTGATCTCATGCAATGTTAAAGTAACCCTCCTCCTTCCCCTGCAATTTCTAGTTTCATTACATGACAATTTTCAAATCACCAAACACCTCAGTATATTATGTACATCTGACAAACCAGATTCAAAGAAAAATTTAATATTGTTCCCTGGCTAGAAATCAACTCAGGTTTTCAATGCTTTCAATGGGTCTACACCACATTTCAGCCTCAAAGACAGCCACTTAGGCTTGTGTTTTTATAAAATATTTTTTAGCCAGGAATGTTTTTAAATTTCTGTGATTCATCCTAGCTGCATGCGGTCCCTACATATTTTCACACAGTTAAAGTGTCTCCACAGCAAATTCATTTAAAAGGTGTTCCCAGTTTCATTCAGGTTTATATAAATTTCCTGACATGTGTAAAGGACTTTCTTAGATATATGTAAACATATCATGTACTTCAATCACCTGAGAAATAAGTTTGCTTTTACTAGGATATTCTGTAAATTTAAAATTACAACATTATCTTGAATAAGCTGAGAGCTTACAAAAACAGCCTTATACCCATACCATTTCTCATGTCCTGTAGAAAGGAATCAAAGATACTTGGTTTGCGTAACCCTGGCATTGTAGAATATCTGCCTCCAAGCACATTGAACGTGAAAAAAGAATCTACGTCCCAAGAAAAAGTGAACTGAGGTGTCGGTAGAATTGAAAAATCAAGTCTGGTACTTTCTTATATAGTTACAACTTCAATTTCAACAGGTGCCTTTCGTGAAACGGCAGGATATGAAAACTTTATATTAAATTCAAAGCAATGATAAAAATCTCATAATCTTGTATTAACTGTTGACAATAGTGATAAGGTCAATCAACATCCAATGAACTAACATGTCACTGTATATTAGCATTATTCCTTCTATAATAACAATGTTCACCTTGAATATTCCTTTTTGAGTATGACACAAAATTATATTTCTGGATTTTCATTCTTTGATATGTGTAAAAAATTACTCCATGCTTCAGACAAATTTAAAATTTAGTTTTGAGTGCTTCTTAAGTTAAACAGTACTGCTATTTTGGCTTGAAAATTGTTTGAAGGCCATGCAGTCGTACCCAGTCTCTGTGACAATCTTGCAGTAATAATTCAGGCAGCAGAAAGTAACAAAAACATTTGTTTAGTCACTAGCTCCTAAACCAAAAACCAAAATTGAAAAATGTCTGTCATTATTCAGAGAAACTTGCTTCTCAGTAACGGTGGGGAATTGTGACACTGTGAAAAAGAGCATTTTAAAATACAGTAGACAGTCTCAAAACTGGGGCAATCATCACTCATTTAATTGAAATTCCTTCATGTGTACAAACAATTCTTCTGATTAGGTGATTCAACTGTGTTTCTTTATCACAGGGTAAGTCACTCACAGCATCCATTTGTACATGGACTGATGTTTTCAAGATAGTACAAAGTAGACAAAATTAAGACATAATTACATTAACAAGAACATCCAATTAAAAACACTAATCAGGTTTCACGACCGCTGTTACTAGGCAAGATCAGTCTCCAATGAACTAGAAAATGAAATCAAAGCATTCTTCCCTTAAAAATACTTTTACTCGATTTGTGAATCCGGGAGTACGACGAAGAGACTTTTTTCAAACAATTTAACCAAACACGTGGACTAATGCAAGAAAGTTATAAAATTACACGGCCTTCAACACAGCATGCACAAAGGTAAACATAACAGGAACTTGGCAAATATGCTAATATTGCTTCAACGGAAAATCATCTGATCTAAAACGTCGCTAAAGAGCAACGGAAAATTAAAATAAATTCGTTGACAAATTGCCTACATAACTGCCCAGTCGATCAAGCATAAAGAGTCATTTCCGTGCGAGAGCAGACGACTTGATTACAAATCTGAAGGCCGGCTACAGATCTGTCGACCTCACATAATGTATAGTGGTATTCGATCGTGCTAATCGATGCTTTAAATTGTTCGCCGAATTCAGCTCCATCACTCAAAAGGAAAGGAAGATTCGAGGACTTGAATATTTGGTCAGCAAATAATTTTAATGAGCTGTTTGTGTCACAATTTATGAGTACCGCAACATTGGCCACTGCCATAACAAACAATGTTTACTCCGTTTGAGAACAGAAAATAACATCGTTCGCGAGTGTGGAACTAAAAATAAAGACTTACTTATCAGAAATTGTAAAATTGCGCTTTAGACGATTGAGGAAAGAGGCTTTGGCTAGCTTTTAAGCATTCAAAAACATGACATTGTCACATAATCTTGAACGTGTAAAACCAAATTTGACATAATATCGAAGAAGTAACGCGCGCGTTCGGAACGTATCATCAAAATCGAATCATCGATCTAATATCATGAATTGTGCTGACTATAAATGGCAAATTGAAGAAAATTGCAGAAAAGGAGCTCATAAAATAAATGATCTTAATTGAAATTGCCCAGAAAAGGAGAAAAAAAACTCAATCAGTTCAATCAAAGTTGTAAACTTCTGGCATTCAAAATTTTAATATTCCGCTTAGTTCTCATTCGCAATTGAATGTAAACAATAAATTTCTAGAGACAAATATCGCCGTAAAATCCCTCGCTATTGTACTCCAAATTAATTTTACGGTTAAAACGATGCCTATCAGTTTTCCTGCTCACGTAACAAGATAAGAAACAAAACTGAAGTTCATTCAAATATCACATTGCTTATATAAAGCAAGCAAGACAACTGAAGACGATTCAGTATACTTCAACTGTGAAAATCAAACATAACCTCGAAAATTTAAAATATTGGACTTAAAATTCTGCGAAAAGATAAAGGGGCACTTACTTTCCAGATCTGTTACATCCTTGATGACATCGTATGATCCAGAGAGCTGAAAACTCCTTCGCATCATCTTAATATTTTCAAGCGCACTTTATACATGTAAATCACTCAAATCAGTACAAGTTTGCCAAGGACAAGCGCAACCGATTGTCGCTACAAAGAGCAGATTCGCGAACAGTAAACCTTGTACAAGAGTTACCATCGAAAAATCGAAAGTTTGAAGAAAATATTTCTCCTGTTCACAGACGTCTGGACTCTGCAGTTTGTTCAAAACTCTCCTCCTTCTGTACCACAAAAGAATAACTACGTATTGTACTCGGTCTCCGGCCCAGTGAATGCGAAGTCGTTACATGAATGCAATTCTGTACCCGCCTTATTTTATTGGCGCGGGCAGCTTCACCTATATTTCCACCTCTCTGCCGCGGCGAACGCTAAGCGGAAAATCTCTTTCAGTGTCACCGTTTCCTTACTTAACACTGTAAGAAATATAACACGGATTTTTCTTTCTGAAGAAGTGACAAATTTGCAGCATTCGCTCTTTAGCACGAAATCGGTCAGCGGTCGACGGTGAAATGACAACAATAATTTTCGCGTTTCGGATTTCCTGAATATTTGTTCTTGCTGCTGGTCGCCTTCACAACGATAGGAAAATTCCGATATTATTACGAAACCACTTAACTGCAAGTTACCAATGTTTTGATTCTTGAAATCTCTCTTATACCCTTGTACTAAAACACAATAAACAGATCTCTCCTCTAAGTGAACTGTCGTTTGTAATAACAGCGCAGTGTTTTTTTGTCATTTCCGGTCACGTTCAAGCAAGCGTGAAACACTGCCGAATAATTTTCACTTATCCGTGCAAAGTCTTTCATTTTCACCAGATTCTACACATTTTATAATTTCCGGCAACAGAAATATAAAAACTCTTTGAAAAGAACAATGTTCTACGATGTCGTCACGGATAATTTTATGGTTACGTGGTAAGATTTGAAATCAGCATTTTTTGTTCCAAAAGAACTGCGTTGTTCAAGAAATTTCCCATGTAAAAAATTAACTTAACATAAGTATAAATATTTCATCGTCTCACTTGATATAAACCTTCTGTGGGAGAAAAAAGATCCTAAACTTCAATGTATATTTTACTATGTTTTTTTTTTGAATTTATCAAATATTACAGTTCACTATGTATAAGGAAATAAATAGAGAATTAGTAGTTTCAAGCATGATTCCCATTTTGTTTCCGACATAAAAACTGCAACAAAATGCCGAATCAAAAAACGAGTCATTTGAAAAATAAATTTTCCTTACACAATGTGGTAAATGTATTTTTGAATTATATTTGTCTCCCTTGACTCCGATAAACTAATGAGTCATGCGATCAGCCATCGTTTTCGAATGGTTCTAATATTTTTTTTATCGTGTTCTGTTGGAAAAAAACATCGGTTGGGTCGATCAACATTTTCGATCGACATCAATTGAACTGGTTCACGACCTCGCCCATATTACGCCGGAAGAATTCGAAAACGGCGTTTTCACCCTGAAAACGCATCAAATGTTTTCCGTTCACACTACGCCGGCGGAATTTCAAAACGCAATAATCACAGGTCATTTTGGTTTTGTGGTCGAGGAAAAGTTGGCCAAGAAAATCACATTATTATCATGATGTGATCGTTTTCGAAAAGCGCCGTTTTCAAAATGTTTTCCGTTTACACTAGTGTGGACGGCGCCTAAATCAACCAAACCGACTTTTTTTCGACAGAGGAGGGCGGCAAAAGATGAGTCGCGGCATTTTTTGGTGTGAATGTGAAATGGCTGATGATTTCTTCTGAAACGTGATATACGAAATAGCCGAGAGCTGCAATCTGCGACTGACACGATTACATCCGTGAAACGAGGATAAGTTTTAAGATTGTCGTGATCAGTGATTTTGTGCAAGTCATGTGTAACTGGTACATGTAAGAACACGAATTTGATGTCGGCCTTGGGCCGGGGTAGATTATACATAAAACGTTCGATTAATATGAAAGGTGATGTACACTCCCCTCCCCCAGTCTACACCCTCCATCCCTTACCCAGCTTCCAACATTCCCATATGACACCGATTGGTGCCATTTTATAAATTTCCTCTTGCTCATATTTTCAATACAATGTGATGATCCAAAATGTCACCAAATGTACTAAGCTATCACTGCACAAAAATATCTCTTTTTCCAGCAACTTTTTAGCGAGCGACTTTTTTATGATTAAGATGCCCGCGTGACCTCTCCTAGCTCCTGTGTTTCACGACGGTCACAACACATAGCGATTATTCTGATTCCTGATTGGCCGATATCGCTGTTTGTAAGGATAACGTATTAAAATCCGTCCCAAATTCAGGAACCGTCCACATTGCGCCGGAGAAATTTGAAAACGCAGCTTTATTTCTACGGTTAGGCCTACCGTCCACACTAATCCGTCACGAAAACGGAGCTTTTCGAAAACGTTCTTCAAACCGGACGAATTTGAAAACACCGGCTTTGCGTTTTCGTGTGGACGG
>Ga0126339_10002542_pt1 | contig 13114 bp, 7 predicted proteins | sample OrbTmetagenome_2_FD_92532 | JGI IMG/M metagenome (GOLD analysis project Ga0126339, IMG submission 92532) | Coral microbial communities from Petempiche,Puerto Morelos, Mexico - Orbicella T R C metagenome | ecosystem: Host-associated > Invertebrates > Cnidaria > Coral | place: Petempiche,Puerto... | reverse complement strand
GTGATCACGCCCTTGCCGGTCTCCTCCGACGCGGTTTGCGCTGGTCCCGCCCTGGTGATCGACCGGCGGCGGCTATCCCGTGACGGGACCCACGCGCTTTGGCTGGGCGACGGCCTGAACCCGGGGGATCAGCACCGGATTCGTGTCCGGTCCACCGCGGAGGCCATGGGGGATCGGCTGTGGTCTCCGTCAAGGGACCCCGGACGATGACCGCTCCCAGGCCAGCACGCCAACGCCATCCCCTGACGTTCGCCGCCCGACACCCGCCCAGCGTTAGTACCGTCGCAGCAACCCCACCAGTCGGCCCTGCACCTTGACCCGGTCGGGCGGCAGAACCTGGGTCTGATAGGCGGTGTTGGCCGGCTCGAGGGCGATGGAATTGCCCCTGCGGCGCAAACGCTTGAGGGTGGCCTCCTCGTTGTCCACCAGGGCAACGACGATGGTGCCGGAGTCGGCGCCGTCGCAGCGGCGGATGAGCACCGTATCGCCGTCCAGAATGCCGGCATCGATCATCGAATCGCCCTCTACGGTGAGAGCGTAGTGATCACCGGCGCCCAGCAAGCCGGCCGGCACCTCGATGCTGCTGGAGGTGTCGGACAACGCGGCGATGGGCGTGCCGGCGGCGATCTTGCCCAGCAAGGGAAGCTCGACCGCGCCAACGGCGCCAGCCACCGTGACGCCCGAGAGGCCGCCACGAGCGTCACCCCGCAAGTCGCCCCGAAAATCGCCGCGAATCACTTTGGGAGCAAACCCCGGGGAATCGGCCCGGTTGGCCGGCTCCACACGCCCAGGCGTGGCCTCAACTCCGCCCGGCGTCACGTCCCCCGGAAGCCGCAACACCTCCAGGGCACGGGCGCGATGGGCCAACCGGCGAATGAAACCGCGTTCCTCCAGACCGGAAATCAGGCGATGAATGCCGGACTTAGACTTGAGACCCAGGGCATCCTTCATTTCGTCGAAGCTGGGCGACACCCCTGTCTCGCGCAGGTGCTGATCGATGAAGAACAGCAGTTCGTGTTGCTTGCGTGTGAGCATGTCCGATTTGTCCCCGCCTGCCGCCTTGGCGGCACCCACTGGGCCGCTGTCGCGGTTGTCGTTATGCCGCCCGCGCGGCCTGCGTAAAACCGCCCCGATGCGATTTCACCCCTCTGTCATCGCGGGTCTTGCCCGGCCGTCGGCCGCGTCGAGGCGACGCGCCGCCCTCTCGGTTACAGCACCGACAACACCCCTTCGCGTGGCACGATCCACCACTGTCCTCTGTCCAGCCATTCTCATGATGGCGGGGCGGCCTTTGATCTTTGACGTCCGACCTCTTCCGCAGGGTGCGCTCTCGCCCCAGCCCGCCTTGCTCGCAAGGCGTGCCAACTGTGGGTGTTGCCGTTTCCCGACGGGAAACGGCAAGGGCGCAGCGCACCGTTTCGAGGCGAGGCGGTGCGCTGCCGGCCACATCCGTGGCCGTCGAGCGCACCCTACGATCAGAGCCGGAGCCATCGGCACGGGCCACCGTGACAGGCCCATCCCGAGAACGGCTGTCCTCTGTCAGGTCCCCTTCTCAAGTCCCCCCACACATGCTACGCGCGTCAGGACTTGGCCTCAGCCCTGGCCGAAGCGTCCCGCATCGTCCCGACACCGCCGGACTCACCGCCTCGCCTGTCCTCCAAGAAAGGCCGTTCCCAAGGCTCTCGCCGTCGCAAGGCCGTCACCGGGACATCGTCAAACACCGTCATCCCCGTCCACGTCTCCTCCCTTACGCGACGCGCCGTCGCACGTCCTTCGGAGTCGCCTGTCGCGTCCCCGGGCTGTCCACCGTCAAGTGCGAACAAACACGGTACGCTCCGAATTGTTCTACTTTGGTTCTCTGGCCCGGTCAAGAGCCTCGGATCATGCCGTTTGTCAGGTCACGCCCATCATGAACTACCGTCACGGCTTTCACGCCGGCAACGCCGGCGACGTCCTGAAGCACATGGTGCTGACCATGCTGCTCACACATCTGCGCGCCAAGGCCAAGCCCTTCGTGGTCATCGACACCCACGCCGGCGCCGGCGCCTACGACCTGGATGGGCCGGAAGCGACACGCACCGGGGAGTGGAGGGACGGGATCGGCCGCCTGCTGGACGCCCCCGCGCCACCAGACCCGGTCAGTGCGTACCTGACCCGGATCCGAGAGTGGCGTCCCGACGGCAAGACAGCCGCTGGCCGCTGGTATCCAGGCTCGCCGCTGTTGGCGCGGGAAGCCCTGCGCCCCGGGGACCGGTTGGTGGCCATCGAGGCGCACGCGGAAACACAGGCGCTGCTGTCCACGCACCTGGGGCATGCCAAGGGCGTGCAGAGCCGCCATGCGGACGGCTACAAGACCTTGCCCGGACTCGTGCCACCACCGGAGCGGCGCGGGCTGGTGATCATGGATCCTCCCTTCGAATCGCGCACCGAGTTCGCCGCGTTGACGTTGGCCCTACGCCGCGCCCACAAACGCTTCGCCACCGGTCTATATATGCTCTGGTATCCCATCAAGGATCCGGGCCTTGTGGAGTCGTTCCATCAGAGCCTGGTCGAGGCCTCCATTCCCCGAATCCTGCGCGTCGAGGTGATCGTGCGGCCGGCACATATCGTGACCGGGATGGCGGGCGCCGGACTGATCCTGGTCAACCCACCCTGGCGCCTGGACGAGACCCTTCGCGCCGTGCTGCCTTGGCTCGCGCCACGGCTCTCCCTCGCCAACGGCACGGCGGACGACGGCGGCTGGCGGGTGGACTGGCTGCGCGGCGAAGAGAGCGGCTCGAAAAAAGGGGCAGACAGTCGGCCCTGACATCCCGGGGTGTGTTCGCGACACCACAATCCCATGCTGGACAACCGTCGCCGTCAGGGTGCGCGCCCCTCAACATTACTGATCTGTCATGGTTCGGACGGTCCGTCGTTAGGTAACCCGTGCCACTATGTGGATATTGTGGATGGGTCGATCGAGGCCTCTTCTCCACGCTGGGTTTCGCAGGATGGTCGGGGTCGGCACGATACCAAGGCCAAACTGCATAGTCTGGGTGTTGTCAGCCATAGCTCCTAAGCTTCTTGTGGCTCCCCCTCTGTTCACGGGTGTAAGTACGTAGAATCGGTTCTTTATTTGTCGTCTCCTTGCCACAGACCGGCGGCCCGTTCCCCTCTGGCCGCCGGTTTGGCGTATCTGGACCCTGGGCACGGCCCTTTACACTGACTGGCCCTTGTCCTGACTCGTCAGGACAAGGGCCATACGCCGCCCCGGACGCCCGAAGGGCGTCCAATTGTAATGTCGGTACCGACCCCAGAATCCATAAGACGGCACCGCAAAGCGGTGCCAGGGCGCACCGGCCGGTCAACGAAAAGATCAACCGTTTCGTCGGCTGGTGTTGCGCGAGGATCAGCGCGCGTAGCGTGAAACGTCTCGCGACGTGGCCCGATCGACGCACCGGGGCCTGCGTTTACGACGCTCCTGGGATATTTTGGAACGGGTGATTTCTCTTTTTCCGTTCATTCCCATGATAAATTTAACGTTTCCACACCGTGATTTTCGGGGAACTCTGATCGGGCATCGGCATGACCGGTTCCCGGGGCTGTCGCCCCCTGCGCAGGAGTGCGTTCATGAAGACCGTGTTTGCCCTGGCGGCCGCGCTGTCCCTCTCCACCGTGGCCCCGGCCGCGGCGGAGGATCTGGAGTTCCTGCTCGTCAACGCCACCGGCGTCGATATCACCGCGTTCCATGTGTCCCACACCGAGACCGACATGTGGGAAGAGAACCTTCTCGCCGGCGGCTACCTGGCCGATGGCTATGAGATCGATGTGTTGATCGCCGACGGCCTGACCACCTGCGTCTACGACATCCGCACCGAGTTTTCCGATGGAGATGTGTACGAAGATTACGGCGTCGATCTCTGCTCCCTCGGGTCCTACACCTTCGAGTAACGCTTGTGGCCTTTGGCCGTAACTCTCTTGCGGTGCCGCGTATAACGCGCTCGACTGTCTCGAGGTGGACTGGTGCGCTGCGCCTAACGGTGTGAGCGCACCCTCACGTTTATGGTATACCGACGTTGATGGTATACTAACAAGGACGCCCCTCTTGAAGACGTCACCGCGCGAGGCACACACCGCCTGCGGTCGTGTCCGACGCATCACGGTATCATGCAGTTCGGAAGCACCTACCCATCGTTCTCCAGGCGCCGACGGCGGTACGTGGTCAGCGCCACTTCGTCCAGGACAGCCTGCTCCTTGCGCGCCCGCTCCTCGGCGGCGCGCCCGTCTCGCGCCTCTTGCGCCAACTCATAGGTCTTACGGCGCCGATATACGTCGGCCAGGGCCTCGCGCAACGCCTCGATGCGCGCGCGCACGGCCGCCAGGCCCTCGGCGACCTCCTGCTTCCGCTGCCGATGCACCGCCAGATAGTTGGCGAAGGTAACGGCCGCCGCCGGCTCGGCATCGGCAACACGCGACTCACGCACCAACGCGGCATCCAACGCCCGGTCCTGGTCCATCAGCGCCTGCTCCTCCCGCAGGCACTCGCCAAGCTGACGACGCAACTCGTCCACCTCCCGCTTGGTCAGGCGGATGACGGCATGCAGGTCGCCCTTGGCCATGGTGCGGCAGCCCTTATGAGTCCAACGCAGAGATGATGGTTAGCGGTCCGAAGCGCCTGATTCGTCACCCGGCGCTGGGCGCGACGTCGCCCTCGGCCGCGCCTGGAGGGCGCGACTCCAGGATCGACCGCAGCCTGTCGTAACAGGCTTCCAGGTCGGTCGCCTCCTCACGCGCCTGGGCCAGAAAGGCTTCGATCATCGGATAATAGTGGATCGCCGCGTCCACCTCCGGGCTGGACCCGATCCGATAGGCGCCCAGGCGGATCAGTTCCGCCATGTCCTCATAGGTGGTGATGATGCGCCGCGCCGCGCCCACCAACTGGTTCTGGTCCAGGGTGTTGCAGGCCGGCATGGTGCGCGAGACCGAACGCAGGATGTTGATCGCCGGATACCGGCCACGCTCGGCGATGGCCCGGTCCAGCACAACATGGCCGTCCAGGATGCCGCGCACGGCGTCGGAGACCGGCTCGTTGTGATCGTCGCCCTCCACCAGCACGGTGAACAGCCCGGTGATGGAGCCGGTGCCCGCCACCCCCGGCCCGGCCCGTTCCAGAAGGCGCGGCAACTCGGCGAACACCGACGGCGTATAGCCCTTGCTGGCCGGCGGCTCGCCGGCCGACAGACTGATCTCGCGCTGAGCCATGGCGAAGCGGGTCACCGAATCCATCAGGCAAAGCACATGCCGGCCCTGGTCGCGGAAGTACTCGGCGACGGCCAGGGTCGCGTGGGCCGCCTGACGGCGCATCAGCGGGCTTTCATCGGAGGTGGCCAGCACCACCACGCTCCGCGCCAAGCCGGCTTCGCCCAAGTCATCCTCGATGAACTCCCGCGCCTCGCGGCCACGCTCGCCCACCAGGCCGATGACCACCACCTCGGCCGCCGAGTGGCGGATGAGCATGGACAGAATGGTGGATTTTCCCACGCCGGAGCCGGCGAAAATCCCCATGCGCTGGCCTCGGCAGCAGGTCAGGAAGGCGTTGAGCGCGCGCACCCCCAGATCCAGCTTGCCGCCGACCCGCTGGCGCCGATGCGCCGGGGGTGGTTGAGCCCGCACGGCATAGGCCCGCTCACCCACGGGCATCGCCCCCTGGCCGTCCACCGCCTCGCCAAACGCATTGATGACACGGCCGAGCCAGCCCTCGGCCGGGAACAGCATCGGCGCGCTCTCGGTCAGTTCGGCCCGGCAGCCCAGGCCGACGCCGTCCACGCCCTGGAAGGGCAACAGCAGGGCCTGACCGGACCGAAAGCCAACCACCTCACAGGGCACCGCGCGGTCGTCCCGGGTCTGGATGCGCACCCGGTCCCCGACCGACAGGGTGCCTTGCACACCACCGATCTCCACCACCAGGCCGCGCACACCGACCACGCGCCCGAACAGCCGCGCCGTGGGCAAGCGATCGATCTCGCCGATCAGGGTGCGAATCACTTGGGTCATGGCCTGTCCGCTCCGTTACCCCGTTGCAGCGACGCCGCTCAGAATCCTGAATCCTTGACGGCGTCGCTACTCTAGCGGCAGGCAAGTATACCTGATCCGCCGCTGGTGTAACGTCCCTCCGATCACGCACGCGCCCCACTGGGCACGACCTCCGACCCCTGATCCACCAAACCCAACGCCTGGGTCTCGAACAGCCGCCGATAGACCCCACCCGGCCGCGCCACCAGATCGGCATGGCGGCCGTGCTCGACGATTCGACCCCGGTCGAACACCAGAATGCGGTCTGCCTGCCGGATGGTGGACAGCCGGTGCGCCACGATCACACTGGTGCGCCCCCGGGTCACCGTCTCCAGCGCCGCCTGGATCTCCCGTTCCGACACCGAGTCCAGGGCCGCCGTTGCCTCGTCCAACACCAGGATCGGCGCATCGGCCAGGATGGCGCGGGCGATGGCCACACGTTGACGCTCGCCCCCCGACAGCTTGACGCCGCGCTCTCCGACCACCGTGTCGAAGCCGTTCGGCAATCGGGCAATGAAGTCCAGCGCATGGGCGCGCTCGGCCGCCGCCGCCACGTCCGCCCGCGTCGCCCCGGGCCGGGCGTAGCGGATGTTCTCCAGGATGGAGCGATGGAACAGCACCGGGTCCTGCGGCACCAGGGCGATGGCGGCGCGCAGGCTGGCCTGGGTGACGGCCGTGATGTCCTGGCCGTCGATGCAGATGCGCCCCCCGTCCAGATCGTGCAGACGCTGGAGCAGCTTGACGAAGGTGCTCTTGCCGGCGCCAGACGGGCCGACCAACGCCACCCGCTCGCCGGCGCGGATGCTAACCGACAACGCCTGAAACACCGACACCCGGCCCTCGGCGCCACCATGAGCGAAGGTCACACCCTCGAAGGTCACCGCCCCAGCCGTCACGACAAGATCCGGCGCCCCTGGGCGGTTGCGAACGGCCGGAACCTGGGCCGCCAGATCGACGACCTCTTCCATGTCGTTGAGCGCCTGCTGCAGGGTCCGGACATGATTGCCCAGTTCACGGACATAGGCCGAGATGATCCCAAAGGCGTTCAGCACCAGGACGACGTCGCCGACCGTGGCCCGCCCCTGCCACCAGAGTATCGTCACTAGAACCAGTCCGCCCCCCTCCATCAGGATCATGAGACCGATCTGAATCGACCCGGTGTCGACCATGCGATTCCAGGACCGGACCGTGTATCCGCGCCAGACCCGGGACAGACCGACCAACCGGCGGGCCTCGCGCCGCTCGGCGCCGAACGCCTTGACCACGCTGTTGCAGGTGACCGCGTCCACGAGGTGACCGCTCAGGCGGCTGTCCTCGACGGCCGCGCGGCTGTTCACCGGCGCGTTGTAGCGGGTCACCAGGAGCAGACTGACAGCGATATGCGCGAGGGTAGCAACAAACGTGTACAGGCCCATCAAGGGCCAGTGCAGGGTCAACATCAGCGACATGCCGGTCACCACCAGAAGGGCCGGGGCGAGCCCCATGACAATGGCGTCGGTGATGTGCTCGAAGGCATCCTTGCCGCGCGTGACCTTGCGCACGGTCGCCCCGGCATGCGTATTGGCATGCCAAGCCGAATCCATGGCCTGGATGTGCTCGAAACCATGCAGCATCAGGTCCCGCATGGAGGTGGTCTCAAACGCGACCAGGAGACGGCTGGCGCACCAGTGCGCCACCGTGAACACAAGGTCGGTGCCGATGAACAGGACAATCGCCACGCCCGCGGCTGCGAACTGAGCGGCGCGGTCGCCTTGCTGAAAGCCGACGCCAGCGATGGCGTCGATAAAGCGGCCACTCCAGATCGGTAGAATCACGTCGGCGCCAACGAAGATCACCGTGAAGAGGGTGATGCCCGCCAGAAGACGCGGTCTTTTACGGGCCAGGTGCCACCAAGAGGCCAGCACCCGCCGGTTCTCTGTTCGAGAAGTCATGAAGAAGTCGCACCCGCCTGATCGGGCGGGAGTCCCTGTCGATATCAAAACGAGACGTCGGTTCCCGCGTCAGCGCGCGGATGTCGTCTTCAAATCAATCCAGGGACGGGATGCGCCGTCAGGCGCGACGAAGAAGAGACACATGGGAGTCTGTCCCTCTCGAGTCTGTCACAGCACGGCGACGTCCGATCCCTGACATCGGGGCCCGGGCATCGCCCATCGGGGTCATGCCCAGGCTATCGACATAAAGACGGCGATATGAGGCAGCATGGACTCGACCCTCGGCTGTGGACAGACTCGAAAGATCACAAAAGCCGCAAAAAACAAACCATGAGTTTATGGTCGGGCGAGCAGCCTTGAAGCAAATGCCACTCTGGGCGCCAGAGTGACCGCCTGCCGCACGCATGGCAACCTTCACGCTGGCGCCGTCGCCACCTTCCTGCGAGACGTGGCGGATCTGCCACGCCCTGCCGAGCGTCGCCTCAGCCTGGGCTGGGTGGATGAGTCGCCTTCGACCGCCGCCGGTGTCACCCCCCTCATCGACCGGCTTGTTTTCCTGATGGACCAATCCCGGCAAAAAATGCAGTCTGTATTTTTTCGTCTGGGCCTAAAGTGCAATCAATTCAAAATATTGTGCAGCCACAGGATGTCGAGTTCGGATCGGCGCGGCGCGCCCATCATCGTGTGCAAACCCGAAACAAGAGAACAAACCGTTTAATCGATACGACTCGACGTTGATAAGACTCCACATTGACCCGGTCGCAGGGTCCGTGATACGTAGTTAACGAAGGTTAAGAAAACCCTTACGCGGGTTCGGGATACCGGACTCGCCCGGTGGTCCGGTCGGAGCCCGCACTCACGCAAGATGCCTCGCGAAACCCGCGTTGGCGTTGTGTGGTGTTCGACGGCGGACCATCGAACCCAAGAACGGGGTTCCAAGCCATGCGGGTTCTCGTAATCGAAGACGACGCCGCCACCGCCGACGGGTTGGCGTATTTGCTGCGCCGCGAGGGTTGGGTGGCGGATACCACCGACCTCGGCGAGGACGGCCTGGAAATGGCCAAGCTGTACGATTACGACATCGTGCTGCTGGACTTGATGCTCCCGGATATCGATGGGCTCGACGTCATTCGCGGCTTGCGCGCAGCACGGGTGCGCACGCCGGTGCTCATCCTGTCTGGCATCGACGAATCGTCGCGCAAGGTCAAGGGACTGGGCATCGGCGCCGACGACTACCTGACCAAGCCCTTCGACCGTGACGAACTGGTCGCCCGCATTCAGGCGATCGTGCGCCGGGCCAAGGGCCACGCCCAGCCCGTGGTTACCATTGGACGCCTCTCGGTCAATCTGGAAAGCCGGACCGCCCTGGTGGACAACCAGCCGCTTCGACTGACCGGCAAGGAGTATGGAATCCTGGAGTTGCTGGCCATGCGGCGCGGCAGCACCTTGACCAAGGAACAGTTCCTCAACCACCTCTACGGGGGCCTGGACGAACCCGAACTGAAGATCATCGACGTCTTCATTTGCAAGCTGCGCAAGAAGATCGCGCGGGCCACCGACGGTGAGACGTACGTGGAAACCGTCTGGGGCCGTGGCTATCGCCTGTGCGATCCGCAGGAGCATGAGGTCGACACATCGGCGCACGACCAGGACGCCAACGCCTCCGCCGTGGCATGACCCGAACCCACAACGGCGTCGCCCCGATTTCCACAATGAAGAGGCGGGGAAGGCGCCAGCATTATCCGTTGCCCGAGGACCCGCCCCCCTCGCCGTGCGCTCCTTATCGCGACCGCACCGCCTCGGCCGCCGCGTCGAAGGCCGGGCGGAGATCATGCTTGAGACGCATCGCCGTCTCAATATCTCCGCCGGTCAGCGCCACCTGAAGGCCCTTGGCCAGGGCCGCCAATTGCTTCGCCCCGGCGGAGCGGGCCGCCCCCGCGATGCTGTGCGCCGCCTTGCGGGCATCCTCCGCTCGGCCCTGCTCCAGCAAGTCGATCGTGGCGGTCACGTCGGCAAGGGTGCTCTCAAGGAACTGCTCCAGCAGCCCCTGCAACAACGTCGAATCGCCGCCGACCACCTCGAGCATGTAGGCCGTATCCAGCACCGGCAGCGTCGCGATGTCCTCATCGAACTCTGACCCATGCGTCTCTCGCCCATCGTCCCCATCCGGCGGTGTCGCCGCATCCGAAGGCCCGTCGCCCTCTGGTCCAGGTTCCAGTTCGGTCGGCGCGCCTTCCATCGCCAGCGTGTGCAACACTGGTGACGCGGCCTTGACCGATACCGGTCCGTGCACCCGGACCGCGCCCGGCGGTTGCGCGCGGCGAAGCTCCATGGCTCGAGGAAGCCAGCGCGCCACCATCGCCTCCAGGTCGGCGATCGCCACCGGCTTGGTGAGATAGTCGTCCATGCCCCGCTCCAGGCAGAGGCGCGCCGTCCCGGTGATGGCGTCGGCGGTCAGGGCCACGATGGGCACGCGGTCACCACCGGCTTCCAGGGTGCGGATCCGCTCGGTGAGGCCATAGCCGTCCATCTCCGGCATATGGCAATCGGTCAGCACCACGCCGTAGCCCCGCCGCCAGTCAAGATCCAACGCCTCGACCCCATTGACCGCCAGGTCGGTCACCAATCCCAGCCGGTCCAGGAGCATGCGGATCACGGTTTGATTGGTGACATTGTCCTCGGCCACGAGCAGCACGCAGCCTTCCTGCTCGGCCAAAGCCCGGTCCGGCGCCTCGTAGTGGCCAACGGCGGACCGGCGGCGGTCCGACTGACGCCGCGACCAGGAAGAGAACGAGTCCGGCGCGGTGCGCCCCAGCGCCACCGAGACGGTGAGGGCGGCCTCCCACCGATGCAGGGGCCAGCCGATGACGGCGGTGACGCCCGCCTGTTCCGCGGCGCGGCTGATTTCCGCGTTCCCGCGCGGGACGATCACCAAAACGCGCGTCGGCTGGCCGCCGGCGATGCGCCGGACATCGTCGACAAGGCGCAATCCGGGGCCGTCGTCCACATGACGGCCGAGGATGACAGTGTCCAAAGGCGTGCCGGCGACCATCGCATGCATCATGGCCGCCTTCATGGCGTCACCGTCGGCCGCCGTCACCACCGTGGCCCCCGCCCAGGACAGGATGTCGACCATATGCGCGCGGGCCGTCGCGCTGTCGCCCACCAACAAGACCCGCACATCGGTCAAGGGCGGCGGCGTCAGATCGCGCCGTTCGTCCCGAGGGAGCAGGGGGACATCGCACCAGAAGGAGGAGCCCTCGCCCACGGTGCTGTCGACGCCAATCCGCCCGCCCATCATCTCCGTCAGGGCGCGGCTGATCGAGAGCCCCAGCCCGGTCCCCCCGAAGCGCCGCTGGGTGGAGCCGTCGGCCTGGGTGAACGGCTGGAACAGGTTCTCCATCTGCTCCGTCGTCATGCCGATGCCGGTGTCCGCCACCGAGAAACGCAGCCACACGCGCCCCTCTCCCTCGGCCGGTCCATCGTCGGGCATCGACGGCGCGTCCGCCCCGTCCAACGCCACCACTGTCGCCCTCACTGAGCCGACCTCGGTGAACTTGATGGCGTTGCCCATCAGATTGATCAGCACCTGACGCAAGCGGCTCACATCGCCGGAAAAATGATCGGGTAGATCCGGCGCCACCGAACACATGATCTCCAGACCCTTCTGCTCGGCCCGGGGGGCCAGCAGGTCCGACACGCCCTCGATCAACTGCGACAGCGACAGGCCAACCGTTTCCAGGGTCACCCGCCCGGCTTCGATCTTGGAGAAGTCGAGCACCTCGTCGATGATGGTCAGCAGTGCGTGCGCCGAATCGGTCACCACGTCGAGCATATGGCGCTGGCTGGTATCCAACTCGGTCTGGCCGAGCATGTCGGCCATCGTGATGACGCCGTTCATCGGTGTACGGATTTCATGGCTCATCGCCGCCAGGAAGGCCGACTTGGCGCGCGCGCTTTGTTCGGCGGCCTGCCGGGCCTCATCCAGGGCTTCCGCCTGGTTCTTCATCTCGGTCACGTCATAGACCCAGGTCAACACCGCCGTCCGACCCTCGAACGTGAGGCGGCGCATCGACAGCATGACCCACCGCGAGTCATCGTCGCCCACCCGCAAGGGCGCCTCGACGTTCTCGACCGGCTCCCCCGCCGCCAGGCGGGCGCGCAAGGTCGGCAACAGATCGGGATCCTCGAAATCCAAATTGAAGTTGATCTTGCCGTTGTCCTCCATCCTCTGTCGTCCGAGGCGGAAGAACAGAGGGTTCCAGAACAGGAAGCGGCCATCCTGATCGGCGATGCCCACCGCCGTGGGCGCCCCCTCGATGATCTCCAGCAACTCCATTTCCGTCTGCTCGCGCGCCTTCTCGGCGCGGCGGCGCTGCTCGACCTCCTTCTTCAGGACCTGGGTGCGCTCCTCCACCTTCTGTTCCAGGAACAGATTGGCTTCCTTGAGCGCCGCTTCCGCGTAGCGGCGCTCGGTGATCTCCACACCCAGTTCGCGGGTCCGTTCCTCGATACGGAACTGAAGCTCGGCGTGCAGATCATCCATTTCCTGGTCGGCCAAGTGCCGATGATGGATGTCCTGGTACCATGTGACGATAGCCTCTCGGCGTTCCACCCATGTCGATTGCCAGGACACCAGGAACCACCGCTCCGTCTCGCCATCGCGCGGGTCGTGCACTCGCAAACGGACCTCGCGGTCCCGCACGGCGCCACGAAACGCGAACTGCTCCCGCACACGCTCCAGATCCTCCGGATCGGCGTACAGGGTGGCGAAATCCAGAGCGGCCAGTGTGGCCCGGTCGCGACCAAGCCACTCCGCCAGTCGTCGGTTGACCAGCAACGGCCGGCCATCGGGTTGGAGCACGGCGATCCCGAAGGGGCTGTTCTCGATCAGAGCACGCAGCCGATCCTCGCTGTCGCGCTGCGTTTCCTCCATGCGGCGGCGATCCGTGACATCGCGCGCCACGGTGATGAACAGGTCCTGACCGTCGCGCACCATATGGGTGGTGCGCATCTCCACCGGCATCAGACTCCCGTCTTGACGGCGATGGATGCCGGCGAAGGACACCGGGCGGGTGCCCTCGCGCGCCTGGTTGCACAGGATCGGAACGTCGGCGGCGGGGACGGCGGTT
>Ga0126339_10002541_pt1 | contig 13120 bp, 12 predicted proteins | sample OrbTmetagenome_2_FD_92532 | JGI IMG/M metagenome (GOLD analysis project Ga0126339, IMG submission 92532) | Coral microbial communities from Petempiche,Puerto Morelos, Mexico - Orbicella T R C metagenome | ecosystem: Host-associated > Invertebrates > Cnidaria > Coral | place: Petempiche,Puerto... | reverse complement strand
GTCAACACTGTCGTCAGGACCGAGCTTCGTCACGCGTGGCCTGGGGTGAGATTCGGTTGTTACGGGAAACTTGACATGTCCTCCTTATACAGCGGGCACCAAGAAACCTGTGTTGTCGTCGTTGCCGTTGCTAGGGAGCTTAAGCAATGACAATAGCGACGCCAGGGACAACGCCTAGTAAAAAATGAAGTTATATTTTACCCTCGAATTTCGTAACTATCTGAAGTTGTTCATCACGCCAATCGGTGTAAAAACTTGTTTAAACTAAATATGTAATGCCAGCGATCAATTCCAAAACGAAACTCGAAAAATTAGTCGTCGTGGCCTACATTCTCCAAAATATGCAGAAGATGATTATTTCACGTTGCTGTTTTGCAGAGGATGGCAAAGAAATGTACAAAGATTTATAACGCACGTGCATGGCTATTGTTCTACTCATTAAACCTTTTACGTTACGTTTTCGTTGCCGTTGCCGTCGTGGTTTGCTTAGGTTTCCTGCTAACTTGGGGGAGGTGGAGGAAGGCTTGGAGAAGCGAAACGGAACACCCATAGCTCGTTTGTATTTCGCCTGCTACGCAGCTTAGGCGCCGGGCGGATATGACAACTTAACAGCCATTCAAAAACAAGGAAACACTTTTGAAGGCCTTTTCCAGGGGTTGGAGGGAGGGAGGGGTTTCAGAGTGTTTGTGAATCTGTGGGTAATTCTATTGATTGAGCAGTATTGTACACCAGAGAAAAAATTATCTGCTTTGAGGAAGAAATCGTGGATGTCCAATTAACACTTCACATGAAGAGACATCTGGTCTGGATGAATGGTAAAATTAAGCTGTCTTATTGTATCGTGATTTCAGGACAACTTAGCTCCGCTAGACGGTGGTAACGCGGCGCGGCGACTCTTGGATAATGTCAGTTACGTCACTGAAGCGGTCAGCAGTTTGAGCAGTCCTTCCAGTAGAGCGCTGACCAATTGGATCACGGACCAAGTGGCCCCGGATTACTGGGTCCCAAACTCCGAAATAACGGTGAGTTTAGAAATTAAAAACGCTTCAATTACAAAGTTTTTGAAGCGGCTTGTGTTTGAAAATCAGCAACAGAAAATACTTGCCTCCAGGTTGCTAGAAATCAGACTGATCAACAGTGATCCGATCATCATTGAAGGACACACGAATGCGTCATTGTTTACGTTTTGCCTCATTACCGTACGATTTGGCGCACTGAAGGCATCATGCTAGACACGAATTGACTCTAAACATTTACATGTAAAGAACTTGTGAAACATGGTAACTGATGAATTTTTCAAATAATACAAAAAGTTTGGATGGCAAAAGCCCTAATGAGCCCATACATTGTTTGTTGATATATTTTAACCAAGTAAATGAAGAATTACACGGAAAAACTGTCCAATGCATCTCAAAGTTATTACGCCTGGAACTAGCAACACTACGTTTACCACAATATTTCACTGCAATCATCCATCTTTTACATTCATTTTCAGGCGTGCCAGTCATGTCGTCGTCTTTTCGCCGATGGGGAGACTAAGCACCATTGTCGCGCCTGCGGAGGCGGAGTCTGCGATGCATGTTCAACCAATAAGAAACCTGTACCAGAACGAGGCTGGGGTCAGGCGCCTGTGCGAGTGTGTGACAGTTGTTTTGGAAAATCGTCAACAGTAGAGACTCAGCCGCAGCTGGCCTGCGATTTGAGGTACGGTTTACTTTTCAAGTGATGGGAAATCGAACGATCGAATTTTCAACTCTCTCTCTCTCTCTCTCGAAAAAAAAAAATAGATTCAGTAGAACTTGCTGGTCTGATCTTGTGAAATAGAAACCCGGACTTTCAATACTCGGTTTTGAAAAAGGCTGTGACTGAAGTTACTAAATTTATTAATTTTCGAAAACTGCCGCATTTTGGATGAAGTCTCTGATGTCAATAACATGCACAATACTTAAATTACAATATTTAGAGACGAAGCCACATCAGACCTAGCTGGGTTTCATGTAGGTCCTCTATCCTGGTCGAACTGGAAATTACTTGAAATCAGCTCGCTGTCGCGCCTGTGTCGGTTTTGTACGAACTGTGATCTTGTTCACATTGTGCTCTCAGAAACAAAAATGCTCTCAAAACCTGGCAAAAGAAATCGTAAATCATCACATAAAGTTTGTTAAGGTATTTTGCCAGTTTCAGGAACGATTCTTTGCACGTATCTGTCATTACAAATGTTCTCTTTTGTGTTTCATTGATCAGTGCTTTGTCGGATGCATTAGACGAGGAAACGCCACAAGAAATTGTTCAAATTGAAGAAGATTATAGCCTGTATTCTGATCAGCCGTTTGGGCCCGTCGCTGCTCGAAAAGTAACAGAAGTCGTCCAATCGGCTGTCGGCATTTTAAAAAGCGCCATGGAATACCCCAAGGAATTGATCACCGACGCGGCCAGACCTGGGTACTGGGTACCAGACTCCGACATTGTAACCTGTAGCTGTTGCAATGCTGCTTTCAAGGAAAGTGATACCAAACACCATTGCCGTGCCTGTGGTATGGGCGTGTGTAGTAACTGTTCAGAAAGTAGGAGACCTGTGCCTTCCAGAGGATGGGATCACCCTGTCAGGGTTTGCGACCAATGCGCCGCCAAGAAGGGACAGCTTTAGGTGTTGGCCAGATTAGTCAGTCAGGCTGGTCGTGGACGTTGTAAACTTACACTTTTCTTTTGTATGTACATAATGAAATTATACAATACATAATCCAGATGAATATACCCAAATCTGAAGGAAAAAACTTTTTCAATAGTTAAATGAAACCATACTTATAGGCTTTTATAAGGTTGCGTTCATGTCTTGCGGTGCCAGCTAGTAGTAAACTGCTCTGAGTACTACCATGTGTAGCCTTTACAGGTATGTGCGGCTGGGAAGAGGGAAGGGGTGATCCTAAATGTAAGCGTTGTTGTTGTTTGCCATTGTGAGAAGGAGGGCACTCCTATATGCAAGGTATTCCGGCATCTTTTGTGGAATAAGGTAGGGTCTTTGAGGCTATCGGTCCTTAAATAGCGTATAATTTTTCCCCTTTTGTTATTGTGATTCTGTTGCGATTCTTAAATGGGGGCCTTTACATTGCATTAGCTAAAGAAGTTAACGAGATCGGGTGAAAAGGGAATTTTTGCAAATATTTATTTTTCTATTTTACCCGACGCAGGAGTCGAATATCAAAGAGGACCGGACGCCAGGGGTTTCCTTAGCGTTTTCAGCAGTAGGGCAACTTGTTTTCATGGGTGGGCAAAACTATTTGAACTGAGCTTGTAATATAAGGAAAATTTTCCTCTAGATGGTCAAGCCATGGGTTATCCCTCCACAGGGTCAGGGTTCAAGACTCTTTGTGGCACATAGTCTAAATTAATGTTAGTACCCCGTCCGGATAGTAGAATATCAAGAAAGCTAGCTAAATAGCGACCACCGCAAGCAATCTTTAAAAGAGCGTTTTCGTAAGCGGCCATATTGGTTTTCTCAAGCAAAAGCTTATAGATCCCATGCATTTCATTGTTGGGAGAGTACCAACATGGCCGCCATGACGTCATGTGAAAACGCTCCACAGCTGTTATTACTATGCAATATACTGATTAATAATATATAACTATGTAGGTACCAAGTAATGAAAGACTTATATGACATATGTTTATGTGTTTTGTTTTTGTTTTTGTTTTTGTTTTTCACTATTTTACAGGATGAAATCTGAGTTTTTTCTCTTAACCTGCTTTGTGTTTCTCATAATAATATAAACATGAAAAAATACTGCATTCTGAATGGTTAATAAAGGGTGAAGTTTCCCTGTAACACGAGTGCAGAAAAGTGTAACGCGGGTGCAAAGTTTTAATTCGGGTAAAAATTACAATCATATACGATTTCCGAAGTTAGTACGAACAATACAGACGGAAATCGGAGGACTTTCGAAGGTAGCCGAAGAAAAAAGATTTCCGAACACTTAACAAGACCATCCGAGCACTTCCGAAGATTAAAAGATGGTCGAGCCTTTGAAAAATTGTGATAACGTATACTGACCCATTATTACTGTAACATCCGATCCGCTGAAGTTAGCATGAAACGAAGGGGATGCATGATTCATTCCATTTTCTTAGGACAACACTACATAATAGGCTCGATTTTCGCCGCTCTCTATCGTACCGAAGTTTCGACTTCCGCACGATGTAATGCAATCACGTCAAACTGCCAGACATTAATCATGAATTTATAATAATACTTATAACAATACTCTATAACAATACCCTCTCAGCTCTCAGTGACTCGATAGGTCTTTCGTTGACAAAGACGTCAAGCAACATTACAAAATGAAATGATGTGGAGGCTTCATAGTCGCCACTTTTTTTCGTTAAAACGACTTTTCAACGCCTGAAAAAGGCGAGTCATTTCTAATCTGGGCCTCTTAGTAAAGCTTTTCATTATGCCGGTCGAAATTAATGACGAAGCACCGTCGAAGTGTAAGAGAGAGTTTTTAGCACTGTCAGTCGCTCAACGAGATTATGTGTTGCTTTCGAATTGGTACCTCTTAGGGGTGAAAAAAATTCAAGCCACGCCCACAAAACAGGATCTTGGTACCCGTTAGGGGTGTTTTTTAAAACTCCCGGTGACGGCCCCCCGCCTTTTTTTGTAGCGCGTATCCCCCCCCCCCCCCCTCGGGCGGGCTACCCGCTCTGATCTTCAAAGCTTGTCGCATTGCAATTTGAATGTTCCGGATATCGCAGTCGCAATTCCGTCTCCCTGCCCATAGGGAGGAAACAAGTGAATGGGTCGACTCTGTTGCCGGCCCCTTAGGTACAGTGAGCAGGAGTTTTCCCGGCATTTTATTAAGCCAGGTAAAACTTTTATTTTGCGCAGGAGTTTTTGTGTCAAATCACGATTGTTGAAAGTTTGTCAACTATTTTTGTTTTCTTTTTTAGCAACGTAACTTAAGCAAACTGGCCCATGGTGTAAAGGAGAATTCTGATTGCTTCTCTGATCTGAGCGGTCTGAATTTTGCAACATGATTACTTTTCAACTGGGAATTCTTCGTCGAATTTCTCATGCCTTCATATCTTTACTCTTATTTTTTATTTATTTACTTATTTATTTTTTTTTTAAATTTCATCATTTGAATCTTCCAAGTTCTTTAACACATCACCAGATGAAATTTCGATATCATGAACCGAAAATGTCCAATGTCTCCGTGAAATAAATAATGACCACATGACATGCTAAGCCTTCCTAGAGTGACTGAAACACCGGTTACTCAGCGATAACTCCAATGGTTAGGTACCTGGTTACCAAGCATTTTGTAACGCTGACTGAAAACCACATGCATGCAAAATTGCAATGTAAATATCATACACGAAAAAAATCATTCCGAGCTGCATCATGATCATCAGAAAAAGAAGAGTTTTTATCATCTTTGTGATAGTAATATGGCTTCTTGGAATACTTTATTTTACATCGGATTCGGGACTTCTACGGAGCGAGCCGCCAAAGGTAAGAAGGAGAGCGTCGATTTGTACCCTAATTTTACAGCCTATAAGTTACAGCCAGATTGTCAAGTCATCGACCTCTTAATTTGCTACTAATTTAAGGCAACTTTAGCGTAGTTTACTTTCACTGAATGGGTAATTCATGGAACAATGAGCTACCTCGCAAGTTCTCTGAAGTGTCAAAGATTCCCATTGTCTTTTGTGCACTTCGTTTTGGTCTCGCTGCAGGGAAGCAAGTACTATTCTATGAATAATTTACGATTTTTCTGAAGGTTTGTCTAGAAATTTTACTCCTCCCTTAGCCGCTGGTAGTTTTGCATAGATTTGTAAGGTAGTGGAGACGTTTAGCTTTTTAAATTGCAAGTCTACTGCAGGAAAATATATCTCTTGTGCCATCTTAATCCGATCGATCTAACAAGAACTGAAGTTTATGATACAGTATTGAGCTAACCACAAAAGTGGGAAATCATGCCAACAGGTGCCACATAATAAAACCAAGTTTCTTGTCTGATGTTTTTTCCAGAAGAACAGAATTAAAAATATGGTAAATTATATTTGATACATGTATACTTCAGCAGATATCATCATATCAACAGCAGGATTATTCAGACTTTAAAATATTTCTACGCCGTATTGCGTTTCAGTCTGACCAGTAAACTTAGAAAACGGTGCTATTCCTGACTATCGAAGTGCTTACTATCAAAATTGGTTATTTTAAAAACAAGCTACGTGAAGGCTTGTTTTGCACTTACACAGCTGTGAACAAACATCTCAGAGATAAATCTAATAATATGTCATTTATTGGGGACTGTCTGCTCCTTTCCAGTAATAATTGACCCCATGTAAATTGGATGTATAAAGGTCTGTTTTGTTTTCACAATTAAATACTTTCTGTAACTGAAATCGAGGACTTTTTTTCTAATGGTGAATTTTGAAATACTGCTGATTACAGAAAATATGCCTGGCAACAGACACTTAAAGCCATTATAAATTTATGTTTTATGAAAGTTTGCCAGATTTGTGATTTGTTCCAATTATTTGTGCAGGTCTACACATATATGTATACAGCTACAACCTTCATGCAACCACTCGAAATAATGATCATAATAAAGCAACACAGAAATACTTGTCAACATCACTTTTTCTCCTTTCAATGTTGGCAGATAGTAAGTGATGTAAATAGAATTTCCGTGCCAGTTGAAATTGCTTAATTGTTGACCTATTTACACAGGGGTGGAAGGGGTAAAATGTGAGAAACCATTTAGTTACGATACAGTTTTGTACATAAAAGATGTTTGTGTTGGTACATGAAAACTTGTATTTTGTTTCTAATAGATGTGTATTCTTCCATCAACTTGCTTACAGGAGTTTTATTGCAAATTTTACTTGTCTGATTTCTGGTTTATAAAATTAGTTTAAATTTAAATCTTTGAAGGAAAACACGAAAAAGAAATACATTTTTCTGCATAACTATAACACCAAATTAAGAAGTGTTATTATGAAATAATAAAAATTCAGCAGGGATTAATGTGACTGATGAAATGATTAGGATGGCAAGTTCATTTAGTCCGTAATCTTGATACGATAAGCTACATGCATGCCATAGATAGAGCATCTTCACAGGCAATCCAATAATAATTTATTTTATACACAGTATAATGAACTGGAAAAATGTCCAGTTTTTTTTTTTTTTAAGATACTCTAGGTATCTCTGATGTAGCTCTTTATATCGAGATTCAGATACATGTAAAACTTCCCTACCATTAAAACTTGCAGATTTTCCCCATCACAAAAATTTCATTCCAGTTATTTTCATGATTGTTTACACTACATTCTCAATTGAGGGAAGGTAAATATGCTGTTTTGCAAGATGTTTAATTTCTAACATAGTGCTAAGGTCCAGGGGGATAATACAAGTGAAAAAACAAACAAACAAACAAAAACAAAAAAAAACACTGAGGCTTAAGAATGAATCTAGATACTTTCTCTTGGTTTTAGTTCCTAAGCCTTGACACCATGTTAGAATTATTATTAAATGAAAAAATAAATAAATAAAAATAGATTATAACATTCAGAGAGGAAGCCACATCAACCTTAGCTGGTTTTCATGCGGGTTCTCTATCCTGGTCAAATTGGAATTTGGAGACGTTGGTTTTTGTATAGGGAGGAAAACAAGAGAACCTGGAGAAAAGAGATGGCGTGAACCAATAGCAAACTCAACCCACACATGACACCTGGCCAGAATCGAACCCAGGCCATATTGGTGGGTGGCAAGGACATCTCACCACTACGTCAACCCTGCTCCCAAAATAGGAGGAACTATTATCAGTAACATTTATGAAATTTGGCCTCTTGTCCAGGCAACAAATTATTTATTTGAGTTACTTGTTAAACTTGCCTTTACTATATTGTTTGGTTTTTCATCAGTATGTTCATGAAGAAGAGGGAGTGAACAGGCCACCTTTCAGTGCAGAAGCTTACCTGAAAGGAGGAGCACTAAAAGATGGAGAAGACAAATACAATAGGAATCAATTTAATCAAGCTGCCAGTGATGCTATTGGAGCAGATAGAAGTGTTCCAGATACTAGACACTCGCAGTAAGTTGAAGCAGTATACATACATGTATGATATTAAATGTTAGTAGAATTCTACAAGTATACTAATGCAAATGCTGTAATCTGATTGGCTGAGCCATTGAACAGTATCAGTATATCGTTCTTCCGAAGTTTTGGAGGAAAATTTCGATGCAAATGGATAATTAAATTCCCGAGAAGTCTAAACAAAGGACATTTACAGTTTCTTGACTTTTAAAAAAGTTGAAATTATTGAAAAAACTGATGCGCACGAGCACACAACTTCAATTTTAAATGACAAGTCAATCTGAGCGATCTTTTTCAGGCGCAGAGTTTAATGACACGTCAAGAAAATAATTGGAAACCGTTATTTGGAGTAAATTTCAGTTAGAATTCTACTAGAACAATTAGATTATTCACTCTCGATTTCTATGAGGCAATAGTTGATTCAGCCTTCAGAGTGAGTGGAAATGGCAGTGGAACCCCGGGAACTTGGCCATTTTAGTTAAAGGGACTGTTCTTCAAAATAATAAGGAAATGACTTACTGAGCTTTTGTTAGAGTCAGAATATAGTGGCAGTAATAACAAGGTGACTGTAGTAATGGGGGTGGCTGTAAGGCAAGTTTCAATCCGTTGTACTTCCAAGTGCATGTATGTAGTACATGTAACTATATTAATTTATTCATTTTGTTCTGTTTGTTTTCAGATGCAGGTATGAAGAATATCCTAAAGATCTTCCTGCAACTTCTGTTATAATAACATTTCACAATGAGGGAAGGTCCACACTTCTTAGAACTATTACAAGGTATGTCGTGTAAATTACGTTTCCCAGTAGCAAAAGATTTAAGACTGAAAATGCTTTACTTGGTCGCCAGTTGAGATGACTACTACCAATTAAATGTTGCAGAAGAAAACCTCAGGAAACTTATATTTAATTGGTACAAATAGGGTGCGGTGGGGGGGGGGGCGGGGAAGGGTTAGGGATAGTACATTGAAAGAGTAATAAATAAATATTACTAAGACAATTGTATAGTTATTATTGATCTTCCAAGGAGACAAAATTAATTATTATTGTTTCTATGTACATGAACAATGTACATTTGTACCAAACAAGAAAATCAGAATTTGTAACATTAATTTTGTTGTTGTCTTCTTTTCAGTATATTAAATAGAAGTCCTCCAAACCTAATCAACGAAATAATTTTGGTAGATGATTATAGTGACAATGGTAATTCTACATTTTTTCTTTGGTTCTTTAACTAATGTTTTTGTGTTTGACCAAGGCCAAAATATTTAGCTTTAGATGCCTATATGCCTATCATTCAGTCAGAACTGAAGTGGAAGTACTTAAGCCAGTGAGCAGGGTGTGATGGGAATACATGTACACTAAATTGGATGTTTCATTAGAAAAAAAATAGTTCTCTTGCTATTACCTACAAGTTGATTTAGCACCCAGGAAGGAAGGATTATCTTTTAGCCATTAACTTTTATTTGATATATGTATACCGTGCCCGGAATAGGACTGTGTTTCAGGATATGAAATTCTCAAGTTGTGAAACTTCAATCATACACACACATGTATAAACAAATACTGCTTGAGTATAAAAGACTGTTTTGATTTCACTCTGCAGTTGATTTTACCTCTGTTTTTGTTGTTATTGTTTTTGTTTACAGCTGATGATGGTGAGCTCTTGCTGGGTCTCCCAAAAGTAAAGGTTCTTAGAAATGACAAGAGAGAAGGTACAGTACACGTTATATGTTAAGTTAAGTTTACTGTGTACACATCATCACCTTTTAAACTCATCACAAATAGGTGAGCTTGGGAACTGGTGCCTAAAGGGTTGTGGGGAGCAAAAAGCTGTAAGCTGAAGGGAGGTATCCATGGCAACCCTAGAACAGGGAACCACCCCAAGAGGCGAACAAAACTCACTAACTCCCTAGAGAAACAACAACTTGAACTTTCGACTCGCACGTGATCAGGTCATCCTCCTTGAAACCGCGGCAAATTTGTGAGCCAGCCGGTGTCAAGCAAATGATTTCTTCAGAGTTTTTCTCTATTTTGAGTTGGGAGGTATAACAAAACACTTAATGACTGGTCCCACAGGAAACAGTGAGTTTCATTTCCCTGACACTCTCAATGTTTCCCGAGGCAAAGCATCATTGAGGGCTTGACACCAGCTGGCTCACAAATTTGCCGCAGTTTCAAGAAGCACGACCTGATCACATGCAAGTCAATAGTTCAAGTTGTTATTTCCCTAGGGAGTTAGTGAGTTTTGACCCACGACAAATGACACGTTCTCCTCCAATCGAAAAACATATTTGAGTTGGGAGGTATAACAATTTCAGTTAAATGCTTTCGAGAGTGACGAGCGAATCGCAAATAAATGCTTACTGTTCGCAAACGCATCAAGAATGGCACTGTCACACTGAAAGGTAACAGTGGAAACAGCTTACTGTACCTGACCAAATACTTACTGAGAAACCAGCAAACCAAGAGGGAGGGTGGCTCAGAGGGAGCAGGAATCCACAAAGATTCGCTATCACAAGCTGCAACTGATGCGAAAAGACCAGCTAACTAAATTGTACATGTAGTGCAGTGAAGCACAAGAGCCCTGCAAATTCCCTGAGGGCCAGTGCCCCACAGGTCACGTAATGTCAAAGGAGAAACCACTGGCTGTATTTGTTCGAGTCTAACTTTGCCTACAAGTAGATTACATTTAGCCACATAATACAGCTGTCCCTTCAAGCCACTTTCACATTGTACTGCACAAAAGTGTGATGGAAGGGCTCAAAAGGGCCTTTTGATTATTTCCTTTATTTATTATTGTCCACACCCAATGCAGTTTCATACACTGATTCACGCCATTAATGCCATCTTTTTCAGGTTTAATACGATCCCGTGTGAAAGGAGCAAACTTTGCCTCAAGCAAAATATTAACTTTTCTTGATAGTCACTGTGAGTGCAATGTTGGCTGGTTAGAGCCATTGTTATATAGAATTGTGCAGGTAGGAATCAGTGCTGCTTTCTCTGTTATCAGTCTAACTTATCTTGGTGATACTTGAAAGTCATGACTGTAGCATTAAGTACATGTAGCTCAGAAATATTGCAGTTGTTGTTGTCTTCAAGCCTCAGTAGCTTATCAGGCTGGCACTCTCGTATGGATCCATACCGGTGCATGGATCCATACCGGTTTCCACCGTTTTATGGAAATCAGTCAGATTTTTCAGAACGACTTTGAAACCCAGGAAAACGGACTTTAGGAAGTTAAAATCCAAAACATTACCTGCAGAGCATGGCCCTGGACCCCTTTAGAAGCTTGCACATTTGGCACTCGTTGTTTTGGAAATCGGTCACCATTTTTCCTAGATATGCGTCTGGTGTCTAATGCACGGCTTAGAGTATTTCTGGGTGGACATTAGTCCCTTGCAGGGTATTCCTCAGCATTTAATTTGTCACTATTCATTCACACACCTGGTTAGAGAGAGGGATGTTGGGAGTATGGTAGTTTGCCCTTACACACAATACAGTGATCCCATCCATGGCTCAAGTGTGGACTGCCTGATCTGGAGTCCACCAATGTAAGCTGCCATATACCTTCTGCAGAGGTATTATTTTACATTCTCTCTGAATTGGTTGCTTGGCCGTGTATATATTTTACATTTTCAGGATAAAACAGTAGTAGTGAGTCCAATTATTGATGTAATCAACATGGATGATTTCAATTATCTTGGAGCTTCAGCAGACATCAAGGGAGGTAAGAGGTTCTTTGAGTCAAGGAAAATTGATTTCCTTCTAAGAAAAGTCAGAGAAAACTGAAAATCATGATACCAACTGTTCAATACCATTGAACACTGGAAGAAACATTTCAGGTCACTGTGATCTCAAGTCGCACTCGAGGTTAAAAGGATGACTGTATATGTAGGCTGGAGGCTGCTGCTATCATATCTGACATTTTGCTTATATTTAGTCTGGGAAATTTAAGTTTTATCAAGGAAAAGTTAGGAAAAAAATCAGGGAATTAAAAAAATGCTGATATCTGTAGCAATGGATGTAAATAGATGAACTTTGTGCCATGACTTCACAGTGTTCAAAGTGTAACTTAGAACTTGCATCCTGTGATACATTTCCATTTCACGTGACCTTTACTTGTCATTTTTTTCATGTGTTCACAGTAGTAATAATTTGTTCTATTGCATCTTTGTTTTTAGGGTTTGACTGGAGCCTTCATTTCAAGTGGGACAGCTTAACACCAAAGGAAAAACAAGCAAGAAGAAGCCAGCCTGTCGCTCCTATTAGGTACAGTTGTACATGGCGGTTATAGATCTACTCCTGTCGTTGGATGTACACACAATACCAGTAATAGTTTTGAAAGTAATATCGCATTTGCTTTCGTTGATTTTAATGGTGCATCACTATGCTAAGCGATTTGTTTAAAATGCGTGTGCCACTTTCTCATCCAACCATTAGAAGTAAGCTAAGCTACACCTATTTGTTTTGAGTTTTGATTGGTTCATTGGATTGTCTGTGTGCTTTGTGATTGGCCACAGCTATTACTTTTGTTTGGTTTCACAGCACCGTATTGAAAACTACTCTATCACCCTTTTTGTCGCTATGACATAGTTGTTCGCTAAGTGTCATGGTTATTTATTTATGTACCATGTTATACAGTAGCGTATAGCGCGGTTTTCAATTGAGTGTCGGAAGTAATCAGGCAATTACTTTGGATTTGGTTTTGTTTTCACTATGGTTTGAGATTGGCTGACTAGTCTAATACAAAGTAATTGGTTTGGTTTTGGGTTTATTACACTCAATTGAAAATTGCTCTATTTAAAAGTCGTAATGAAGTTCTGGCTATAAATAAACGGAGGATTTCAACATTGACGTGAACACAGATCAACTTACCTGAAAGTGTATTGTGTTTCTCAGGACGCCAATGATAGCCGGAGGTTTGTTTGTGGTAGAGAAGGCCTGGTTCGAGAAGCTAGGACAGTATGACGTCATGATGGATATTTGGGGCGGAGAAAACTTTGGTATGGATGTG
>Ga0126339_10002540_pt1 | contig 13120 bp, 9 predicted proteins | sample OrbTmetagenome_2_FD_92532 | JGI IMG/M metagenome (GOLD analysis project Ga0126339, IMG submission 92532) | Coral microbial communities from Petempiche,Puerto Morelos, Mexico - Orbicella T R C metagenome | ecosystem: Host-associated > Invertebrates > Cnidaria > Coral | place: Petempiche,Puerto... | reverse complement strand
GGGGGGGGGGGGGTTTTCCCGGGGGATTTGTGTTGGGGGGGGCATACGCGTGGGGGGAGGGTGGGGGTGCGGGGGGTGGGGCCACAACCCACGCGGGGGGGGGGGGGGGGGGGGGAGGGGTGAGCATTGCAGAGATGGAAATTGGTGTTTATGTTAGTAGTTCAGTTGCCCTGGCAAGTCTCAATCCTTCTTTACAAATACAAACAAATGTAACTTGCTCAGTCCCTCACTAAGAAGGCAAGTACTTCCCACCCCGAGAGACGGTGGTAATGTTCCTACCTGTAACTTGCCATTGAGACATCTCAGTTTCTTCAGAAACTGAGGTAGACTCTTTTAATTAGCAGTGTATTGGGCCTCTCTTACACTAGTGCAGACGTTCTTGACCCTTCTGCCTATAATGAGTATACAAGATATTTGTTGTTCTTTTCTAGCTCTTGTTTCCGTTCAGCTGGCAGTGCCCGTATGTTCCACTTTGTCCATTGGGATTAAATGATGTTCTTGATGCCCCATGTCCTTTCATTGTAGGTGAGTCGGTGTTGGAAAAAAAGATCCTTTATGCCCTTATAAGACACCATATAAAAGACTCCCTCTAATTATTCTTCATATCCTTGACTGAGACCCCGTCCACGCTACGCCAGAGGAATTTGAAAACACAGGCTTCACTCTGAAAACGCGTCAAATGTTTTTCGTGCACACCACCCCGGAGGAACTTAAAAACGCACCAATCACCGGCCATTTTGGATTTGTGTTTGAGGAAAACTCGGGCAGGGAAATCACGTGATTATCGTGACGTCATCGTTTTCGGAAAGCTCCGTTTTGAAAATGTTTTCTGTCCACACGAGCACCAAAAGCTGGAGTTTTCAAATTTCCCCGGTTTGAAGAGCGTTTTCGTGACGGATTAGTGTGAACGGTCAAATTTCTCCGGCGTAGTGTGGACGCTGCCTGAGTGTATTCGTGCGCACGTGTTAGACGCAACGACTAAAGAAACCAAAATGTCTATCAATTTTACCATAGCAACTGTCAACATCTCGCGACTTACTGTAGCGAATTTCCATGATAATGACGGGACTTCGGTTTTTAGGAAGGATGAGAATTATGGAAGTCTGGTTCGATTTTGCGCTATCTGCATAATAGAGGGTAGATTTTAATGGAGCATTATGAAAATGAATGAATGTACACAACCGCAGTCTCGAGAAAATATGTACAGTGTTAATGGCAATTTTTATCACCCTTGATGCAAAACTACCGTGGGACAAATAAATGTTACAGCGCTGAAGAATATGAGTGAAACGAACGTCTGATTGCGTGACGAGCTCAAGGAGTGTCCGCGTAGGAGGCTGACAGTAAGTCAGTAACTTCCTCAGCGTGATAAATATTGGTTTGGCGGCAAAAACAGAATGAATGAAGAACAAAATCGCAATAAAAACATCCTTTCTAATAATAACAGCTGCCTTAGACAAACTTTCAGTTCGTTACAAATGACAAGCATTACGGCCTGCTAAACGAGTCAAATAGCAAATCGTGATATGCATACTATTTTCAGTTCTATTGAGAAATAAGTATGTCCGGTCGCTTGAAGGTGCAGTTCTATTAACTTCAAAGGTGTTTACATTGGGATTACAGCATAGTTTTGTATTACAATATACATTGATCAAACTTTTCCAAGACAATAACTTGATATCAGCTGATTTAAGTGATATGTCGATTTCTATTCATCGATGTTTCTTGGGAAAATAACCGTGGTGCCTCCAAAAAACGATCGCTAAAAAACACACTTAGTAAAGGAATGCCGGCAAAGGAGGCACCGATATTGACCTGCTCGTTCCATTTTAGAGAAGGAACGCACGATGCGGAACCCGACATTTTATTACGGCGATTTTAGCACCTTTGTGTCAAAAACTTGTCAAAGTCGCGTTTCCACGGAATCTCATTCCTTCCCACGGTCTACCTTTTGAGCGAAAGATGCGTCAAGGCCATGATTGGACGGTATTTCAATTGTGTTATTTTTTCTTTACACCTGCATTTTGAATTCGACTATATTAGCTAAGCACACGGCGCCATTTCTTTGGTTTTGATCCATGATGGAGTTCAGAAGAATTTTACCTCGATCCGGATATGTACGTATTTTCAAGCCACGAGTTATCTTTACTGATGATCGACCTCATGCACAAGAGTTCGAGTTCCCAGCCCCTGCCACACCTGCTACGCCGACCATTCCGTCGAAGAAATCGGCGTATAAACAGCGACAACGTCCCAAACAAATTGCTTGTCGGTCCTTGTTCCTTGTGCAATTCACAATTTACACACAACGGGCACCTCAACGTTCACATGCGAGACCACACTGGTGAGAACCTTGTGCTGGTCACATTTCAGATGTTACAGTTATGTCTTGAGCACCAAGAGTCTGTGGTATGTTTTTCAGTATTTTTCCTGGATCTCTCCCTGGAATCTCAGCTGTTGTATGTTCACTGTAAAGCAGTGATTATTTGACTTACTTTGCAGGGATTGATTCACGTTACTTTGATCAGTATGACCCGCCTGATGATGTCACCTGTGTTGACCTGGATACCAACATGATCTCACTGTAAGTTACAATTTTTTTTGGATAAATGTTTAATCTACGGGAAAAAATAGGACATTGGGTGTTTTGGCAACGAAGTGCAGTGTTCCAAGGATGGATAAGGATTACCAACAGTTCTTCTCAAACTCATTTACAATTGATCAAGTTTAAACAAAGGAAATCATGACCGTGATGGTATTTGGGTATCTGATCTTAATAAGCATAGGTTTTTACGATTTTATTAAGACATATCAAACACTCAAGACAGAATTTGACCACATTTCCAAACACGTTCGTCAAAAATACCCGACTTTGCTCAGAATTTTCAACTCTTCTCTGTGTTTGGAAATGTAGTCAAACACGATCTTTTGTGTTTCATATATCGCATCAAATTTTATCTCGATAAATTATTAACAAAGCAAGTTTTAGGCATCTATGACAAATAAATCTCGGACACTCTTGATTGTACAAGTAGATGTCATCTAGCCTCTTTCAAGCATTCGAATTTGGGCGCAAGCACGCAAAATGGCGCACGAAAAAAATGGGAGAGAAGTGCGGCACGGGAAGGCGGTCACTCCTCTCGCCAAGCCCCTCTCTTCTTTTCTCACTCCGCCGTTTTTTCGCCTTCCGCCTCAACTTGCTGCCTAAAACAAATATTTATCAACTTATGTTGTACTGACTTTTAGTGTCTTGAACCACAGGGAGAATGAACTTAAAGGCCTTGGTTGGAAAAGCCTTCCAAAGGTAATATAAAATAAATATTCGGTATATTTAATGATGTACGTACTAATCAAGCAAGTGCTTAAAGAGGCTGAAAGTCAGTTTCACTACTAAAGAAGAGTTGCGTTTATGAAACAATTTTGTTTTTAATGCAGAAACCGGGAAAAGTCTTACAAGAGAGGTTGAATGAGCTTCACTACCAGTTGTATCAGCTGTATCACAAGGAAAGAGAGAGTAAGTACTTACAAACTCTGAATAGTTAGGAGTGTTCACGTGTATTTGTTAGCTCATTTATTATATGACTGAGAGAATTACTTCATTGTGATTGGCAGAGAGCAGGCTATTTTAACGTTAAATCTTAATTTGCACTTCGCACGTGCGTTCGTAATTTTCTCAGTCGTAAATTATAGTAAATGAGTATAATTAATTCCCTACCATGTGACCGGATCGTGCAAAAGGCCTATTTTCAAAGATCACTCGTGCATACCATTTCCTATACAAATTTCACTATTATTGCAGCTTCTGGCGGAGATATCATCGAGACAGCCATTGAACTGGCTCCTCTAGATCACGACACTTCACACTCGAGAAAAAGGGTGAGCTGCATTAATATCACGATGTGAGGTTACCTAAAATAATAAGTATTAACAACTAGATCATTGGATAATGCAATTGATTGGCTTAGCCATCATGGTAAATGAGCCATTATACCGTGCTCTATAAATATGATGAGCACACGCGTAACTTTTGGACCGTTTATGTTTTTATCTTTATTTTTAGTTTTCTGTGATTTGAGGGCGTTTTTAATAAAACCATCATTCCACACGTGCTTGTTGGATATGAGATGATTATAGGGAGCTTTAGATTGGACTGCGAGTACGAAATTGAGTATGAGCACGATTTTCGAATTTCAAACCAGCGACGTTTCCAGAGCCCTCGCCCTTCATATCTGTTTTAGTTAGAGAGGGCAGCTCATGGGATGAGATGGGTAGGTGACGTGAAAATGTGAAGCCTGCAAACTGGAATTGAAAAGTCGTACTCGTGCTCAAATCTTAAATCCCCTAAAAGCCAACTCGGCGCCTCGTTGGCTATCTACCTTCTCATATCCAACGCGCGCTCGTAGAATAATTGCTAAAGAGAAATATTGTTTGAGAATATGGATATTTTATTTATTTATTTATTTATTTATTTACTTATTTATTGTTTGTTTGTTGGTTTATTTTTTTTTTGTGGTTGTTACTTTTTCTCTTCAGCTTCAACTAGAAGTAGCCATTCAAGATGCTTTCTTGCAGTTTATGGCGACTATTCTGAAAGGCTACCAGTGAGTGATAATTGTTTTGTTGTTTTTGATTGTACGTTTTGGGGAAATGTTGTTGTATCACTACCACTATGCGCTGATTTTTTCCTCAATACAGACCTCGCGCTTGTTCAATGACATTTTCAGTGTGTCAACTTTAGTTTAACAAGATCTCGAGTAGTGTAAAGTGGAAATGAAAAGCAAAAACAATTATTAAGAAGTGTCATAGAAGCTTCACCTTGTAAGTTAAACATTAGGATTGCATTTAGACCTTCTTTATCCATCAAAGCTGTACCTCGGTGATGTACCTTATTACATGATATGTTCGCGACACAATAATTTCGCGATTTAAAAAAAATCGCGAAATTAAAGTGACACGAACAGTAAGTGTCGCGAACATAACATGACACAAAAATTAAGTGACTCACGTTATGTTACTCAACTGATAACATATAGTCCAGCCGTTGCGTTTTTGTTACTTTTGACGTTATTGAACCTTTCATAAAGTCGGTTTGCTAAATTCAAGGACATGTTTAAGTAACATTGCCAAGGAAATAAACTGTGTGTAACTCGAAAACGCGAAGTAAAGTGATTCAAAATACCGTAATTTCCTCCAAATCGCGGTGTTTAAGTGTCGCGAAATATTCGCACCTCAAAATCGTGAAATAAACGTATCGCGAAAATTTCATGTAATAAGGTACATTTTTGTCCTCCAAAACTTAAACCCGGCTTTGAATCAGCTAAATTATTTTGCAGGTCTTTCCTGAAACCAATAACGTCAGCACCCACACAAGAAACATGCGATTTGACGTCTCTGTTTGACCTAGAGGGTAGGCTATATGTACAAACGATACGAGAAGAAACCTGCCAGGGCGAGTCCTGTCTCGCAGTCACTTGTGGGATGGTTACAAGGGACAATATAGCTTGTCGTCTTTTCTTTTGTCCCCAGCAACAGTCCCACAAGCCAGTGCGAGATGCGACTTGCCTCAGGCAAGCCTGTTGTATAGGTTAGCCTGTTATGACCAAAACTACTAGAGATAGGAGGCTTTATCAATAAACATCAACAAAAATACAGCTATTCTGCTCACGGTAAAATTTCGTTTCAGTGTATTTACGTTAAAACTGGACAATCCTTTGATTCAATATATTTCCTTTGGTTAGGTTTCCTCAAGAGTCGCCCCAGCTCGCAGTCCAAGTTTTTCCAGACCTTATCAAGGACACAGGTAACGAAGCCCTGGTGCTTTTGGTTTACTTATATCCATCGTGATTTGTGAGCATTTCTCACTTGACTACGTTAGTTGAATTTACAATACAGTGTCTGGATTTTGGGTTCGTTGTGATTTACTAAAAAGCTATATTTTATCAGAGTACATGCGCCCGGAGTACATACGTACATACGTCCGCGCCCATTTTTTCTGTGCATCTTTACGGCTCGTCAGTGAGGCGACTCTCACCTTCTTCTCTAATATGATGTACTTGTCTTTTTTTTTTCGCAGATGTTCAGCAGGTTTATCGAGCAGAGATCATTTGTGACAGCACAAGATTCCCTGTTGGCTTTCTTTGACAATTGTTTAGAAAGAGTAAGTGTCTGGACGGTTTGTATTTTTAATTTCACCTGACATTGTTGTTGGTTTGTTCAGTGCACCTGCCTTACTCCGTTTCTCTTCGCACACACTAATTGGTGTTTCATGATCTGTTCTTCTCAGGCCCCGTCTGCTACCCCAGAGAAATTTGAAAACGCCATTTTCATTGTGAAAACACATCAAATGTTTTCCGTCCACGCCACGCCGCAGAAATTTGAAAAGGCAACAATCACCGGCGACAGAAAACTCATCGTTTTCCTCCGGTTTGCAGAGCGTTTTCGAAAAGGTCCGTTTTCGTGACGGATTAGTGTGGACGGCATAGGCCTAACCGTAGAAATAAGGCTGCGTTTTCAAATTTCTCCGGGTGGGGCCCAGGTACATATATATACTGTTTCACAAGTACATGATCTTCATTCCATTGAACGTTCTTGTACAAAGTGCAGATATGTCCAGGACTGGACATTCAAGTGAGGTGCACGTCCATATGACAAGCATCACCCATTGTCCTCATCGCTAAAAGTTCACCAAAATGTACATAATTCTGTCCAATATGAAGTACATTTAATATGAATATGACAAACATAAAGTACTTGGTAAACAATAGTTGCGTTCAATTCTGGACGTGAGTAGTCTCCTCCACAGCTCGTTTTTGGGATGTCACGTAACAGGCGAGCGGGGGGGATACTAGGACTTCAGTGAATAAGTGTACAGTTAGTTTACTTGATTTTCTGTGTGTCGCATTGCAGCTTGAAATATCACCTGAAAGCCGACTCGTTGAGGTGGATGAATCAGTTGCAAGGTAAAATACATTGTGATCTGGAAATGGGAAGTAGAGATGACAAGGTTTTACACAGTAGTGCGGTTTTTGAGTAGGCACCAGAAAAATCCTTTCGTGGGTTTTGCATTTCCTAAGCTCCTCGACTTTACTGGCACTGTCTCCAGTAGCTTCCAGTCATACGATTTTACTTCAAATTCTGTCCGTTTTTCTCACGCTCTGTGCGTTAATGCTTTGATTGCCATTACGTTTTTGTACTTAGTTAACTGTTAGTTAACATTTCTTGTTCAACAGGGGTGGCCAGAGAACTTATGTTGTCACACCACCGGATGTGTCTAACATGGAAAAAGGAAAGCTCTATACGTAAGTAAACTTGTTTTAAGACTTAATTGTACCTTGTACATTTAAGTCTGAATGTTTTAGTTTTCCACAATTATATTATTTTTTGAATCAATGATATAAGGATACATTTTGTTGTTATTAAACAGATACCCAGTGTTTCCAGTTTTGAATGTTGCACTCATGAAGCCAGAGAAGCTGTCACTTCATGCACAGTCGGCAATGACTCCACCCGTGTCACCTGTGGCCAGGAGAACTAGGGCTGAAAGACATCAATCTGTTCTGGTAACTGAAACTTACATCTCACTCTTCAAGCTGTGGCTTACAGCGGTTTTCATTTGAGTGTCGTAAAACCAAAATGAAATCAATAACTTACCAATCAGACTACTCAGCCAATCTCAAACTGTAGTAAAACCAAAACTAAAACCAAAGCAATTGTTCGATAACTTTCAACACTCAATTGAAAACCGCTTTTAATTGACATTGGACCGCGAACGTTATTTAGATTCAGCTATATCTGTCTACATTAGTCAGTAAACTAGAACTAACTAAGAACTCATTGAGTATAACGAAGATTGTTGTAGTGTTCCCATCTCAAAAATTTATCAAATGCCTTGTAAGCTTTTGACTAATTTTTGACATCTTTTTTACAACTTTGCAACGGCTGTCGCTCAAAATGTCCAGTGAGAATGTCTAAAAAGCTATGGGGAGTGGGGTTGTCAAGCTACACATTCACATTCAGAGAGTTAATATCCCTACGTACCTCAGCTCTTAAAATTTGATTTAAACTGAAAGCTGTCAAAGAGGTACTAAAAATCCAAAACAGCGATCCTCTTTGTAATTGATTCAAACAGTTTCCAAAGGGTAAATTTTAACCATTTAACGTTGCTTTCATAGATGGCGAAAAAGAACTCTGGAAGTCCTTTTACCTGGGCCAAGTGAGTTAACTTTGTTAATTGTTCTTCAGCGTTTGTTTCGTAGTAGTTCTGATCAAGTGTTCTTGTGTTTCAAGCAGTGTATTTGACTGTCCGTTCTCTATTGCGTTTGATACCTTTGTAGGTGCTTGTTAGCTCACTGTTACAGTCTTTGGTTCATTCATCTCCCCGCCTATGTGAAACGTCATCATAACAAAGCGAAAGTCCTGCACGTGGCTTTTGAAGTAAGTCAATTTTAAGTTACAAATTCAATATTCTTTTTGTTCAAACACTCCATGTTATATCATATGCATCACATGAATGTGTTGTCTACGAGTTACATAAAGCTCTTTGATCAGATTCTTACTTGGTTTTGCCTGGCTATTGCCGTGATCGTTACTCATGACTCTTACAATCTGTTCATGGCAGATCTTATGCAAGATGAAGAAGAAAGAAGTCAAACTGCCAGACGAGGTGAGTCCTACCAGTCCTTTTAACCTTTCTTCTTTTATACCGAATTCATGTTGTGATGAATAAACCAAACTCTCTCACAGAACATTGTTGAAAATGTATGAAGGACAGTGCGGAGAATTACAAAGCTGAACACCTGGGAGGCATGGTGCGGACTCTGTTCAAGCGTAGGTCAGGCTCACTGAGTTGTGATGTATCAGAAACCCATCCAGGGAGGGGAGGGGAGGTAGCAATACTAGTAACTACTTTATGTTACAAATCCTGGTTCCTCCCATCCACCTAAGTGGAACAGCCATGGCGAGTCAAGCAAATGGTTACAAATTAGTAAGGCAAGCTGACGGATTTCTTTCTTTCGTTCCTTTTCATGAAACAGGTGTGTTACCGAGTGTTAATGCAGCTTTGTGGACAGTACGGTCACCCTGCCCTTGCCGTCAAGGTGAGTATCCTAGACCGGTCAGACGTGTTGGGTGTTGGCTTACAGAACCTCCTGAACGCACCCCTTCTATTTCTTTGTACTCGTGCTTCTAGTTTGGTTCACGCTCAACAGACCTTGAAAAAAAGAGGTACTGCTCATAGTTTAAATATAACGAAAAACAAGGATTACCATGGCGACCCATTTGACATTGTATGAGTTTCATATGCAACACTCCCTTAAAGAACACTCTTTTTTGCGTTTAACGTGGGTTTAAACACGACTTTGCGTGAAGAAGGTGTAGTTGTTTAAAACAATCCTGGTAAAATATGTGACTGCAGGCAGTACATGCAGTAGAAGTTAGTCAAGGTGATGTAATAAACCCACCCCGGCGCAAACAAAGCTAGATAGAGCGGTTTTCAATTGAATGGCGTAATCCCAAAACCAAACCAATTACAAACCACTTACCAATTAGGCTACTCAGCCAATCTCAAACCGTAGTAAAACCAAAACCAAAGCCAAGGTAATTGTCTGATAACTTTCGACACTCAGTAACCGCCCTAAAACTGAGAAAGTACGTTTACCTCAACTATAAATGTTCAGTGTGATTCAGTGGCGTATGGCGTGGGAAACTTGCACACAGACTTTTGGATAAGGTGTGAAGTCATTCAGCTGATTTCTGCTCTTTCCATACAGGTTTGGTTTGAGATGAAAAACCAAGGAATCACACCGAATGCTGTCACGTATGGGTATTACAATCGGGTAAGAAGATTGTTACAATTATAACCGCACCATCAGGCGCTCTTAGGGAGGAGGGGAGGAGGAGAGAAGTCTTCCTCTTCCCTTTCCTTCTTTTTTCCTCTCTCTCTCCCCTTACTTTCGAAAAGCCAGCTACTCGGGCTATATCAATGAAGTCTGGCATATTAATCGATTGAGAAGAGAGTTTGAGAAAGAGATATACAATATTTCACCGTTTTGGACGATTTCGTGAATCACAAAAAGTATCCTTGACTAGTATTAATTTCGCCTGTCGTTTGCTTGATTTAGATCTGCCCCATGAAATTTCATGCAGTCAGAAGCTACTTTTACGATCAGCGTGACAGCTTGCGCACCCTCAAATGAGTCAATTCCACCCAAACAAGCAAAGGAACGAACGAATGAGCGCCGGAGCAGAATAAAGAGAAACGTCTGTATCCATTGAGATCTGAGCAGTGTTACCTGATCGGTTGATAATAGCGCGCGAAAACTCTTAGCAGAGCAACGAATCGGAAGCCACACGGTCTCTGTGGAGCAAGTTCCAAACGTGTCATTGAGTTGCTTGATCTCAGTTTCCCTCTTCTGTATTCCGTAGGCTGTAGTGGAAGGGAAGTGGCCATCAAACACGACCAGCTCGCACATGTGGAACAAGCTGCGGAATTTCTTTGCTGCCGTGTACGAGCTTCAGAGACTAGCAAAATTAGCGCACAGTAACAAAGAAGGTAAAGTTTGGTTTTGAGTTTGTTTTGAGTTTTAATGTGTCGCCATGTATTTAACATTCCAGACTTGTCAGAGATCAAATTATATTTCTCGGAAATTCAGAAATTCCACCTGTAACATTTGAAGTGAAACTGTAATTTTGCACGCATTTTTTGCCAACGTGAAAATAGTTTTTATGTCCATATTTTGATTAAGTAGTTAATACACATTATCGATAACAAAACTAACTTGGTGAACGTGGTATCTAGTTGTTAAAAAGACAGGACGAACCTATAAAATAAGGCACTGTATTATCCAACTGCAGCGAATACTGTCCAAATAACGGTACAAATCTACAGCGGTATTGTACAGTAGAAAACCTGTTTGGCGTATTTGTACAGTAGAAAACCTGTTTGCCGTACAGGTCGGCGCGCGCACGCAAAACTCTCACACTCTCCCTCTTTCATCGATAAATTTATTGACTACAGCAGTTGGATAATAAATCTCGTATTAGATGTTTTGATGTGTAGTATCGCTGTATGTTTTTACTCATTGTTTGTATTTTGACTCGCCCTACGGGCTCGTCAAAATACGGCACAACTCGTAAAAATATACAGCGGTACTACACACCAAAACATGTAATAAAATATATTTCCGTCACTCTTCGTCTCCTTCAATCAGCTTTCTTTTTTCGTTGACTACCCTAAAGAGGTGGTACACCCTTCCTGTTCATGGAAACATTTCCTGCTAAAAGCGCTTCATAGAAGAAAAAAAATTCGTTCTGTAATGTGAAGTTGTCACTTGTTTCCAGATTCCCTGTCGCCGTCAGGATCTAGCAGTGACTTGGATGTCACAGACTCTCCCAGAAGACTGACCCTGAAAAAGCCTGATCGGTCACGCACCCCTTCACGCGAACGCGAAAAAGCTCTGTCACGTGAGCGCCTGCTTGACTTGGGAGACGACAACGAAGGCAGACGGACACCGGAACTCAAATCACGTCGCGAAAGAACAATAAGCGAAATGTCTACCGCTTCTGAAGCAGCAGATATACTAGACCTTTCTACTACGTCTATTGACGGGGCTTTCTCGCAAAGGAAACGATTGACGTACGGGAGAACTATCAGCGAAACGTCGGTTCTTTCCGCGTTCAGTGACGGCTCGCGGCATTCCCAGCTGTATATCAACGCGAACAGTGAAGATTCTGATCCGTACGAGTACACCACCAAGATGTTAGATGATATTATATTCGGCCTTCCTTCTGGTCTACAGCCCGACACCGCACTGGAAGCCGTCCTGTGCACCTGTCATCAGTGTGTCAAATGTGGGAGATACTTGTATGACGAGGAGATCTTGGCTGGGTGGACTGCGGACGACTCGAATTTGAACACAGGGTAGGAGTTAACGAAACTATTTATGTTATGGATTTTATCCAAATGTAGACGACTGAAAGAGAAAAATAACCACTTAAAACTGTGAAGGAACAGTAACACAACAATGACAAAAGATTGTACGGATGGACAAAAATTGAAGAAGATTAAAACGGATTGCGAAATGGGTTTTTGCAATACGTGGGTTTTTGCAGTTCTACTTTGTGCAACGTTGCTGCAATGAAACTGTAACAAGGCATAGGGAGTTCAGGCTGTATTGCAAATTCAGGTGCAGGTTGTGTGAATCTCGTACGAATCTCGTTTCTTCTGTTATCTTGCAGATGCCCTTACTGCCAAACACAGCAAGTAGCAAACCTCACAATTAAAATCAAGGTATGTGGCACTGAAGTTGAGTGCGTTACAGTGTTCAAGGTTGAATTTTATAGAAGTGGAATCTAGGCCGCCTCTACAGACGATGAATGATATTTCTGACACTTTTTGATTGAAAAAAAAAAGAAAGAAATCCCGTGGTAATAACTGTTTAGATTTTTCTCTGTCCATTCGAATGCGTTGAGGTGAAAATTGTCTCTATTACGAAACTGAATCATACTATTCTTACCTTTTCGAGGTACTTCTAGGTAATTCTATCTGCTAAGCTCAACCAACTCAGTTATTTAACTCGCAGTATGTGGCCAAGTAATTTCACTAAGATTGTCAGTAATACCAGAATTTAAGGGTACGTTCCTTTGAGATGATCCTGGTCAGGGGCAGTGATCCAGGATCACTCGGATCATGGTGGATTAAAAGAACTGATAAATCCTTCGCCAGAGGTGATTCATTGGCTCCGAGTTCCTTCGATGTATCATGATCTGAGTGTTCTTGAACCACTGATCCTGATCCAGATCATCGTAAAGGAACGCACCCTAATTGTGAAGTTACTACGTGTGCCTTATCGCTACCTCTGTATGCTGTAGTGTAAGAACTGTCAAGTTATCGAGGATTGCTCATGAATTTCAACAGTAACAGAAGTAAGAGCGGTTTTTGGTTTGAGTGTCGACAAGAAATTGGTTTTGGATCACCTCGCCACACGAAGTGTAGGATAGGATTATGTAGGATTATGTATTACGTAGGATTTTATTAATTTATAATTTTAGATAGTGCAGGTCCACATCAGGACTTAGCGTCTTGCCAATTTTGATCTCCAACCTGCTTTATCAAATAAATTAT
>Ga0126339_10002539_pt1 | contig 13121 bp, 7 predicted proteins | sample OrbTmetagenome_2_FD_92532 | JGI IMG/M metagenome (GOLD analysis project Ga0126339, IMG submission 92532) | Coral microbial communities from Petempiche,Puerto Morelos, Mexico - Orbicella T R C metagenome | ecosystem: Host-associated > Invertebrates > Cnidaria > Coral | place: Petempiche,Puerto... | reverse complement strand
CACTTCGCTCTGAAACTACCGGAACAGAGCGGCTTTGGTCGATAAATTGGTCAGCAAAAGGATCAATTAAACTTAAAGCTACTGCTTTAATTTTGCACTGGTTGAGTTTGGCATAAAGCTGATCCATTTCCTCTTTCGAAAGCGCCGATGCGCGCTGCATGCGCTGAGGCGCCGGCCGATGCAGTCCCAGAACTAGAAGCTGCTGCATGTTTCGAGGCTCGCGGCTGTTGTAGATCCTCAATTTTCTGGTCGAGCTTTTCTTTGAGCTTGTTAGCCGATGAAAAATCGATGTCCTTAGCCCTCGCATCCGGTACTTCATTCACATATGTCGGCAAAATCCATGAGCATTTTAACTGTGTGCAAGCGAGCTTGCCATGAATTCGTGTAGTTGCCTCTAAATAAAATAAAACACTCGCGATATGTGAGCATGACTCAGCCACTTCAGCTTTGCATCTCAAGCAATGGGCTGACAAAATAGTCTCATCGTTTTCGGAAACGACTCAAATGTTCACTAAAGGATCATTCATACGCTGTGAATGCCGAACACTTGCTCTCACGACATACTTGCCAGGGATTACATTGCCTACAACTGAGGTTACAAATCCCGACTGCATTTGATTAAACGCCTCCAGACTCTTGAACGCCTTGAACTGCTTGTTGGTGTAGAAGCTGGTCTCAAGAACGAGGTAACTCAGCAAGTCTGAGACTTCCACAGGAGGCAAGCATTCTGGACTGAACTGATCGGCTGTTATGCTTGTGGGGTCAACCCCGATGACCGAGATCTTTCGCGAATATATTTCCTTTACTCTACTCTCTAAGCTTTTGGCACACTCAGAGAGCACTGGGATACCTTTAGATGAATGCCCTGTACTTTTATCGTTTTTTTTCTTTCTGGATATTCATGTAGTTGACGAAATAATAGAGCCATAATAGAGAAGCTTCACTGCAGAAATGGACTATTAGCATAAATTTGACACCCAAGGGACACCAACATGGCGGACACTGATTTGAGCAAAGCTTGTGACGTCACATGAAACCCAAGAATACTGAGTGAATCTAAGTGTTCCTGTATCCTTCGCTTACTTAAATTTATCTAAATCCCTGATGGCGAAATACACGTGAAAGCCATCATCAAAAGAAAGGCACAAGTAATATAAATGGTATGGATAAAAATTTCACAATTTGTAATGGAAATTTTCTTGTAGTGAGTTTCGAAAATCCACCGTCAGATTAAAGTGCGCCGAAGGAAACAGAGATGAAGCAATTTTTGAAATACTTGATGAAGATAATTGGGTAAGTAAGAAAAAAAATAAGCCGAAGTTATCATTGACCTCATAAATCAATCATAAAGCCATACGTATAGTGAAATACTAATGAAAAATGAGACATACTGTATTTTTGCTATGATTTTTAATGTAAATAAAGGGTTCATGATTATCTATGTAATTACTAGGTGGCACATTCGCGACTAGAAGTTCTGCCCGCATTATTAATGGGCGATTTCCACGATAAAGCCCATTTGCGGTCTTGATTGACACCAATTTTGTTTTAACCAATGGAAATCGTAATACTATCCTACGCGCCACGAATTTACCGCGTGTCAGCGTGGAGTTTCACGTGCCCTTCGGAAATATCTTCATCCGCCAGCTTTAGACCATGTTTATGTTGTGTGAAGGCCGTGTCCGTGTTTTTTTTCCTTCTAACTTGCATGCTCATCCGCAGCTATATAAAGTTTCCGATGTTCGTCCTCCCGTCCTCATTTTTTTCTTTTTTCTTTCGAAACAAGACGCGTACAGGAGGAAAGTAACTTACGTACCTAGTCGCTTCCAAAACCCCCTCTCGAGGACATCGCATTTTTCGACAATATCCAGCTCAAGGGACAAATATGAATCTTTTGTAGAAGACCAAACATTTCTTCAATATCGGTATTATAATTTTCACACGCCTCACAAGGTCGATGGAGAAGGATTTTTCTCACGAATATCAACTTTGAAAACTGTTCCGTCGGATAAGACATCAACTGCCGCACATGCGCAGAAGGGTGTCAAATGCCCTTGAAAGAAGGGGAACAGATCGAGAAATCGACAATATCATATGTGGAGTTCACCAATCAATTCTTTTCCTTTCTTGCTCTTTCATCCTCAGATTTTCCAGCTGACCCACTTTTGGGATGTGTGTCCATCTCATAGTAAGTGAACGATGGCTGTAGAGCAATTTCATCATCATTGGTAGAACGTGAAGTGTTAAAACCCTACCTTGTATGCCAGAACGCATTGACAAAATACGAACCATATGGAGTCCTCTTGATTGGTTCTCATGAAGCGAAGAAATGTTTAACTGACAAAATTCATATTTAAGGTGGCCCAAAACAGTTTCCAGCACTTAACTTTTGATCGGTCATTATAACCACTCTTTATAAGCTGATGCTACAATCATGGTATCAAAAAACTGCCCAATCATTGGTGAACATGTTGTTATAATTTTCGTTACACAATAGGTTACCATAGCAAAAGTATAACCTTCTAAAAACACCCCTAATTACAGCTTTTGGCACTTATAACTCAAAAACAACACGGTGAAATTTTTGTCATATCAAACTGTAATAAGCATGATGAGATGCAACCTTTGGAAAAGTTTTAAAAAGTTCTGTACATGGGGTTCAGAGCCACCTTAAAGTTTTGAAAATTTAAGGTGGCTCTGGACCCTATATCCAGAAGTTTTCATAACTTTGCCAAAAGTTGCGTTTTATCCTGCTTATCAAAATTCAATACTGTAAAAAATTTCACCGTACTGGCCGTTTTTGAATTATAAGCCCTTAAAGCTATGATTAAGAGTGTTTTTAGCAGACCATATTGTTGCTATTTTAACCTATAGTGTCAGGAAAATTGTAACAACGTGTTCACCAATGATTGGGCAGGTTTTTGTTACTATGATTGTAGCATCAACTGATAAATGGTGGTTACAATGACCCATCAAAATCTAAGTCTTGGAAAGTGGAGGAAACTGTTTTGAGCCGACTTAAAGCTTATGAGGTTTCCAAATGTAAACAAATGGTTTCTGGAAGGGCGGTCCAGGACTTCAGCGAGTAAAGTAGACGTTTGCAGCGGAAGATGGTAGAGGCAATCGACCTTCAGAAAATAACTACTGCACATATAGTCTAAGCGCTCCTTATTTTTTTGCTTTTCGCACACTTCTCCCTGCGAATGTTCGTTGGGAAAGAATGCGCTGCAAGCCAAAGGGCTTTACTAGACTCCTGCTATACGCCCGGTATGAAAGTTCTTCAAGTTTCGTGTTATCCTTTTTTTGTCTGAACTGACGAAGTTTAAGCAAAATTGAGTTTTTGACGATGGCGGCCACGATTTCTTTGATTTTTGCTGACATTCACTCTTAACGCCAATACCCAACGCGGGTAAACGTGCGCGAATGAGTCGTCGCTATTAGTTTTGGTTTTACCTCTGATTTTTTGACAAAGTGGTACCAGTCTCTAAGCAAAATAAAAGTTAATGAGAATTAATATGAACACTGAAAACCACTTATGTGGATAGTCCTATACCAGGAATCTGCACCTCTCCGTACAGGGACTCGTCAGCAACAGTAAAAAAAAAAAAAAAATTTTTTTCACATTTTAGAATTTATCACCCTTTCAACGTTAAGCATAAAAACAACGTAAAAAGTGTCTTCGCATAAAATTATGACCATAGCACATCTTTATAATAAGCTATACCTTGATGTACTATTAATCTTAATATTTGTGTCCTTGTCCAGGCATCCCAGCAACTACCATAGCTGCTGCTGCCGGTGGTGTTGTTGTTGCTGTTACTGGGCTTCTATGTCTCGTCAGATACTTTCGCAAAAAAAGAAATGGAAACAACGATAATGATGAAAGACAGCGTCTCCTGGGCAATGGCGGAGGTGACCAACATGCCAACGAAATCCATAATCCAATTGAGGAATTGAACCCGGAAAATCGATCACGGCCGACGCCTATTGGGTCGTCGCGCACTAAAACTGACGCCAACGTTATTAGAAGTGCTTTTAACTGGTTTTGAACTGCTTTTATTCTCTAGTTGATATTTTATCTGTTTTTTCAGTGTATTCAGTAATGCCTAACATAGAAGCCCTCTGTTACAATTTTAGCAGTTTATGACGAGGTGCCAATCTCAGAACAAAGAGCATGGCAGTTTTTAATGATAAATAATGTTCGCTTACACAGGCGTTCGACCGTTTGATAATAGATGCTGATAATTTCATAATTTATACTGAAATTAACTGACCTATTTCAGGCAGACTTAGGAAATTAATCAACATTTTAATATCAGTTAATGATATAGAGGATATTACACGGGCCCCGTGGAGATATTAAGAGCCATTGCCTGTAAATATGGAGTACCCGACAACAGGTCGGAAAATTCGGATTTTCTTTTATTGCGTCAAAAAGACCCTTTTGGTGAACTATTTTCAGAAATATATTTCCAAAGTTCCAACGAGCTCACATTTTTGTGAAATTTCTTGGCCGTTTGAAAAATACAACTATCGCAATTCAATTTACATGTAAAATTTCAACTGATTTTAGAGGGTCATAACTCTTCTAGTATGCGAATCTCTCAACAAATAAAAGGTTCTAAAACTAGAGCTATGCTATGGGTATACCATATCTACATGGCTAGTTTGGCCTGTGAAAATTAAGCGCGCTAGGCGAAAAACTACAAACGTATTTTGACCAATTGCGCCATTTTTGGACGAGTGAGCAAGAACTTCGATTTCGCAGTCATGAATCTTTATAAACATAATTCGACATGTTTTATAACACAAATTGTGCGTAGACATAGTGTATTGTACACTTAAGCAGTACTTTAATACTACCTCAGAATAAGCCTTGGTCAAAGATAGCACAGTCCTCTAGAAATCAGCCGCCCGAGCAGACGATTCTGGCAAAATGTCGGCCTTCAAGGTGGAACGATAGTCCTGCGTTCAAAACTTGAGCACCTTTGGAGAATAAATGGAGAAAAGGCATCGCCACTTCTTCCATGGATATCTCTTGTTATTAGCGCTCTCTTTTTACGTTAAAAAGAGGGGAACCAACCCCGACCGCAACGATTAATAGAACCGTTTGTTCGGAACGAAACGCAAGTGTACATGTAACGTTTGTGTACACATCATCATTGTCATTATTCCCTATTGTTGTCTTTGTCACCGTGTCACGCCACGCAATTCACCACGTCAACATATCTAACACGCTGGCTGACCAGTCACAGTTTTAAACCGCTGCATTTCAAACGTTTTCTCTACATTGCTTTAGAAAAAGATACATAAGGAAAATGGCCAAAAAATAAGTAGCGTTTCTCGGTTTTATCTGTCAAATTTACGAATTTGATATTCCACGCACACGTACTAGGAATATTACAAACTGTGTGAATATGAAATCCAGGCAAGTTCCCTTCATAACAATGTTATGTTCAGTTTGAATTATTTGTTTCAGTTGTTTGCTCGGCCCCACTAGCATTTGTGCTATAAAAATTGCCGAGGGTAAATGAAGGTTATTTATTTATTTATTTTTTTTTACTGGCCTGTTGAAAATGTGTAATTTTGCATAAATTCCATCGGCCATTTTGGTTGATTGAGCGGTATTTCGAACTTTCCTAGATTTCACAAAAATGTGAACTCGCTGGAACTGTGGAAGTATATTTCTGAAAATAGTTCACCAAAAGGGTCTTTTTGACGCAATAAAAGAAAATCCGAATTTTCCGACCTGTCGTCGGATTCTCCATATTTACAGGCAATGGCTCTTAAGACGGATTCCGCTCAAAGTTCGAGCAATAAGTGCAAAAATTGTTTACTAAAAATCTACTCATAGCGCGGTAACTTTTGGAATACTATTTAAAACATCTCACTTTAGTTCATTTCTCTAAGTGACCCGCGATTAAATTCTCAAGCGTTCTCGAGAAAGTTAACGTCAAACCTCGTAAGAATGCTTAAAACGTATGTTATTGTGTTTTGAACTAACGCGAAACGTCTGTTTTAATTGAAATATTGATAACTTCAAGTTCAATTTTCTCTCGCGGGGTAAGGTTGAGAGGTTGTCTCGACAAGTCCTTCTTAACTGTATTCAAAATATTACCATGAGGTTTATTTGGTAACTTAATTTTTTCCATTATTGCTTGAATGTTCCGCGGAAATCATCTTAAATTTCTCTTCGAGGGTTGTAATATATTTTACGAGTGAGCGAAGCGGAGAGAAATTTCTTATCTCCAATCAGCCATGTCATGTTCTATTTATCATATAAACACCAATAAAAAACCAAACCATTTCGCTGTGGCTGCGAAAGGCGCGATTTATTGTGTAACCATAGCAAAAGTTATGTTTTCACTTGTGAAGATAACATGTGATCCTATTCTCGTGGTTAGAACAAGGCTGATTCTCTAACTGAAAGCCAAAGAAAGAGAAAGAAAGTGTGTGGAACACGCATGCTAGCCCGAGGAAAAGTGGAAATTGTCATTCGATCCATTTTTTCTTCCTCTCTATTGGCCGCGAACCCACCACGTGACCTCCAAATAACTGCGAAATCACGATATTTTGTTCAACCTCGTCCAATAATTGTTAAATGTTTGCGTGTGAAAGACAAATATGAGGGCAACGCGCTTGAAAATAACGGAGACATAATCTTGCTGTTTTCTGTATCACATCTTGTACTTCGTAAATATACAGCTCAATTACGATGGTGGTTGGCTGTTATCACTGTTTATGACTAGAGGCAACCTTGACTTTGACGAGATCTTTTGTAACATGACTAAAGTCATCTCTTATAAAGAGAGAAATATCGAAGATCTTACAACACTCTCTAAAGTGTCATAGAAACAGAAAACTGAAAATGAAACTTGTAAGTGATTTGTAAGAAGAACAACACTAGCGAATTTAAGTGGCGATAGTTTACCCCCTTTAAGGCTTATTTCTATATGAGTCAATCGCGTCCTTTAAGAGCTCCAAATAATTGAGAAGAAATGGTTAGTCATTCTGTATCGCTTCTGAAGAGAAAGAAATCAATTCGAGGACCACGCTGCTGTGGAAAGACTGATTAATTACTGCCGATCAAGTTTTAACAACATGGGTATTATTCGGAGTAAGTCTGTTCCTCAATATTTCGAAGAATTGAGATCTAAACAGTTTCCGTTATTGCGCGAAGCTTGTGAACATCGTAATAACCACTAGTCGTTCAAAATGGCGCTGCTTTTACGAGTCTTTCCGTTGTTGATAAAAGAAATTGGAAATAAAAGGCTTTGAAAGGAAAACCTTTGGGTTTGGACCTCTGATCTCGACGTGCTGTATACAAGTATGTAACAAATAATATTTGAAGACCAAGGCAAGCTAAAATCTTGAACTTACATGTATGAAACGCTTCTACCCTGCTATCGAGCTTATATCGTTTTGTGTAATGACGATGCATGAAATTACTGCAGTCCCTACACGCCATGCCACCTAGATGTTCACTGAATCCATCTTCTCGACTTTGGTCCTGTCATCCGTTAAGCTCTACATGTGTTGTTTACTTTTGATCTCTTTCCATCAAAAATATCTCCTTTAAATTCGAGAACTATAACGACGTTACCCAGGATTCTTCGTTATTGCCGAGATCACAACTCTTGATTTGCGTTTTCAGCGGGTTGCAAAAAAAATTTCGACTGCCTCTCTTCTTGTTTTTTTGCGCTCGATAAAAGGATGGCGAATAACATGTCTTGATGTCTACGGCGCACAGTAAGACCGGGACAGCATAAAGCCTCGAATTTCTTTTCCACTGCTGCGATTTCCTCATTATCGCCTTCGTTTTCCCTCTTGAAGTTGAATAGACTTCTACGCTGTAGATTACAGTTCTTGTTGACGCTACGTCTAGAGATTTCGAAGTCACGCTCGAGGAGTCCGTTGAGTATTGAGTGATCGAGCGAGGTTCGACTAGAAAAATAAATAAAAATACATGTGAAGAAGAGCCGAGCGACAATAATAATACAGAACAGAATACAAAGACTTACAAATGTTTCCTTATTGTAGCGACAACGGTGAAGCTAGGTAGAGTATAGATTCCGCAACAATATTAACTTGAAGCTAGAGAAAACGTTGAAAAGATTGGCGCGCTAGGAATCCGTAGCGTTTAAAAATTCGCACGTGGAATCCTACACTACGCATTCTATTTCAAGTTAGCCTCCCACGCAGACGATCTTGAGCGTCTGCGTGGGAGGCTAATTTCAAGCCTGTGTAGTAACGTGGCAACTTGAATATTCTCTTCTTATATTTATCGAGACCACTCGCCACTTTGTGCATCTCCTCCATCGTTGCCATCTGGCCACGGCTTTATTCGTCGCCGCACTCAATATCAAAGGTTCAGGCTGTTTTCGTTGCTCCATCCCACTCTGACACCACGAAGCCTTAGAACAATTAATGATGGCATGTACAGAGCACGTTTTATTACAATGAGTATGCGCCAGTTGTAGACCGCTGGCCTAAGCCTACGATTCATTTCATTCAAAGTGTAAAGAGGAGTGTAAATAATTGTGCAGCGCCGCATTCTGAGACCTCAAAGCAAACAACTTGAGGACTAAATGACTTTGACTAGACTGGTCAACGAAAAACCACTATCAGCAACTGATGTGGCTTTTTTCTAAGCCGGGTAAGTTAGCAAATTACTATTCCATTGCATATCGATCGAACATCCAGGAAGTGCCATCTAGAACTAACGTTTCACCTTTATCTTTTTCTATGCGCTAAAACACGGAAAGATTCCCAACGTTGTATCTGTTTCTTTTAGTTCGAAGACAATTCGAAGACAATTACTCAGCAAACATTGCTTATGGGCGCGACAAATATGAACGAACATGCAGCTCGAAGAATTGTGTCTCGCCTTCGAATGGAAAGCGAAAGCACATATTTACTATTCACTGGTTTTCCAGTTTTGCTCGCAAGAAGTTTAACAACTTTGTTTGTATCCTACTTTTACTTTAAGGAGTTTTTATATTCTGAAACTAATTAAGATAGTGGAACAGTAGTAATAAATTGCATGTAAATTTTCTTCTTAATGCAAATTTGTTGAGTTATCAACCCGCATTATGTTTTGACGGGGGTTTCCCCGAGGTTCTTGTCATTGTTTAATTTCATTATTCCATTAATTACTCCTGAGATCAAAGGTCGTTCTCAACTGACATACTTTGCCACAAGTCAATATTAATTTGTTCGTTCCCTCTTTCGATTTCTTTTATTCTAATATATCAATTTATTCATCGCATCTGTGCAGTGAGAATGTTTTTGACCCTCACTGTGGCAGTCCCTTCATGAAATCATTCGTTATATGACGTAGATAAAACAGTCCTCCTGTAGACCTTTTTATCCGGGAAATAAGACACAGATCGACAACAGGCGCGGAAGGTGACGCAAACATAGTTTTATCTGGGTTCTTCATCAAACTATATTGGTGTTTTTTTTTCTGAAGTTTTCTATAAATTTCTAAATAGTTACAATTAACTACAACCCTTGAGCACTCTTCCTTCGTATTCAGACAAACTCGCTTTCGCTTTGTTTTATTGTCATCTAACGGAATTGAAACTAACGTCTAGCATCATCGCGCGTTTGACGGCAGAAGCCAACGACTAACATACATACGCAGTGCTGTGCCCATAAAATGTACCATTTGAATATTCAAGGATGTTATCACTGTAAAGCGCTCAGGACAGCAATGTATCAAAGTTGTTTTAAAGGAAATTTCTTTTGTGGCTTCTGCCTCTTTAGCCTGTTGATGGCCAGCCGTTTACTACATCATGTTTCCTAAGACCTATAGATTAGTTTTCTCAGTCATGGGAAATAGCTGTAAACCTTTAAATCACGTTAACTTCGAAAAACTTCCGTAGATTTCAATTAATTAATCTCTTGAAGTAAAAGCTGTCGTCGTAAAATTTCCCACGTCTTCGCGCGCTTTACGCAATCTTCTCAACATGCCCTACTCCCCGGAAGTCTTCACTCTTCAGGATATTTTTAGACATTTTCAGAAATGTTCATTCGACTGATGTTCGTAACTCAGGTAGCAGACGTGTCAGAGTGGTATAGCTATTCAGATCAGGAAAAAAAATGTAACCCTTTTGTTATGTCTCTTGTTATTGCTTGGGCAGAATGATGTTCTTAAGCTGGGCTGTGAGGTGTTTCTTGTGGACGTCAATACTGCATTCTTCTTATCAAGTGATTCAGGACAACTTTTCCCCGATGAGCTATCCTCGAAGCTGCGCTTGCCCCGACAAAGACGGCAAAATGTACAATCTTGAACCATTGGGATCCAAGGATAAAAAACATCCAAGGTCTGAAAAGTTTGCAATGTTAGTTTTATTGTAATGCAGCCGAAAACAAAATAGTATTGTTATATACCTAGACCTTCACTCAACAAAACTAGCACTGAAATTGGTTGATTCTTGTTCACGTGCCCCTGATCAAATTCGAATGAATCCCGACCGGGATACAATTGCGCAGTTACTGCCCGTGCGCCGAATACAACAGCACGTCATCAGTGCATGACTAAATTAAAATTGGCGTGATATTCAGCACGTGCCCACGTCAGCTTGATTGAAGGGGGCGGACCTGAGAACACTGCCAGTTTTCAGTTTTAACCAGCGATGATCGATAATGGAACCCAGTGATGCTAAAAGAAAACGCTTTCCTAGATTATCAGAGGAAGAAATACAGAACTTAATTGAAGGCAAAGATTCTGAAAATACGAGAAAAGCAACTAAGAACACTGTTGTTACATTCCTGGTATACTGGAACGAAGTTGAACCAGAAGATGAGCGGGCGTGAAACATACAGAATCGCTAGAAAAAATTTCGAAGGAAGAACTGAATGAACTTCTGGCGAATTTCTGGTCGAACGCAAAGAAAGAGAACGGAGATAAATCCGTTCATCGGTGTCTGAACGTGATCCTTAGCTGGATATTCAAAACCAGCGATTCACGGTTTGATTTTGCCTTTTCCTTAAACCCCAGCCTATTTTTATCTCCTTTAAACCTTTTTCTAACGATATTCTCGTTGCCTTTGCCCCTGTGAGTTCCTTAAGCTGTTCAATTTCTCACAGAAACTAAAATTCTTCATATCCATGTTAGACTATATCGTCATGCAATTCGAAAAAGGTATCCAATAAAAAAGGATATTTTCTGGGATAACAGTTGTCTCGCTGGAGAGTTTATTGCTTTTAATGTTAGCATTAGTTGTCCTGGCATGGTAAGCAAAAGGGCCAATTTCCAGTGGGCGCTTTTCCTTCACAGGTTTTCAGTTAACGGTACAAAGTACAGAGGATATTCGTACAGCTACAATCCCTGTGGCGCAATCCATCTAGGACCAAAAACTAGTGGCTGTCAGGGGAATGTGGCGGTAAGTTATTTAAACTGTAGCAGTTAGAAGACAGTTTCGATGTGGGTTAATTGATAGTGAGAATTAGAACAGTTAGCTTAGATGCGAGATTTCTGATATGAGAAATGACTAAAAGATGCACTGAAATTTCAACTGGTGGCTGAGAAATCGCCAGATATTAAGAGATAAGTGAGATTGCAAAAGCCCCATGCATACCCCTTTAAAGCATTGTAGTCCTTAGAGGGTAGGAACTGTCAAGTGTCTTGTCTGCATGCGAACCTATTGGCTAATTAGGCGGGCGCTTATCCCCGGTTTCTGTAGAATGAAGCGACTAGGAGTAATTCTACTTCTAGACTACTTCTTCGATGTTAGTCCATCTCAGGGTTACCCCCAGCATTAAATTCGCCGGTACCCAATTACACGCCTGGGTGAAGAGAGGCACTGTGAGAGTAAAGTGTCCCGCCCAAGATTACAACCCGGTGTCCGCAGACGGGGCTCGAACCAGGAGCGCTCGATCCGGAGACGAGTGCTCTAACCACGAGGCCATCGCGTCTTGTGCCTTATTTTAAAGTATGTACGTCTAGCGTCTTGCCGTCATCGTGTTGTTTATTATCACTTCTTGGTATTTTTTCCTTAATAATATGATTTTAAGCCTTCCTTCAAGCATCATAATTGTAATTTGGATACAAAAAATTACGTAGACCATGTATATGAAACAAATGTTTGTAATTGAGGCAACATGGTTTAAGATGTCGAATCCAGTTAAGTGTCAGAATGAAGCGCTTAAACGTACTAGCCTGCGAACAGGCTCCCAGCGGGGACGGGAAAAAGACAATTCGGCGAGCAAAGCGAGCCGTTAAGCTTCACCAGACGGCTCTCGGCTCGCCCCGCTCGCCCTAGACCTCACTCGGTTAGCTCGCACCAAACCCGACCGGGAGCCTGTTCGCAGGCTAGAACCTACCAAGTTTGAGGGGAGATGGTCAGGGAGCTTGCCAGTTACAGTTGTTATTTTACCTGTTGATATCCTAATGTCTTACAGTGCAAACTGTTTTATTAATCTAACGTGCTGCCTTTGTTTTAGATTTGTTGGTGGGTTCCCAATCTGGCGCAGTCAGCAGATACTTATAAAGCAATAGGGATTCAGAGAGGGGCAAAATGTGACTATGATCACCACCAAGACAAGACGCCAGTTGTTGTGTACCCAGCTTCTACGTATGTATCGGTACAAATCTAGGACGTATTTGTCGACAATTGTCATGAAAACGAAAATGACGTTCTTACCTTCGGGCAGAACATCCTATACGCATCGTGCGGGTAGTCGTGTGAACCAATGTCTGTTGCTACAATGCTCTTCGCTTTCAGAGTCCATGTGGGCTACACGTGATAAATCACAGCAATGTAATCGTCTTCTCAGTCAAGTGAATGTAATAGTTTCTGAGGCCTTCTTTTATCTTCATTATTCTATATCTTTAATGATTAAATACTTGTGGAGACCATTCTCAAAATTTTCAAAAGAAAAACAATTAATTTAAAGTGCCACTGAAACGAAATTTTCGTATTCTCTTTTATTACCCCAATTTGTAGTTTCAAACGTGCTTAAAATAATGGTGAACTTTATTTCTGTCAAAGCCTAACGGAAAGTGCTTTTTTTAGCTGCTGAAATCGACTTTTTGGAGCAAAACTGTGTCCGGGCTCTGGAACCGAATTTAAGGACCTTGTGACGTCACTGGTTGTATTCACGCAAGAAGCGCT
>Ga0126339_10002538_pt1 | contig 13126 bp, 3 predicted proteins | sample OrbTmetagenome_2_FD_92532 | JGI IMG/M metagenome (GOLD analysis project Ga0126339, IMG submission 92532) | Coral microbial communities from Petempiche,Puerto Morelos, Mexico - Orbicella T R C metagenome | ecosystem: Host-associated > Invertebrates > Cnidaria > Coral | place: Petempiche,Puerto... | reverse complement strand
GTGATTGTATTTTAATTATGATGTGAGTTGTGTGTGCTGTTGTTTTTGTAGGAGGGGGAGGGGGTAGAGGGGGGGGGGGGGGGGGGAGGGGGGTGGGGTGGGAGGGGGGGGGGGGGGGGGGGGGAGGTGGGCGGTGGCTTATAAGCGGCAGTTTACGGTACTCTCTAAGCCCTGTTCTCGGGGATCACGTAGAAACAGTTTAGAAAAGTAAGATAACTTTAGGATAACTTACTGGGTTTCGGAGATTTACTATCTGTGCGGTACACGTTCTCAGCGAAATAGCATTTCCACTTTCTTGTAGGATTTCGTCTTGCACAGTCTTCCGGAACTACACCGCGCCAATAACTGAAATAGAAGAGGAAGCAACGTAACCTCTATGCGCTCAGACAAGACGAATTGATTTAACTATATGTCTCATAAAACGGCTGGCCAGTTGATAGATTAATTAATTTATTCAATTCCATTATTTTGTATCCAACTGAATGATCTGAAGTTTTCCGGTGAATAGTTTTGTTCCGCCCAGCAGCAGAGTACTGGAGCAGCGAAGCCGAGAGGAGACTGGTAAAGTGAAGAGATCTGGAAACAAGGTCGGACAAAGGAAAACTTTCGATCACACGACATGTCACGTGGTTACTTACTCCATTCCCTGTTGAATCTGGTTGGTTTCTGGAATTGGCATGTCTAAGTACCACCCAGAATCGGCCAGACCTCGGACCTCAACTTTAAGGCCTGCCATCTTAATTCTTCGTGCCAATCTGTCCAAGTTAAGGATTACACCTATACCACCAGCACTGTCAAATAAATATTACATGTCATTCCTCATTTCTCGTTAGTGGCGCTGAAGTTTACCCTTAAGTTCATTTATGTTCGTTTCCTGGTTTGTTCGTTTAGGCACCCTCAGATTCACTTACTCGCTTGCAAGGCTCTTCCTTTACCTGTTTTTCTAGTTGTTCGTTTTTCCATTCTTCGTTTGTATTTGATTGCTTTTTCGTCGGTTTGTTTGTCAGTTTGTTGGTTGTTTGGTTCACTGGTTTTTGTCGCTTCCATGCTTGTATAACGCTGGACAAATTTATATTATGGCAAAAGACGTGCGAAAACTCGAAATAGCCCATGTTCTATATGTCAAAATTCTAAAATGGCCCTGAAGCTCTTTTCCCAAAATTGCAAATTTTCTAAGATTCTTTTGATTTCTTTTGCTCGGTAGTTCCTAAAAGACTTGATACATATAAACAAGGCCAAATCTGGCAGAAAGCCTCGGTGCCACGTGAGAATTTTGGTACATCGAACATGGGCTAACTGTAAGTGCTCCTGGTAAGTGCTCCCCGTTCCCTATTGGAGGCGCGGTGGCCAGGTAAGTGCTGCCCCTTCCCTAGTGAAGGCGCGGTGGCCTAGCAGTTAGTGCGCTCGACTTCAGATCGTTCGGAGTGCTGTGTTCTTGGGCAAGATCAACAGAGTAGGACACGGAGTTCCCGGTGTTGTGGTCTGACCTTGGCTAACGGGTTGGTGCTTCACATAGGGTTCATCTCATTGCGCATTTCCCCCTTAGACAAAATTGCCCACTGAGAAAACTGAATGGCTATGTGCATGTCTATATCTAAGACAATTCACTCTCACAGTGCCTCTCTTAACCCAGGCGTGTAAATGGGTATCAGTGAATTTAATGCTATAGGTAGCCCTACAATGGACTAGCATCCCATCAGGGGGGGAGGAAGTAGAAATACCCTATTCGCTTAAGGCTACACACACCGGGATAAAAACCGGCGATATGGACCACTTGCCCCCCCCCCCCCTCCCTTCAATGTCGGGGGATGGGGAAATGCGCTCATGAGTTAGTTGCAAGGTTTTTGACGACTTTCCACGGTAGTGGGGAGGAACAAAATATATAATAAACGCGGTTTTAACACAGTTGTTGCCACAGATAAAGTTTGATATTTTTTTTCTCACTTTTCCTTTGGCTGGTTGGATCGCTGGTTTGTCAGTCAGCAGGCCATCAAAAACAGATTAAAAAGGTAATCAGAATACACTTGCATTGTTCTTCAACATCGACGGAGTTGAACACAGAGATAAGAAATGCCAAAGAGACACAAACTGTAAGACCCTTATTTGCATGGTGGAGCAACGTTGCAAAAAGTTAATAACGACAATTAAAATGAGTTAAAATAATGTTTAAAGACCTGCTGCCGGCAAGAAGAAGACGCTTGGCTTCAGCAAGTCCCTTTCTCATTAATTCTTCGATGACCTTTTCCAATATTCTGGTTCCAAGAAATGAGAACCGTTCTGTAAAGAAAAAAAGAAAACTTAGTGGGAAACTCGAGAATTTGTTTCCAAGAAAAATGGCATGTATTTGACATTAAAAGGCAGCTTGGTTAACGCAAAGCACGAAAAAATAATCATTCTTATTTTTTTTTTTCATATCAGGCCTTAACTTTTTCCTCGGATAAAGACATCAACATAACTTTGTTTTCCTTCGGATCGACACTATGCTAATTTGTCGAGAATTATGTAATACCAAATTAAACCTGGATAGTTACGTAAATTGATGACAAGGTGTTTAAAAAAATCGTAAGGCAACAGCCCCTGAGTATTTTCTAACTCAGATTAAGCCAAAGTGAGTGTATGAGATTTTGGTAATTTTTAGAATGCAAGGTTTTGGAGCACAGAAAAAAAGAAACTTTTTGTTCCGAAATTTCACCGACCCAAGAGATAGAAGTACACCAGCAAACCACTGAACATGGTAAACTGGTGTACGATACTTTTGCTATAGGCAATAGGCAGACGACGGTTGGAAGGTACCATCAATTCTGTTACATGTCTAATGTACCTTTACACGGTACTGTGAAATGTGTTCGTTTTGATTGTACTTTCAATATGAGGCGAGTCCCATCCCGCAGTCACTTGAGGGATCGTTAATGGAGACAATAAACCTTCTCGTCTTTTGTCATGACTCCAGTAACTGTCCCAGAAGCCACAGCGAGAAGAGCCTTGCCCCAGGTTTCTTCTGGTTTCTGAAGAGGTCTATTTGTTCACCGCACAGCAAGAAAACAAAGACTTTGACTGTATCTTTGATTCTCATGTCTAAAAGAGGGAGGGGAGGGGAGGAGGCGACGTTGTTTAGGTATACCAAGCCTTTCCTTGCTCCAGTAGTATTAAGAAAACAACACAATCAATGTCAGGTTGATAATGCATACGATCTTACCTCCTGTTTCCCACTTAGATGCATTGCCACTCCAGGCGTCACTTGAGCAGTAAGGAACGTACCTGATGACAAATAACAATGATAAGATTAGTAGTTCGTGAGGGTGACTTTTGGACAAACTGAGCGGAAGTCATCTTCAGCGTCTACCTGAAAGTGTTTGTCAGTCGATGGTGTTACAAGTCCGGTCCTTTGAAACTGATTGGTCAGTTTAGCTGTGATGGTATTGGCTGTAAGATTCGCTGGTGTAAATTTCGCCAACAGTCATTGGTCGGTTCTAGTCCGTCTCGGTTGTTAGTCAAATTAACTCATTCTGTTTAAAGTCAGTCCGTCGCTTTTGTTTATGTCTTGAATAGGTCGTTTGTAGGCTTCTGATAGTTGTTAATGTCCATTGAGAGGAGTTTGTTCTCAAGTCATCCTCTTTGTTTGTTTGAAGTTTTTTGTTCCTACTTTGTACTGCAGGTTTAGCACTGAGCCTGGAGTATATTATCAGTCAATTCTGTGGTTTGCCGGTAAGGATTGGCTTCCATATGATCGCAACTATCGCCAATCTTTTGTTGTAGCGATCGTAGCTCTTTTGGTGTAGCATTGAAGGAGATGTTGGCTTTCGAAAACTGCATAATTTCTGGATGGAAAGCATTGCAGTTTTACACCCCGCGCAACACAAAGAAAGTGAGTATTAACACATAGGGCTCAAATTTGTCACGGCAGTTCATTGTACTAGGCTCTTTCAATTTTTATTACTCGATTAGAAACTGAAGAATTTAAGCTAATGAGGTAAATAGAGCAAAACAAAATTCCTCTGCAGTACCAATGACCTGAACGCCTGGAAAGAGTGTACACATGGTACTTACACATGGTTAGCATTCCACCAGCTTGGGTTTTCATGAGGGTCAGTTGATAGTATCCCACTGCCTGTTACAGAAATAAATGTGAAATAAGCTGTGGTTTCATCATTTAGATCCATAGAAATAATTTCTTTGCGAGTATTTGACAAAACGCGATAACATAGACTAAACTCAGTCGTAACACAGTTCCTTTACATCCAGGGTACAGTTCGAAAACTGTTGATTGAGGGCAAATCAAAGCACAAAGAGGAGTACAACTTCTCCGCTAGTCTACTCGCAAGGCTGCTTTTTCTGTCATAGGGGATCTGAAATCTCACAAAACCTGCTTAATGCCAGGAATCACAAAGGCCTTGTCGTCTCTGAAAAATTCATCTGGAGACACGAGGCTAGGAGTCTTCGAGGACCAAAATCCAGAGGAAGGTTAATGCCCAACATCCAGATAAGAAACGTATGCAACAATTTGCTAACAGTTTTAAAGCTTTTTTTGAACTTATATTTTTTTTGTTATCTGTTTAAAGTTGTAAAAAGCATTGACACATTCTTTAGATTATAATGCGATTTTACTGCGCCTTTCAATAACATGCGTACTCTAAAATTCAAAGTTCAACCGACAAATGCGCTTTTCGCTACCATCAATCAATGTTCGGCGGCTCTTCCCCGCAACTTCCGACTACTGCCGGCTGTTTCGTTGTCTGAACTGTGCTCAACGATTTGATTACCGCGCGGTCGGCAGTAGTCGGAAGCTGGGAGGAATTGACCGAGGACATGCTCATCATCAAGGAATCTACAGCAACATCACGAAACAAGTAAATAAACGAATAAACAAAAATATTTTGAGAGGAAGCAACGTCAGCCTTAGCTGGATTTCATGCGCGTCCCCTGTCCTGGTCGAATTGGAATTTGGAGATGTTGGTTTTTGTGGAGGGAGCAAAATTGGAGAACCGGGACAAAAGCTCTCAGAGCAAGGCGAGAACCAACAACAAAGTCAACCCATGTATGGCACCGGGCTGGAATCGAACCCGGACACATTAGTGGAGGGCGAGCGCTCTGACCACTGCGCCATCTCTGAGCTACGACTGCACCATCCCTGCTTCCCCATTATAAACAAGTCAAAGAGAACAGAACGGAGAATTCATAGTAGTTGCAGATTGAATTGGAGGTGGGTACGCTGGGAGGGAGGGTTGGGGGGCATTCGTACTACTGTAGAAAGATCAAACGGATCAGTGTCAACTTGTGACACCCACTGTTGAAAAGACTGCTGCATATTTAGAGCATGCGGCAAAATCAAACGGATTTACGAAGAGAGTGTTTCAAGGCGGTAAACATCGATCGTAGTTAGATCTTTATTATACCTATTCTCGTTTCATTCCAAGACCTTGACGACATCAGCTGTCTCACGTCTCTGTACCTTTTTCCACAAGATGCGCTACTGTCACAGAACTCACCACCTTAAGATAAAAAAAAGCAGAAGATAGAAAGAATCGAAGAGGAATTAAAAAGCTGCTAAACGTTACGCAGCAGGGGTAATCACATCGGCTTTGCTTTTGAAAATATTTTTTCAAATGAAAGAGTAAACATTTTAGCATTTAGTTTGACGAAAACAAGAACAAAGGCGTCGCAAGTTCATTTGGTGAAATAAATGTCCTGTGTGGTGTTAAAACGGTGGCCGGAAATATAATAAGGAAAAAAAAAAAACAGCATTGTTTTCGTAGAAATTGCGCTGCAATTTCGCTTTGAGGTTGTGGCTTTTTTTACGGCTCCTCTGGAATGAAAATCCAATCAAATTTATCGGCAAAGGTTGTGGAACAATCCCACAACAATTAACCTGGCGAACCAGCCGAGAATACCTTTTTTATCCACCTTACTGGAGATATTACGGAATATTCTTTGCATACTGGAATGACAGAAACACTAACTGACAACAGAAGGCAAATACCCCTTACGCACAACAAGCCGGATTACTTATTTTAACCCTCTAGATTTCAAACATGTATCTTTTCTTGAAAAACCAAACTATTCATTTAAGTAGATAGACACTGAGAGAAAGAGCAATTCACGCTATTTAAAGAACATGCTTAACCGCACACTTTATTCAAAACAGGGAGGCAGACGTAAATGTTGGCGCGAAAATCAAAGAATAGGCCGCATGCAAACTGATGTTGTTGTTGTTTTTTTTTACAAATTAGACCAAAACATTTAATTAAAGGTTTACAAAATGCCAAAAAGACAATAAGGACATACTCTGAGGGAGTCTTTTTAAGGAGTTCGGATGATTAAGGAAAAGATAAAGAGAGCTAATAATATATTTTCTATCGGATCGACAATAAGAATTAAATCTAGTCGTTGACGGTCGAGTTATAAGACACAATATTCTGTTATTTTTGTTCGATACCAGAAGCTGACATTTCTTGAGTTAGCGACTAATTTATTTTACTCTTAGTTTCGAAATCGAAATAGAAGAAAAGGGGCCAAAAATGCACCAGTCTGACCTAGAAAAATCTGCTTTGTGGTACAAAAAGGTAACATGTAAATGGGCATTTTGTCAGATTGAAGCTCTCTATATCAGTATCTGTGGATGACTTAACGACATTTCTCGTCATTTTGCAGATAATACCGTTGATCCCATTAGGCTCGTATTTGCCCCCTGACTTGTTAATCTGCTTGGAATTAGTTAATGTGATCAAATGTGAGCACCATTTCCGGTCAACGCGGTGATCGGTGCGTTTGCTAACTGCACTGATGTAGGTGGAAACAATGGCTGCGGTAGAAAAGGATAAGGAATTACCAGAAAAGACGTAATTCTGGCTAAATTGGGTCTATCGAAATGTCAAGTGCCTCCTCGTCGGCAAGAAAGATGTATTCAAATTTGAATTAACCTTTAAATAAATACAAGAGTCAAAGCTTAATTAGTTCCAAATTATCTGTGGACGTAATCTGAGGGTGCGTGACCATTGATAATAAAAGCTATTGAGCAATACTTCAATTGACGAAGTACTCTAGAAGTACTCTACAAGACGGTTCTAACTTTTCAAGTCTGTAGATAAAATTCTAGTGTCTGACTATTCAAAATGAAAGCTATTTAGCAATACTTAAGTACTTTACTTGTAAGACGGTTCCAACTTTGAAGGTGGGTGGTTGAAAACCTTATTGAGTAACCATTCAAACGAAAGCTTCAGAGGAGCGCTTTCATGTATTACTGTTTATTATGCTGTTAAATGAAAGCTGTCGAGATGCTTTTGCTTCTTTTGAACCTTTTTAGAGGGTGTGGGAAGGAGGAGGATAAATGAAATTTAAACTTGGGTAATCTTGACAGAAGGGGCAAAGCAGGCAGAGTCACCTTGGCTTTCTCTAACGATAGCGCTCCCCCACCCACAAAAAGCAGTTTTTATTTGTTATGTTGTTGTTTTTGTTGTCTATTTTATAGTCGGAGTCTTTTAAGTTCCTCTGTGAGTATTACTTACCGTCTAGATACACAATCCATCTTTTGCTCCCGTGAGCTTTCCTCAAATAGTATCTGAAACGAAGCAGAGATGACAAGACAAGAAAAGTTGTACATATCCGTACACTGTGTAACTCGTGAAAACCGACATATACATACCTGATATACAAGCAGTGTGAACACTATAATTATAGTATAACAAACAGAAATGTGAAGATTATCTCAGCAGTGAAACAGTTCAAATATTTTCAGGATTTGAATAAACTATGAAATTTCTTTTTTGGTTATTTATATACATGGATTCTGAAATCTCAGTTGACATGTAAACATGAAAGGAAGATAAAACGAGGAGGTTTATAAGCGCTTTTTGTCAGTTTTTGTAACCAAATTTGTTAATTTGGACAGTTAAATAAGCATAAAAATCGCTAGAAACTCGACCAGAGGGCGCCAATACAACCTTGAGAAAGCAACCACTGCTGAACAGAGCTCGCCATCAGCCAAAAGAGGTAATGACCTGGAAGATCGTCTCCACAGGAAAAGAAGACTGAATTATGCGATGAATTTTATGAGAATTGCGTACCACGACAGTGAATTTTCTTCGCTGTTTCTAGTTCTATTTCCATTCTACGCTACGTCTTCAACGATGTGCGATAGCTTTCTACAACCGCTATGCAAAATGATTTAATGATCTAGAGATGTCTACGGAGAGGGTCGAATTGATTGCGTATGCTTGAATAGCTTTCTTTGTCCTAAAATTACATTATTAATGGCACTTACAAAAAGGACTTAAGTGCAACCAATCAAGGTGCAAATGAATGAATTGAGAGCGCATTTGTAATACTTGTAATTAAGCCTAACATGAATTCATTTCGCGCTCTCCCATTTCCAAAGGTATCGTTTACAGCTCATGATCTTGTGCAAGGGTTTGACTCTCACTTTTGATCAAAAAAAGATGCCCATCGTAATTCTGGTAAAGGACAAACCCTATTTAAGCATTTAGAGCAGAGAATAATTAAAAGATAACAGGAAAGATATTGATATAAGCTTTGACATTTTTCGTGGAAAACTCTTTCTCTGATTACAAGGAACCCAACTGTACCGTGTGCCTGTTTAAAGGCTAAACTATGACAATTTTTTGGGGTGTTTCCGAGGAATTTAAAGTCGTCAATCACTGGCGTCGACGAAACGATGGTAGCAATGACTGGAGCAACAAGTGGCAAATAGCTAACACGAATAATGACCAATACAACAAAAAGGCCAGCAGGAATGGTAACTTTTAGATCCAAAAGAAGCGATTTTTGTTGTAAAATTACAACAGGCGCAGCGCTATAGAAAACGCCTGATCAATAGTTGTACAGGCTGCACAAGATCCATGAACTGAAAAGGAGAAAAACAAGAAAAACAACAATAGAGCTACTATCCGCGGCATATTTTGGATACCGTCTGTCATTGAGTAGACCTTTGGTCTTCTCAAGAACTAACCAGCTAACCCTAAGGTATTAGCAATTTGAAATTTTAGGATCTTAATTAACAAGGATTACAGTTCGTCATCAGTGATACTTCGGGCCGGGTAAGACCAGCACTCACTGAATCTCGCAATTCTTCCCATAGTTTCCCTTTTAAATATACTGAAATGAGTAACTTTCTGGCTCAAGAAATCAAACCTCTTTACCGAAATGTGTCCAATTGGCAAGAAGAATCAACTTCACTTAATTAATTGCTGTCAGTAGTTATTCACTTCAACAGCTTAAGCAATATAGTGTTCTGGTGATAGTCGTTTTAAGAACACTCCGTTGGCTCAATATAGCCAGATCGAGGTTGCACTCAAAAGCTTTCTACACTTTGTCCATGTGAGCTGAAACATGTCCATCATAAGCTGTGTAGTCGAAACTATAAAGAACAGTCGGTTCAGTTACAAGGGGCAACAGAACCGGACAAAACCACATTCATGCAAAACGCTGGCTCCAAACGTCTGCTGAAATCAGTTCGGTTTCTTCAGATGTACATCTTATCAAATCAAGCAGCCTTACGGAATCTTCCGGAACATTGTCAGTTCTGCTTTATGTTTGTTTATCTTGCCTTTATGAAAACCTGATCAGTGTAGTAACACCCTAGAAATATTTAGAACTTTTTTTCTTAGAAGGGCGTTTTTGTCCAGTATCGATCACCAACCAAATTAGGAAATTACCATAGTTTTGACAAGTTTGAGAAATACTTTTGCCTCTTATGGTGTCAAATTCGCCCTTTAGTTGGCAGTGTTTGGGTCAGGAAAGAGCACAATGGTGGCTGGGTGCCGTCTCAGATTTAGCGACGCCTGGAAGAGGCTAAGAACTCAGGGGAACCACGTGAAATAGCCCTAGACAGCAAAGCCGGAATGAGATACACGTTTTCTCAGACAACACAATGAAGTCAAAGCATATCGGCAAATCAGATCTTGTAACGTGTAATTTTTCAGTGTCGATATATACTTTTCGGACGCGAATATACATGTCAAGCTAATTTTGCGGGACCCCTCTAGACGAATAAATTTAAGTATCTATTATCGTGAATTAGGAGATTTATTTGATTGCTGTTTTCAGCGTCACTTCCTAGTATTAGTTCTAAACTATGACTGCTAGTTTCACATGAACAAGCCTTGTCTGAACATCGATATACTCGAGATAAAAAAAAGTCGAGGAAGGCCCAAAATAGAAGTTGAGATCTTCAAAGCACCGCAGACAAGTGTATGACTAATCCGAATGAATTCTCCCTGTGAGGCTATCCGAGTGCCAAGCTCGGCCCGCGCAAGGCATATGAAAGCGCTGTACGATTCTCATAGTGATGATTACGTAGATAAGTATTTCAACGGCACAAGTGTCACCGCAAACGATAACAGCTAATGAACCTAATGGTATTTGATGGCTGTAGTAGTTACTTACCCCGCCGGTGTACCATCGTTACAGGTCGTGTTTCTGTCACGGAGAAAATGCCTTTTAAGTTTAAAAGCATCACTTGAGAAACATCCTTTGTGAGCAAGATGCTTGATCTGGGCCGTAAGTTCTTCCACCGATTCCTTTAGATCTATAGAACATTTAACGGGCACAACTGACAAGAATGACAGCAAAAGCGCCGCTGTAGAAACACGGAACTGCAGGGCAAAACAGAGGAAAATATTAGTGTTATTTGTTTTCTAAACATTGTTCACACCCGGATTGCTTGCAAATAGTTTAAGTGCCACGAGTTTTGAAACAACGGTGGCCTTCGACGCGGCTTGACGGCTCGAGGACCTCCGGCGATACCATGGAACAAAAAATGTTTTAGCTATTTAGAACCGTCATTTCAGTTCCCGGGGTTTTAGCGTGAAAACAATTATTTTTACATGTGCTTTTTCGATTATTGGTTGCTTGCCATATCCATGGCGTGGCCGCATTTTCGTCAAGTCAAAACGAATTAGAGGTTCGTATTAATTGAATAAGTATTTCCAAAAGTCACAAATAGCTTTCTGCTAAATGCGATTAAACTTACGAACTCGCACAAACTGCTCGCCATAAATAAGCCTCACAAAGAAACTACAAACTCATTGATATTTTGGCATTTAAACTTACCATTTTCGACGCAGAAAAAACCGAAATCGTTGTCCTTTTACTCAATTCTTAGTAATTCTTTCAGCAATACGTCTTTAAGCTCCTGAATGAGAACTAGAGTAACCTACGTGTGCTCTTCAATACAGAGCGGTAATCAAAGAATGAACTCAACGAGCCTAAACCACGGGACACGGCAAACGACAACCCAGAAATAAATGGAAGTGTGCTCCAGGGGTGGACTATATAGCGATTAGCTTCCATACTGATGTGTGATTGGCCGCGGTGACTAAAAAGGCAACAGCTAATTGCTCAATTATTACAGTCTACGACCGTTCGAACCGCAGAGTTAATTCGAGCCCTCTTCAATTACAGGCTCGCGCACGTCATTGGAGCAGGCGCTAATTCTTTATGCAATGATAGCAATCTAATACAAATATTTACAAAGAAATGCCCTGAGGTTTTTTGGTTTACAGTAGTTTAATTCCTTGAATTAAAACGCAAATTGGAGCGCGTGCGTTAAAGAGGTACGCGTTTTTAAACACACGAGAATTTTTATTACCGCATGATTCGAAAAGAGAACGTTTTTCCTTTGAGAGGTACAAAACGCCGTGCTTTCTTGCTGAAAGCAATTAAGGCAATGGCGCTTCACTCGTCCATTCCCACTTGGGACCCCTTTGGCGGCCCTTCAAAAGAATGTTTTAATTGTAACCCGTAGGATCAAAGATAAACAGGCAAGAAACCGCAGTGGCGGGGCTTAAATCGTTTATGTAAGCAGCGAGTGAGTCTCTTGGAAGTTTTCGCAACAGTTAATTGAAAGACTGTTGTGCCACTTTCAGGAGGTTATTTAAACCCCCCTTGAGTAAATTCCGTCGGAATCCTCTTATTCTGCCGTCACGAAATGTGCCGCAGCATAACGTGTTTATTTGTGCAGTAATGCGAGAGAACAAAGGTGTTATCGTTAGTTTATCACATCAACACAATCGTGTATGACAATAGTAGACAACGTGCTTTTAATTGTTTGGAAGGCAAGCGCTTTTCAATTAAAGAAATTGCCAGTCATCTTTCACAAGAGAGTACTCGACGGAAAGCGCGATAAATATACAGAGCTTCAAACACTTGTAGTCTTTCGCGAACAATTTAGCTAAATAGCTAAAAGTTCTAAATCAGATAAACTATTGTGCTCGGCTAAAACACGTTAAATGGGCACTTTGACTTGTGTCTAAAGCTGACGGGCTTTACTGGCTCTTCGAGGCGATATTTTAGTGAATATAAGCTTTATGGAGGAGGATGAGAGGAACGAATAGAGTGGAACCTGGTATGACTGGGAAAGAAATATGCTTCATTGCCTAAGGGTTAGTAAAAGGGGCGTCAATATTTTTGTAAAAAGATATTTATGTCTGCAGCCAAAAAAGAACGTTTTGTCAAAGTGTTGCCGGTGGAATTTACTGTTGGTATGTTCTCAAAAGAATACTCTTACACTTGCAAAAGCGGCATGAAAAGATATCTCACAGCGTCCGAGAATAGTTCGGATTCTTAACTGGGGCGAAGCTGAGAAAATTGTCCTCCATAGTTGTGGGGCAACAATGTCTGAAGGTTCTCGATTTTTCCAACAATCGCACACGCAGTAAAAAAGGAAACGGCCATGAATTGACTCCGGCCAATATTATCCGGACTTTAAAAAGTAATATTTTCCTATAAAAGGTAAACTCTAATCCAGGTAAAAATAAGTCTAAATTGAAACAACATATTATGTTCACGAGTGGCGGTAATATCGACTGAGAATTTGGATACTTAGGAAAACACTTGCAGAAAAAGTTATTATTAACTACATTGATTTCCTCCTCATCTCAGCTGACTTTATCTCGGATAACAATGTTTAACCGCGGCGTATTTCAAAGTACATGAATGAATGATATGCAATGGTGGTGCGAGAACGATAATCTGTTCCAAAGTAATCTAAGCGCTGATTGCTTGACGACATCATATGGAGTTTAAAAGTCAGTTTTAGTTACAGCAAGGCGAAACACCTCGAAAGTAGTAGTAGTAGTAGTAGTAGTAGTAGTAGTAGTAGTAGTAGTAGTAG
>Ga0126339_10002536_pt1 | contig 13129 bp, 3 predicted proteins | sample OrbTmetagenome_2_FD_92532 | JGI IMG/M metagenome (GOLD analysis project Ga0126339, IMG submission 92532) | Coral microbial communities from Petempiche,Puerto Morelos, Mexico - Orbicella T R C metagenome | ecosystem: Host-associated > Invertebrates > Cnidaria > Coral | place: Petempiche,Puerto... | reverse complement strand
GACGTTCCAGCGAATTAATCGGGTATCAAATGCGATCGTTCATGCAAAATAACTGTGCAGTGTTAATCACAAAGCCTCAATCTCCAAAAACGTGTCAGCATTTTCTTTTATTTCTATTCGTTACCTTTTTATAGATCTGTCAAGTTCGACTATCGAAAAATTCGCGTAACCTGTTACGTTAAAGGCCGCCACGAGGAAAGTATTTAAAATAAAGGAATTCGCCGACACGCCTTTGTTCCACATCTATCAGTGAATGTTCTGACCAAATTTCATGGAAAACCGTCAAATCTGCATACCCTATTAATTCACTTAAAGAGCGGGGGTTCTCTCGAAAAACGAGTGCGAGTTTTCGCCTTCTAAAGATTTATAAACATATCACGCCTTCACAGAGGAATGTGTCAACTTGAAAACCGCGAGCCAATGAAATAACAGAACCCCTGGCGTTCACAGTATGCAAACTTGTGCTTCGCGGACATTAATTTTCTTGACCCAAAAAAAATCGACCAATATAGCCCCGCGAAGGTTTGAAGTAACCTTAAATAGTGTAAATAATCAGAGTAATATAATGTAAATAGAGTTAGTGCTGTAAGTAGTCTAGAGAGTGTACTGTTTGTAATTATATTGTAAATATTGTTTCTCTTGTGTTATTGCAAATGATAATAAAAAATAATAACAAAAAAAAAATAAATAAATAAAACAAAAGAAGCAAAATCGAGGTTGAGATGCGAAATTGAATAAATTGTTTTTTATTTTAGTCCTCTGTGCTTCGACGCCGGTTAGAAATTAGATTTCGAAAATATCTTGATAAATCTTTCGCGTGCATGATACATTTGAGAAGTAGTTTTACTGTTATTCTAAAAGATTTAATTTGTAGACGCCACAGTATGATCTAGCTTGTGCTTACTTCTTCTTTGATTGTCCATAGTTCCTGTCAGCGTGGTGTCTCCAGTTGGATCTACTGCATTGCCAAAATACACAAGGAAAATCTTGGGTACAAGAAGTCCTAAGAGTGTTACAGTTCCAATGAGAAAAAGTGAGCTGCATAAGAAATACGATTTCCAAACACTATCAGCAGCATTTAAGTAACAAGGTAGAAATATTACCCACACAGAACATGATATATACATTGTAATGCCGATATATTTCGCTTCGTTGAAATTTCTGGGAAAATTCCTGGTTTGAAATGCGTACACTGTTGCAACAAACATTAAAATTACGTTAAAACACAAGTTAATAGCTACACTAAAGTCGTCTGTGCTACACTCGAGAATCACGTGATCTTCGTACCCGTAATATTCCACAGCCATTGGTGGTTTTGATAATACCCAAATCATAGTTATGAGACACTGTACACCGATAATACCCAGAGCCACAAACATTTGTGACAGCGGGCTCACCATAGAAGGTCTACGAACTGACTTTTGAGCGGCCTTGAAAATGCGATAGATGCGGTTTGTCCGCAGAACCACAGGTGCATAACACGCTGTCATGGAAACGCTGTCTAAGAAGCGCATGGCGCCACACACTGTTTTTTCAGGTTTGAGGAAATGCAACAATGCGCCAGTGTAGCACGAGATCACTCCAACGAATAAAATAATGCTTAGCTCTCGTCCAGACGCTTTCACAACGCGGTGATTTCTTCGTAAAACAAAGAATGTTGCTGCACTAATGCTGCCAGTGATACCAATCGCTATAAGAGCTGTTAGGACTTGGGCAGGAGTGTCTGTCCAAGAAGGGTAAACAACAGGCAGCTTGAAGCACTTTGTGAGGTTGGTGTCTGGCACTTTTCCTTCCCCGCACGAAGAACACGTATTGTTTACGATGACATGGTTAGAGCTGCAGCCATCACATCGCCAACAGCAGCGGGCGTTGGTAATTTCTGGTATCGTTATTTGTTTCATTGGGCAGTTCTTGCTGCAGTATGACTCCGGAGTGAGGATTTTTCCTCCGCCCCACGAAATCTCGCCTGTGTCTAATTGTATTTTCCCTTCGATGTTTCCATCATTGTTCAATTCACCACTCCAGTTTCCAATAATAACATGTCGGTGTTTTCCATCGACTTTTTTGAAATTCAAAACGTTATAATTTCCATCCACATCACCATTTTGATTGAAAGTCACGTTAATGTTAAGAGACGCATCTGGAAAAGACACTTTCTTTAAGAATTTCAGAAACTCTTCCCGTTCTAGATTCTTCATTTCAGTGCAGAGGTAATGTTGTCCTGGACACAGCGCTTTATGCATGTTGTTAAGCGCATGCGCCATGGCGTAGACCGCATTGATCACCACGCGTACAGGCCCGATCTCAAGGTCTTGTGGGAGAGACTCGTTTGCTAAACATTCACGTGGAAAATCAAGTGACCTTAAAGAAGTTGAAAGCTTGCATTTTAAAGTTGCTTGATAAAATTCGTCAAACCAGGGATCGGAGATATTTTTAGAGGGTTTTAAGTTTAAAAAGTACTTCTTAAACGCATCAACTTGGCCTTCAATGTAATTCATTGTAAGTGCGCCTTCGCCTGCTTCTTCAGATCCGTCAGTAACTTGCTTTCTGTCTCCCCAAGAATTGCTTGCAAGCCACGAAAGTCTTTCACCACTTTTCAGTACTTTGTTGGCTGCTTGGACCAAACCCGTGTTATCTCGCTGAATGCAAAACAACACAACAACGTCTAGTTTACCGCGCGAATTTTTTTTCCTTATTTCTAGAAGTTCTTGAATGGTGTTAATGAAGTCTTCTTCGGTCGGAAATGCAGGAAGTTTAATTTTGTTTGCAATACAAAGTCCCGCGCGTTCTGCCTCTTCGTAGAACTTCTCCATTCCTTTTTCTCCATATTGCCCCGGGGAATAGACAGTCATCACATAGCTCCAACCGAAATAACGAACAACATCCACCATTGCCTTCCCTTGATAGGAGTTAGATGGAACAGTGCGCAAGAAGTAGCCATACAGATCTTTATCGCTAAGGACTGGGGTTGTCGAGCCGTAACTAATCTGAGGAATATCAAAAACGCGAAGCAAATTAGCAACAGCCACCGACACATCGCTTCGAAACGGTCCAACGACGCCTGATAACGGTGCAGTGTCATTGTCCTCACGTAGTGTGTATTTTATTATTTCTCTCGCGCCATCGGAACCAATCGTTTGACTTCGGCAAGTGTCGTAAATCTTAGCTCCGAGTGTAATGCCTGGAAGAATATGGTCATCTTTGTTGATTTCTTCCAAAGAAAACAGCATTGAGGCGAGATATTGGTATCCTGGAAGAAGGTCTAATTCACCGCACGCGTTTTCAGTCTTGTCACTGCGGAGATGAACTGGAAACAGACCCCCGAGAATTATGTCGCCATTAATATGAAGGGAAAGCTGATTTCCTTCGTCTAAAAAGCAAACAGGTAAAGTTGGTACGCTAAAGCATAGAGAAAGTTTAGATTTAAATTGATAGGCTCAGCTAAATCTACTTGATTCAAAATGATATGACCGGTTATTCTTCCCTAAAAATACCATAATACTCACCGCATGGACGTAGGAGTTATATCAAACGTTTTTGTTCTGCTGTTACAATTGAAAATTATTACACATGTAGCCAGTTTGTGCTTGAGTATGACGTGCTCTAAAACTAACGAAACCTGAAGACTTACCTCTGACTTTTAATGCAAATGAAAAATAGCGAACAAAACTAAGTCACAGATCACAAAGTGAGGAAAAGCAAAGTCCGCTTAATTTGCATTTCTTCCCCGAAGACGACAATCATGCAAAATTAGTTTTAAGAAGTTGTTGCGCGATACGTGAAGTCGCACAAAGAACAAAATACATTGGAAATTCACACATCCTGATTACGAGCCTTAAATACCTCACAATTTGAAAAGTATCAAGTTACGTTTACAAAAAGACTATGATTGAAATAACATCAAGGTCCTCTCTCTCTGTTTTTTTTTTCAGACCTGCATAGCATTTGCCTTTCTAATTCAACACTGACCGCATTAACCTACTTCAATATGTGCTAGCACGTAGAGTCTGTTAATGGCTCGCTTATGTGTTTTAGCAGGTGGCTTGCAACAGGAAAGTTATACCTCAATATGGGCATCAAGAGGAGGGGTAGGGGTAGGACTGACAAGAAAATGCGAAGGATTAGTTTGGTAGCGTCATAAAAGTGCTGTGTAGATTGGTATGGTCATTCAGGTTTGTATGTCTACACGATACTTTGAAAGCAGGGGCGTAGCGTGAGATTGAGAAGGTGTAGGCACAAGAATAAAATTCGAATTCGTGAAGGCGCTTCAAACGTAACTAGGGTTCTTCCCCCGGAAAATTTTGAAATTCGAGGTCTCGGCAATGTCATTTTCTGCAATTTCCGAGGGACATTTCAATACATAAATGCAAGGGAAAATGCAGTAGTTAGTTCTTTATTTAACCCATCTCTAGAGTTTTCGGCAAGCCACAACAAAAACAGGGGGTAAAACAAACCGAGGGTTTACAACGTTTACATGTGTGGGGACCGTTGAGAGTAGAATTTTTTGCTTTTGTTGTCACTCCACTATTACGTTTCTCGCCGTTTATGGATTTTATGAAAAGGTACTGGAGAGACTTACACACACAGACAACAATTCAAAATTTAAAAATCGACTCGATTTTATGGTAATTTTTGAAAAACTTTCAGGGAATAAGAAAAATATTTTTCCATATTTCCGCTGTACGCACGAGCGTACGTGCGTATATGGACGCTACGCCCCTGCTTTGTAAAGGTCATCGGGGACCCTACCCTCAACTCCCCCAATTTAAGGTCGAACAAAACCATTTTATATGCAGCATATGTTTTCGCTGAGGTTCATGAAAGTCTGAAGTATTAAAAATAGAGTGCCTCGTTTTTTACCGGGTAACTTAATGGTGGCATATGTGTTGATATTCTCCTGAACAGTGCGGAGACTCCCGTAAAAGGGGAATAGGCGATTATGTTACCTTGATAGTGAATCGATTGTGACCGTCCACAGATCATCAAGATATCGCCAACAACTAACATCAAGGTGATTACTGCAAGCTGCATGATTTACCTTCTTGCGTACTCGGCTCGTGATTCCTTCAGTGATTTATAAGCAAATAAAACATCAAATGTTAGTGACTTCAGAACATTGGAATCCTGCTGCGATCCCAGCTACTTGGACGTCGTTGAATTTTTTCCCTTGCTTTTGCCAGCTTGTATAAACAACAGATAGAGGTGAAATTCATCGAGCTAATAACAGGCAAGAATCGCATTGGAAATTTAGGATAGGGTAACATCGAAGTAAAACCTATCAAATTTATCAAGTTTACCGGGGATTGGTTAGGATCGAAGTGTGAAATTTAAAGACCTCAGAATAAGTTAAATTGAACTGAACTTTGTAACAACGTACACTTTCCTGGTTAACAGAATCTTTAAAATGAAAACATAAAAGGGTCGCATATCGTATTGTTGTCGTTTTGTTTCGCTTGGATTCGACACCTCATTGGCTTTGACACTTTTCTTAAATTAAACGTTAGGAAAGGTCATATGGAGTGAATTTCTAAATTGATGTCGGTCGTTTACCTCGAAAAACAGACCATCTCCTGAAGGAAAAAATTAATTTCCTTCAAACAAAGTTTTAATCTGTAAATCTGAGCGGAAGTGACATGGAACAGGTAATAAATTCTAATTTCCGCTCGGTTTCCGTTTTTTCAAGCTGACAGCTCACTATTTTAAGCCATTTTTTTTGCAGTTTTCTATTGTTTTAAACTGTATTGCCCTGATTGGTGTAATATATGTCCTTTAAATCATTTCTGTTTCTCCTGACCTAAAATGAAGACGTTAAATTAGATCTTATTGGAAAGAACGTCCCCTACGAATTGCATCTCCCAGTTAATAACATCACATAACGTGTACAGCTGCTGTTTTGCAGGGTGAATTAAAAAAACCAAACCTGATTACTATTGAAGCCGAAAGGTAAGTCATGCTAAGAGTTTTGTAAGCCTACCTGTTATTAATATGTCTTCCAGTTAGGAGCTTTACTTTTCTAGAACTCAGGGAACCGATAATTTTAGCGTCAACGACTTTGCTTTCCAAAACTAGACAAATACAGCTGCTGTCAGAAATTCTAATTTTTTCCAAAAGCAAACAACGTAAGTTTCAATTCGAATTTATAAATGAGACTGTATAGAAAAATAGTGTGGCACGTTTGCCAGTTTTGTGATTTGAAGCGAGTCCATACAAAGGAACGTTACTGACCTGACATAGTACATACAGAGCTGTGCGGTTTAGCTTTTGGACATTTCCTTGTATGAATCTCACACTATATGCTGTTAACAGTGACGTGCTATCAGTGACATACGCCTCTCAATTTGACGCGCAGAAATACAAATTTGAAGTTTATTTGACAGTTTTTGGAATGCAATTTTACCTCTGTTGACCATAAAATGTCAAGCACTGGGGTTAATGCAATTCGAATACCTTGGTGGACACAATTTATAAGGAGAAGGCCTTGACATACTATAGAGAATTATAGTGATGCAAGTGAAAATAAAAGGCCGGACATATAAAATGTGAAATTTAAAAAGCGATATGACTGCCCTAAAGGAATAACCAGTGGCTAAATTGACATGATTATGTATGGTAATTCATCCTAGACGTGAATGTGTTGGTAACAACACAAGCTACGCTGCTAAAAAAAGCGTAATTCAATACGCCTTTCTCCTTAATTATACGTGTTTCCTATATTAACCTAACCGCATAAAATCGAGCAGGCAAGTACAAAATGGTCGCCTTACCACGAAACAGTGCCTCGGTTCAATCGTAGATCCTGAAAATTTGTTGTTAAAACTGGTTACCATATAATCGGGATCAGTTGCTGAAATTAGATGAGAAATTCCAAACACAAACCCATGAGGGTTATTATTTGTAGAATGAAACAGGTTAATTTGCCTTCGACAAGAAGACATTAGTTTTAAACAGAATAAACGATAAGTCTGAGACATTTGGGGCGCCCGGAGCACTATTAGGCAACGAAAAACAATTAACTTCAGCAATTACATAGAAACCATCCATAAAGCTGGTCTAACACAGAAATTTCACTGTGAAGTGCACAAAGTAAAAGATTGTCATAAAATTGCTATAAAGCATTGAATGAAAAGAAAACAAATGTATACATTTTTGTCGACGTGACTTACTGATAGAACTTTTGACACGTTTTCCACAGGTACAGTAAGTAAGGAAATTGTTTGAATTGTCAGTATTATTTATCCGGAACTTAGCTCTTTCAGCATTTCCTGAAAAAGCGCACAATTTGTACAAATAATCCTCCTTGTTTACTTCCCTTGTGTGAAATTTTTCCCCTAGCAAATCTGAAAGTGAATTTCCTTTCGGGAAAGGTAACTTAGACACCTTAGAAAGTGCACTTTTACAATCTCATCGGTGACAACTGAACAATTCAGTTCAACACTGTTTATAATAGCGTTTTTTCTTACCAAGAATACGATGCCAATTCCGATCACAAAACGGGGAGGCAAGGAGAATGGCAACTACTGCTATGCAATCTGAATGATCTTGGCATGTATTTGGAGTGTGCTGTGTTTATGCGAATGCAACCAAGAATTTACGCTACGCTACGTGCTATTTGAAAATTCTCTTAAAATTACACGAGCCTAGAGGCGAGTGCAATTTATAGAGTCAGTCAAACGTCACGAATAGCGTAAACATCATGATAAATTGAGCTGCTCTCAGCCAATTACATTAAAGTAATTTTATCAGCTATGCAGTAAAAGCTTTTAACTAAAAAGACACAAGCTTCCACTTAAATCGACGTATGTGAGTGAATTTCCATCCGGACCTTCCGTCGTCAATCTAATTTTATTCCCCAATGATAAATTAATTTGTTTAACTATTTTCACGTCAAAATGTCAGCGGAACATTTATTTCTTTTTTGCAACTTTTTGTTACCTTCAGCACATAAAAAAGTGTGAGTTCTACATATATCTATTTGTTCATATGTGAGGGAAAAAAACAAAAAAAACAAAACATCAAGACCAAACTCAACACAGCGTAAACATGAGTGAATTTTTTTGGTGACACGTTAACCGAGCTACAAATGGTTGATTTTTTTTCCAAACGTCAGTAATGAGTCATTACAACTAGAGGGAATAAAAATAGCCGTGGTTTGCACAAACAGATCTAGGAAAAAAATAAAGTTAATTTTTGTCCTTTTTTGTAGATAGATTGATCTTGATAATCTTTAATTAAACACGGTAACAAATTTGTCAGCCAAAACTACCTAATAGATAATGCCTAATGCCTAATACCCAATATAATAAATATAATTAAATAAAAAACTGCTTTCCATGGATGCCGTGTCTTATATTTTATTCATCTCCTTTGAGTAGGCATTTAAATTGCCTCAGGGACTCTGTTACCCTAAGTCACAAGGAAGGCTGTTCCAAAGAACGATGCCACAATTGCCAAGGCTATTTTTGTAATAGTTTGTGCGCGGTAATCGAACATTGAGTTTATTCTCCAAGTCCCTTAGATTATGTACGGTTTCTCGCCTTTCGAATTTAGAGCAGAGATAGTCTGGAGCCAACCCGTGCAAAGACTTGTAAACCATCGCAGTTCTTTGAATTTGCTGCTAGCGTGATAGATTTTTCCACCCTAAAAGTTTGAACAGGTGACCAGCATCTACGTCATTAGTTTGAGTAGGTCAAAACACGGGCTGCTTTATTTTGTAGCTTTTGTAACTTATTTCGTAAAGTTATCCCACTGTTTCCCCAAACATGAAAGTAAATTTTCCAGCAAAAACCGTATTTCAATGACTCAGAAACAACACATCTCTTATCTGAAGAATTAAGAAGAATAAATTCGAGTCGCATCACAGCACGTTAGCTGTTTTTCACGCCACTGGTAATTTGCATTAACTTACAATTCATAAAATTAAATTTATATTTGTTTTGATCTTCTTCGAAGCCATTTCACTAATAGAGAAAAATCAAACAAGACGTTGACCAATGTACATATCATCTGGAGTGGAAGCGGAATCATTTGACTTTCGATATTCGTGATTCCTGCCTTTTTTCCCCAATGATTCATGATTCATTAACAGTTTTTTTTCTCCCGATATTCATGATTAATTTCTCATCGTTTTATTCAGAAAACTAAAACAAACACAAAATAGAAATTGTATATGTTACATTTGGTTCTAATGTTTCGAACTCATTTTCTGGTATAGGATATCATCAACTTTAACGAATCACCGAAATTAAAATCCCAAGAGAAGTGAACCGAAGGGTTACTCTCTAACCCTGACTGGATAGTGATTCACCCAATGGATAGCTTTATCCACCTCTTGAACAATCGGGCCAGATGTATAGCTAAGGGTTGTTCAGAACTAGTCAATAATTTTTTAACAGTTACAATTTGTGGCTGAAGTAAAGCAAAGAAAATGAATAACAACAGATTAATTTTTCCCTATATTTATTTATTAGACACCGCTTAAGTGAATTATTTCTATCGTCATTCATAATATCTGGATTCCGGATTCCGGATTCCGGATTCCGGATTCCGGATTCTGGTTTGCGGTTCCGGATTCCATATTTTAGGGCTGCCCGAAAACGGATACGTGTGGACTGAGTCAGAGTTAGTGACTTTTTGGGTGGATAGAGTTACCCATAGCCTGCGAGCAGGCTCTAGTATCTGTCTCTAGTGTCAGGTCCTAGTGTCTAGTGTCTTTTTTCGTCGGCATGTGAGCGAGTGCCTTCTCGCGGCTTTGCCGCGCGTGCTCCCGGCCCAAACACGAGAGCCTGCTCGCAGGCTAAGTTACCCATCTTTTGTTCAACCTGGCCCTGGTGAAGCGCGGTTCTTGTCTAGATCAAATTGCTCTGAGAAGACTGGTGATTAGCACAATAGCAACAAGCTATTGCAGTGAGTTTGTGGCAGTCTTTTAGCATCTTTTAACAAATGTGGTCCGATCCGTTCGCAAGCGGAAAGCAGACGGAAGTAAGTGTGCAACATTTCTATAAATTGTTTTAATATGATGGCCTGCAAGAATACGTAGTGGTGATTTGTAACAGTATCAGTGTGGAAATAGTGTTGATCTGGAATTAGTCTCGTATCTGTTGTCAATATCATGATGAACAATTTATAGTTTAATGGCTTTTATCGCCTGGGTTATTTTGTAGTATACGCAATAAAAACAAAACCAGAAAAAAAAAGAAGGCAATACTGCTTTTATTCTAACCTGAATAAAACAGTTCGTTGGTTTACGCTCTCTGTAAGGGCGATTGCATCTTAACCTTTCGCAAATTATTAAAAACAGGAAGGTACATCACTCTTTTTTTGCCAGAATGTGTTAGTTTCGCACTGAAGCTGAATGTTTTTTATAAGTATTTTGTCGGCTGTTTGAGCCTGAAACGTTCTGGCATTTTAATGAACCCCTGAGCACGTGATCACTCAAGCTGCAAACATAATCACTCATTTATTTTCAAAATATGTTTCTAAAAGCATTTGGTTATTGTGCTGAATTAATAAAGTAGACTCAAACTTTACATTTTACGTGAGTTCATACTGTTTTTACAACCATTCTAAAATTAAATCAAATAAACTTCCTCTTGTGATTCTCAGCCGAGGGGTGTTCTTCATGTGCTCGTAAAACTTGGGTTAATCTCAGCCTTAACGTTGTCATGTAAAAAGTTCTTTCAAAAAAAATAGTGTATTCCTTATGAACTTTATTACAATATAGTGAGAATTTCAAGTTAAAAATGAAATAGAATTAAACCACATAAACGATATAATGATCGTCTCTTAATAATTCCTACTGGTTGGGAAATCCGCCAGAATATCAATATATTATTACACGACTGAGTTAGTCATTCAGGGCCAATAACTTAAATAATACAATTAGATTGTCCAATTGCCAATACAATATTTTGCAAGGTTGATTCTGTGCGATTGTTATTGAAGGTTTTCTTGCAGTTTTTCGGTTTACTTTCATAAGAGAAAACGTAGTTACAAAATAAAACCGTGGCCAAGGACTCGGTTTTTTCCCTGCTGTACGGACCAACCTGGACAACCGCTGTTATTTTTTTCCTACTTTAATTTGTTAGAATAATCTTTGTTTTTGGATCAATCGGAAAACCGTGGTAAAGATTTAATATAAACTGTTTTTCATTCAGTTAATATATTTCAATGATAAAGAACAATCTTGCTTTAAGGAAGGTATGTCGTATAAAAGAATACTTATGAAAGATTCACGAGAAGCGATTTATTTAAAATCAAAAGCTTCCTATTTCTCAAATGTTGCTCAAGAACAAAGTCGTCACAAAGTGCAAATTAGTAGCAAACTGATCATCAATTAAATTCGACAATCAGTCTTGGTCTGTGAGATTGAATGAAGGCAATTGGTTTTTGTCAAACGCCACGCGATGCATATTAGCTGCAGACGACGCCCAGTTTAGCTACCATTGCGTCAAATACATTAAGGAGATGCAAATGAAAGACCTAACTAAAAAAAAAGACTTTTGTCACTTGAAATTAAAGAGATATATACTCGCCTTTTCGAGAGTTTTGAGGTTTCAATTCTGCTCCTCAGCAGGTTACTCCTTATCTATTCGGCTAGCGTTCACGTTATCAATGGTTTGTAAACAACGATTCCTTTGGCTGAGAGCAAAATTTTGTATATAACAGTTCAATACTCCACTCGTGTAACTGATTATGATGAACGACCACGACAAATTAATAATAAAGAATGAAAATTGTCTTTGTCACTTTTATTAAAAAGACGATACGTGTGAGACTGATTTGAGAGGATTTTCCGTTATTTCCGACAGGCTCTCGATTCATATATATAAAATCACGATTTTGCTCATCTTATGTACCTGGAATGGCCGCAGTGCAGAAACCTGGGTCCACTCTTTTTGACTAAAATGTACGAAAATACAAATTAAAGACACAGTTTTTTTAAAAGTTCTAAGACAAAGCAACTAAACAATTTATCTACTTATTGTTTTTTTTTTTGAGCTAAATGTTAGTTGATAAAAATTAAACTGACGGTCGATTTTCTACAATCGCTATACTAAACTCTACACATCATCCATTTCTGACAAAAACAAAACTAAAAGAACGCCGGCTCGCACAAACAGATAAAGACTTAAATCATCTCTGTAAACTAAGAAACATACGTTCACATAATGAAAAGAACATTGTTACTTAGTGTTTCTCCTGCCTCATTTACATTTCATTAGATATGGCTTGATTTACAATAGTGTACAAACGTTCGAATGAACTAATGAAGTTAAGAAGATGTTGCCCTTTTTCGACGCAGGACATTTTACTTTTCAGTAACAGTACAACCAGTTAAACAAAAAGAAAAATTAACCTGCGCAGCTGGCGGGATGCTTTGTTTCCAACAAATAGGCGACGCTGCGAAAAGAATGCAGGTAAGTTGTACGCCTCGCCCTTGGCGACCGCAAAGCACTTGTGGACGCCGGTTAATTGAATTAGAGAGACTACGTTTTAAAAGATTGCTACTGTAAAAACAGCATTTCAAAACAGCTGGCAACTGAGGTCAGTCTTTTGATAATTGTTTGGCATTTTTTTTATGAGCTTTACATTGACCTCCCACTGAGGAACGTTTATAATTAAAATATAGCTCCACTTCATTATATAAACCCACAAAAAAGGATCAGGTATAATTGAGCCAAATACCGCCGATTTCTCTATCTAATCCTCGAAGCAGGTAGTCACGTTTCTTGTTGGTCCATGTCTGGTGTTATCTTGAACGCTTAATTGCAGGGCTGATAGCCCTAAATTTAATTTTTCAACCTTTAGTGAGTGACCGGTTTTGGATAGATCTGAACTATGAGAACGAGATGCTTTACAAATCCCCAAATTTGAACATCTCATTCAAATTTAAAAGAAAGGATTTTAAGACGAAATCCAATAGGAAATAGAGCAATTTCAGTTTTTAATAGACAAAAACCTTGTATCAGAATAATTTTAATTATATTACAGACCTTTTTGCATTTTCTAAAAGCTGAAGATAAAAACAGTTGCCTGAAATAACAACAAAAACTATTTCCCATGGGAAGTTGAGAAAATAATTTCAAAGTTCAGGGAAATTTTGCAAACATAGGCAAATTTCATCACCAGT
>Ga0126339_10002535_pt1 | contig 13129 bp, 8 predicted proteins | sample OrbTmetagenome_2_FD_92532 | JGI IMG/M metagenome (GOLD analysis project Ga0126339, IMG submission 92532) | Coral microbial communities from Petempiche,Puerto Morelos, Mexico - Orbicella T R C metagenome | ecosystem: Host-associated > Invertebrates > Cnidaria > Coral | place: Petempiche,Puerto... | reverse complement strand
TTTTGCAGTGTGAAATTTCGTGCAAAGTTTGAAGTTTTACCACAAAAGCAATTTCTGCCAGTTGTTTCTAATAAAATCACTTGAAATCAGACTTTTCTACTGTACATTGAATAGCAGAAAGGGAGGAATTTCGTCAAGTGTATTCCACAGAAATTCTCCAAAATACAGCAATGATCAGAGGTAAACTGGACTGAAATTGACTCAAATTTTATGGTAAGAGAACCACAGGATTACGCACCATTACAGCGCCAAGCTACAAACAACCAAACAAACTCTCACAACATCAAAACAGTCAATTGAATTTACTTACAGTGACTTTCCTTGCCATTTTAAAGTGAACAGAGATAAACTTGCATTGACTAATCGTTGATGGAAGTGTAAAAAAGGCAAAAGATTGACGACTACCACTAACTTAAACGAGCAAAATTTAGGAGCCATAATTGCTACAGCGGGGAAGAAAATCCGGCCCATGGGCCATATCGTAAAAAGCTGGACTGGTCACAAGCGCATGATTAGCCAATCAAATTCGAGGATTTAGGATTCCGGCCAGGTCAGATGCTTGAGAAAAAATATAACTTTTTATTACTTTGGCCCTTCAGTTATTCAACTTTAAATAAATGATGTCCTGAAACCTGATCTTGTGTCTTTGGTTACTCTGCATATGATTTACTGTTGCTCTTACGTTTGCTCTGAAACATTTATAAAAAGTGCCAGGGAAGTAGGGGTGAGCCGCATGCAATTTTATGCAGGCGTCAATGGGTTAAATTAATAATAATTATTTTAAATGACTTGAGCTGAAATTTTGAGTTGACAGTTTGAATGATTCCTCAATAATGCAAAGCTTGTATTATTAGCATTGTTTGGTCTTAGAAAATAACACAATCAAACAAAAGTTGCCATAAAATAAATCCTTACCTGGCATTTGAGGATACCCAAACTGTCCTCTGTTGTATCCACTGTTCATTTGTGCTCCACCCATGCCCATGTTGCCTCCTTGTCCCATTCTACTGGAATCACGCTGCTCTGCTTTCTTTGCCTCGGCCTGAAAGAACAACACAAGTCAAACAGCAAAATAAGTCAAGGAGTCTGTTTAAGTTGAACTTAACAAAAAGTGTTTCATTTAGTGCTTGCGTTTTTTATGTTGGCAAAACAACAAAATGACATTGTCAATGTTGCCTTATCAACAAATAGAAATAATCAAAAAAAGTGAAAGCCAATTTCAAATTTCCAAATATGTTCTCTCAACATCAGGTACCATGAGAACAATGGGCCATCAGTCTATTATGACTGACATGCATGGCTACTGCCTTTTCTTTTTAGACCAATCAAAATAAGGGGAGCAAGGTTATCAAGATGAAGTATGCTATAGATGAAAATGTACACAACACTTTAAGACTTTATTGTCAGCAAAATTCAACTCAGGATCTTAGCTAAACTGTTTTTATCCTGGCAACAACTGGGCACAAAATTGCAACCTAGCATATAGCGGCACATTTGTAACTGAAAATTTTACTTTGGTAGCTACAACATCCCATCATATCATTGTGACTAGTTGACACAATGAGATGAATTGGAATATACACTACAAGTATTCCTTACAATCTACTGACTTGAAATATGTTTTACCAAACAAAAGTACGAAGACCAGTAAAAATGAACTCTTCTCTTAGATTTATCACACTTTTAACTGGACTGTTCAGTAGAGGACCTGTTTGCTATTTTTTTTTTAGATACATAAGAATATTGCTACGAGCACATCAAAGTACTTACACTACGAGAGAATTGAAAGTTTTTGTTACTTGATTGACTACAGTTACTGTTCTTTGTTTCTTACTCATAAAATATGCTTATTTTAGTAAATCTATATCTTGAGTACTGGTAATGCAAATAACCTTGATAAGTTTCATCTAGACTTTGTATGGCTATAAGTTTGAGTAAACTAGCAATCGACTATACAATGCTCAATTCTCTAACCATACCATTAAGAAATTTTAGACTGGATTTATAATCTGTACTAAGTGAGAATATATATACAATATGCAATGTTTATTTCAAAAGTAATTCATACTGAATTTTGATGATAGAAAATGTGTATTGCAGCTACGACAATAAAATACAGGCCAAAATATAGTGTACTTTTACAGTTCTTTGGCCACTTCATCATGAAAGTTCACAAAAGCAGCATAAGAGAAGGATGCTCTTAAACCGTTGAAGAACAACTAATGTATTGTTAATATCTGTTCAGTAAAAGAGCATGCATGTGCATGTATGCTTCTAAAGATATCTCTGGAAATGAAATGTGAAAAGTAGCCAAAACAACACATTCAAATTTAAATTTACAGGCTCCTAAGCCTACAACTAGTTCCTCCATATAGATGTGAACAAAAGCGACTCTGAATCTTTCAGTTACATTTGAATATGTAGGGATAAATTTGTCCAATCCAATCCGAACATATGACTAAATGACCATGTCCTGGACACCCATTTCTATCTCATCTCTGAATAACAACAGAATTTCTAATTGTAGTGAACACAATTCAGCATGATGTTCTAACACCTGCTTTCAGTGTTACATGCATAGGTGACATCTTTCGACATGCCATCCCTTGACATGCTAAGTAACCTGCCCTATGTCAAAAATGTAGGCACAGCTGACTTGTTCACGGTTAAACTTGACTGTTAGTCACGAAAGATTGATTTTATTTTCATTAAACTAACGCTAGGATTATCAAGAGGTCATTCTGTGAGAGATAACATGACTGTTTTGAACATTTACAACTTTCAAATATTAACTGAGCAGTAACAGTCTAATTTTAGCAGTAGTCACTATTGGGAGCTGATCGACTACACTCAAATCATTTGAATTATCCCGCAAATTGAGAAACATGTAAGGTCCACAATCTTCTTCAGTCATTTGAGATCAGTAATTATCACTTATTTGTTATTTGTTCTGCTAATAACCAGAAAAACTGCCCATTTCACAGTTAAACAGGTCATCCTACCATTTACATAGCATGCTGAAAGATGTCGCCTATGTGCGTAACTCTGAAAGCAGGTGTAACCGATTATCACATGCTGAAATGTGATCAGTAAAAAAATAAATACACAGTAATTTTAGAGAAAAGTTTGCTTCCCCTTTTGGAGCAGAATGTCTTTCATTCAAAAATACACATTCATCATTGACTCCATAAATGTTTCATTCGACTGGCCAGTCACATTGAAAGAATGACTTTAACCCATTGACGCCTGTGCCACCTGTAACTGCCTGTGCAAAAACCTCCTCTATTTCCCTGTGCCGCCCGTAACTGCCCGAAAAAAGCACTAGGGGACAATTGCCTTTCCTACCCTCCCTGTAGACTTTTTGGTTCTCCTATTGTTCTATTGTTCTTGAGGACAAATAAACCAATCAGACTGGGCTTTCTGAGCATAGTTTTAGAGGACTTTAGGGGTCCTAGAAAGACAGTTTTTCTTCTTAAAATCGCGTGCTCAAAAAGTGGAGGTAATCATGGCATGTTGTGGGCCAAATCTAAAAACTTGCAAGGTCTTGTTTTCATTCCTAACATGGATAAATTACTGATTTGGGCTTAAAAATAGAGAGGAAAAGTACAAATCAATGTTTAGGTGGCCTCAGAATGGAGGATCAAGGAGTACAGAGTCCTCAAAACTTTCTGGTGAAGAAGTTTTTCTTCCTACAACCACTGTGAGAACATGAAGATCACAGTGCTTTCAAGTGAGTTTCGACGACAGATCGCAGATTTAAAGCAGTTTTTTGAACTTAAGAAACACAAATGGTAATGTACATTATTCCTTGGAAGTTGAATTCAACTTTGGGAATGATTGGTAAAGCCATGGATGTTAAAATGACGGTGAAAGCAGTCGGCAAAAACTCAAGTCGTGTTAGCATGAAGAATAATTTGAACATGCGGTTCATGCAGCAAAGCACATCTGCGAAATTTTGAACAACTTTTTGCTTTCAAATAGGTTTCTTTGCCTCAACTTGAATGAAAATTTATTGTTATTGAACTTCCTTTTGCATTTCTTTCATTTGGTTTCCTGTATTTGGGAATTTTAGGTTTTAAAAGTGAACAGTAATTTGCATGCTGGATTTCTGCATATTTAATTTACGGCGACCTCCAGGCGCTTTGTTTATTTATTTTATTCGCTTTGTTCAAATATTTTTTGGAGTGTTATTCAGCCACCACAAAACCGCTGCGAAAAGAACTAAATGGCCACTAATTAACACAGTTGAAATACGACTGATCTCAAAATAATTCACTTGTTTTTGTCGTCTTTTTGATTTACGACTTTCATCTTTCTTTTGCAACGTCGTAATATTTTTGTCGCGCAGCGAAGCAATTACTCAATTTCTTGTTTTCAGATTGAGTTTTACATGAGTTCTTCGCTTTTATTTTTCGTTGTTTTGTCAAATGTTAGCCGTTATAGTACAAGAATGAAATTCTGTTGTATTTGGTTTCATTTTTTGTCCTCCAGAGTCAATAATCAACTCATTTTTCGCAAAGTCAATTTTCTCAGCTTCCGTGGGACATTTTGTTGCGCAGTAAAGAAATAATGTAATTTCTTGATTTTTGATCAGTTTTACACGTCAGGTTGAGTTCTTTTTGTTAATATTTTTTAATATTCGACCCTTCATTTATTCAACTTTAAATAAACGATGTGTTGAAACCTGATCTTGTGTCTGTGGTTACTGCGCACATGGTTTATTTTTGTGCTTTCGCTCACTCTGAAATATTCCAAAAAAACGCCAGGAAATTAGGGGTGGGTCGCGGGCAATTTCATTCAGGCATCAGTGGGTTAATGCACCATTGTAAAAGCCCACCACAACAAAGAATCGTGGTTATATCAGTAGTAGCAGTAGTACTGGAGGAACTGTTGATGACACATGCTTCATCAACATAAATATGGATTAACTACCTTAACTAACATCAATACACAACAAATAGTATTTTAAACTGTAACTACACCGTTTTTCCATTGATGTCATGATAATGTTTACGGCAAGCCTCCTCGACAGCTTCACTTGACTCAAACGTTACAAAACCAAAGCCTACCATAATATAGTAATACGTAAAATAAAGCATACGTTAATTCCTGTAAAGATAATCGCAGCTGCAAAATAATGACAAGCACAATTTAAGAACTCAAGAATGGCAATCTCCAGGAAAAGGGGCAGTGTCAAGGTGGAGTGTTTCATTGTTGCCAGCAAGTCATAACGCTAGCTGGACAACAATTAAGCCTTGTCAACAAACTCTACCACCATTTCATGAAAAATGGATTAGATTGTTTCACAAGTACTTTCTTTGATATGCTTCATGGACAAGTCTAATCCAAGTTTGACTTTCAAATTTGCAAAGCAACAAGGATAGTGGTTAAGACAAAATAGATCATTTTATAGTTGTCTGTTCAGTGACCTGGCCTTTGAATGGCAGCAAGGGTGGAGGTGACCTTGTTTTGATACAGACCTTACTGGTTTTGTTGTGTAAATCAAGTTGTTCTAATGCTAACTGGGTGCATTTACATGACAAAAGCATAGAGGTCTGTATCAAAACAAGGTCACCTCCAGCCTCGCTGCCATTCAAAGGCCAGGTCACTGAGCAGACAACTGTAAAATGGTCTATTGTATAAGGGTAACATAATCAGGGAATCAAATATTTCTGCCACTGAATTCCTAGGACATACTTTAAGACATTTTTAGTTTGTTGAATGGCAGTACTGAGCCATGGTTTAAGCCATTTCAGCTTTTTTTACACAAACGGTATACAGGCAATTAAATGAAAGGTTTTAGGTCTGTGGTGTCCAAACTCTTTCTTCCACCAATAGTGTATTTACTGGACTGTCTTTTCCATCCTTTGGCTTACATTTATAAGTTAGCAACAGTGTACAATGACTATAACCATGTTCATCATTACAGTTTAATGTCCCAGTAAGTATATCATGAAAATACTATCATAGTAAGTACTCAAGCTCAACAGTGAAAGAAGCATTCAGTAGGAACAATACAAAGATATGCAAATATGAACAAATACTACTAAGCAAAGGAGATTCTTAGCTATTAAGTAAAACAACAACACCAAAACACTGTAAATACACAAACAGAAGATAAGAGAACAAAACATAATGATTAGCATCGAAAGATCTCAGTCAATTCAAAGAAATCAATATTATAAGAATATCCTTGAGGGTGTAAAATTTAAACAACTTTATTATATTGCCCTGTAAATTTCACTTCATTTTTTTCAGTGAATCTACATTAAATTTACAGTTGTATCTCTTCTTGAGAATAGATATTTGTATTCTTATAATTGAACTGAACTACATGTACTTGTGGCTTACAGTGGATGCTAACACAGCCTACAGACTAACTTCAATAAGCCAAAAATTGTTTACCTTGAATTTTGTCACCATATATTGTAACAAAAAAAAAGCCATTAGTGGATTTAAAAACTAAGCCAGACTTTAATTATTTTTTACGGAAAGAAATCTACCGCAAATGGGATTAAACTGAAGAAAAAAAAATATTCTAAAAGTACTACAATGAACAACTTGTAAGGTGCAATAACAACACTTTTTTTTTCAAACATTTAAGGATAATCTAAGTAGAATATGTAAACTTTAAGAACAAGATAAGAGGTGTAGTTCATAATTTTGGAAGTTTCTCATAGGAATTGAAAAACATTTTGATAACTCTAGAACAAACTAGGAAAAGACCACATAAAAACTATAACATAAAAATTGTAGAGAAAACATCACAGATGGGACAATAACTACATTGTAAATACTTAAGATAACTAGCACACACACAGGAAAATATGTCTCCAATGATTTTGTATTAATATATTTTATTTTAGTTATTAAACCAATTGAGTGGTAGAACAAACTTTGGGAATCGATATGTCTCACATCTCATCCTCAAGGAGCACATCCTCACTTGGGAAATTGATTGCCATTAATTTTGGGTATAATCTTGAGTTCGAGCAAAAAAGTAGATATATGAACATTTGAGAGACCATAAGACAAACAATCAACATCAACATACACTACATCACTCCAGCAGTTTCAATAGTAAAAGTGCACACCATATCTACACTACACAGAATAAGGAAGTCTATAGTTGAACTGAAACATCTTCAAAGAAATATTCAATGCTCCATTTGATCTGGTAAATTGATAAAATCAGTATGACAAGATTTTGTCCTACAAAAAGTGTTTATCTTGTGAGACCAACATTTAAGGTTATTTTTATTTTCTTTTAACCTTCAGAAATATTAACTATATATTAAGTAAACTAACTTTTATAAAATTAAAATAGAAAATAAAAGCTGCTGGCATTAGCCAAGGAGAAACACAAAAAACAAGCAAAGAACTATGTATTTCAAAAGTCTTTACATGCTTACCTCTCATTCTGTTGCTTTCTTTATCATACATTAGCTTCACATGAACAACCTGTTGAAACAAAACAAAGACCACCACATTATGTGTAGCAAAACCAACTTACACATCAGCCATACGCTTAGTTTGAGGGAAAAATTTAACAGAAATCAAGTCATTTTATTTCATTATTTGAGTTTAAGTGCTCACACTAAAACCAAAGTACTCATACTAAAACATCCAATTATATTTTATCAGTTTAATCAGTGAGTACACAACCCTTGCAGTGTACCTTGCCGAATGAACTGAAAAATGTGCGCAGATCTTCTTCTGTGGTGCTACTGCTGAGTCCACCTACAAATATTTTGTGGTCGTTGTTCCCTGAATCCCTCTGGAAGAATAAAAGAGAAAATGTTTGGTTTTCAATGGTGTAAATATTGCTGCTCAATACACCGAATGCAAATATGGCGGACTGCTCTGTTGGCACCCGGGACGAGTCGCATGCAAGCAAGGCTAGTCAGGCTTTGATGTTTTGTATTGACAATGCTTCCCCAAAAAAGTCTTGCTTCGTCGTCTGTTGTGTTCCTGAATGCCACCAAAAGGAACTGAAATCTTCCACAGCTGGGAAAGTGCTTTTTTTTTGTTTCCGTGGTCGCCTCTCAGGGAAAACAGACAACAGAAAGTAGTTCACGATTGCCGAAGGAACTGTTAAAGTTTGTTTGTGCAGGCTGGAAGATCTTAGAAAATGTGTAAGCAACCGAATTTAGCTCAAAGTTGTTCTCATTTGGCTCAAAGCATTCACTGGATACAACGATGGGGGCAGTTGAAGTTCATTTGCTTGGTTACTACACCTTAGTATTTGTTTCATGCAATTCTGTGCAAGTGGATGTGAAGTCAACTTCTTTCTTTGAGACAGAGGATGTTGTTCAAGAGGAGCTTTTCTTCACTTTACTTTGGGGAAGGTACTGGCCATGTAGATTGTGTTGGAACACCACCAAACACCACATAAGCTCGTCATTTAAACGATTTTTCTAAGATCTTCTGATGTGAATTGTAGCGAACAAACTTTAATTCCTGCAGCGATCGTGAACTCCTTTCCTTCGTCTCAACAAATTGCATCGATCCACTATTTTCCCTAAGCTTAGGAGGTGAATGGGGAAAAATTTATTTCCCCTCTCGTGGTGTTCAGAAACAAAACAGCTCATAGCCACAGCTAAATAAAACAGACTAGATTGACGACAAAGCAAGACTTTTCTGGGGAAACATTGTCAAAACAAAACATCAAAACCTGACTAGCCTTGCTTTCATGCGACTCATCCCGGGTGCCGACCGAGTGGTCCGCCATATTCGTATTTGGTGTATAAATGTAAGTAAGAAGTCTCTTAATGCCACTTGCTGAAAATAATTTTTACTGTGTAGCAGGACACGAGCCCTTTCAAATCTCTCATTTGGTGGAAAACAGTGAATTACTAAAGTAAAACCATCCTTATTGAATTTCTTTTCCATATTTTTAACCATTATAAATGATTGTTACATTCCCATACAAACTCTTATACTTATGCTGTTTTATGCATTTGAGTGTACTGTATTAAAATGTTCATGGCTCCCAAGGAGCTTGGGAGATCTGCACCAAAAACTGGAAACATGCTGGCGGGTACGTTGCAATGGACAATCCCACCCTGGGGGAGTAGTACATGTATCTAATTGTCCTTTATGCTAAAGAACCTGGAGACATGTAAAGGCTGACTGAACCTCTAAAGTTGAAGACAGACCAACAGTTCTGTTCTACCAGGAGCGTTTTAATACTCACACTGGGTGCACCAGTAGATTGTGTGGAGAGCATAACCTGCTGCCCTGGTCCACGCGGCACAGCACGCTTAGGATCAATCTAGGAGAGGAATATCAAGCCACCTTAAGTATGTTGCTTATCAAACACAACCAATAAAGTTATAAAGTTATAAAGTTATGTACAATAATGTGTCCAAAATTTGGATTAAATAGACCATGCTTCTGTTTCACTTATGACATCTTAACAAACAGAGTTACATTTAAGAAATAAAAAACATGTACCATGTTTCTATCATGTTATAGAAACAAGAGTGGAAATTTGGGGGAATGAGAAATGTTGTGGAAACATGAGCCTACAGCTCGTGTTTCCACAGCTTTTTCGAGTTCTCCCAAACTTTCACAAGTGTTTCTATTTAACAATTAGCTAGATTATAAGCTAGAGATTCCTATGAGGTGATAGTTGATGAGGCTGAAGACCAAACCAACTATTGTAAATGCCCTCCTTTTAGTTTTCTCAGGAATTTTGTTTATTCATTTGTTTTTATATGTTCTTTCAAAACTTTGGAGAAACGAAGAAACATTGCAATTTTGTTGACCACACCAAGCCACTGCACACCAATGGCTCAGCCAATCAGATTACAGCATTTGCATTAGTATACTAGTAGAATTCTACTAAAACTAGAGAGAAACACGGAGAACATGTTTTGTATTTCTTTTAGAAAACACTGTGACATAAAAAAAAGGAAAACAACTTGTTAACTTTGATTATCAAAATGTAAATTCTCTTTGCTCACGCCACCATTACGTCAACAGCTCGTGCTAGTTCTGTGCCTCTACTGAGTTATAGAAACACAATTTTTAACCAATTAGCATGCATATTTTCTTAGGACTGTTTTCTAAATAAGATTAACATGCCACTTCCAAGAGTACCAGCAGATCCAGTGTCATTTGCTAAACGTACAGTCCAAAACATGGGAATTCTAATCAAATTATCATTTGTACATTAATGTTGACTGAAACAAAGTTACAAAATAACTTGCACATTTGCAATCTCGCTTTCCCTTGCAATCATACATAAAACCATTCTTGCCATTAAATCAAACAACTTACAAGAAAACAGGTGTTACCTTTTTGCTGTCCAGTATGTGATCATTCTTTTGACACACATTGTCTACCGAAGAAGGATCTTGAAATGTTACAAATCCAAAACCCCTGCGAAACATAAGCAACCATAAGCAAAAGGAATCTAATTCTACACCAGCAATATTGAAGGTAATCAATTTAACAAATAGATTCCATCTTGCCATCCGTCTCCTCAGTATTTGATCACAGATGAATGACATCAAAAAGTGATAAGAACAAAAAAGTGACACACGAGTGTGTCACTGATGTTCTTACTACATTTTGACGTTTTGTGTGATCTATTACTGAACAGACACACTGAAATTTACTATTGCTGTAACTGTTAGACGCACAACAACATGGAATCCATTTGTTTTATATAATAAAGAAACACAAAAACTGTCCATGACATCATCTAATGCATCTGACCTCCTGCAGATCATAAGTAAGAATTTAGGCTTCAGCTTATATAAAGTGCGACAGATCTTTCACAGTACCATTACCTTGAGCGCTTAGAAACACTGTCGACCATGACAATGCAGTCAGTGACCTCACCGAACGCTTTAAAATACTCCTGTAAGCCTTCTGTAATCAAAAGGACAAGATACAAGTGAGTTTCAAGCAACAGGAATCCAAAGCACGTGTTACAGCTCACCTTACAGTCGTTCAAGAATCAGGCAGGATTTAACCGAAAATATCTCTCTACACAATTAGGTTTATAGTTATAAGCTCACTTTTACCTTTGGTTGTCTCTGTGGATAATCCCCCAACAAAGATCTTCCTAAAGTGGACAAGCAGAGCAATAGATTACAAGTCAAATGCATTCGTTCATCGAAATTCTCTGAATATGAAATGAGTATGAAGTGAAGTGAAGTGAGTATGAAATGGTCGGTATTCCGAGCAAAGTTCTACATGAAACGCAGACTGCACTACACCAAACCAAAGAGTAAGTTTCTTACCCAATGTCATCTCCTCGGCTTGTTCCTCGAACCATTTTGCCGTTCATTCGTTTAGCAGAACTCCTGAGCGCAAATGATTTCTCCTCGAACAGGCCACTGACGCTGAAGATATGAAAAGTCCCGGATTTTCTTTGACAAACCACGTGGTGCCTTGAAATCCCGCGAGGATTCGGGCTTTACCCGCGTGACTGCCCGCGTGGGCATCACTCAACCATCGGCGCTATACCATCTGAGCTAAAAAAGTGAGCAGTTGTGCATTTGTGGGTCATTTGTCTGTTACGAGGAGTTTTGGCTGATAGAGGACACGAAAGAGAGAACGCGTCCAATTGTTGTCTTCCTCATTAATTACCTTCAGAACCGGCTTCAGACCAAGGGAGAGAAAGTCAAAACGGCAATCAAAATAAAAACTAAATAAAACTAAGCGAAGAAATGTCTCAGCTTGCGTCGCTGGCAGCTTCAAGTTCGGATTTCGTTGGCGCTAGAGACATTTTCAATACTCCAGAAATAGAATTTTGCATAATGTTCGATCAGCTTTCAGGAATACGTAACAAGCGCTATGTGATAACAGGTCGCTTAACACGTAGGTCTGCATGCAGGATATATAACAACCAGCTCACATTACAAAGACGGAAACTGCACCATGGATCTCTGTTGCTCACGGAAAAAGATACGTGATCTAAAGGAAAGTTGCATGACACGTCTTTAGCATTCATGAATATTGTTCAGCTCAAACAGGGTCAAGTCCGTGACCCGTGGAGAATAAAAAAGTTGATCTCAATTGTCTGACTTCACAAGAGGCGACCAATAAACAGAGGAGAAGGAAACACGAATTTACACGTTGATATAATACTCTACCCTAACAAGATTGCAACTACTCATAATATGAAGACGAAATACGGGCGGGAAGAAAAGATTCATTGACGCAAGAGAATTTGAGCGGTTTCAAAAATCAGCTGATTGCAATGAGTGAGTACAGTCGGATGAATCCGGCAGATGTATGATACTATTTAATTAATTCACTTCTAATTGATTAGTGAACTGAAACATCATGTAGAGTGTGCCATAACAGTCACTGTGTTACGCTAATGACAGTTCTTTGTTCTTCTAGGTCTCGTTGTTTTGATTCTGGCTGTTTGCGGTGGGATCGTTTCTGCGAGTATCGCAATATTTGTGTGCGTTTTCGCGTTCCGCAACAGGGGCCAGAAGGCTGCAAGGACTAAGAAGAATAGCAGCTCCAAAGCGAAGCACGAATTGGAACCAATTCTGCCACCGGATAGAATAAGTTCAGAGTCGGAGGGAGACACAAACAAGGGAAATGTGTCTCCTTGCCCATCTTGTAGGAAGATCTCAACATTTTACAGTCCATGCGAGTGTGACATGATTTCCGCTCAAAACTTAGAGGCGAAACCATGTCAGGTGCAGTTTTCACTTTATTATAACTTTCACGATTCTCATTTATTTATTAACATTATCTGCGCGCTGAACGTTCCGCTACGATGGTATGGAAAACACCCGCCGACACAAGTGCGATTTCAACTTCTTCCAGACGATTCCAACGTTTACCGCACGGAAATCAAAAGCAATACAGGCGAGCCAATTTTTAACGAGACATTCGAGTTTATTGGATATTCAGAAAACGAGCTAATGGAGTTGACTCTTCGCCTGGGACTGTACGCGTTTGATAAGTTCAGCAGAGGAAAAATGATAGGCTTCACAGATTTGCGTTTTGATTTGGAGAAATTTCATCCTAGCGAGCCAACCATAATATGGAGAAACTTATTACCTAAATCCCAGGTATGATATTTCCCATACTTTCCTAGAAGGTTTAAATTTCTGTAATAAGAACTAAGAAGGAAGGCTTAAACAAGGTTGTG
>Ga0126339_10002534_pt1 | contig 13133 bp, 12 predicted proteins | sample OrbTmetagenome_2_FD_92532 | JGI IMG/M metagenome (GOLD analysis project Ga0126339, IMG submission 92532) | Coral microbial communities from Petempiche,Puerto Morelos, Mexico - Orbicella T R C metagenome | ecosystem: Host-associated > Invertebrates > Cnidaria > Coral | place: Petempiche,Puerto... | reverse complement strand
ATTGCCTCAATGAGCTTTTAGGTGGAATAAAATTTCACAATACATGCTTCATTTGGTGTGTTTCTCAATTTCGAGATTTAAAATGGAAGAATATCCTTGGCATCCAAAATAAGAATTGAAATTTCTCAGTGGACCTGCCTGTCATGATCATGTAAAATAACTTAGAGCACCTGCCTGGTCAAAATCTATCATGTGACTTTACCTACCTGTGGCAACTCTCAAAATAAATTTACAAAAGGTAATATTGCTGCCAGTTTCTGAAATGATCAAAGAACAATGATGAAACAGCTGAGAGAGTCATTTGATAATGTAAGTTTCTCACGATCAGTTAAGTCACTGGAATGTACTAGCCCAAAAATATTCTCTCTCTCACTAGTATATTTAACTAATTATTAAAAATTTAAATTAAGCATTAATTTGATCCTACCTTCAAATAATATCACTCTCCTGTCAAGCAAGCAAGGGATAGAATCCATTAGCCCGGATACAAGATCCATTAGTCCTGAACTATTGGACAAGGCTTTCTTTACATGCTGATAAATAAATGTACAGAGTCTGTATATAATGGTTTATTTGCATATCATTCCCACACCTCTTCCAGGTAAAACTGCTCTTCAATGTACTGAACTACTGTAGCATCCCATCCAGATGGGAGTAGAAATACACCTTGTTGCTTGACACTATTTGAACCGAGATAAGCTCTGGCAGTATAGACCACTTGGTCCGACACACACTTTACCCTTACATTTACGACATACATGTAGATCAATAGTTTTAGAAACTTACATGTAAGTTAAGCTCTGATAAGTAACAGATGAGTTACTAAATGTATATTAGACTAATGGCGTACAGCATGCCTTGCAACAAGTGGTACATGTATCAACATAACGCAGATCAACTGCCTACAAAATGTTAGTTACATTATGTATCATTTGAATTTGTTGCATATTCTGTATAGTGTAGGTATGTATGTACATGTACTTCAATCATTTGCATTTCATTTGTTACATGTATCATTTCAGGTGAAACAGCTCTCTCAACCACAGGACGAGGGATATAGAAGGTCTATTAGAAAGAAACAGAAAGTCATGTTTAATTTTGGAAAAGAGTAAGTCATACATGTAGTTATAGTCACAGTTCACACAGTTAAGTGATTAGTCTACATGCAAGTGAAGATGTTCCATTTCCATAACAACATTCTTTTATATTTAAGGTCATTCCCCAGTATTGCATTGCGCATCCCTACTGCGCATAATTTCATGTGTGATTGGCGTGCGCATTAAAAAATGGCGGCTTTTTCTTTACAGCTGGACCTTGCGGTAGAGGTAAACCGTCATTTTCTCGCAAACGAGTATGGTGACCTATCATTTTTTTCTGTTGTTTTGAATTGAGTAATAAATTTCCTTGTGTAAAATAAATATGGACCAATTCTCAGTGTAGAACAAAAAGCAATCGTCGGAAACGTGAATTTAGCAAGCAATCATAACTACAATCATGGTGCTATTATAAGGATTTATATGGGTATAAACAAGGTGTTTTTACTTCTAAACGAACATGGGGACCCCACATTTTTATTTCAAAATTTAAGTTCCTATAATATAAACAATCGATAGGCAAAATTTCACAAAAATCTCAGTGCAGGTTCTATTTCAGTGGAGTGACCTTAATCACTTAATACTTAATATCATTCTTAAAAACCTTGTTACATTTAGATGACAGAGGTCAATATTGTAACTCAATGTAGTGGAAAGGTACATGTTGTGTACATCATGTATAACGAAAATTTGATTCTAAAATAGTTTGGCACAAACAGAAGCAACTTGAGTCATAACACTAGCAGACAAGTAGATTTCATTCACACTTAGTTATTTGCCTAACAATTGATCAATGCTTAACTTAACAGTGTATGTCACACATGAGAGTGTGACACAGTTTTTGTGATATGAACAGCATGGTCAACCACCTACTAATAGTTTCATGTAATAATTAAAAGTCAAATTTGGAAGGGTGGATTGCGGAAACCCCAAATTTAAAGGCCACACTGGATTTTTCCAAATGCCATAATTTGGATTTTTCAAAATTCTCATACTGTAGACCCTTTGTTAGACCTCTATGAACATGTGGTCAAAGTAAGTGAGCCACTGATTAGTATTTGGCTTGTTCTACATTTATAGTTCAAGCAGAGAAGTGCTTTGTGTACTTATATGCTCATCCCACTTCTGACCCTTTTCTATTTTCTATGTTATCTTATTTCATTCTTTTGCTCACTAGATGCACAGTTTTCCCCAAGGGACTTATTTATAGTTCATAAACGTAGACACTGTTGTAACAGCTGAGCTTAAAAGTCTTAATTGTAACTTTGAGTTACAAGTACAAAGTGGACTGAGTAAACATTCAATTTATTAATTTAATTAACAATTTTTTCTTTACCCACTGGTACATGTAAATGGCAATATTAGATGTCAGAAAGTTTTTTCTAATGCAATTTTTTAAGTATGATAACAGTTCAACACACAGAAAAGGACTTCCAAAGCACATAATTATTGTTTATAGATAATTATAAATCCTTGCTGACTCTATTGTACATTTAGATTCAGAAAATCAGCCCTCTGTAGGGAGGGTTTGTTGTAAAAACAACTAGGAATATGGCAAAGTTTTGACACTCTCGTACCAGTTGTAGACAATGTGCCACCTGCTATATCACAAAACAAACTTGCCTTTATGTGCAAAACATAGAAGGTTGATGCAATTAATTATTAATGGTCCATTCACAAGCTGTCTGCAAATACCTGCAAAGCCTCTCAGATTTCTTTCCATGCAGAAATATTGGGTTGCAACACTCTGGAAACAATCTTGTGTTCATTACTTTGTGCTTTACTGCTTGTCAGTTAGAGAATTCTAGAGGTTAACATCTCTCAGCTTAGTGTTATTGTGTTGGTAGTTCATATGAACAGTTCGATTTGATATGATGTAGCCATGTAGACCAGCCAGAAGGCTTTGCATCTGTAAGTCTATGGAATCAATTCCAGATTTCACCTGGGACCTCTTCAGTACTTGCTTGGATTTTAATATTTTGGGAAACTGTGTCACTTGGCCATTTAGGTGAGGAATTGCTGTTGGGTTTAAATAAGAGTGCCTTTTGCCAGGCTGTGGCTAAAGGGGTTTTCTACCTGCTTGAACCAGACTCCAGCTGTATGCATGAACTTCTAGTCCAGCTACCAATTTATATCCACAGTCCTCAGTTTAAATGTACATTATGTAAAGTCTGAAAGGTGAACATTAAATAAATTTACTTTACATAAGTTAGTAACTGGCGCAAATAGTCTATCTTAGAAAGTTTAATTTCTGTTATAACAATTATTCTACTTCCTGTTTTAAGACAATATCTCCATGGATGGTTAAGGGGCTGTATAATGGGTCATGCTGTAAAATTTTCATTGGTGATGTATTAAAACGTTTGTCATTCGATTTGGATGGGGAATTCAGATGTTAATTTAAAAGTTAATATATACTGCATGACTTTACATGCAATAATTGATAAATCAGTTACCTGTTTAAGCTTAGTGCACCCTGACACACACTCTCAGACCAACAGTTATACATGTACATCAGAATGTAGTAGGCTTCCATGCCACATATCTTTCCTGTCAGTGGTGGAAATGAGTGCACAGTCATCAAGAGATATCTGCATTTGAGACTGAGACATGCCTGAGACAAGTCATTTTATATTTATTGTGTTCTTATAACAATATTTAATTGCTTCAGACATTAACACATCCAAGAGGTCACTTGCTATTCCTGTGCTGTTAAGAACATTGAACACATAATGCATATCTTACAATGCCATTGTAAGATACATTGTATGTACATGTATGTGTACCTTAAGTTTAAAGTAAATTGCAAGATAATCATTTACCTGTAGTCTTTTGTCTCAAGGCTTTTAAGATTTGATAACAATGAGCCAGGAAGACAGCTCAAGCAGCCTCCAGCTGCATTCCTTGAAGCTGATGTGGCAGAGGTAATAGTGATATTCATAATCTACAGTAGATTTGTTTTGTCTTTCATTTTTAACATGGAAAATCCAAGTTGAGGCATGGATGCGAGTTTCACTACATCCTTCCTTCCTTCCGTTGATTCCTGTTAGACTTTTTTTGTGATTGAATCTGCTGACCAATGTATAAAGCTTTTGCAGTCATAGCAAAGTTCAAACTATATTCAGTCTGAAGGTGAAACGATTTCCTTATGGAAAGGGAAGAAAAAATAAAAGAAAAAGGAGTTATTACAACATGGTGTATTCGTGTTTGGTCACCCAGCCAAGAAGGAACCCGGCCGAACAGGGTATTCTCTTACCATTGTGTTGTGCACTATTTTTTAACAGTGCCAGTGGGCTTTAACTTCAACTTAACCTATGGATTAAAACCTATATTCAGTGGCATCAAAATTGCTACTTTACAGATGATCCATTTTCCAAGTTGAGTGGCTCATAGCCACTTTGATCATAATTCTCCACTGGCATCAAAAGTAAATGGCTTACACTATATCTAGCTTCACTCATTGGTACAGCAAACGCAGACCTACACTAAATTATGGATATTTATATTCAGTAGAAAGATTGTGTAGTAGTTGTACAGTTAGGTTATTAATTACGTACGCATACCAGAAGGCTTGATTGGCTCTTCCCCCTTGATTTAAAGACAACTCAAAATATTACTTGTTTCTTGGCATGTGTTACTGAATAGTCTCTATTCATATATTACATATATTATTCACAAATAACTTTACTATTTGTAGGTTGATGTCAATGAGCCTCGTCTTCCTCCAGAAGTTGTGTACATGCTGAAGAGTGTCAAGTGAGTGTTTAACCTGACTCTAGCTTTAAAAAACAACTCTTATGAGATTGTCCACTGTCCTCTACGTTTCTGATGTGTTTGTCAAGGTCATAGGGGGTGGGGGAGCCTCCCCTGCCCATTCTCCCAAAGCCAGCCAACACCATGTGATCCCTACAGTACATATTTGGAAATGTCCTCAAATTGTACTTGCCATGCATGAAGCCAAGATGACAACTGTTTGAAGTGTGCCCAGACAATCGTAACAATCACAGAAAAACAAGGATGTTAAAGTAATGGTGACAGAATCTAGACTTCATACACGAGGTTATTATCTTGGTTGTAAAATGACTGCTCAATTTCCTGCATGGTACATGTACTTGTAGAATTGTGATAATATGAAGTGCAGTCTTGTGACCAAAGCTTTGGTTTTCTCTTTGCTCTGAAGGGTCTTTGGCCATTTTGAAAAGCCTCTTTTCTTTGAGCTGTGCAAATACATTGAGACGAAGTTTGTTCCAGCCAATGCTCTTCTGTTTAGACCTGGCCAGGTTAGTGTTTCTATACATGTTGATGGGTCTGCCATGTAACGTTTGGTACTACTGGTATTGCATCAGTGATTGAGAAGCAATAGATATTTAGAACATTTGTCAAGCCTGCCCTAGACACGGTCCATCTATCCTAGATTTGACAGCAGGGTTAACTTGGATATTTTTACTAAGCTAAACTAACTAAGCTAACTAAGCGTTGGTTAGTGTTAACTATCAGCTGTCCCCATGTTTATGTTGTGTGCATTTTTGTTTAGAATTTTCCTTTGTCTCAGATGAAGTATTTGAGACAAGAAATACAAATAAAACTGATTTGCCCCTCTACCTTCCACTTTTCAACAACTGCCACACTAAAACCCTCGCACACTCTTATTGCCAGTGTGACTCTCCTCACTGTAAACATGAAATCCTTTAAGTAATAATTTTAAAAACTGGCAGATGTATATTCACATTTCAGATTGATGATAGCATCTATGTGGTCCAGAGCGGGAAACTCTGTGTCTCTGTAGTTGAAAAGGTTAGCATTGGGGATACTAAATTATTGCCATAGTCAAGGCTGTTATTACCTTGATTAACCAAGAGTTGCGGTAATTTGTTTAAGGTGATGTGATCTTGGTGAAAGTCGATGAACTGGAGAAAGGCGTTTGTTGTGTTTTCACTATTTTTATCTGCTCTTGTTTTCACTGATCTATCCACTGTTGTTTTCACTTATTTATCTGCTGTTGTTTTCGGTAATTTACCCACTGTTGTTTTCACTCATTTATCCACTGTTGTTTTCACTAATTCATCTGTTACGAAAGTAGCTTTTAACTTTAAACTAAGCACTGGAAAATCATTCTACCAAAAAGCAACAAAGCTTTTTTTCTTGGTAAAACTAGCAAAAAGGGGAAAGAATCTCAATGTTGCTTTTACAGTAGAGTTTTTAAGGATACATCTTCCACGTCATGGACCATTCGTTTTATTAGGGTTACAATGGATCTCAGTCTCTTTTTAACTGCATGTAGCGGGTGCTGATTAATTGTGCGTTTATTGTATTTGTGTGTAACCAGGATGGCACAGAGGTGTGTATGAAGGAAGTACCTACAGGAGAGAGTATCTATAGCGTGCTTACCATATTGGACCTTCTCACAGTAAGTTGTACTGTTTTTTTTGTTTTTTACTTTTTCATCCCACGAAGGTAAACAAGAAAATTGCGTAATACAACGTGTTTAGTCACTATATATATTGATTTTTTTTTCCTTTTTTCATGTAACGTTTTAGGCTTGAATTATACCACGCGTTCATAATTAATTTATTTATCTTGCCAACTCTAGACTTTGGAAAGAGGGTAAGGGTAAAGGTAGCCAGAAAACGCCCCAGTGAAAGTTGTAACCGCGCGTCTCTTGCCTTTCCCACATCCCCCGATTTCCCCGCATCCCCCAAGTCTTTCCCTAGGGAAACTTGCACTCTTTTTCCTAGTTTCATCACTTACTTATCGCGTCTTTTTTAGGGTCACCCAATGGCTTTGCCCCAAATATGCTGTCGGGCAGTTGTTGATACACACGTCTTAAGGTAAGTGAACATCGGTAACACTTGTTTTACGCCGTAACGCGACTAGTACTTTCACTTTCCCCGCACACTCGTGAGCTATCCTCTGCCTTCTTTTAGTATTTGGTATATTTTTATGTGTTTTATGTACTTTGTATTCCAGGTTACCGGGAAAAGCCTTCCAGACAGTTTTTGAACAGCATCCGGATTCTTTGGTCAGAGTCGTTCAGGTTTGTCCCATGAAAAATCTTGCCGTACTTTGTTTAAAACCTAGCCCCTTGTAAAACGTTGTCGTTAACGGAGCAATTACAATGAGGTATTTTTTAGACCATTTGCATTTGCTTGAAGGTTAATTTTTCTTTTCTGCTCATATGTAATTTGAGAACCAAGTAAAAATAGTAGTTGTAGAGCTTTTTCGTTTATGTGTTACGAGAACTGTAAAGCAACATTTTTTCTGTGCTATGCGAGCGCGGAATGTTCATGACCTAGTCACTTCTTTTCATGAATTTATTTATTTTACAGATTATCATGCTTCGTCTTCAGCAAGTTACATTTATGGCGCTTCACAACTTCTTGGGACTCAGTTATGAGCTTATAGCCAGCGTAAGTTTAACTGTTTGTGTTAACGAGTAGCAGTAAAGTACAGCACTTGGACGGCAAACTATATCAACGAGTTAGACTTCACATGTACATATGTGATTTGCTCAAAGTACTTTAAATTGCCACAAGAAGAATAAGTGCAAATATATTAGGAAATTATATGTTATCTTGTGTGCATGCTTAGAGCCCAGCCTCTCGCCGACGACCGTCAATCTATGGCATCACCTCGAGCCCGATAAAAGGCAAGAAACCAGAAGCTGCTGCAGGTACAGAGAGTCAGAAGACAGCAAAGAAGATTCCTTTAGAGGTGGACTCTGGTACGAACAGTGCAGCAAGCTGTAAAACAACAACTCCTGACTCAGCTATTAACATGCCCAAGGATAAAGAGGAGAAAAAAGGTACCTAGATCTACATGTAACTTCTCCTTACAGTATCTATATATTATCAAGCAAACTTGTAAAGAGAGGAAAGAAAACCATTAGCTATTTAACAATTAGAAATCGAGAACGAATAATCTAATTGTTTTAGTAGAATTCTACATGAAATTTACTTTAAATAATGGTTTCCAATTATTTCTCGGTGTATTAATAAACTTTGCGCCTTAGGCAGATCGCTCGTATTGAATTGTCATTTGAAATTGCAGTTGTGTGTGCGCGCATAATTTTTTTCAATAATTCCAATTTTTTTTTTTAGGTCAAGAACTTCTTTTAGTCCTCTCAAGAATATAATTTCCATTTGCATCAAAATGTTCCTCCAAAACTTCACACTAATGGCTGATAGTGTTCGATTACTCAGCCAATCAGATTGCAGCATTTGCATTAGTGTTCAAGTAGAATTCTACTAAATAATTATGTATAGAAGGCCTTTAGTTAGTTTCTCACTTATTGTGCATCATTTTAACTTCAGGAGAACCACGTGGAATCATGGGCAAGGAGAGTAGTAAACCAATTGCCATAAAGAAGGTGCCCTTACATCGGAGCGTTAGCTTCACAGAGCCTGAACACGAACGGAAAGTGGATAAACAAATTGGACGCTGTAAGTCGGCAGCGACGCTGGAAACTATGTGGGGGATTGGGAACGACACCGACAGCCTATCAGGTGAATGTTACGTGTGTATTGTCTTGAGTGTTGAGTGAAAGCTTTAAGGGTTTTTTTTCTGACTGTTAAACCGGTTTGACCTTTGTTTACAGATCTATCTGATTTTGACGCAGCCCTTGGCCGGGCACGGATTACCATCCTCCCAGAATCACCCAACCGCTTGGCTACATTTGATCTGGAAGGCAGTGACACAGAAGGCAGTCCCACTTCCCTTAGTGAGGGACGCTTTGACTTCCCGTGCACCCCCGTGAGTGAGGACCTATCCAAACAGTTTCTAACCATGGACCCCGAAGAAGAGGACATGATGATGAAGACGGCGGCAAGTGAGATAGCCAAGAGTCTTGATTTACCGGTACGACCATTGGCTAATCTAATACGGCTATGTTTAAGAAATAGAAAGCATGTACCGCAGGGTGAACCGTGCTTTAGATAACCAGCACGAAGTGTCCCCCTTTCTCCCGTTATGGATCATCGAGTGAAAAGTTGAAACTTCGAGAAAAACTGTATTGACCAGACGAAAACTGGAGGCTAGAGAATTGAGAAAGGAAGTCTTTCTTTTTCATGTACCTGTTGGTGTTCCACTCACCTTTCTATCGCGAGTCTTTCGCGTTTTGCGTTGCCCTATCCCTGGAGAAGTAATAGTTTAAAACGAAGAAAAAATCATTCAGTGAAACAAGCATACTCAAAAACGAGAATCAAACGCTTTTCCACCATTGGTGATTGAGACACGTAATCGCTGGAGCTATGTAATCGCTACTGTGTAGGTCTTTTAATTTGATTGAAAACAAGTATTGGTATCCGAATTGTGTGTGATTTATTTACAGGATTCTTCACTGTTGGAAGGCATTCTTTCCATAGCAAGTATTCCTTCAGGCACTGTCCTTATCAAGCAAGGCGATGCGGTAAGGGAAACAAGACAGTGAGGACACTCAAACCACGAACGCGTGACATTTTTATGTGCATTTGTTTCATGACTGCGCAATGAAAGGGAAAAAAGATACCCTTTTGTTTGCGTGAAGAGGCGTCATTGGATAATCATAAAAAAGACAAAAAAAACAAAGATAAATGTTCATGGTTCCGTTCGACTGTCCTCGCTCTAATAGTTTGATTATTGACTCTCTTTTTAGATACACTGCATTACGCATCCTTGCTGCGCTTAATTTCTCTTATCAGTGGCAAGTTATGAAGAACTACATCTTACGACTTGTTTAGAGTCAACATAACTTCCTGCTTGAAATTTCGTAAAAATCTGCAGTGACCCTAGAACTCTGATAAGAATTATCATTATATATCAACAGTTAATATACGCTCTAACAAAGTGTCCTCGATTTCTTATTGGCAGGATTGTAGTTTGTATTTTGTTGTGACCGGCTGTCTGGAAGTAACACAGAAAAGTCTCAGCGATGACCAAGAGGTACTTTTCACAATCTTATCAAGTTATGAAAACTCTTAAGTCAAGTCCAATAAATAGTTTCAACAGACTCTTACTTGAGAGAAACAATGTCCCATAGTCCCATTGTGCCGGTTTATAAGCTCGTAAATCATGACACGTACCCGGACTTAGGGCGCCCAATGTTTGGAACAGCTTACGCCGGTGATGTCCTCAGAGCGTCATCGCTGATATCCCTCACAACCTCTTCGCAAGCCTCCAACGCAGACTCTCTTACGACTTGTGTAAGATAAAAGTATTTTGGGTAGCCAGCAACCCTATCATTTTTGCCTTGGTATGACATTGTAAATGTTTCTTCTCTTCTAACTCTGGGGTGAAATAAAGTTGTTACTTTTTTTAATTGCATGACGAATAACATTATTAGCTGGATTAGAATAATATTATAAGCTGTAATTACTATAGTCCTCATTTATTCACGTTCGTATTTTGAACGAGTTCTTAGCTCCTCGACGAAATGTGTTAAAATAAATAAATGATTGATTGATTTATTGCTTGACGCAAACATTCCTGCCTACGAAGCTCCCTCCTTTCCACGCGAGAAAGTCACGTGAGAATCAACGCAGTCCAATCAATTTTTAATTTTACGATAACTGCAGAAATTCTCGCGCGCTCATTGGCTAATTTTTATTGTCAATAAGCGGACAGACACAGGAATTTATAATTTATGCGATGCGTCAACGAGCGAGAGCGGACAATTTGACAATTTGTTATCGTAAAAAACGAATTGAAGTCTGTTTTTAATGCTTCTGTCCTGTTATTGACAATGAATTTCGTCATAACAGTGTCAAAGTAGTCTGCGGATCCACCCGGCTATCGCCTCGTGGATCCACAGCTACTTTGACAATGTTATGACGAAATTCAGGATCAATAACAGGACAGACGCATGAAAAACTGACGTCAATTTGTTAAACTGATAGCGACTCATCCGTGTTTGTTTTTGTTCCACAGTACCACTTGTACACAGCCCTCCCTGGTGAGTTTGTTGGCGTGTTGGCGGTGGTCACTGGAGAACCTTCATTCTTCAATGTCAAGGCAACAAAACAGTGTCACGTGGTCATCATTAGCAAAGCTAACTTTTACAAGTAGGTATATCTTATCAAAGAACACTCGGCCTCGTGGAGTGCCTAATGGTTACAGTATACAGTGACTGTATTTATAGTTGAAAGACGCGTAAAGCAGGTGTATGAATCGCTACAAACGAGTAATGCGTCGAGATAAATCCAGAATGTACGAAATAGAAGAAACTATTCTTGTAACTACCCCTTACTAACCGAGTTCGAGGTCCGTACTGCAAGTTACGGACCGAGTTTTTCCCCCTTCGATTTATGGCCCAAGAGCGAGGCGCGGGCCATTAATTGAATGGGGAAAAACGAGGATCCGTAAGTTACAGCACAAACCGAGAAGACGAAGTCAGTAAGATATTTATTATATCTCGACGGAGTGTCTCACGGGTTCGGGAACGATTTCTATTCACGCGGAACGGCTTCAAATTTCTGACGCACCTCGAAAGCAAAACGGGTCAATTTGAAATCGTTGTTCAGTCTTTAGTACGTTTTAATACACAAATTAAAGTAAAAGAAATTTTTTAAACTTTTACTTGCTATAAGAGTTTAGAACACTTGGCGATAAATCACGAAGCATTTTGGCAACAAATGCAGCTTTAAATTTTAGCGGGCGGTACAGTAGCAATACGGCACACTGAATACGCTGGTTAATTACAGCGCGCGTAGTAATTGAGAGATATAATGAAAAAGGCATCTTGTTATAAACTTTTCGTTAAGATTAAGTCTATAATTTTTATACTGAAAAAAACAATGAGCTCCGCCTAGGTACGTAGCCTGACCATTCTCACGCCCAGCTAGATGTCAGTCAACGAGCAAATAGCTGACAAGCAGCCTACGCCAATGTTTTCGTTAAATATTAACAATTCATATCTTACATCCGTCAATGTTATCTTTTGGTTCAGAAGATGAAGTCAGTAAGATATTTATTATATCTTTACGGTGTGTCTGACGGGTTCGGGAACGATTTCTATTCACGCGGAACGGCTTCAAATTTCCGACTCACCTCGAAAGCAAAATTACTGATTAAAAAAGAAGGTTCACTTTAAATTTCACAGGAGACTTTAATTTTAAACTGTGTACTTCTAATTAACTACGACGCTTTCTGCGTGTAAATGAATCTGAGCAACAGGATGTGCACGTACATCCGGAATTAGTTATGTCCTTAGCAGATTTATAGCAAAATCAATTTGTGGAACGTCCAGTTCCTCGAGTGCCACAGTTTAATTTCCCGAGGTTTAGAGTTTCGTCCACTGTTTGCCGATGGTCTGCGATAACAGCAACATCTTTCTTATTGTAGAAATTTGTCATATGATTTACAACGTTATAAGAAAAGGTTTTGTAATGCTCAAGCAAGTAAAAGTTAACGATAAAAGCGAATGACGCTTCGACAACAACGTAAAACCTAGAACCAACAACGTACAACGTAGAACCGAAAACACCTTAAACAAGTAAGCTCTAATTTTAGCAGAATATGAGAATGTTTTTAGCGGTTTTACCAATTCTACTCACTGATTTGAATAACAAACAGAAAACATATGGTTTTGTTCATGCAATTAAAACCATTTAATTTAGATGGTAATTTTGACGCACTCAAGTATCGCAATTCTATTATGATCGGGGCTTTGTATTTTTTTTTCTTTTGTTAAAATTAGAAAGAATCTTGGAAAGTGAAATCAACGTATCAATTCAAATAACTAAGTTCCACTTTTTGCTTAATATTAATGTTGTTGCTTCAGAATTGTTTGCTGTGGCGTTTGGCAAATGAACGTTAGTGAGTTAATCGCCATAAAGGATTAAGAGTATAAAATATACAATTTTGATTTGTTCTGTGGCTTCTTTTTATACTTGCTGTTATTTGGCGTTAGATCGAGAGCTATTCACTGAGTTTCAAAGCATCTGGTTCGAAAAACGCGATTCATTTCCGCCCTGAAGTCTCTGTTTCGCAGTGAATATAACCAGGGATTGATTCCGGATGAAGAGAACGCTACCAGCTCGACCCAAAGCCAAACCACACGCATATTTT
>Ga0126339_10002532_pt1 | contig 13134 bp, 6 predicted proteins | sample OrbTmetagenome_2_FD_92532 | JGI IMG/M metagenome (GOLD analysis project Ga0126339, IMG submission 92532) | Coral microbial communities from Petempiche,Puerto Morelos, Mexico - Orbicella T R C metagenome | ecosystem: Host-associated > Invertebrates > Cnidaria > Coral | place: Petempiche,Puerto... | reverse complement strand
GCATATTTGCCCTCGAAGCTTCGCTTCTCGGGCAAATATTTGTTTTAAGAACATCAAATTTCCGCGGGGCAACTATCAGCCGATAGTTCCTCGACAGAAACACTCTATTGTTTAATTAGAGTGTAGAAGCTGTCGGTCGTCCACGAAGTGAGACATTTTTATCGTTTTTCCGAAGTTTTGGAGGAAAGCTTAGACGTAAATGGATCGTTAAATTCTTGAGAAGACTGAAAGAAGGAATCTTGACATTAAAAACTTCAAAAAAAAAACGGGGTGCGCGTGCATAAACAACTGCAAATTTACTAAGGACAATTCAATACGTGCGATTTTGTTAAAGCGTGAAGTTCAATAACGCATAGAAAAATAATTGGAAACCGTTATTTGCGTTAATTTAAGTTAGAAGTCTACTAAAACAATTAGATTATTCGCTCTCGATTTCTATGAGGTGATAGTTGATGAGGCCTTCGGCCTCATCAACTATCATCTCATAGAAATCGAGAGCGAATAATCTAATTGTTAAATAGACCCTTTCCATGAATGGCTACAAATTTAAAATTCCTCTTTACACATTTTAATGAGTCTCACTAAACTCGTTTGAGAGTTAAAATTCTTTTGAATTATCAACTCAAAAACGAGTTTAGGAAGACTTATATCAATACTAACATTTAGAAAATAATTTAGAAAGCCATTTATGAAAAGGGTCTATTGGAAAAGTGGCACGTTTCAAAACAGTTGCCCTTATTACAATATGACCACACTTCAGGAGAAGAGTTCTTGAAAGGGCGGTGATGTTTTGAGAGGGGGCGCTGATTGTGATATTACGATATAAGTGTATTAACAGGCGTGTTCACAAATGATTTTGCAATTTATGAATGCATGGCGCACTACTGAGTATGAATAAGGTTTTGTTTTACAAAATATAGCCAGAGGGTATGTACACGATCACAATCTAAAGATCAATTTCATGGTCCTTTTCACTGAACAAACAGACAAGGTCATTTTGTTCACGAACTAAAAAAAGAAACTTTGTGTTCTTTTTTGGTACTTTCGTTTTTTAAAACATTTTTGCTTGAAACATCCCCTAGAGTTTGACGTTTAACACAGCAAATCTTGTTTAATGGACGTTTCAGTAGAACTTAGAATTGATAATTTCAAATAGTTTGTTATTTCTTAGACAGCTGTTAACGTCCTTATTTTAGCGACGGGCGACAACCAGGAGAACTTCACCAAACAAAAGGTCTAATGATCTAAACAACATCTGTGCACCTGTGTTTTAAATCTTAGTACATTTCTTAGCCGTCCTCTACAAAACAACAACGTGAAATGACTTGGTGGACCCGTGCTAGTGTTGTCACGTTATAGTTATCTACTTGCCACGCACGAGTTATTCTGTTGTCACGCGCTTAGTCCAATAACTACCACTAATAAGACAAATTCATTCCCGCAAGCTACAGTTATTTCTAGAAATCGTATGCAAAACACTTGCGCAATCCTCGGACTTTTGTTTACACATACTTCTTGCTGTTTTAGTTCATTCTTAGACAAAATATTTACACGGAAGCTCTCAATGTCTAGTTAGAAACTCAGTTTCGCCCAGTTTGAACATTAAGTGTTAACTTTTCTTTGTGCATTTTACTTTGCGTTTTAAGTCATGTTTTGGCTGCCAGTTTGCAAAATTCTTATCGTACCATTGCATTTGAATGGGTAAAGCTTGCCTTTGTTCTTTCTTTGAATCGCTTGGCTGGTAAACCGTTCCGATTTCAATACATTTGTACACCAGCCATTCTTCACTGTTTGTGCGTCACGTCGCAAGTGAAAATATTATTTTGTGGTGTGTTTAGTCCGCATTATTGGATTCATGGTTTCCTTTTTCCTCGTGCTGTGAATTTTGCAAATCCCAGGTAGGCAATGAATGAACTTGGCTAAATTTATCACTTTTTGGCAAACCTGCTTTGGAAAGTTAGCCGCATTTCAATGCCCCCATTAATAAGATCGAGTTCTACTCAGATTTGTCGATTTATGATTTAGCTTTGAAATGGTTTCAGTCAGTTTCGAAAATGCGCGATGGCTAAATGTAGGTGTACATTCCAGACTGTGGATTAGTTCATGTAATTTGTAATTGCGTATTTGCTCTGCAAGTGTAGGATTTCATTCGTGTGGCTTCCTCTAACTAATATTGACATTTGGAGCTGCAAAAAAGATTATATTTGCCTTTGCATTTAATGCCGCTTAGCTATTCACGCGACAGTGTTAAAATCGAATTTTCGAACATGGTGATTGAGATGTATTCCTCCGTGAGTTTGTCGTAAAAATAGAAGGTCTTTTGCAAAAGAGTCTTTCGCTAAACACTCACTTTGTGAATCCATTAATTAACACACATTCGTTTCGCTTAAACTGCTGGCACGAATTATATCATGACTTTGAACAGTTGTAACCCCATATCAACTTGATTTGAGTTCTTAAACAAGTGTACTTTTGGCTACCAATATAACCTAATATAAGTGTGAAGTGTGTCCAGTATTTAACTTAGCCCCCATGCAATGGGATTTCTAAGTATATTCTGTTTCCTTCACGAAGGCTTTACAAGAACGCATTCAATCCGTAAGGCAACTGGCGTCAACTCCAAAGCTACAGAAGGTATGCATATCTGACTTGTCATATTTGTAAATTCTTTCTATTAAAATACTTTCTTACATTTCAGCAAACGATACTGATAATCAGAAATAATTGCCGGTCTAGTTAACTTTAATTCCTTTTGCCATGTATGAACTGCTAGTGGAATATTCAGTGTCTCCAGTTCTTTTAACATTTATAACGTTCTTCGATTTAACCATTGTGTTCAAACGTTATTTAATTTTTGATTCGATGTACTTTCGATTCATTAAGGCAGAAGTTTCTACCCGATACGTGTTCGAATGCACGTGAAAATAACTGCGGTGCTGACTGCTCATGAACTGTCGACCCCGCATTTAAATAATGAAACCGCAATGGTAGTTCTTGCCTTTAAAGGATTTGGGTTAAAATGTGGTTCATTCAGGTAACAAGTTCAGTGGGCAAAAAACTTTCGTGCTAAGATAAAAGATGCTTTTAACCCAAGCCATTGCTTGAAACAATTCGTGGAAATATTGCAGCTTGTTTAGTTTCTACTGTCGCAATTAGCTTTGAATGAAACTTTTCAGTCTTCAAATGTAGTTTTTAAGTTTACGTGGCACAATTAACAAACGGTACCTTTTTCCCTCACGTATATTGCAGTCGCTGTACAGATAAACGGGCCTGAAATACATTTTTCATGTCAAATTAGTTTCTGAGTGAACTTAAAATGTAAAACTGTAATTTGAAAAAATTGTGACGGTAAACAAGCTATAAAGATTAGTGGGAATTAGAGCACGCTTTATTGAGAGCAGTATTGTGCCACGTAATAGTTAATTGAATATCCGTTTGGATTTTACGTGAGCTTATCTGATAATGTATTCTTTATGTTCTTGGTCTTTTTCTTCAATTCTTCCTTGAAACAACCGTATGACCATTTTCAATACACTCGTTTTGTTCTAAATTCTCTCCGTTGATCTGAAGTATTTGATGGTGTACTCTTGTTGAACTCTCTCAGAATTGTCTAGCCGCTTTGAAACCTTCGTAGAAAGTCCGGTCTCTTTTTATTTACATATTTAAGTGATTTAAATTGGACGTAAAACGATTTTGAACCGGAAGGAAATAAGACATTTCTTCGTGCCACACCAAACTTAGGTCCCCGGCGTCCACACTGCACCAGAGGAATTTGAAAACGTAGCTTCGTTTCTACGGTTAGGCCTACCGTCCACACTACTCCGTCACGAAAACGGAGCTTTTCGGAACCGCTCTTCAAACCGGAGGAATTTGAAAACGCCGGCTTTTCGTTTTTGAGTACACGGAAAACATTTTGAAAACGGCGCTTTTCGACAACGATGTAGTCAAAATGACCTGTGATTTGACGGGGCCTTACTAAAGAGCCTTAAAGACAAGAAAGCAATGTGCGTCAACGTGAAGTTGATAAAAATAGATTAACCGCCGTAGAGACTGGGTTGACGTTTTGATCATAAGCTCTGCGTCGAAGTAAAACAGTAAACCAATAAAAAGTAAAACCAAAAAAGTAACGAAAATTCACACTAATAGAAATATTAAAATTACAGTTTTCCGACGTTTCGATGTATCGAACATCATTTTCAAGGCAAAAGTGAAAATATCGAGGTGACACAAAGATTTAAATAAGTGAAAAAAGTGATAACTTTTTCTCCCTTTTACCAAACGATCCCAAGTTACTCAGTAAAATTTTTTTTTCTACATTGACGTCTTTTTTTTTACCAGAAATTTCATGTTTTTATTTTAGAAACTTCCGGAAGGCCTGTTATTAAAGAACATGGCGCCCACCCTCGCAGAGGGAATCTCCTCGCCCACCACGTCGGACGCTGTTTCCAGCAAAACAAAGGAAAGCTTTCCCATTGAGGTTATTCCGACGGATCACAATGACAATTTCCTGGCGGTGAATGGCGACGAGCTTTTTCTCCAACCCCCCGAGTCTGGTGGCTCTGAAGAACTTTACACAAGTGTCGACAAACAATTTTTGGAGCTTATGTTAGATGCTGTACAAAAAGGATTCATGCCTCCTGAACTAACAACGGCAAAAACGTGGCTTAACACAGATGGGACAGACGTAGATTTGAATGATTCAGTACGAGCTGTAAATGTTGGTGTACCTTCGTCTGTTGCGGTTACAGAAGAAACAAAAGATACAGAAGAGTCGTTGAAAAATGACGAAAGTACTGAATTGAGAAAGATGAATGATGATGCCGATATGGAAGATCAAGAGATAACATCGCTGGCAGCCATTGCCGAGCCTATGCACGTTACAGAGGAATTAACTTTGGGAAACGGTCCGCCAAATCATGTTCCTGAGGAAACCTCGGTGGCAAGTGCGAAGCCAACGCTGGAAAGCGATGGAACGGTGCATATTGCAGAAGAACCAGCTGTGAGGAACAGCGAAGCGATGCAGGTTGCAGAGGATTCATCGGCAAAGGTTACACCGATGCATGTTGCAAGTGGACCATTGTTGACAAACGTTGGACCAACATCGCCAAGCGATGAAGCAATGCTTGTTAAAGATGGCAACGAGCCTGTTTCTGATGCGATAGAGTCGGCAGCCTCAACGCCCAACAAGAAAGTTCAATTTCTTGGCCTTGATACTGTTTTTGGTGACAAGTCAAGCGCTTCAGACCATCCTTTGGATATTTCAATCTCACCCGTCCATGCTTCACACAAAGAGCCCGGAACTGTGTTAAATGAAACGGGACAACAGAGTACTGAATCTTCGCCGAAAACAACAGTGACTTGGGCGACACTAGATTCGCCATCTAGGATGGCGAGATTATCTGGAAATGAGCATTCTTTTGCGAAGGGTCTCTCTAGTCCGGGAGACGGACTTTACAGGTTTGAAACTGCACTTTATGGAAAGGAAGGCGACGAGAAATCAGAAGGGGATTCGGACGATCCTTTTATGATGTACTTGAACTCAATTGAACAAACAGCTTTGAAGTTCAAACTGCAGGTGGAGCAGGCTAAAGTAGATACCTTGGAAACGCTGAAAGTGAAGTTGGAGCGAGCATACGAGGGTACCCCCTTGGAAGAAATTCCACTAAAATTCCAAGAAAAACTTCAGGAAACGATCGCTCAAATCGCTTCCGATGAAGTGTTGAAGAAATACGAGGCACTAGTGTCGCAAGATGAAGAAATGAGCGAAGAGGAAAATCAGATACTAGAGTGCATGAGGAACGAGCTCGACTCAGTGGCTTGCGAAAACTTTGAGCTTCATCAACAGCTTGAATTGTTGAAAGATTACGAGAAGAGATATTATGACCTGAAAGAAAAGTTTGATAATCTCGACGACGGAATGTCGACAATCAGAAATGAGTATGAAAGGAAGAATGGTGAGAGTGAGTTTCTCTCGGAAAGAGTGGAGTCCCTTGAGAAAAGCATCGTGAACTTACGTGTCGAGTACAATAACGAAATCAAGGATTTACAAGACGAGAATCTTCAGTTGCAGAGAGCGTGTTTTGAGCTGGAGAACAGAAACAAGAATTTAGAGGACCATCTTGCAGCTGGCGATAGCGAATCGCGTGAGAGCCGGGCGGAAGAGAGGGAAGACGAAAGAGAGAGATTTGTTGCCAACCAGGAGTTTGAAATGCTGCAGTTACGCCTCGAGGAATCTGAGCGACAGAACAAAGCGCTAAGAGCTGCAGCACAAGCGGATCAAGCCATGATTCAATGCATGGAAGACAAAAAGGACGAACTCGAGAAGGCGATTGTTAAGGCCCAAGACGACCACAGCAATGTGCTGCTAGAGCTGCACGAAGCACAGCGACAGATTTCGTCAGACAGAGTGAAGTTGTCTAGCTACCAAGAAGAGACGGATGCGTTGAGACGCGAGAACAAATTGTTAAAATCCAGTTTGGAAATTGCGGAGAACGAGTTGGAGTATCACCTTGATAAACGAGGGGAGAAAAACGAACCGTGGAAGAGCAACAAGCGGATGATCTGGCGAGAGATTCGCGAGCTTGAGAAGATACTGAAAGATGTCCACCGTGAGAAAAGGAACTTGGAAAAGAAATATGTGAATTTTAAGCAGGAAAACGACCAGCTGACTGGTTCACTGTCTTTGCATAGTTATTCATCTGCCGAGAATTCACCAGAGAAGGAACAAGTTAAGGATCCTAGCGAACGCGGCCTGAAAAGCAAATCGTGGCACAGTTCGACTGAATTGGAAAACAGCAAAGCTGCTGTCGGTGACGATGAGAGTTTTTCGTCTCCACCTCGTAAAGTGAAAAGCTGGTTGGAAGGCCTGGACCCAACGAATAGCGTTGTAAAGAATGATGGTCAAATTTACATGAACTCAAAAGAGAAGACGCCAGTTCTCCCTGAAAGGTACTGCCAGTACAAATTTGTCTTTGGCAAGCCATAAATAGAAGAGTCGAATTTCAAACATCTGAAGGATGCGAGGGGTTAGCTAGTCAACATGTATCTACTCTCTATTGCACGTCCAAACAACGTGGACCTGGTAGCTGTACGTTAACAAATGGCGTGAAAATTCTAGTTTTTACTTGCTCTTTCTCCAGCAGAAGGACAGTTCAATAAAAAACTTTGTAACGTTTTATTTTTTTCTGCTTTTCAGGTCCCCTGGTAACAGGTTATTAAGCAAGTCGGAAGCAAGCTTGGGAAGCCCAAAGAAGGAAGAAAATGGATTTTGCAACGAGGTAAGGAAGGAATAGCTTGGGTTCCCAGCCGCCCTCTTCATCCTTTTCTGGGGCTGGGAATGATTCTGAGACTAGCGCCTGGCGTCGTCAATCACACTACATGTGGACTGGGTTTTGTTGTTGTTGTTGTTTCTCCGACGCGCAGGGTATCCCACTCGAAACTATGTTTTTCCTTAATGAAGAAGGAAAATGTATTGAAAACTTATCAGTCTTAATGAATGAGGACGGCTGTGAGTGGAGGCTAGAAGCCACTACTACACCTAACATTTTATATTTATTTAGTCAGGGAAATTTTACTTTCATCGGGGAAAAGTCGAAATTTTGAAAAGCGATGCCTTGGCAACCATGTTAACCCCTTCATTTTCTAACTGCTGCTTTTTTCTTTCTCAGCTCGAGGAACTTCGCCATCACGTTGGAAGCTTAGAGGCAGAGAAAGCCGCCATTGTGAAGGAACTCAGTTCACTGCGATTCAACAGAGTCACCAGATAACAAACTAAAACAGCTTGGCTGTCACCATGGGAACGACTGTCTCTTCCTCCCGGCAGTTGATGGACCAACTTCCGGAAGACGATGGGCGACTTCCGCCAAATTCCAAGTTCAACATCGAAATTTTCCTCACTCGTATTAGCCATACCATACACATTACCCAGAGCGGGCTGGGAACGTTTGGCCAAAAGCTGAGTAGATATGGAAAACCTGTGCTCGTGGAAGGTGTTCAATCAAATTACATACATTTTCTCTAATTAATTTTACTCCAGTGAAAATCAATGACAATTCGTGGCATCCCAGGGCGAGGGGAGGGACTCCATATGAAAAGGTCGGAGATGCTCGTTAGAAAATTTGAATTAAACCCCTAAAGGAGATCAATCTGGGCGTGGCTCAAGCGTGATTTGACCCCTAAAAGATATCACTGAAACTACCAGCCGCTGATCAGGAAAGGAGCCCGCGCTAGTACACCGGACTCAAGAGACCGGCGGAAATCGAACCTAAAAACGGAATTAAAAGTGTTTTTTACTATTGTTTCTTCGAGTGCACCCTAAAAGATACTTTGACAGCTAACAATAGAGGCGTTTTGTCATGAACACCCTAAGTGAGACCAGAATCCTTGATTTTCACCCCTAACAGAGACCACGAGCATCCCCGACCTTTTTCATATGGGAGCCTTTCCCCCCCCCCCCTCCCCTCCCCCGACAATCCACCTCAGTACATCACTCGTTACACTCCCGTAGAATTTAAAATTGACGTTAGTAAGTTATTTAATAATTAATTTTTAATAATTAACTTGACAGTGCTGCCTGAGGCGAGGGCTGATTTTCAAGGTTGTTATGGCACTGCGGTTATTTTTGCTCTTGATGAAAAAAAAAATGCATCAAGAATTACTAGTCTGAAAAGGCGAATTTTTTAGTTTTAAGGGTTTTTCGAATATACTGGAATTTTAAATTTTTTTTAAAGTGAAAAGCTAGCCTAGAAATCGAACCTAACTTGAAATAATGGTCTAAAATATTAGCTGAGTGGAAGGAAAGAAATGCTAGCAAAGCCGTGTTTGGGTTGGATACTTGTAACTCTGTTTTCAAAGTTTGACAGCTTTAAATATGTCGCCATTTAGAAAGGATTCCTTGTACAGTATGAGAATTTTTTTTTAACTTTATAAAGTGCCTTAAAGTTGGCTATGTGCATTTTATTTTCCATTTTGTACATTCACTAATACGTAACGTTTTTTTAGATGCGGTACTTTTTTATCCTGTTTCTCCTGCCAATATAATGTAAATAACGGAAATAAATAAATAAGTGAACAAAAACCTATTCAGACATCCCAATGAATTATCTCAAAAATGTACTCTTACTATAGCCTTGTTCCTAGGCCTTGATATTCTCCTCGGTCAATCGTTTTCGGGTCACGTGGTCCGAGGCGAAAAGAGCGCTCTCGGCCGGTCGTCTCGGATACGTCACCGAAATCAATTGACCGTGAAGGCCTCGGAAAAAGCCGCACAGGAACAAGGCAACTCTTACTACTGATCACGTGCAGACCAGTGACATTTCCCCTGTAAATTTTATGTTTCATAGTAAAGAAGAAAAGAACTGATAATAGTACGAAATTAGTGTAGCCTGATTCTCAGATGGTCCATTGAGGTCGCTCGCGACGCGGGAAAGAAGGAGAAGGGAGAGACCGTTCTGTTATTTAATTTCTCAACGATCTAAATGTTGCTTGAACAGATCAGTAACTGCCAGTTGCTCGCTTCCATTTGAACACGTCACGGTACTTTCTTATTGTTATTTTGACAGTTTGAGGAATGAGATGATTTGACTTTTGCGGGGTGTGAAGAATTTTTTCAAGAATGAGTTTTGTCAGGTTAATACTGTACTCGTACTTTTACTTAGAACGTTTACTGAACCCAAACAATTCAGGTGAAACTAGATTCCCAGGTTTGGAACGAAATCCCGCTTCTGCTCATTCCACAAACCACAAAATTTGAACCTGAAAAGGGAAAAAATATCGTTCCAGGCCTGGTCGCATGAGATGTTACACGTGGTGCGGATCGCGCGTTTCCTCGCCCAGCCTCGCTTTCGTCCTGAGTAAGACCCAAGCCTCCCTCTTGTCAATCCCGGGAGAGTTGTGCTCGAAGATACGAGATCGAGAAAAAAACGTAATGGAGAGCTCATGGTCTGCTGCGCTTGTTGCGTCGCCCTCAGTACATTTGTGATCTTCCAAACAGGTACAAATAATTACTCTCTGCAGCACCAGCTTTTGAGCTTGAATATTATCCCTTTAAAAGTTCGCAGTTCTAAACAAGAGACAACGACAACTAAAAAGAGCAAAAGGCTCATCAAATTTGGGAGTCGTTGCTTAGGAGATCGATTAACTTGTAGACCTATGAGAAGATAACGACATTCAAGCATGTTAAAAAACACTCCTTTCTTTATTTCGGACAAACACAGCTAAATCAAGACAGTGTCCAACACACACACTGTATACAAAGCACTGAACTTTACATTTTTTCTTTAAACTTTTTTGAGCTCGTAATTGACATCTATATCATGAAAAGTAAAGGAATGGCTGGAAAACAAAATCAAAAATATAAATTTTCGGTCAAAGAAAGCAAATAGAAATGTTACGATAAGCTGATAATTACATTACAATCACACTGGAGATAATGAGAGGTGAAGATCTCCAATTGAGAAGACAGCGGCAGAGAGAGCGGATAAATGCGGTATATGATGCCTTATTTTAGTATTTTGCAAGGTCGTAAAATTCTACCGTTATTTTTTTGGGAAGGAATGGAGGTAGACGGGGGATTGAAGGGAGTCATGCTCTAAGAATATGTTTAAGATGAATTGTATTTCCTTAAATTGAGTTTCATTATCGTTTTAGTTTTGTTGCTACTCCTTCTAAGTTTTTGTTTCAATGATTGTTTTGCTGCTATTATTGGAGGGGGGAGGGTGGGTTTGGGGGTATTTCTATCATACAGATGAATTAAGTTAACTAACGAATGTTCCCGAATAATGAACATGAAGCCTACAGTACATTGTAAATGACGAACTCAATAGCGGTAAGACGAACGTTTTGTTTGGAAATTCAGCATGTACACGTGTCTGCTTAATAGACCATATTCGTATTCTCGGTATTCACGGTATTGGACCGGAACTAGCTTGCAGTGGAGGCTCAGGCGGGTAATGTCATCAAAGAGGAATATCTGGGCCATTTCTGAGTTACCTTGTGCCACTGCTTCAAAACGAGTCTTCGTGCAAAACACTTATATGAAAATAAGTGACTTTCATGAAAATGAACATGTACGCGGAACACATTTTCATATGAATGGTTTCGCACGAACTGGTTAGACTCGTTTTGACACAGAGGCAAAAGGCAACTCGGAAATAATGTTCTATTTGCATTTGAAACGACATCCCGCATTGGCCTCAGTTGAGAGCTAGTTGAGGTTCAATACCGACAATACGAACATGGTCTACTACGCTTATGCCTATACGCGAGGAAAAACCAGCCTTCAAACTATAATGAGAAAACAAGTTAGGTTATCAACGGGCGGATATCAATAATTCACATGGCAAATCACCTAACGATGTGCTCAGTGCGGTGCCGCGCCCTCCTCAGCTTTGAAGAGATGCGAAGCATCCAGGCTCCTGACAGGTTCCAAACTGACATTCGTCCTTAAATTTGACTTGAGGGCAGTCCAAGGCGATGTCGTCTCGTCTCTCAAGGCGATGTCTACAGCCTCGCGCGAAGTAGTCGGTAAGACCGTAGTCCTGATACTCGACAAAGCAACTGGTTTCCCCTCGCTGACATTCTCATGTCACAATGTCCATGTCACAGTCTTCCAGTGACTCGTAACTTACACAATGAGGACACTCTGAATAAAAGTAGTGAGAGGTAAAAAGTTAACGTCTGCATACAAGCCAAGTGGCCCATCAAGCCGGGGCTTATCCCAGTAAACTTCTGTAGCATGAAGTGACTGGGAGTATTTCTACTCCCCCCTGGATGGGATGCTAGTCCATCGCAGGGTTACTCCCAGCATTAAATTCGCCGGTTCCCATTTATACACCTGGGTGGAGAGAGGCACTGTGAGAGTAAGGTGTTTTGTCCAAGGACACAACGCAATGTCCCCGGCCAGGGCTCGAACCCGGACCGCTCGATCCGGAGACGAGCGCACTAACCATGAGGCCACGGTGCCTCCACGTAAGTAGTGAGAGAGTCTTGTATAAATATATATATATATATAAATATAGTTTTTAAGGATAACTGCATATGCGCGTACTGATGTTACTGGCTTTAGCATGAATTGTCTCTTGACAGCTAATTGACGCCAAAAATCCATCCAGCTCCTTTTAAAAACTGCTCTCTCCTTCACAAACAAAAACGATATCTTGCAACAAAGAATTTCGATGGAGTATACCGGGAGCCCCAGCCCTATGAGAAACTCTTAGTCTCGCTACATGCATTATATTGAGAGGGGAGGAACAGGTGGGGGGAGGGGGGTTAAATCTCCCTTCTCCCCCTACTCTGTGAGCCAATTTCTCCTTCCTCCCAACTTTTTTTTTGGGCTATTTCGCCCTCCTCCCTATTCTGTTCCTCCCCCTCTATTGAACTCAGTGTGAACAACTCATCTTGATACATTATCAGTCTCTATCATTGCTTTAACGGTGTAGATTGACAATCTAAAGATTATAACTTTTACTCTTAATGTTTTCAGCTAGATCTGATCAAGAAACCACGATCAAGCGCTTTTGATGTGTTTAGTAAATTTCACAAGTTCAAGTTCAAGTTCAAGTTTATTATTGCACACTATTTACAGAAAACAACGCAACATAAGATAGTTTACAATGAGACATAAAAAATTACAAATAGAGATTAACTAGAAGAACACAATCAAATGAATGCCTGACAATCAAATATAAGAACAACATATACTAGTTCCTCAATCCTCTCACGTGGTTTACCATGGAATAACCCACGAGTCACTTACATTTTCTTGGTGTACACAATCGCCTAAGGGCTGGTGTGTACACCAGGAAAATTCCAGTGACTCGTGAGATATTCAATGGTATACCACGAGAGAGCATTGCATAACTATTTTATACCACGCCATAGCAAATGCAGTGACCAACACTGAATCAATGCGACATACGCGCGACGCATGATGGGAAGCTGTCGAATACACAACGGCTTTCCTGTATTCTGATTGGCTGTATTTTCTGTATGGCAAGGTATAAAAGAATGTATTAAACCTTAAGAATATAGCTGCTGTGTATATCCGCTCTTGGATCTGAGCGTGCAATAATTCTTTTTTTATATCTATAAATGCACGGCTGGATTGCATTGCATGAAACTTAATAATAGTATTTG
>Ga0126339_10002531_pt1 | contig 13135 bp, 10 predicted proteins | sample OrbTmetagenome_2_FD_92532 | JGI IMG/M metagenome (GOLD analysis project Ga0126339, IMG submission 92532) | Coral microbial communities from Petempiche,Puerto Morelos, Mexico - Orbicella T R C metagenome | ecosystem: Host-associated > Invertebrates > Cnidaria > Coral | place: Petempiche,Puerto... | reverse complement strand
GGTGTGGGGGGGGGGGGGGGGAAGGAAGGGGGGGAAAACAAGAAAGAGGGGGGGAAGAAACGGAGAGAGGAGGGCTGCTTTGGGGGGGGGGGGGGGGGGGGGGGGGAGGAGGGGAGCAATACTTCCAGCCCCTTTAGTTCATGCTATAGTTCATGCTGGTTCATGCTATAGAAATCGCACTTACGTGAGCGTGAGGGCCTTCTCTTAAGACCCCCTCCGGTTTCCTCACCGAAGCAAAACAGAAGAAAACCAAAGTCATACCGTTCATAGTGAGCTGCGCATTTCTGTCTGACAAGCGTTTCCTCTCCTTGTCTGATTTATCTAACAACTCCGTGACATGTCTGACATCATGCTCGGCGTTATCCACCAACACAGCTAGCCGTTCATTCTCTTCCATCAAGTGCTGTCGCTCCTAGAGTCAATGACAGAAATTTCAGTAAGAAATTTTATCTACTAGCACGGTAAGCGCTCTGCGTAGATTATGTGACGTGTCACACCTGGTCTTTGGGTGGTCACACAATCCCGACATGATTCTATTTTGAGTGACTTTTGGCTGAGAGGGAGGTCACAGAAACAGAGCTTTGATTAGTATCAAAAGTTACTGGATCACCCACTCCCGTTTCTTCACGCAATGTGGGAGTGTGCAACGAGTCCTAAACAAAAGAAGGGTTGAACAACAAAGACACAGATATAAAGCGGTAGTGCATCAACGATACATGTATGCCTGGATTTTATGCATGTTCTCTTTCAATGTGGCCACACTTTTAGACTTTTGTAGCTTACAACAGACATGATACTAAGAATGAAAAGAAACTGAATCATATGAAGAAGCTTTTTTTAACATTAAAAATGTAGTCAGCCATTTACATGTACACTTGTTTTAGTTTTTTTATTTGTCCCTTGGAATGGATAAATTGTATAAGTGGCACTGTAAATTAAACGTTAATATTATTCAACCCACCTTTCTAAGCTCCTGCATTTCAGTTCGGTGCACACCCTCTTGGTGTTGAAGGTTCTTCAGTACAGCCTGAAAATTGAAATAAACCCTTACTACCAAAAGATTAAGCCTGGCCACAGTGATTCTCACTAGTGTGTAACCCCTTTGGACTGTGTTCAGTTTTTATATGGCTAGAAACAAATCAAAGCCTGTAACAAGTGGTTGCTTTAGTTTTGGGGAAGTATACATACAGTGGGTCTCTGACACTACCCAGTGAGAGGTTTTCACACTGTTGTCACCCAGTGCAGCTCTTGGTTGATGATATATATATGGTGTTACCCAGTATCATAGGCCTGCAATGCGTGCACATAACCCTCTGCGAGCATCCTTAATATGTTAAAATATATGCACTAGACTTCTGGCAGTCCGTCTTTTAGTTACTCAGCCTCAAGATGAAAAAAGTTGGGGCAAGATATTTTCTTGCCCCAAACCCTTCTTGTCCATGCTGCCCCTTTACATTTGAGGACAACTGTAGGACCCTAAGAGGAAAGACCAGCTGCCACCAATCTACTTGTGCACACAGCAGTTTTTCCATGGCTTTGAAAAGGAGAAGCCAAGTTTGTCTTAAATACTAAATACATGACCAATCAAAAAGCAAGCATTGTTTGTCTTGAACTATATGATCCTAGATAAGAAATGTATGGGAACCAAAACTGAAAAGGAAAATTTGTATGTTGATACAGTGTATCATGCATTTATAAAAAAATATATTACACTTTACCATACCTTAGTTTCCACCAGCTCTGATCGCACAATACCGACATCTCGCTGCTTATCTTCTTCCACTTGTTTGGAAAGTCTGTTGATATCTTTAAGCTCCAGAAGGAGTTCGGCGTTCTTACCCTCTAGATCATTGGCTCGCCGTGTCGCCTCAACATGCTGGTCTATTGTATCCTTCAATTGTTTTTCTAAATCGTGATTGGCCTGCTGTAGATAATCCACCTGCCAAAACAATCAGAAATTACAACATGAGAAATACATTTTAAGTTAGGACCCAAAAAAAACTTGAATTCCAGCTTGCCATTCCAACAAGCAGCTCTAAAATTTTGCTTGTCCTGAGCTAGTCCTAGGTTACATGTACTCTTTTTATTTTGTTGGCAAATAACTTGCCTGGGGGCAGTGAGAATGAAAAGTTACTTGCCCGGGAGGAAAATCTAGCCCCAGACAACACTTTTTTTGAACCCTGATAACTCAATGCAAGGTGTCAAGCTTGTACCAGGGTTGCCACAGGTCAGGAAATGGTCAGGAAAAAAATTATTCAATGTCAGGGAAAAGTCAGGGAATTTTTAATCTTTTAAGACAGGGAAAATTGATATTTTGAAGAAAAGTCAGCAAAAATTGAAATAATTTAACATGGCTGATTTAATACCATTAAAGGCTGGAAGAAACATTTGGAGTTACTGTGATCTCAACAACATTTTTCCTTAAAAAAGAAGGAGAATTTGTTGAAAACTTATAAGTCTTAATGAATAAGTAGAAAGGAAGGCTGTAAGAGGAGGCCAGAAACTGCTACTAGATCTGGCGTTTTGTATTTATTTGGTCAGGGAAATCTTGTTTTTAGCAGGAAAAAGTCAGTGAAAAGTCAGGGAATTTTGAAAAGTGATGTCTGTGGCAACCACGTGTACATGTAACATCCAATCTAGATATTAGTATTTTTGTACGTGTGTGTAGCATTTATTTAAGTCTGGTGCTTACATGTATTTGGGTAAATACAGAACTTTAATAATATTAGTATGAGTATACTATAATTCTGTATGACTTTTAAATACAAGCAACACAATAAGAATGACAGTAAAGGTTCTTGACAGAGTAAAGACATGACATTGTATACCTGAACGTTAAGGTGTGCAACAACCCTTTCACTACTGTCTTTTTTGCCTTCTCTCAGCACTGCATCAACAGGACGGCCACCATCCAATAGCCGGTTCAGCCTCTCAATTTCTTTGTCCCGAGTCTCCACCTACATGTAAGAAGGCAATTTTTATAGTATTATTTTAGTGTCTGCATCTGATTAATAGAGGTGTCTGCTGAATAGGGGATCATTATAAAGAGTAATATAAGACTTAAATTTCGGGACCAGGCTAAGTGTCTGTTTAATAGAGGGTTTCCGCTTAATTGAGGGTCCGCTTAATTGGGGATCTGCTTAATAGAGGCTTTACTGTATACAATAACGTTTGAAATAAAAATTTTGGCTGAGTGCTGTCTTTGACATTTGCATTCCCAAAGACCACAGTCCTTTCGGTACGCAGCAAAAACAATGAGCTCCAGTCAATTCAAATGCTCTGAGCACTTGTTATAGAGCTCTCACTTTCCATTTTCAGCCAATTATATTTGAGCAAAGTCAAGTCACAGACTTAAAATTAATGGGAGTCACTATTCTTGGCAAGACCAATTTTATGGATTGCTGCCTCTTCGGACAAGAACACTTACAGTTAACTCCCGATAACTCGAACCCTCGCTAACTCAAAACCCCCCGCTAACTTGAAGTAATTTTCAATTCCCTTCAGGTCATTTTCTATATAATTTTACCCTTGATAATTTGAATTCCCGATAACTCAAACCTTTTACCATTTCCCCTTAAGGTTCAAGTTATCGGTAGTCGACTGCAAATGTATAAGCTATAATTTCATCAGGATCTCAACAGCATTCAGGCTGCATCCATATATACACATTTTTGTCTCCATGATTCATGGCAATATTCTTGAACTCACAAATAGATGTGTAAAATCATAATCCAAAACTCAAATTTAAAAATAAATGAAAGGCTAAAACTCAACAATGAAGAGAATTGAACAAGTTTTTTCTTTTTCATTCATCCCTTCATTAATTAAGGTTACTGTATATTCCAACTTGACATACGATAGAAATGCTATTGTAGATAACAAAAACTGATATAAATATATTAAATATATTATCATGGACCAAGCCCAGATGTTCAAGCAGGTAGTTAGCGCTCTGACTGCTTTATATATTATGTTTACCAGCTTCCTCCAATGAGTTCAAGTTTCTTTAAAATTTAAATGGAGATCCTTAATGTATGATACCCCTGTTCTATTTTACATGTGTCAATTATTTTTGTCACTTAACCCTAGAATATATTCATCTCAAAATAACACAGAGTGCTATGTAAATATTTTCTTCCAGCATCTAGTCGGCAATGAGCAGATATTAATTTTAGAGCAAAATAGCAGGTGACCTTGAGCAAGCTTTCAATTAAGATAATTTTCAACTTTCTTAATTTATCTATGAAAAAAATTAGAATAATTTGATTGGGAAACTGTCAAGGGGTAAAATTTTAATTAAAGTTGGCTTATAATGTTTTGGATAATTTAGATTATTGCCACTGACATGCAAAAACAAATGCAGAATCTAAAATTATCATGTTATCCACGTCATGCAACTGAAAAGGTGTAAATCCAACGAGATACTGGCAAAACAATTATCACCTTTCATTGAATTGACAACAATAGGTTTTGCTAAAAATATATAAACCAAATAACTAAACACAAAAAAATCATGTCCACAAAAATTACCGGCAAAGAACAAGAAATTGTGTCTCTAGATACAATAAAAGTTCTTAAGATTTGAAAATATTTAGCTGTTTCACATCATTTTTTCGTATTTCTTATAGTAGCAATGGTTGCCGGAAGTTGTACTTGATGTTTTACCTGTTTTCGCAGACTTTTGTTTCGTCTCTCACTGCTCGACTTTTCATCCTGAACTTGTGACAATTGAGCCTGTAGTTCCTCTATTCTAGTATCAGCAACACTTAACAAGTCTGCTACATAAGGATCCTGCATATCATCCGTTTTGCCGGATAGATCTCGGGCGGGAGAAACTGTACTTTCGATGTCCATTCGTTGACGACGAAGAGGTATTTGCTTTCTTCGACCGCCAGGAGTTTCCACGACTGCATGTAAATTTTTCTCTTGCAAGTCCTGTATTCGTTCGGTTTTTGCTTTGTTTTCTTTCTCCAAAGCTTTAACTTTATGTACATATTGTGTATTGAGAAATTTCAGGTCCGCATTTTCGTGCTCCAACTTTCGAACGCTGGTTTTAAGATCCCTGATGACATGATCAGTCTCTTCTCGTAGTTTTATAAGCTGAAGATGAAGCTCGTTGTTTTCTTTCACGAGCTTCGCATTATCGCTTCTATACGGCTCGACATTATCCTCGAATACTGTCCTCTGTGTCTCCTGTTTGCCTACTTGAAGTTTAAGATTTTTTAAGCTTTCTGTCGTGTGTACAAGGTCGCTAAACAGCTTCTCCACAAGAGGCACAGATTCGATTCCCAGAGCTTGTCTGTAACCAAGCTGATCTAAACGCTTCCTGAGCGTAGTGAATTTTCGCTCCGTCATCCTTAGGGACACTAATGACCACTCTATTCAGCTCTTTTAAAATTTCAACCGAAATCGCGGAAATTTTTGTAAAAAATTCATCTTCAGAGGAAAACCGTTACTGATAATTGACTGGTTCGCGCAAAGACAGCGTCCTGACAACCGCACGAGAACGCATGCGTGACTTTCAAATTTGCCTCTGTTTATATTTTGACCTAAGGGGAATTCACTTTTTGATCAAAGGTTTTCATTTTCTCTCGTATGCTTTTTTTACTGAGGAAAAATTACCAAACAAAACAGCCAAAAGTGCATTATTTTTGTTTTGATATGCCAAATTGCCAAAAAGATTTAAAATTTTTCAAATCTTTAAGGTTTTTTTTTTTTTTTTTTAAATTACAGTATTTATGTTTACGAATATTTGAAACGATACGAAACGAAACCACTTGTTTAATCCCAGGATGTTTTCTTTCAAGTCATGTTTAAAAAATTTTTTGGGTTCCAACATTCGTAGTATTGGCAAAAGTAATAAATATTATACAAGTGTAAACATTTTTGCAATATAGTTTTGGGAGTTTTGTAACTTTAACTGACAAATAGGCATCATTGATTTTTTTTTTCAACTGAAAGCTGTAATATATCCTTTCTCCATAACTGTAAAATTTCGGGTGATCAAAATTTGAGGAAACATAGTTACTTACAAATTTATCTTGGAAAAAGAATTGAGAATGCAATGGCAGCCTAATTCATATTGGCATAAATGATTAATTTACAAATCCTTTTCAAGAGAGGGCAAGCTATAAAAGGGCAAATATTTTCAAAAAATAAAAAATATCTGACAGGACTGACAGCGCAAGTAGTTTAAAATTCCCAAGAAATCGAGCAGACAAACATTTTAACCAGCAGCTGTACATCTTGATCATGCGCAATTTTGTAGCCACGTCATACTGCACGATGTCATTTGTTATGATCAAAACAAAAATGGGGTTTGGCTGAGTTCGACAAAATGTACATTTAAAATTTAAAGTGTTTCGTTTTTGTGGAAACGGCAGTTCGGGTTCTTTGGAATCCCGAGCCATCGGCAAAGTCTCGACTTAGTATTATGCAGGTGTGATCGCATGGGCCAACTGCAGTCCATAGTTCATCGCAGAAGCCGAAGTCTTCAACCAGAGTCCTTTCCAGATCTAAGTAACTTCCCTCCTGAGGTTGCTGTTTGTGTTTTGTCTCATTTAAACGCCACAGATCTATGTCTTGCTGCTTGCGTTTGGAAGCACCTAGCTGACAACGAACTGCTGTGGCAAAGGTACTTTTGAAGAGCTTCATTTTCTTTCCTTTTAATTTAGTATTGCCGTTGAAAGGCGCCAAGTAACTTCAATGAAATCGTGTGGTGTTATGTTAATTAATTTAATTTAAGTGAAGTCTATTTGTTTAAGCACCGAACTCTACGACCTTTTATTTTCTGTTTTTACCTATGACATTGATGCGCAGATTTATAAGCAACATTTTGTTTTATTTAATATACAGTCAGCATTGAACCTGCCAGCTCTCGTTCTCTCACGCGCTCTGACGCTTAATCACGGGTTCACATTCATCTAGAATTTTGGTTTCATAACAATTTCTCACGCCTAGTTCACCAAAGTTAGCTATTAAAACTCTTAATTGTGACCTATTTTCAAGAAAAATATTAAATTGATTTTGACACTTTGAGAAAAAAAAAGTCATCCATGTATTAAAATCATTGTGTCTTTTAATTAAGTTATTTTCTATATTATCATTCTGTTCTCTGCTTAACCAGAATTCTATTGTTGCCTTTCCCAAGTGGAACAAAAATACCAGAAAAATCTTTTCAATGGTCACATCTTTCTAGAATTGAATTCTACTTTAATAGTAGAAATGTCTCTTGTCCCCTCAAATTAATCTAAAAAATATATCTTGTTCCCTTGAATTAAGGTTACTGTAGACCTTCCAGGGTGCCTTCCAGAAAATTCTTTCTTTACGCACTGCTTTAAAGAAAACCACGGTAAACTATACTTCATTGTAAAGTTAATAAACAGTAGATTCCGAAAATAACAATGCACTTTGTTTTGCTTTGATAGGCACACGCAAGCCTTTAAACACAAAAATGACTGTACTTGCTAAACTGAATTACCAGCCTTTGTGTTACTGCAGACATCCAAACTGACTGGACAGTATAATCAAGAGTTGATGGGCTAACAAAGTGTGTGGGGCTTTTTCGATATTTCTGTTGGTTGTTTAGGAAATCCCTTTAAAAGTTGGACAGTAGAAAATTTTCTGACTGCTGTTACTCAATGGGATGTCACAGGAAAAATATTTCGATTTTCATAGAAACCTCACACATTTTGGTGCACTAATATCTGACGAAGATTTTGGCCAAGTTTCGTTAAAATGTGATAAATCTACATACCCTATTAATTCATTTGAATAGAGGTAATACACGCAAAAATAAACCTTGAGTTTTCGGCCTTGAAAGAAATTCACAGTTTTCGCACCTCACTGAAGCAGTTGTTAACGTGGCCATGCCGCCAATCAATGAAACGCAGCTTTGAAGTCCTCAGTGGGCTACAGTAACGCTCCCGGAAATGGATGTGCAATGTTTACATTTACAGTATATCTTTATATCTTACATCGGGAGTAGCAAAGTCTGTTGTTAAACATTCAGCAGCATATAAACTGAATCGGCAGATAAATGGTAAAGAAGAAAAAGGGAAAAAAGAGGAATGATAGTGGAATAGCCTTAAACAGTCCTACCGAGTCAAGTGAGGATATTAACACATTTTTAAAAAATTGTAAACACGTATTTCATCAGCCTGTTGATTTTACTAGAATATGGAAAAACGCTTTTCAAAGCAGAGGAAAGGAACGTTCGGAGAATCTGCTTTGTCAGATATTAGCAATTAAATTCGTCAGTGATTCTGCAGCAGTCAGCTTCTGTGCCAGAAGAAGCTAGAGCAGGGCATCAACGAAACATTTGCTTGCGGATCCCTGCGATTTGGGCTTCCGTTCAAATGTGGAAATGCGAAGACCGTGCAAAATCACCTAGTCTAAGAGATGAAAACAATCAACAAAAGCGAAGATTTCTGTGCAAGAAATTGCAAGACGTAAGGGATAAACAAAAGAAGTGAAATACAACTCCGCGGATGAGATCAGTTGCCATGAAAATTGTTACTGCTCAACTCAGGGGTTGACACATTTTAATTGGCTTATCACAGTTTGCAGTTCATTGACTTGTTTAAAAAATTTACTTTATTGTAGATGACTCGTTTGCGTTTTAAGTTTTTAAAAAAAATTTTTTTGCAAAGTTCAGATGAAGTAGAAGTCTTGAATTTGGTGTAAAAAAATAATTTTGGACAAAATAGGCCCTTGAAGGTCTACAGTAACCTTAAGTGATCATGTTTCCTAGTTCCCCAAAACCTCTGGGAGTCCCTCATAAGTGGCTGCAGAGAACTCTTCTTCAAAACAAGTATTTTTATCCGCCAAAACAACCCCAATACTGTAATGCAGTAAACTGCCAAACAAACACGAAAAACTCTCTAAAACACAACTTGTGTAACTCATAAACACAATAATCTTGCACACAACATAACTTGTACATGCAATAATCATAAACTAAGGTAAAGTCTGCATACGAGCCAAGTGGCCCATCAGGCCGGAGTTTATCCTGGTTTCCGTAGCATGCGGTAACTAGGATTATTTCTACTACCCCCCTGGATGGGATGCTAGTCCATCGCAGGGTTACTCTCAGCAGTAAATTTGCCGGTACCCATTTATACACCTGGGTGGAGAGGCACTGCAAGAGTGCAAGGGCAAGAGCAAGGGCACTGCAAGTGTCTTGCCCAAGAACACAACACAATGTTCCCGGCCAGGGCTTCATCAGGACACAAGTGCACTAACCATGAGGCCACCACGCCTCCACAGTCGTAAACTAAGTAATCTTAAAAACATCTCTGATCATGTGTATACTTTTCATGCCTCATGCTGCTTCAGAAGCTGTCTTCTTCTGAACACCTGTAGAACACAAATACAATAACATACATTATTTTTTTCTCAAGCATCTGTGCGGGACGGAATCCTAAATCCTCGAATTTGATTGGCTAATCATACACACATGACTGGTCCAGTTTTTTACCATACGGCCCATGGGCCGGATTTTTTTCCCGCTGCCTAAATTTCGCTCCGAAAAGTTAGCGGTAATCGTCAATCTTTTGCCTTTTTACACATCCATCGACGATTAGTCAACGCAAGGTTATCTGTTCACTTTAAAATGGCAAGGAAAGTCACTGTAAGTAAATTCAATCGAGTGTTTTGAAGTTGTGAGAGTTTGCTTAATTGTTTGTAGCTTGGCGCTGTTATGGCGCATAATCCTGTGTTTCTCTCGCCATAAAATTTGAGTCAATTTCAGTCGAGTTTACCTCTTTGATCATTGCTGTATTTAGAAGAATTTCTGTTGAATACACTTAACGAATTTCCTCGCCTTCTGCTATTCAATTTACGGTAGAAAAGTGACGAAGTGATTTTAAAAGCGACGACTGACAGAAATTGTTTTTGTAGTAAAACTTCAAGCTTTGCACGAAATTTCACACCGCAAAAACTATTTTGGAGAACTTAACTGGTGAAATAAATGCAACTAACACAAAGTAGTTCGAAAAAAATCCTTCTACATCCTTCTTTGTCTACTATCTGAGTTACTCGCTCGTTGCCAAGATTTTTTAGAAATCGTTAGTAGACGGCACACAAGCCGATTCAATGACGAGTTGCATAAACAAACCCATTTGTAATCTGTAAAAGCAATAAAGCAATTTCCTGCAGGAAAAAAATAAACGTGTTATTTGCCAGCTTATGGTTGGTCCGTATGGTGAAAAACTGTGACCTCAGGCTTGAAAATGCTGCCCTCGGCCTACGGCCTTGGGCAGCATTTTCAAGACCTCAGTCACAGTTTTTCACCATACAGACCTCCCAGCCGGCAAATAACATATATATATGATAGGATAATATATTATGCAGTGCTGGTGTCGAGAAGTGACCAGTTTTTCAAGAGCAAAACTACTGGTACATGAAAAAAAAAGATTTGAAGAACGAAATTTATGAAAATACTTTCATGTAATGTGAGATGTAACGTGATATGATATATAATAATAACCCAGAAGGCTAAGCTCATCGCTAGTCTTTTTTCACCCTTCCATTTCAGCCTTTCAAAAGCAACTTGGGGTTATGCTTCAGCTTACCACAGGAAACGTCAGGTAAGCAATGTGCTGAAATTTAAGTGCAGCTGGGGGCTTAATTAGCTTATGTGCCACTTTGGAACAAAGAGGATTATATAAACAGTAGCCTCCATTTAGCGCTGAAATATGCTTGGATATTTGTCCACAGACATTATCTGCTCCGAAAAACAAACAGTTTTCCAAGAGTGTAGCTCGAGGGACACTGTGAGCTTTGAGGAACAGATAGTGTCGTAGGACAAATGTCCGGGCATATTTTCATGCCAAATGGAGGCTGTTGTGTTTATTATCCTTCAAACGTTTTTTGTAGCGCACTTGAGTTTAAAAATTGGGTAATATCACTTGGATATTCCTTAGTTTTAGCTGAGGAATATTCAGTCACGTGATGTGTTTAAAACAATCATGTACAAGCAAAAATATTTGATGGATTATAAGTATGTATATGTGTGGTGGTAGTAAAAGAATACTGTTATAGGAGAAATGATAGCATCCTACATCAGAAATAAATTCTTACAGCAGCAATTATGGGCAACCCTAAAACACGGAATTGGAAATCCGGAACCAGAATGTGGATTCCGGAATCCAGATATTACATGTATGAATGTCGATAGAAATAATTCACTCCAGCAATGTTTAGTAAATAAATATAGGGAAAAATTATTTTGTTGTTACTTATTTTCTTGGCCTTAGTTCAGCCTCAAATTGTAATTGTTAAAGAATTATTGACTAGTTCTGAACAACCCTTAGCTATACATCTGGCCTGGTTGCTCAAAAGCTGGATAAAGCTATCCATTGGGTAAATCACTATGCAGTCAGGGTTAGTGATTTTTTGAGTGGATAGAGTTACCCATAGCCTGCGAGCAGGCTCTAGTATCTGTCTCTATAAGTGTCTGAGAAGTCTCTAGAGCCTAGTGTGTTTTTGCATTGGCATGCGAGCAAGTGCCTTCTTGCAGCTTCGCAACTCACGCCCCCAGCCCAAACACGAGAGCCTGCTCACTAGCACATAGGCTAAGTTATTCATCTTTTGTTCAACCTGGCCCTGGTGAGAGCGTGGTTTTTGTCTAGATCGAATTGCTCTGAGAAGACTAGTGAGTAGCACAATAGCAACAAGCTATTGCAGTGAGTTTCGGGCACTCATTTAGCATCTTTTAACAACATGTGGTCTGATCCGTTCACAAGTGAGAAGCAGACAGAGTTTGAAGCAGACGGAGTTTGAGGTCTTTTTTATTTGGCCCCTTATTTTTTACAGGCAAAAGCTATGCAAAATAGTTTTTGCATATTTGAAGAACTTGTTTTCTTTGATTTGTGGATTCCACATTCCGGATTCTGGATTCTGGATTCTGGATTCTGGATTCCAGATTCCGGATTCTGGATTTAGGGTTACCCAGCAATTGTAGTCAAGTCCGCAGGTTGAAAGATAATGTTTTCATTTCACAATGAATTGTGATTGATCTTCCCCAATAGTAAATTTTGTGGGTATTACTTTTCATCTAGGGAAAGATTTCCTTCAAGGAGCTTTATATGTTGTTGGATGAGGGGACTTGTCTTTTCAATTTTGACCCTCACCAGGTTAGTGTTTGTAATAAGAGTTTTGTTTTCAGTTTATACATATAATGTTACTCATAATTAACTTGTTCATGAAAGGTCTTCATTGTGTTGCCGTGTAAGCAAGATGCTACAGTGCATGTATTTATTAATCAGTGGAAATGTTTCACAGTCTGACCACATCAACCAACAAAATTCTGCACACACTTGCAAATGAACCTATGGATGTTAATGCTAAATCTCTCTCTAAATCTCTCAAAGAGATGCGGTTGTGAACATTTTTATTGTATAAACACTCAAATGCTATTGGTTTACATTGTTGTCTCACAGTTTTCAGTATTTGCAGGCATCTTTTTTTGTTGGATTAATAGGCGGCTGATTTTGTAGTCTTTTCTAAAGTTACAAACCTGGGTCAATTTGCAAAGAATATGTTTCCAACGGTGGTCTTCACTGGAGTAGTCATAATGTACATAAAATTAACTGCTATTTTAATAGTTATCGTGCACTATCAATCAAGGCATGTTATATAATATTACTTACTAAATGTATATACGGTATGCATATTAAACAAAGCAAGAGAATGACATGTAACCAGTATTTCTTTGTTTATTTCAGGGAATAATTTATTTAGTGAGACACAATGTGTTGGAGGACTCTGTTTTAGAAATAGCAAAGTTTATTAACTGTACCGGAGCACTTTATGGAAAGTCAGTTAGAGAATATCTCAACACAAGGTAGGGACTAGGCAGGGGGGGCGGGGATACTCTTGCATGTACATATAGCTGCAGGGCCAAGGGGTTTGTTTCAGAGGGAGTGGGAACCAATTAAGTAAGCGTGTGAGTGAAATGCTTGTACAGATGTCTGAGGCATCTCCCCAGCTTGAGGCTGAAGGCTTTCTTGGCTAAATCACCCCCCCCCCCCCCCCCCCCCCCTTTTTTTTCCCCCCCCCCCTTCCTTTCTCTCCCCCGATCTTGACCACTTCCTTCTCTAATTATAGATTATCAACTTAATTTTTTTCTAAT
>Ga0126339_10002530_pt1 | contig 13135 bp, 2 predicted proteins | sample OrbTmetagenome_2_FD_92532 | JGI IMG/M metagenome (GOLD analysis project Ga0126339, IMG submission 92532) | Coral microbial communities from Petempiche,Puerto Morelos, Mexico - Orbicella T R C metagenome | ecosystem: Host-associated > Invertebrates > Cnidaria > Coral | place: Petempiche,Puerto... | reverse complement strand
TAGTATCATTATATCCTAAACAAAGGTGACAACAATAAAGGAAAATGATTAAATAACAAAGTGTAAACAAGGCATAAATGTAAGTTGCCAACTACCCGATGGGAACTTCTCTTTAACTTCCCCTTTTTGCACACACCCTCATCGATTAGCTGGGGTCCATATCCTGGACGTTATACGGTACGTGGGTTGAGTTTGTTATTGGTTCTCTTCCTTTCCAGGAGTTTTCCTCTCTCCTCAAAATTCAATCAATCTCAAGAATGTTGTGTGTTACCCTTGAAAAACAAAATTAAAAATCAGCAAAAAGCAAACAGGAACTTCATGCTAACCGCATGCAATGAACTGGAAATATACAATAAGTAAAGATTAATCACCGACTGAACGTTTTTGCCTTTTCTTCGCATGCAGTGAACTGGAGTTCTTCAATAAGTAAAAAATAGTCACCGACTGAAAGTTATTGCCACTTTTTCGTTGTCTTTTTTTGTGATTCGGGATGGTCCAAAATGGTTCGTGTTCGCGGTTTTCTTAACACCACCAAATGAACCTCTCCCAAAACTTCACGTACATGTGATAACCGGATGGAAGTCTAACTAAGCTGTGTAGGTGTACGTGCCTAGCGAATGACTAAGTTAACGGTTCTTTAAAAGCAATACAAATCAACACTCACTGTCCAGCAATTTCTAACACGACGTCACTATCACTGCGGGGTTGATTTTGCTACAAATGGTTACATAGTTTTGACTCGGGATTCCGTAGATTTTTAACGCGTGACATAGTGGAAATTTAATAAAGAACAAATCGTATAAATAAAGGCACTTATTCCTGAAATTTTATAACTTTGATCTCGAACTTAAATAGCCGATCACAGAGTTGACGAAATGGATTTAGCACGTATCTTTCTTGTAAGTGAAATTGGTCAGGTCATGACCTAATTGTCTTTTTAACCATTTTCATTCATTTAATTGATGTGTAAAGCTTTTTTTTATACTCGAACAATTTATGAGTATTGCTCAAGTCAGTTTCCACATGTATTTTATTTTCTGTATGGAACAAGGGTTTACTTAAGAAAATTTTATTTTTCTGTATGGAGCAACTGTTTTCGTTATATGAAAACTGCATTTCCCCTGACGCTAGAATTTTCCATCTCGTCCATTTTCTTTGTAAAGTACCAAAGCAGGGGTTTCAAGGTTATTCAGGAAGATTTTGATACCGGTTGTATTTTAATAGATTAGAAAAAAAGTAGGAACAAGTTAGATGGCAATTCACATCGGTAAGTGCAAACCGTGATGTAGCTCCTTTAACGTGTCACATCATTTTCTTTATCTGTAGGCCCTGGCGCTATGCTTGTTGGTCCGTGTAGAATATGCATCATCACGTTTTCCCGTCACTCTTCAATCACATTACAGAGTGAAAGATGAAACGTGCAGCGGAGGGAATCTCCTAAAGATTCACATAGATCCACAGTGTAGAGTTTCCAACGGACTGTGTGATGTAAGATGTAATGGGGCCTCTACCAAAGATGTTAGAACAAGTAAGAAGGGTTGCAGTGCTACTTTGATCCAATTATATTACAGGCGAGGAAATTACTGGATAGATTGCTTGCTTAGGACGAGTTCTTAGCAAATAATGAAAAATTACAGCATGACTGAACTGACTAAATTGAACAAACATTCACAAGAGATAGAGGCCCAATCATTGCACTGGATTGTCGATGCATGGGTTGTTTAAAATCGGTTATAACGATTGTCTAACAGAAATTTTTAAAAACGCAGTCCTCACTAAAACATTTTCGAAGCGATCCACTTTCGAGGGTTGTTTCGTTACGAAAACGTATCAAAAGTTTCGTTTTCACGCTTGTACCATTTTCGCAACGTTTTATCCGTCCGTCCAAACTAAAACGGACAGAAACGCTGATACGCCATGAGAAAACGCTAGAAACCGTTATTTCCGCTCGCGCGACTTGACGTCCGCGTATTGGAAAAGCCTCCTTTTTCGTTGTCCACACTGACTAGACAGAACACCACGATAAAAAGGGCCCGGGTGCTTTTTCTCTCTTATTTGTTAGAAAAAACAATTAATGTTTGTGATAGAGAGTTTTGAAAGGCTTTCAACACGTTTTCGCTAATGGTGTATTTTATGTCTCAAAGGATTTAAGATAAAGAAAATAGGAGGAAAGAAGTGTATTCAGTTCACTGATACACAAGACGGTAGTAAATATGCGCTGAAAGTCACCAACGGAACAAATGTCGCATTTGAGGTGAGTTGAAAAACATAAAAATCAATTACTTACTTCTTATATTGATAGGCGCCAGCCGTTATTAAATCATGGCTCGCGCAATCATTCTTATGTATACTAATTAAATGTTACAAGCACACCTTTTTTTCGCCTCTTTAGAGACTTGAACGACTTCAGTTTGAATCAGAGACGAAATATACATAGAAAAATGATACTTCGAGACCCATCTTAAAGTGTCCCAAGCTTTTAGAGCGAAAATCACTGTTAGGCACAGTCAGTGTAGTCTGTGGTTGCACGCTTGTAGAACGCGCGCGTACGTGGCGTGTTTGTGGCCTAACGTTTACAAAACGAAGAATGCACATACAAATATCATATATGGAATTTGGATATAGGGTATATGGTAGCTAACTGTGAGTAGGTTAAATTCGTGTTGGCGTACAAAACAGAGCTGTATTTTAAATTCCATATGTACTCAAGATCTGAGTAGTCTTCCAGCAAATTTGGTTAAATATAAACATCATGCATGTTTGTGGCGTGCAAAGAATACGCCATCACGATCTGCCTTTTGCTATATATCTGCGGGGTGGTTTTGGTCCCAGTCGTGTCATCACGATCCGTCAAAATATTCAAAAGTTATTTCCAGCTTTTAGCTTGGTAAGACTTCCAGACTCCTCACGCCCCTCAGGTCGGGTGTATATATATGTATTGTACATGGGTGGCACTTGTGACGATGTTTGTTATAGAATGATCATATAGGGATAAAAGGTGTTAGGCAAACATCACTGATTTTTACTGGCTAGTTGGCCGGAGAAAAGGGGTTTATTTTTAATTACCTTTTCCTGTAGGAACATACTCTTAACTCGCCACCTCCATTAGAGATAATGCTCGAAATTTAACCGTTATCCGCTCAGTTTAAGTTAACAACTACTAGGGTACGTGCTTTCTTGCCCGCATACACAACACAATAAATACTCAGTAATAACTTCATTTGGAAGGTTTTGATCTATTTGTTAAATCGCTGTTTTGTTTTGTTTTCTTGTATTTACAGAAACGGCCATGCGACAACACAGTTACTGATGAATTCCGGTTTGAAGAGGAACTGAAAAATGACGCGGGAAAGAGACTGTACATATACAAACACACAGTTAATAGTAACACTATGTGCTTAGGGGTATCTAGCAACTGTAACGATAAAACTATATCTTTAATCAGCTCTAACAGTAACGACAGGCGATGTTTCTTCGTTAAAAGACGACATTGAGCCCTTGGAATTTTTTGTATCTACAATTATGTAAACATAATAAAAAAGTTAAACAGTTGTGATAAATTTGTATACTCCGTGTTTGTTGTTTTGTTTCATTTTTTGTTCATTTGTACATTTTTTTCCCCTTTAAAAATTACATTTCGCGCAGCACTTGAATGAATTCAAATGAGTCCTTTTATTAAGTAAAGAAACCTAAAATTTGGTTTTTCGACCTCGGCTGCAACATTCGACCCATTTTGGCCTTCTAATGACAAAAAGTTATGTTAATTCCATTTTTAACCAAACTTAATTACCTTAATCCAAGGACCTGTAATTAATCTGTCTATTTTTCTAGAACTTCTTATTCACCCACTCTTGAGCCCCGGTCAAACGATCGTAACATTTCAACGTAACATATCGCAACATTGTTAGGGCGCAACATGTTGCGCACGTTTGGCCACAATGTTGCGACGTGTTGCGACATGTTGGATGTTGTTGGCTCAAGTTTGAAAATGGTCAAATTTGAGCTAACAACACCTAACTTGTCGCGACATGTTGTGCCTAACAATTTTGCGCTGTTGCTGCAACATAGGATTAAGGACCTATATTGACTTCTTTCAAGAAGATATGTGAGACTAAATCTGCTTAAACATGTCTTTCTTCCCAAGGTTAAAAAGTTATTTGAACCTGAGTAAAAGTTGGCTTAAGAATTTTAACAGTCTGAACCAATAACTAAAAGCGATGTCAGTTACAAAGTGACTCCTTAATTTGAATTTAGTCTTAGGTAATCATTACTTAGCACATTGTTGAATGAATCAACTTTACAAATAGCAAGGATAAACACTATACAATAAAACACTTGACTTTAGAGAATTGAGAACTTTTAAGAGTTTAGAAGTGGGTTGATGGCAATATTTCCGTACTGAGCCACACCCTGATTACCATAGTAACAAACTCTGACTGAGCACTCTCTAAGGTTACATAAAGCCATTTCGTCTCATCTTAAATTCCTTCTCTCGTCAAATAGCACCTTGATCAGTCGGGCACGTATAGCCAACCCAGTCTTTCAGACCTATTGGTGCCTCCACCGCCGAGTGAGTTCCCATGTTCACTCATACATCGCTGTCAAATTCTCTTGAACACCGGCTTAATTAATAAGTGGATTTTGTTGTACATCAGTAGTTAGCGAATGTCCTTCAGAGGAGTGAGAGAAGAATTAAACTGAAATCACCTTCGTTCAGTTCATTCAGTAATTTTGCAAATTGCAAAATGAGTCGGCGCAAAGACCACGCACTCTATTTATGATCCTCTTAACAACAACGCCTAATGTTTTTCTTAAGTATTCAATATTTTTTGGTCAACCGCCCTTAAAATGCGAGAATCTCAGCGGTGCCGGTTAAACGTACCTACATTTGACAGTACTGAGATAGGAAATAAAAGGGCTATAAGGTCAGAGTAGACATTTTTAGACATTTTTGTTTATTTTTATCAACTAACAGTGCTTAACTTCAAATTGGATTATATCCACAAAACCCTGGCGGCAAATCAAAGAAATACGATTTCCGAGCATTGCAAATAACACTAATTCACACAAATCGATATAACGTGAAAAGTCGGGTCTTTGTTTTTCAGGTTTAACCTGATGCAATCCGTTTTAACCTTATACAATTTTGTCCACCCATGCCTATTTTTTGCTTCCCAGTGTTTCTTTTGGGTTCTTCTACAGTTTTAAGCCGTTACTGTGATGTTTCGGTTAATTTCATGACCATTTGGTAAGAACTAGAATTGCCTTAATTTGGATGACGTTCGCTGACGGACCACGTAGAACCGCCATCACAAAAGATGGCTCACGCTTGTTGAATGACATGCACTGTTTGCCATAGCCGAGTCAAGACACATTTTTTCATCTGCACTCGGGTGACAACACAACCTGTGGTCTACCGATAACTGAAAGAGATGTTAACGGCCATTCAATTCACTAAATTATTTACGCTTCGATTCGGTTGGCAACTGGTAATTCTCGTATGCTGCATTTTGGGAAAATAAGAGAGAACAGCTACAGCTAAAAATAAAACCACTGAACAACGACTCTCATACAACGACAGTTACATATTTCTTGAAATGCACGACCATTGTGCGGTTACCGAAGGGTTAGCTTTTAATAATGCAAAACTAATATGACATTGACCGAGTTCCTAACCGATAGAGGCAAAAGTCCGTTAAAATCGAGTTTCGTTGAGTTTAGTTTAACAGTTTTTCCTCATATCACGTTAGATTGCTTTGCTCCAGGCAAATAGATGTACGCCCACGTGACTATAGGATATATGAAGCTCCCAAGTTCCGTTGTCGAGACTCCATTGTCCAAAAAGAGAGCAGTAATTTAACGCATTTACAAAAACAGAATGATAAATGGCTTAACCCAGTTCTCGTTAAAGTAATTTTTTTTTGTTGATCAGTAAACTCAAGACCTTTTTTTCTGTTTCGTGCAGTTCTAAGTTGCCGCTATTGGAAATCCTATTATCTTTAAAGTATTGTTTCCGTTTCTACTTAAAACGCAAGACGTGAGTTCTGTCTCGTTGTGAGGTCCTGATTAAACTTACCACAATTTTAAAAGTTGCCTAATCCTCAAAAGATCTCAAATATAAGCCTCACAAGTCTTAGATAATTTTTGCAATAAACTTCATGAATAATGTGACAGGTTTTTTTGCTTGGCACGGGAATTTGTCAAAATCAGATTGACGTAACTGCTGAACTGAGGAACGTTAGCATATGTCTACACAGATCCTTTGTTTTTTCCGGCCTGCTGAAATAGCACCGTTATCATTGATTCAAAAGTTCATTTCATTTACGTCCAGTATTTCCGGGCATCGGTCTTTGAAAACGTCCGTGAGAGATTGTGTTAGGGTTTATTGTATCCGTAGTATCACTCATGGGTGGAAACCATTTCCATTTTAAGTTTCCGTACTTTAAAATCGGATGAAGGCTGCCTGTTAGCAGGTACCTGCCTAAACAAAGTGTCATAGGATGATGCGAAATTGTTGATCCATTGCACAGATTAAAAGGTGGGCAAACTGAGTCGAAATGGGAGCATGTTGAGAGCAATGGTATAATGAAACATATCGTGATAACTCGTCGATTATCGGTCCCACTATGATCAAAAGGAAGTGACTTTACGGAAATGATGCCGTCATACCGCTCCTAGTTCTTGATTTCAAAAGATCAAAAGCTGTGATCGATTATTTCAGCTCGTTATTGTGTTACGGCTTATTGATTCATATTACTGCATATTACAATTAAATTTTACTTGACCTTTTCGTTTGAGCACGTACGCACATTATTAAACAAATTATATTCAGGGTGGCATTGAACCTACATTCTACAAGTTTTATCCATTTGTTCAAAATTCAGCACTTTTGTGTCAGACTTTGTTGGGCAAACAATAGTATTTATTATCGTCCAAACGTCAAACGACGAAAAGCAGCCAAGAAAAAAATCAAAAATCTAAACTAATCTTATTTTCGTTTATTTCGTTTAATACACGGTTCGAATTTAAATTAGTTTACCTAGGTGTGAAAGATTGAAGAAAGATGTCAGCTATGAAAACAGTTTTGAACAAATGGATCCCGTATGACTTGAACATCTGCATTTGATAATTGTGCTGGAGACAAGATGACTTCAAAACGTCATGTATCAGCATTTATATTTCTTTTATAAGGTTTTTTCTTTATATCTTCCTTAATCAGTCAATCCGTGCATATTTATTATTGTAATTGGACGCCAGTTATATTCGGTTACGTAACGTTAAATATTGTCGTGTACATTTTGTATCCATTGTTTCTGAAAAGCGTCTTCAGCAGTTATTTTTTTAGTTGTCGTTGTCAGTGTGTTTTAGTCTTCTTAGTAGCCACACGAATTTTGTAAGTTTCGTTAGCGTTCCGTTATTTTTCGCTTGCTTTACTTATATTTTGTTTTGTTTCTTGTTCCGCATGTTTAGCTTATTTTTATTTGTTTCAGCGAATCACTGGTTAAGGTGCGAATAAACCAGGTGTGTGGAGCTCGACTACAACCAGTGGGCACTCCGTCGGACGAGGTCAATAGATTCGAACACTGTAGAGGTTAATTGGATGCAGCTCTTGCTGTGGATAAACAGTTCAATTTGAGATTTACAGGTGCGAAATGGCCTCAGTTCTGGGAGACGAACTGTGCCTCGTGTATGGTTGACGAGAGCTCGCAACTGGCCTTCCTAGCTCTTTTTGCCTCTGCTGCCAGGGTGAGGTGTTATTCTTCAAGTAGGAGTACCTTGCTCTTGCATCGCTGCTCCCAAGGTCTCTGTCACTAACCGGTACTTTCCACGTCGCTCTGTTCAAGCCGGTGGACTTCATGAAAATGTAAGCATTGGCTTCTTTTCAACAATTTAGTGACGTAGAAATTAGAAGGTAGCAGCTCTACCGTTGGAAGACAAGGATAATTTAGAGAACTTGCAGTTCCTTACTAAAACAGCGACAGCAGCGCCATTGCTGTTCTGTAATGTACCACGACGCATGCGTTTGCTATTGACGCACCCGGGTTCAGCGCGCTGATGGCCCTCGGGATGACGTAAGCGTTAGGGTCTTATTCCGTCATCAAAACTTCGCCGACTAATGTTCAGTACACAAGGGAAAACTAGTGCGGATGTGTACAAAGGAGACATGACACCTACGTTTTACAGAGCATTGCTTCATTTGAAACGAACGGGAATGGAAGCGAATTTCCAAATCAGGCCAATAGAAAATGATTATAAAAATTCTTGTTTTTCGGCCATTTCAATTTCGGGACATAGAAAAAACAAGCAGCGGTTACAAACATAGCAAACAGGTTTCGCATGGCATATTAAAGTTGACGTTTCGTATGCTACAACCATATATACATCTTCAGAAGTGACGGTTACAAAATATGACAAGATTTTAAAAGACTAAAACTAAAGCGAGGTATTGGTAACTAGCTAGACAACAATGAACAAAAGAAACTACATCCGGTGTGAATCAATAAAGAAAGAGTTTTTCAATACCGACGTTTTCATAGGGCGGGTTTTAAGTCCCGTATTAACAATGTTTCCTTGATAAATGTGGGAGTGAGGTACGTAACGGAAAAACAGACAAGCTGAAGCAGGCAGGCATTTCTGACCGCTCAGAAGCATTTAGTCGGTTTCAAACGTTCGTTGTCACCCATATTCAGAAGTGGATGATATAGCTGGAGAGAGAGAGCAAATTAAATGGATTTACCACGCAATTGCAATTTTCTCGTAAGTAAATGTAAATTTTGTATTATGTCAACGCTAAACCTTTAAAGTAGCCGGTTGCTAAAAACACTTCGTCATATGTTGCTTTTGAAATGTTTAAAGAGTTAACTTATTTTAATTTTGCAATAAGTTTTGTTAAGCTCTAGCTTGTACAAAATTGGACTCACATCTAAAAAAAAACTTGATAGTTTTACTCAAGCAAAGTAGGAAAAAACTAATGAGGAGTAAGGATGGCTTAGATTGGGAGGTACTAAGGAGCTTAAGAAAACCACTCCGGCAATGGCAACGGCAACGCCGGGCAACGTCGCTAAACGAAAGGGTTTAATGGGGATAACAATGGCTGTGCACGTGCGTTATAATTCTTGGTACATTTCTTTGCCGTCCTCTGCAAAACAACAACGTGAAATGACCAAATTCTGCGTTGTCTGGAGGACGTGAACCACGACGACTATTTTTTTAACTTTTATTTCAAATTTATCGCTGTGTCCTAGATTCAGTTTAGTGATAGCTTGACAGTGATAAACAAATTAAATGACTCTAGGGTATCGCAAGATTCGTAGGTAAAATATAAATTCATTTTTTAATCAACGTTGTCCTCGGCGTCGCCGTCGTGGTTTTTTAAGCTCCCTACTGAGACAGATAACGAAGGTCCACGAAGGTAGAATAAATCAAAGCAAAGTGTTTTAAAATCGGCACCAGCAATGCCTTCAGTGCAATTACCATTTCATGTACTTCACTGCATACCTTTACTGAGCAAACTTTCGCACGTTGCGGACGCGCACGTTCGGTTCTGATGGCATGGATAATTTTGGGCTAAATTTGATAGGGAGAAAAAAATCGTTCGTCACAGTTTCATCTTTCAGAGTAGCTTACAGATCGAAACATGATGCTTATACCCCGAAATAGAGAAGTGTTTAAAACTAAGAGACTTAAACTGTTGATAAATCGATTAGTATGCTTACAATTAGTACTTTACAAATTTTATTATCACGATAAAAATTCATCACTTAATCATTCTTCCCAAGCCTAAGGAAGCTCCAAATCTGCAGGGAACTGTATTGGAATCCAAACCTTCCAGCAAACTTTCTTAAAGAAAACCGACAAGAACGTCCTTTAAGCTTCTTTTTTTTCTGCTATGTATCTCGGTTTAATTTTTCGACTGGATTCTGTATCCCACTTTTCGGTCCAAAATTATGCCTGCAGTGGAAACCTCAAGAGCACATGTACATGTCTTGAGAAAGAAGGGATAATTAATTCGAAAATTAAGTGCTTCACCTGTGACATATGCCTACTTCCTACTTAGCTTGAGGTCATTCTTTTCAAGGAGCACTTTCCGTTAAAAAGTTAATCTAATTTAAATTGTATTTTTACTGGTCTTAACAACAAGAAACGTCAGTGTAATTGCGCTTACTTTTCCTCGGGTTGCATCATTAATAAATTTATGCAAAAATAAAGCCAAATAGCACAATCTTTGCGATGAACACCAAAATGGTCTCTTTCACTCAGAAAACGGAAACAGTAATAATGCCATTAAAATTTTCTTCATAAAGGCCCCCCTAATATTTTTTCTGATTGCAACAGTGATGCTGTATACAAGAATGATTAGGGTGTGATGTGGCCGAGACGCGAATTACAAACGAAAAAGTGGAAACAAAACAAAGATTTAAAGACGTCTTTTCTGCTGCAAAGAATTTTTTTTTACAAATTGAAGAAAAACACAAAACTGACAAGAAAGATAGTAAGCACGTAAAAAGAATTTAAGTCCGAGGGACTATACGAACTAAACCTGAAAGAAAGTGGATGACCATTTTTTCATGACGAGGCATCTACAGAGAAATTTTTTTCCTTGTTAAACGTCAAGTATGGTCAGCTCTTCTTCTTAAAATCAACAAAAACAACAACATCCAAATCGTTTCTATTACCCTAGCCTTTAATAAATTATTCACTCTTTCTATTACATAGATATAATTTTAAGAAACAAGGGTGCTCCAACCCGAAAGAGCCATTTGGTCAAAAATGCTAGGTTGTCAATTTGTTGGAAGTTAATTATACGGTTTGACAATCAGGAGACCACAAGACATTTCTTTGCATTTTCTACTAATTAATATGAGGATATTGTGGGATAATCCTATAAAATTGTCAAGTGATATTGACTCGTGTAATGCCGCCATTTAAAAACCCAAATCAATCTCAAGTACTTGAAATAACGCGATTTTAACTCCTCGCCTACGCACTCTTTAACCTTTCTGCCCGGATGAAATAGTACCCAATCCTTCGCGCAAAACCATTCCTATGAAAAATGTGTTTCCACTACAGGTTCTTTTTTCATATGAAATGTTTTGAAAGATGACTCGCTTTCAAACAGAGGCACGAGGTAACTCGGAAATGGCCTACTGTTTGGCTCCTATGGCAAACTTGTTGTCAAAGTGCGTTTTACGCGCATTCGGTGTTTGTAAGCTAAAAATTTTGATTACTTTTAATAGAATTTGGAATTTATGTAAAGGTTATGACTATGTACGCTCATTCTTGACCTTGGTGTATAAATAAATGAACAATTATTCTTGTCACAAGGTCTGAAAAATTTTTTGTAAACGAAGCTTTCGACTGTATCGCACAGTCTTCATTAGCTGATGAAGACTGTGCGATACAGTCGAAAGCTTCGTTTACAAACATTTTTCAGACCTTGTGACAAGAATAATTGTTCGTTTATGTAAAGGTTGTTCTAATTTCTTATATTCGTACACTGCATATTTTCCGGAATTTCGGATCGGTTTTTTGTTCGTCTCCCTTATTCAAGTAATGCGTGAAATTCAAGATGGTGCATCCGAGATAGCAGACGTTTTGAAATGTGTGACGTCATTTTGGAGCTTTGGGACATCCTTACTGACACGTGATTATCACTTAAGTAAAGAGTTTTTTTAAAAAATACTTTGCACATAATCAGATGAGTTTGATTAGCACCGATTTAATGGTTTTGGAGGTACATTGGGAAAAGTTCCCGCCTACCTAGGTGGAGAAGAGTTTTAAATGTTCTACGTCCACAGTTAATGCTACATTCACGAGTCTGAAGAATAACGCCCGACAAAATTTTTCGTTTTCCGGTCGCGCGAGCAAATCAGTCTGTCAAACTTAGACAATAAAGTCTTTGATACATTGCCTAATGCTATTTCTCAGGTATCTGACAGCATATCTAATTCAGCCCTCAGAGCGAAATCTTCGAGCGCCTTTCACGGTGATAGTGGTAACGACGCACAATGGCAGGCACAAGGAAGACTATAACCAAGACTCGTGTAACATTATTCATTTCTTATAAGCACAAAAGTTAAATACTAGTTGAAGAACTGATGTATAACTTTTCAACTGAAAAGACAGTCAAGTAACAGCATGTCGAAAGACTTTGTCTATATTTATTTTTGTCTACATTCCTTTTATTATTTTGTTATTCTTACTGACTGAGCAACCAAGATAATCGAGTCGTTATTTCCGGAAGAGGCCGCGGTTACATGTTCTGTATAACATAAATCAAGAATTGAGCAGATTTGCACAAAAGCTCTTCGGGCATAAACTGACTGTTAATGTTTCGCAATTTAGATTAACTAATATGAAACGAAGTTCCAAGCTTATGATGCACTCCCTCCTGTGAAACCATTGTCTTTTGTTTCGTTAGAATTTCCTTGTCCTTGGCATGACCCATTGCACTTCTACCAGCTGCCGATATAGAAATTACAAAACAGTCCAAAGAAATATTCAACGAGGTATTAAAAACAGATAAAGCCAAGTGTATTAGGAAAGAATCAAGTTTCTGAAAAGCGTCCAAGGTAATTAGTCTTATTAAATTCTCAACCTCGGATAATGCAATTCTAGCTTTCTGATTAGTTCACTGGATCTCGGTTACCAGCCATTATACCTGCGTTTGACCTTATATGGAAATGATTGTAGCAAATTTCGCTTGGCATAAAAGAAATATTCAACAAGGTATTGAAAACAGATAAAGCCGAGTGTATTAGAAAAGAATCAAGTTTCTGTAAAGCGTCCAAGCTAATTGAGTCTTATTAAATTCTCAACCTCGGATAATGCAATTCTAGCTTTCTGATTGGTTCACTAGATCTCGGTTACCAGCCAGTGTAACTGCGTTTGACCTTATATGGAAATGAATGCAGCAAATGTCGCTCGGCATACAATTTTTCGCGGAAAGCCAAGTTTAGTCGACAAAAATAATGGATGAAAAAAGCAGATGCGGTGAGCTATCCACGGACCGGAAGAAATACAAGAAATTATGGACAAGGTCGTCCCAGAAACAACAAGAGAAGCCACAAAGTTCGGGATGAGATTATTTAACGGTGCGTATCCGTTCAAAGTTTCCCTTAAAAGTTGAAAAAAT
>Ga0126339_10002529_pt1 | contig 13143 bp, 5 predicted proteins | sample OrbTmetagenome_2_FD_92532 | JGI IMG/M metagenome (GOLD analysis project Ga0126339, IMG submission 92532) | Coral microbial communities from Petempiche,Puerto Morelos, Mexico - Orbicella T R C metagenome | ecosystem: Host-associated > Invertebrates > Cnidaria > Coral | place: Petempiche,Puerto... | reverse complement strand
CCTTTTTCAACTATCGGCTGAACGGTTTTTTTACATGGTCTGGCACCACAATCCGGGCGTGATTTAATTAAATTCAAAGCACGTCTCAGCGAAATAATTGGCCTTGAATTTGCGCATAAAACAAACAGAATACCGAACAAACACGAAACGCGAAATTTCGCCAATTAAATTCATTTACTATCGGTTATTAGGCAAACCAAAGCAATTGAAAGACACTCCTTCGAAAAATTTAGGTATATTAAAAATCCTGGAATATAAACTCGATTTCAATTGCTACGATAAATTATTTGTCCTGATGGTTAACATGAATCAAGCAATTAAATCAAAAATATTGGCCAGCCCCTACACTTAGCCGAGCAAAAAAATTGAATAAACGTTAATTTAAAATTGATCTTAAGAGATTTGTGTGTTGATACAGTATATTCAAGGAAAATGTCGGGGTCCAAAAGAATGACAAGCATTGTATCGATTTAAAAATGACGCCAAAAAATTTAGCCGTGTACTCAAGGAACTGCCGTGCAAGGTTTACCGAAATGATAGATTCAAAGCTTGAGCTTTGCTTTGAAAGATCCGGATTTCGTCAGGTTTATTGAAAACACATAAATGTCGGAAACGAATTTGCTCAATGCTAATGTATGATAAATCACTTGAGTCAAGGTGAGACTCTTTAATACAAAAGACAAATTTATAGTAAACTTGTGAAACTTGACTGATATTATTGAGTGCTGCCTTGGATCAACTTTAATATTGAAAGGACATGAGCCATGAAGTGATTTTGGGGCTAGAAGCATCTATCTGTAGCTTTATCGCCGATTCTCTGTTAGTTTTTATTTTATTACTGAGTTTATATTATAGCAAAATAACGAAATTCTTTAACCTTGCTATAAAGAAATTCTCCACTTTTCTAGAGTACAACAAAGGAGAATTTCCAGTGATGGTACCACGGTTATTTCATTCTTAAATTAGGTTTTTATCGTGTAATCGCCACAGACATCAGTCAGGTTAGAGACATAAGAGCACGACATATGCACAAAATAGATCCTTTTTGACCCAAATTTGATTGGCCCTTGAGGCATAACTGGGAAATCTTTGCACGTAACATTTTTAATTCTACGAAAAGCACGTGCAGGAATTGCACACGGAATTCTGAATCCGTGCAGTGAAATTATGGTCTGCTTTCTTATCTACAGAAAGTATGATTTTTAATTTAATTTACGCGCACCAGTAACAGATAGGGCACGGATATTAGGCGGGTTATGAATGGTTAAAAATGATCCACGTGGTTGTGACAGAATACGAGTGATTATTCTGAATTTTCATCTTTACTATAGTTTACTCAAATACATATTAAAGTTCTCAAGTTCTTGCCATGCCTTAGGTACTTACCTTGTTTGAGCACGGAATTCATTCCCGTCTTGAAAATTGATCAACTGAACAAAAACTGCCAAATTGTGATGCTTTTTGTATACTTTGGGGGTAAAAAGTTTTTGAAACAGGACGAAACATACTCCTTCCTGTGTTATTATGCTAATTGTGGCAAAAGGTTAGCGAATGATTCATTTCTCCCTTATTTAGCATAAACAGAACGAAATAAGAAAAGTTGTTGTCCCAATAGGGATATTAATTATCATAGTTTTACCGATATTAGACTTTCGCACCCCTCAAACTATTTATTTATATTGCATTTTTACCGCCGTTTCCTTACGAAAAAGGCAATCTTTACGCAGGGTCGCTGTTACTGGTTTAAGTAACACCCCGTGTAAAGGTCAAATTTCACAATCTTCATTTCAATTTGTTGGAAAATGGCCAAACCGAAGCCTTGTCGTTTAATTTTTTTCATTTCCTTTAGTATTGAATATCCGGCTAAATAAAAGACGGTCCGGCTAAATAAAAGACGGGCTTCACAGAAAGAAAATAGCTTTTGATTACCGGCGTCTCTTTGATATAAGCACATTGTAAAAATAAGCCTTTTATGTGATTTAATTCTGTTGCAAGTTTTAAACGCGGAAGATGTGGAGAGAAAAAGATTGAAGTAGATATATCTTTTTGTAAATTTAGTGAAGCTCGGGGATTCGCGGAAAAGTGGTGTAATTTGCTTTAATACTCTTGTGAAACCAGAAGGTATGCTAATTTTTAATTCGCGACCCATTTGCCTGAAAGAACGACATTTTACTTCTCGCACAGAAATCCTTGGAATTAACATTACTTATATTAAAAAAGAGTAATAGATGATCACTTGGACTGTGTTGAACAAGGTGGGCTCGGTTATCGATTTTTCTAAAGGTTACCTGACTCAAACCGCGCAAAACGATCACCAAATCACAAAATCAATGTACGTGAGATCATGAATTATTGTCAGGTGTAGTGAATCAAATGCATTTTAAATAAACTCCATAGCGAACACGCGGCCTGCCTAATCAAGTCGAAATATAACACAAAGCTTTCACAGTGTTAGCCCTGGAAAAGACGGCAAACGGTGCAACATAATATTCTTTACATTTTTCATTTTGCGTAACTATTGACAGCTAACTACCCGGACCTTGTCAATATTTTAATTTAGACTTGATAATTTTAAGCTAATGAGCATCACCGAGAAAGTGTTTCATATAACTGGGAAAACGTCGACCTTAGGCCGGTTAACGATTAAACATCTGTGAACTGAACAACAACTTTAGTTAAACAGTATTACTGATATCATTGCAAACAAGTCGGAGACTTAAGTATGTCGGCTTAATTTGGTTCCAAAGAGGACAAGAAAACAAAGATTGAGAAAAAACGCAAAACCTACAAGATTGGTCTAAGAGTACCTTTCATCGGAGCAAGAAAATAAATTTGGATTGTCGTAAATAGCCTGCGCGAGTTGCGAAAAAGGCAAAACGGAAAATCCATGATTAGCAACAAGTGCTAGATTTCCTTTGACTGGTAGAAGCAGAGAAGGAATGAAAAAACTACCATGAATGAGCTTATATGGGTAATGAAGTTTATCCTTTTACTAGCTTTCAGAGAATTATAAATGAAAGAGAAGAAATGAGGCGACAGAACTGATATTTGCTTTAGAAGCTTGTTCAATTTGAATCAAACTCACCCCACCCTTCTCGGGTTTACCTCGTTTAATTTTGGCATCTGACAAAAACCTTTCGTGAGCAATTTCAACATTTCGTGACTTCTTTAAAACGAAACTTAAACGCCTTGCTGTTTAAGAAATCGTTGCAGATATGGAACGAAACGTTTTAAATGCGATACAAAGATAACAACTTAGATGCGAGATCGTTTCGTGACTTGAGAACGCTATTTATCTTGTTAGCACCAAGTGCTTACTCAACTTAGTGTATAATGCTCAAACGTGATATCACGTCCAGCGTGTAATGCTCAGACTTGATATCACTGCAAAATGTAAAACAACTTGAAACAAAAACAAAACCAAAATATCGTTAATAGATGACTAAATTGTATCAATTTTTGTTGATTCATTTGCTGTCAAAACTTTTATTGGTGGTATTTCGTCTGCAATTAGTACTCAGCTCGATTTTTATAAATTCTTTTCATTGAAAAACTTTTTTTGAATATATTTTTAATAACAGCACTTGTTTTTCAGATATAGAAATCATACTGTTGTTGGAAAGTATTTTTCGCCCAGGCATAAAAGTAATAATGTATACGAATGAACGAATATATCAAAGCGAAATTGTTGAATTCTTATCTAACGTGAATAAAAATTGTATCTGCACGCATTACGGACCAGCCAATCAGGAATTTAAGAGCGAGTATTCAAGTACGTCTCACAGAGTAAAAGGATTGCACATGGTAAAATTAAAGTTCAAATTATCCATACAAAACAAAGAAATACTGATCAAGAAAGTTATTTGTCATATTTTACAACAAACTAATTTTCTTTTAGAGATTTTCCTTTCGGTGTTTCCTCTGAGTTTAATTAATCTTTGTCAAGATGGCATCGACCGGTACTTTTTCCAGCGTGGGAGAATATTACTTTGAGTGAATTATAGCGAGGCTCAGACGCCCGCCCTTGTGTTACGTTCCGAGCTCTCACGAAATTAAAGGTGGAGTCGGAATATAAATTGCCTATCAGTTAAGCCAGATAGTCGGCGTGGATTTCCACTCTTTTGACAAAACCTGAAATCGCTGAGACTCGGTAAGAGTGATAACTTTTACTTTTATTCTACCATCGAAAACACATTTTGTAGACTTCTTATACCCGGGTAAAATAATTGTAGTATTTTTTCTTCATTTTGCATTGAAGATAGTTGATTTTACAAGGTGAGCGATATTTTTATTGAATGATTTCCACATTAGCAAATTATGAAGCAATGCAATTATCGATGAGGAAACTAAAGCCATTTTGTTTGCCAACATATCAGCTTATTTCTCTTCTTTTTACAGCTAGCTTGTTACAATCACGAAATCGAAACATAAAATGTAAATTAAGTAACTTTTGGCATGAGAATTAACCATGTGGTAGTTCCGTGAATGGGAGAGTGATATTGTGCAAAAATAACCACGATATACAGAGGCGAAGAAATACGCAGGCTGGCAGTACTGGTTAGTTTTGATCATTTTAAAAAGGTTTGTCTACGATATTTGCACCGAATGGGAAAAAAATACTGGATTTGCAACAAAGCTGAACAAACGATTTTTTAAAAATCATTCACATCGGAGGAAAGCGAAGGGTGCTTTCAAGAAAGCATGAAATATTAATTATATTCGTACAGAATTGGAAATCAAGCCGGCTTTGTAGTATTTCGGCGGATGTACTGATCTCGAAAAAAAGATTTTCCGGCAAGATCGTACTCAATGGCTAAGTTAATTTACAAATGGAATTTCTAGATTTAATAGGTCCCTTCGATCGAATGATAGCTCTGCTTGCAAACTCAGTTGATAGAGGAAGCCTTCAAGGACGCGGAAAACCAAGCGCTTGCTTTGCACCGCGGAAAACAATACCTCAGTTCATTTCAATGCGAAGAACATTTCAAAATACTTAAATATCTGGTTGTAAAAGTTATCGTCAGTAAACCCATTAAAAAGTGTTCATGATCCATAAGGGGAAGCTGCTTGTAAAAGCTGCATGGCAATATCTCCCAGCTATCGTAGAGCCACATGCGAGCTCTCTAAGTTCCAGGCAGAAATATTTTTCATCCACTCTATATTTTATATTTAAAGCGTTTAGGATTTTCCAGTGATAACTATATATAACTGGAGATTGCAATCTGACACAGGCCGGAGAGAAACAGATAACATCTTAGTATTCATACTCATCGCGAACTGAAAGATTATTCCAAAAATTCTGATCGTTGTTTGAAGCTAAATATGCCGTCTGGTTTCACAAGTAAAAGCGTGAGTTTGCCGCCAATAGCTTGTGAAGCTGTAAAACGCAAGGCCCGGCTCACAGCGAGGGCCATAGATTCTGATGCTGAAGAGCTTTCAGTTTTTCAGCTCGAACTGGTCATCCACAGGAGAATTTTATTGAATTCTATTTTACAATTTTAAAAGGTACCTCATAAAACGGATCTTGCTATTTTTTAGTTGCGAGAATCAATAACAAACGGATTGCATTGGCAGCACGCGAGGAAATGTTTTCACAACACGCACAGAAAACGAAAGCTATGAGACGAACTGTAAACAGGGTAAAGGGGAAAATAAAATAGAAAGCTTGCATGCTTAGTTGTTGTCAATTCAGTAATTCAACGCAGGTGGTAAGGCGTTAGTATGCTGACGAAAAATAGAAAGTGCAGATCGTACCTACAACCAGCAGTGGGTTAAAATCTTTTCTGAAATAAAACGATTTTCCGTTCGAACCACTTAATCACGTGCCAACTGTGAGTGCAAAGATACCCCCTGGCGTGGTTTCCTCTAAGGCGCATCGCTCTTCTCACGAATTCGGCCAAACGCTCTGTAGTCATTTTATAAGAGGAACAAAGAAGCCCTCCTCTTTTGATCGTAAAATCTCATTTTCTACCAAAAAACGTACACTTAATTGATTTCTGCTTACGGATAGGAAGTCTTTAAATTTATTACCCACCGAATGTATTAACTCTGCGATGCACGTGTGCCGTGTCCCAAGATCACACTCGCTTAATTTGGCGGAACCAGTGTGTTTTTTTGTATTATACTAGGAATAATATTTGCAGAAGAAAAATCCCACTTAAGTACAAATGAACCAAGAAGTAAGCAGTTCGTGAAGTTGAATGACATTCCGTGCCCGGGATAACGTTATTTAGAAATCGCTCTCGACTGGAAGCTTCGATAAAATAGGCTGATATGCTAAATTTACTCGCTTATTTACTGAACCGCTTAGCAGTTCAAACTTGCTGCAAATTGCACGGCAACAAACCTGGGCATTTGAATAAATTAAAATCTCTGTTAAGCCTTTCCGTTTTTAAGTGTCACCTTTAAGCTCATCGGCCTTAGCTGATCTTTACCTTTCTTTAGTATAGTGGCAACGTTTGCGGGTGCGAGCGACGAAACGCCGACAAACCTGATGCAATCTTGTCAGATTGTAGACCTGCTTGTGCATGCATATTCTAAACTATATATGCTGTGCAAATGTCGTCGAGTCTCTATCATTGCCGTTGGTGCAGTTTGCTAGAGAGATTTATTTAAGTACTTAAGGATTTTTTTTCCGGAGTCGCAACAAAAGATGTTGCGTCACGCCGCAAACAAATCAGACATACTGACAAGACTGAACTGAAAAAGGCACACAGGACAAAATGCGACCTAAAGATATTGGTTTTAGTCACTGCTTGTCGTACAGTGGTTTCGAACGCAAAATTTACATGTTAGTGATTTCGGGAAGCGTGGTTCGATTTCGTTCAGGGTGGGTTGAACAAAAGGTGTTGTGAATGACATTAACGAGAAAAAACTTATAGGGAAGCGTAGAAAATAGGCTCTGTGCTGATTTGAATAATCGAATATCGTATGTGAATTGTGTGCATAGATAGAATATGTATAATTCATTACCACTACAACGACCTCAATTTGTTTTTTCCATTTCACTTAGTCCGAGAGGAAATAAACGAAATTTACCGATCTATTATATTTAATAATATTTTCCTGAATTTCACGAAATTTTTTCCATGCGTGCCTGCTCGATTTGCTACCAGTGATGAAACATTCCCATTGAAAAATAGAAAGAGGAAGAGGTATACACATATCAAAATTGACGTTTCTATTATTAAGGGAGGAAGCCCTACACAAAAAGAAATAAACATAATTCTTAAATTTCTTTTTTTTCTGTATTTTCCACAACAATATCGGAATAGGAAGCCGATCGTGTCAAATCGTGTCGTTGTGTTTGGAGTGAGGGTGATAGTGAATTCATTAGAGTAATTTCTAACAAAGTCCGCGTTGTGCACATAGAACTTGGTTGGCTGTTTCGGTAATGAAATACTCCTTTTGCCTCCAAATTCATTGATAGCAAAGACGAGGACGTCAGCCGGAGAGTCCAGCCAATCAGAAGCGGTCTTTTACCTGTGGTCGCTTTCTGATTGGCTGTCGAGATTGTTCTTTACAAGATGACATTTATAATCAGACAGACCCAATTCGGCATTTAGAGGCCACAAAAGCCCTCAAAATTAGTCATCTTTGTACATATGAGAAGAAAATTTTACCGAATTTCTTCGATCTTTGCCAAGCTTCGAACAGATCACCTCCCGAAGGAGACCATTAGCTCAAGAAATCGCTGAAACGTAGGTATCTGAAGGGGCTTTCCCGGTTGAAACGAAATATGTACTTTCTTAGTAGCGGTGAAATGCTTCGCTTTGTAAATTTCATTTTGTTCGTGTACTAAGCCAGATAATTTTCCATTTGCCCTAGGGTTTTGGATGATGCGTGTATAAGTAAAGTAAATGCGAGCGGAGATCAAATGAAGACAGAAATAATAAGATAAACTTGTTTGTTTCAGGCCTTTACTGTGTTGGTTAGATGCAGCGATCGAATGAAATTTACTACTACTACTACGAAATACGAAACTGAACTCAACATGTCACGGTGCCGACAAAGGTTAGTTTAACAGCGATCGCGAATGATCTGCCCGCGATAAATCTTGTTCATATTCTTTTGAATTTATCGAATTTATGTTTGTGAAGGCTGATATCCGGTGTAATTCTCTTTTAGGGTAGTCGACAAGTACGAGTGAATGCAGACTACGGTGAGCGTCACTCATTATTCTGTCATTGACTACAAAGAAGTGTAGATCGTGGTCTTCATGCGGCGAAACCACCATGGTGACTGTCATTACTAACAAGCTGAAAAATCAGTCTCTCGAGGATCTCCCGAATAATGAACCGGAGGTAGGATTTCTATGAATTTATGTTCGTTCGAAAGACCTGCCGTAAGTTAGTACGCTTTTGACTCGATCGCGAGTTGACACGAATTTCAATGATGTTTACTCTACGCTGCTTTGCTTTCAGATAAGTGCAATCCAACTCCGAGCTAACCCTGCCCGAACTACGCACATTTCAGGTACAGTGCATTACTGATATTTCACTTTCGTGTGGTGTGAGAAATTTTTGTGGGATTTTAATCTTGCTTCGAAATATCGCCAAATAAAAACTGCATTTAATCATCCACGCATTGTTTTTGTTCGCCTGTACTGCTACAAAACACATGGTTCACAATGCAATATTTCCTTCGCTTTCAGAATGCCCCCTCGCACACAGGCTGCGTCGAGATGTGCGCCAGATTATCGGGCACTCACGGACGCGGAGTTACCCATCACATCGACCTAGACGAACATACTGCAAGAACTGTTCTTCAAGCGACTCATCTGCTATGCACAGGAGTGCTCAGCCACCCGCTAATAAGAAATTATGTTCTTCACTCTCGCTACCGGGGTGTGAAAGCGCAGAGGTGCAATCATCCTGGGTTCCACGAGCTTCATCGGTTTGGCAACCGGTGGAAAACTGCGGGGTAAAACCACGGTCTGAATCGTGCCCGGACGAGAAATTTAACTTGGCTGAGTCGCTGTGGATGAACAACGAGGTAGAATCCATTTCAACACCTCCTGCCTCGCCAACACCAAGACCTGCTTCAGCAGATGCAGCACTCGGGGAAAAACACCCATCCACGAAAAACGAAAGGACTGATTCTGTTCTCACGGCGAACAAGATTAGCAATGCTAGAGACTTTAACTTTAATTGGAAACCGAATCTAGCGGGGTTGCAAAGAAGCCGTTCACAACCCTGCTTCGATCGAAAGAGAAGTGGTATGAAGAGAAGGATAGAAGAGGACTTCGACGCCAGGAGACCTGCATTGGACTTGGCGAAAATGGAAGAGGTCTTGATTTTAGATTCAATTTATTTCAGAGTCGTGCAGGCAAAAAATTGTTATTCCTTAATCCTGACGAGAAGCTAAATAATCACTGAGTAGTTTTGAATAATTCATTTTTATGAATATTTTACAAAAGACGGTTTCTAACTTGGTTGTTGTTTTTTTCTTTTCTCGTTAAAAATGATTAATGGGTATTTTAGTCTAATAATAAGCGGGCGTATTTTTTTTTTACTTTGCAGACCTCGTACTACCGTTGTCGAGACAGAAAAAGGGGCCTACGGATTCCAAAATACATGGTAATTCAATGCTTTGTGTACCTGGTGAATGGTGTCGCTAGATAATTCTTAATGCAAATGCATATGTTTTCCTGTTTCAGAATAAAAAGTATTCAAGAGAATTAACAAGCTATTTCGCGGAGCCGGAGAATTTTACGCTGAAACCGATCGCTTCATCTCCCCTGTACGCCCAGGACAGCAGTATTATGATCACCCCAACCTCGTCTCCAACGAAGCAAATGGACTCAGGAATCGAAATCGTCGAAGGCTTTGAAGAAAACAACAAGATATCAGACCTGGAAAACGGCAGATTGAATAATTTAAGCCCTAAAGCACAGGACGAAGGAGTTTTTCATTTAGATTATAATTCCGACCTCGATTTGAACTCTATTGAAGACGATCTTTTATAGGAAAAAAAAAACACTTTGGCATGTACAGTCTTTTAAACTTTCAAAGTTTGTAAATGAAGCCGCTCGTACGTGGACCACTTACCAAAACAAACATTTATTTATTGCCTTGTATTTAGATCCTAGAGTTGTATTATCTCCTTGAATATATCCATGTAGAAACAGGTCTTGTATATTTTTGCATATATTAAGACTGTGTTACGCAGATGAACAATTTTTGCACGTTGTTCCAGCTAACATGAAGTTAGGAAGATACGAAATTCAACGAAAGGATGTATTAAAATGAGAAGAGATGGATCTTATAAGATATTAAAGAGATTGTTTAATAGAGATATTTGCAAATTCAAGCGCAAGCTATTCAATAAGGGCGGAAGGCGGTCGCAGTCCTTGAAGCGAATCGCGTTCATGAAGTAAACAAACTTTTTTCGAACTGATGCTTTACCGCGCAAGTTTGGATTTCGCGGCAAAATTCATTTTTAACCAATCAGATGCAAGTATAACTGACGTCACGATTCTCGAATAAGAGTCAAAATGGCGGCCATGTTTGTTGTGAGTTGTACTTTTGCAAAACTATGAGCGATTTTGCGAGCAAACTCTCCTTTCTAAGGCCTGTTTCGACCAAGAAGAAAAATAAGCATCAGCTTTTCTCGCCGGCTGTAAGGTAGGTTGATATTTTTTCGTGAATTTGTGGCGTGAAAAGGGTGTAGTCATAGATGAATCGAAGGTGAGAGACGAAAAATTGGACTATCAAACAAAAAATAAGGTGGAAGTTCGTTGCTTTGTGCTTTGCCTTCTTAGCGAAGATATGTTAGTTTCTAAAAAGAACATCATTTATGACAAACCCGTTAACTTGCGGGGGCTTTTTTGCTTACACTCTTGCAGCCTGTATGGCTTGGCTGTAAAAATTTACTAGGACCTTTCCAGAGACATGTTTTTTCGAGCTTAATTGAAGCTTTAAATTGTTATTGTTTGCGACGGAGGCGAAGCTTGTTATCTGCCAAGCTGGGGATCCATTTGTTTTCTAAAAATATTGATGAGAGTTTTCTTCAGAACTGTGAGGAAATTATCGATAAAACAATCTTAAAAACACGTTATTCCATACAATTCACAAGGTTGTTAGCTTACGTCCATGGAAGTTCAAGGTCCTCCAAGTCGTGAAGTTGACATTTTGATAAAATTATTCAAGCTTAATATGTATATTTTATAGCAAAATTGTTTGCTTCATCGCTCGGAGCGTTGTTTATAAAGATAATTTCTTTGAAACCCAATTTAACTCGTTCAATTTTGGAAGCCGAAGAGTTTTTTTGTGTGTACATCGCAAGTTTCCAAATACGAGCAATAACCGGGCAACCAATGTTGCGATAAGGAATGATTCACTTCAATTTTCTCAATGAAATGGGTTGTAATACACAAATGGGGCCGATGATTATTTTTCTTTTTCGATTAGTGAAAGCGGTTAGATCAAGCAGAACCGACCGATTAAAATTCACCCATAATGTGTTTTTGTCACTTCCCATGTCACTTTCTTTACACTTTTTGTTCGCGCGGAAATCCTTTCGTCTCCATGTACCTTGAGATTACGTTCTGTAGTAGCATTCATGTGTTTATTTGCATATTGGTCCAATATTTTAGTTGATTTCACCTGTATGTTTTAATTTCATTCGGCTCGCATTGCAGTTTCTTGGTCAGAAGAACCCTTATATTGCCCGGGTTTTCGTGACCCTTTTAAGAGCTAGACTCACAAATTTACTTTACGGGTGACATTGCGCTACGGGTGACAGGAAACTCTCTCTGTTTCTTGCGAAATTATCATCTGATCCATTATTACATGCGTCTGGGTTCCTGTTTTTCTTCCTCTGCTATCTTTGATGCCAGAAATTTAAAAGGGAGCACGTGAACTCCCTAGATAAGACAGCAATGTTTTATTAACACCGGTGTAACCAGTACTCATTCAATTTGTTCAAGAAAACGTACTGTAGAGTAGAGTTGGAAATTTCTCGTTCTGATTGTTTGTATTAAAAAATAATAAGTTTAGGAAGGAATATTCAGTCTAAGAAGCAATTTCCTCCAGAACTTGACATTACAGTAGTATGTTGAGCAAGATAGTCAAGTCCAAATGTATCCCAAACGTGTCATCTGCTGTGAAAGTTGCAGTTTATCTGCTCTTGAAAGTGACTATGGTAAATATGATACCAAACATGATGTAGTTGACGTGGGGGAAGTTAGCTTTCAAGGTTTTGAGTCACATAAATGGAGAAATATAATGGATTAATTACTAGTTTTACTATTAGTGTTATTATTATTGTCATTGAATATGGAGATTCATGAATTAGAGTGTTGGGAGTTGGTTTGACCAGACTGATTGATCATTGATTACAATCAGAGATATCTCTTTAAAAGAATTCCAGTTATTTTTCATGCTGGTGTTCCTCATACTGGCAACATATAAAGGAAGCAATTGTGAGAAAGAACCCTGGGAACAAAGTGGAATTTCAAGCAAATTCCTTGAGCCATGAGCCACGTTTTCTGATTGCATGAAATAGGTTTGAAAAATCTCTTTTACAGCTATTTGACAGCTAATTGTCTAGGTTTTTGAATGATTTGTAACATTAATAACATAATTTTTCCTGCAATGCGCACATTCAAATGTGAAAACCATTACAAACCACCATTGTACCATGGTTTAGAACCTACAAAAAACATACGAGATGCTTCAGAAAAGTGTCATCAATGGATTACAGACATCATTGACATTAAAAGGACAACACACAAGTTTTAATTTGTTAATTTTCATAAATAAAAAGTTTTTGTTTTTTGGCAATAACTGATTGAATATTTTCCATTATTGATTATCGTGTTGTGTAAGGTTTTCGATTGATGATCAATTGTAATCAATGATTGACACACCACTAATGTAAATTGCAAGAAATTCAGATATGAGGATCATATTTCTTTCACTGGAGATGCAAGGCTTATTAACTACATGAACTCTTATAATGCTAACTACTGGCTTTCAAGGAGATGAAACAGATCTAGAATAAAAGCTGAGCTAACCAGGTCTTCTGATAGGGTGCGATGAAAAAGTGCAAATTATGTGATTAGAAAGGCCAATTATGTGATAAATAATGTAAATTATGTGATTTTTTTCTGAGCAATGTTAAGCTTGTTTTATAAGGTTT
>Ga0126339_10002527_pt1 | contig 13150 bp, 4 predicted proteins | sample OrbTmetagenome_2_FD_92532 | JGI IMG/M metagenome (GOLD analysis project Ga0126339, IMG submission 92532) | Coral microbial communities from Petempiche,Puerto Morelos, Mexico - Orbicella T R C metagenome | ecosystem: Host-associated > Invertebrates > Cnidaria > Coral | place: Petempiche,Puerto... | reverse complement strand
GCTGGACCTCGCCATACAGGTAAATTGTCATTTTCTCGCGATTGAGTATGGTGCCTATCATTTTTTTCTGTTGTTTCGAATTGAGTAATAAATTTCTCTGTGTAAAATAAATATGGACCAATTCTCAGTGTAGAACAAAAAACAATCGTCGGAAACGTGAATTTAGCCGGCGTGTCTAAAATACTGGTAGCTGGTAACTGGTAACTGGTAACTGGTAGCTGGTAACTGGTAACTGGTAACTTGTAACTTGTAACTGGTAACTGGTAACTGGTCATTGGTCACTGGTCATTGGTCACAGGAATTTGGTTAGGTAGGACCAAAACGCATTATTTCCAATCAATTTACAAAAAGTTAAATTCCAACAAAAAATAACATAACAATAGAGCCCAACCAACCATTGACAGTAACTAATACATGTATCTAAAACGACTTACAATATATTTTCACATTAACCAGACTATGACCCACGACGTTTGACATTTGGACGTTAGTCATCTGACAAGCAGATATCCTCAAAATGAGAACACAGCTGGTAAAAACGAACCTAAGATAACTAAAAACGATTGTGTAGTTATCATTATATCTTATTGAGGCAAAGAAATTATTCCATATAATAGAATCAGAAGTTGATAAACGTCAACCTGTAATTCTATACTGGTTGTAAAAAATTGATCCATCTGAAACGTGATCTATTGATTTTGAAATAACTTTAACATTAACAGTAACAAACAAGTAAAACTAATCACAATGATGTTTTAACTGAATTGGCTGAACGGAAAACGTCACAAGTCTCCCCACTAGCAATAGTACCATAACGCCTAAAAGAATGGTGACCCCTATACTCGACATGATCACATGCATTAGTCCAACACACAATTTGCAAGATATTATTCTTAGCATTTGTGTTTATAAAACTTACCTCATAGTCGAAACTCATTTCTTAGAGGGCGCAGTCAGCGACAATCGTTCCAATCTTGACGTGCACAGAATTGACACAGAAATATTCAGCGCCGTGCAATCATATTACAACCGTGGTGAAATATGACCAGCCACTACCCGCCACCCACTACCATTTACCTTTGTATATTAAATTTTGTTGTTGAATGAATAACTTGAGTGACGAAAGAAGGAATCATGGATGAAAACTTTACTTCACTTCGTATTAAATGTAGCAAAATTTACAGTAAAAAAAAAAAAAAAATGTGTGTGTGGACAAATAATCTTTTTTATAAGTGTACTAAGGTACACTTAGTTTACTGCATCAAGGGACTTTCACGGTATCAAATCTATCAGACACCACTCACCAGTCACCAGTTAACAGTTACCAGTCAATAATTACCCGTGACCAGTGACCAGTGACCAGTGACCAGTGACCAGTGACCAGTGACCAGTAACCAGTGACCAGCTACCAGTTACCAGTCACCAGCTACCAGTATTTTAGACGCGTCGGAGTTTAGCAAGCAATCGTGACTACAATCATGGCGCTATTATAAGGATTTATTGGGTATAAACAAGGTGCTGTTACTCCTAAACGAACATGGGGACCCCTCATTTTTATTTCAAAACTTAAGTTCCTATAACATAAACAATCGATGGGCAAAGTTTCACAAAAATCTCAGTGCAGGTAGATGACCTTAAGGCTGGTTTTCACTAGCGACGGAGCACAGGGGCCCATACAAGCTGTGTGTCTGCTTGTATGTTGATTGTTTGGTGAAGAAATGTATGGAAATATTGAAGAGTCTTACATAAACAAGAGAGTCTTACACAAACAAAGAGTCTTACACAAACAAAGCGACAGCCTCGACAGACCAGAGACAGAACACAAATGCAGCCTCTGCAACAGAGACTATCACTTCCGCATCGGCCTCTACAGCCACAGACACCAGTGCTCCAGCCAAGCATACAACTAGGATGCTACCCATGGTCAACCCTGACCAACGGAGGCCTACTACTTACACGTGACTTGTGAGCATCGTTACAAGCTTGTTGTGTGCAAATACTATAAAGAAAATCTAATGACTAGATTTTCTGCAAATAAACAAAGGTCTCTTTATGTTTATTCATGTTGCCATGGCAACGGCACATGTGTCAGCTTAGCTATCAAAAAACCAAAGTTTGTGTTGTGTTCAGTGATAACTATGGTTCAGTCCATAAGGCGGGAAACTGTGTGCTAACTCCAGTCCGTGTGGCTAAAGCATTTTTTGATAACCTTGTCTTCGGAAGACTTCGGACGTCTTTGGAAGTTTTTTGACATATCTGGGAATCTTTGGATATGTTCGTGTCGTCTTCAAAAAACCCGGCACTCCCAGGATAAAACTCTCACACCTATAACTCAGAAAAAGTTGGCAGGTATACTAATTAAGAACCAACTTAGCCTAAATTGCTGATAACTACCCCAAAATACAAGAACCTATTTAGCCAGACTTCCAAAAAATATGTACTGTGCGTAGATGCAGGTTTTTACTATAGTACACATCCATGTATGTCAGAAAACAGTAATAAAGTGAGAACAGCTGGTATGACAAGACAGTTATGATTCATGTTGATAGAGAAAAGCCATAGATCTAACTGTGATTACACATAAATTAAAGCAAAATGACTGAACTTCTTTTTGGTTAGGCGTACTAATGTCATGCCCCAAATAAGTGGTCAGAGCATGGCTAAGGGATCAAAATGTGAATGCATAGAGAGTAACTAATAAAAACTCATATGATGCCTGAGTTAATGAAAAACAAAGAACATTGTTAACAGGAGTAACTGGTAAATGGGGTCACACAAGGAAATTTAATTGTGGTGCTTTTTTCAAAAACTGATAACTTTTAAAAATACCTACTGGTACTTATTTAGTCTTATTAAATGAACTCATCATTCACAAACTATTTAAAGGAAAATGTAGGCATTGTTATTTAATTCATTGATATTTACCTGCATGGCATAAAGTAGAAAAAGGATACCATGAAGTTAACATGTTTGGTTCCACCACACCAAGAGATTTTGATTGATGAATTTCCACAGAAACCCTTAACCATTAGTTACAGCTTAAATAACATCTGTAGGTCGTGTGTTATGGTACTAAATCCACTAAAATAAAATGACCACATTGAGGGAAATGGCCAACCTGAGTATTTATTCAGGCTTACCCAATCAGTGTTCTTCAGTCTAACTGGAGTGATGGTCTTCAGGTCAGCAGTCTGCTTTCACTCCAGTTAGCCTAAGTAGCACTCAGGTTAGCCTGAACAGCACTTTGCTTAGCCTGAACAGCACTTTGCTTAGCCTGAACAATGCTCAGGTTAGTCCATTACAGTACATAGCTCTCAACAATGGAAACAGATTTCACTTGTTATGGTCCATTTTGCTCATTTCTGCATTGTTATTGTGATTGCAGTGGTTTTTCTCATTTCAGTGGTTTTGTTCATTGTATGCATCAAATATTTTCAGCTGGTTACAAGATCGTTACAAGGTAAGCAACCAAAGGAGGCTTAATTTCTGAACGTTTTTACATATGTTTATTGGTAAAAGCAATTTCAGCCGATGTGGTTCACAGGATAATTCGATAAATACTGTGGAAATATCAATGCCCAAAATAAGTAAAACAAGAAAACCCATAGTAGTTTATCCTAGTTGAACAAAAGCTAAAACAGTCTTTACTATAATTATACTATAAGACCTCAAATAAAATTGCACATTAAGTTATCACTGCCAATTGAAGGAAAACAGAGTGACAATTATCACCCTTTCCCAGGCAGATAATTTTTCACCTCAACCCCAAAGCAACTTGTCATTAGGAATGGCAAAGCCACAACAAGCAGTTTGTACTGCAGTACTTTCAAACATGAAGTCATTTCATTTCTACTCAATCACCTTAGAAATCTTAAATGGATACAGTCCACACTTTACACTTCAATTTCAGAACTATAATGGTATTTATTTGAGGACATACAGTACCTAATTTCTTGACAGCTATTCAATCAATACAAACCATGCACAACACAAGATCTTAATTCAGATGCTTTACCTATCTTAACATCCACGCGAGTCTGGGATGATTCTCTTCTATTCTACAAGTTAAATATTTTTACTAGATCAATGACCTAAATACTCTAACAGCTGTAGGGAAAAAAATGAAAGAGTACACTGATATACAAAAAGATTACATTAAACTGTAAAAGATTTACTTATGTTTGATGCACTTTGAAAACTTTGTTTCACAGTATGTGTTATGTGTGCACAGGCCACCAACTGGCTATTGTGTACAAACTATCTACAGGTACCAGCACTTACTTCAAGTTCTACAATGAGAACATCACTGGAGCATTGAAAGTATTATTCACACTTGCTTTGGTTTTGCTATGTTTAGTGACTGGTTTTAAAACCTCACCTCACTTTTTTTTCAACCAATCAGAAGTAAAACCAAAACCAATTGCCACTGACTCAAACACATTTTCCTATGCATTGTTACATCATGACAACCTGGACTTTGGTTTTATGACATCAAATTAAAAAAACTGCTTTGTTACTCATTTCTAATTCTTCTAAATTTAATATATTTGTTAATTTGCTAAATATAATACACCTACAAATACTATACTAAACAATAAACCAAACCATTATCCACTAATCAAGTTGTAATTGGTGAGAGACCTCTTGTGTGTTCACTGATTTGAAGCTATGGTTGATGAGAGTGTGGACCATACTTACAACTGACACAGTAAAATGGAAATTTTGAAAAACTTGAAAAATTAGCATGACTTTTCCATAAAATGCAAATTGACAAGTTGTGAAATGTCACAAAGAATTCATCCACTTCACAAATTGAAATATTACCTCATGCGACCTCATGAAAATATGTGGTTTTGTACTGATTTTTTTTTTTTGTTACTGTAAAAAAAAAAAACAACAAATCAACCACATTTACCATGGTCCACTCATACAGTTAAAAAATAAGCCATAAAATGCAGGAGTTTCACTAGGCACTGACAGTGTGCAAGGACAATTTTTCCCACCTGGTTTGACCGTCTAGTGGAAAGTTTTTCTTCTGAAGACGTTCAGTTCTAATACTTTTGCCGCCTGTGAAAACCAGTTGCCACCCAGGTGAAAACGTCAATGAAACCCCTGAAAATGTCCACTTGCCTGCAGTTTGGGGTTCCACCTGCATTTTGAACATTATTTCTATGGCATCATTTCAGTCTATAGTCCATTTACCAAGTAGAGGATGGTTTTCCATGTAATATGATATGAAACACGTTAAACTGTGTTTGACCACATTTCCAAACAGCAAGAAGAGAGTTGAAAATGTGACAAATAGCGGAGTCTTTATTTTTGATGAACTTCAAGGTGTTTGGAAATCTAGTCAAACACAATTGTGATATTCATGTTTAATATAAATTCTTAATGAAACCTAAAACTAAGGAGAAAAATTGTAAAAATCTATGCTAATTAAGATCATATATTCAAACACTGTCGTGGTCATTTGTTTAAGGACATTTATACGCCTAATGCTTCTGTGAATCCTTACTGTGCACGAAATTCTTGTTGCAAACGTCATGTCATGTCATACATCTAACGTGCATGCACATATAGGGCTTGGTACCAGTGGCATTAACTTCACCTGCAGTTTACTCTCTTAAATGGTCAGTGGCCCCCTCCTTTCTTTTCATAGATCATTTCCCTTAATGATTTTCCCATGTTAACAAAAAACAAAAGAATCAGTATGTGCAAAGTTGCAAGTTTTTCGCCATTTCTGCTCTATTACTACCAAAGTTTTCTTCAAGTGTGAATGGGCAAGACTAATATGCCTTCTTTTTCAAGGTCTATTATACCTGAAGGAAGGACATCAGCTACAAATTTCACTTAATATACTTAGCTGTATTGACTTGAGTATGGTTACCTGATCTAAATTTCACTAAGCTTCTTTTATTGCTAACAGTTGTAAGCTAAGATCATCTTAACATGATCAAAACTTTTATAAACACATTTTTCTTCATTGAATGTACCTTATCTTGAAAATGAGCCCAGTGACCCCCCCATTCTTATTGCCTTTTTGGCAAAAGTTGATCTTTACCCTGTTGTGTGGCAAGTGTTTAGAAAAATCTGTATATAAGATCATTTTGGGGTGAATGTCATTAAACTCGTCCAATTTTTTATGAGTATAAAAATAATGCACATAGGTGTCTAAAGAGCTCCTAGTGGATGTACAAGCTGTTAGAAAAGTGCATTCATCAGCTTTTCTAGACCTTACAATTGCATTTTTTATAGGACATACAAAAACTACCTTCTACTTGGTTTAGAATATAGAATTCTTTGTCCGAAAGCGAAAAAAGGAAAATACAACAGGACACCAGCACTTGCACAGCAGTAATGAATGCACGGCAATATGCAGTTAAGTGAATGGCCATCTTACTGTTTTCAATTCAGCGACATGTTCACAAATGAATGAAGACAATATTTCATTCATATTTCTCATTTATCATTCTTCCAACTTGGCAAACCTTGGAAGGGAAATGACATAAATGGGCTTAAGTATGTGTTCCTGTCAAGGGTATGCTTTTCAAGCAGTGTACTGAGGGTATAGGAATCAGGATTTTGGTAAACAATAAATTGGAGATCTTGATATTAAAAGAATTGTCCAAGTTCCTGATTGTTTATTACTGGCTTCAACGGGTTCTTAATCTAGCTACGATGCCCTAAGAACAAGAGTTAATATGACACTGATTTGGTTAAGTTTGACTTGATTTCCAGGGAATTAAGTTGCATATGGAAAATTAGTCCTTTAAATTTTAAAGTCGGAAGTCAGAACTCTGAAGTCAGAACTTAGAGGTCAGAAGCTGGAACTCAGAACTTGCAAATCAGAACTCAGAAGTTGGAAGTCAGAACTCAGAAGTCCTTCCTCAGCTTTTGTAGTCTGAATTTATTCAGCTTTTCAAAAAAAAAAATCCCAACTTAGGAGAACCATGCTTCTATAATTTCCAGCTCTACATTGATAGAAAAATAATTCACACCCAGATGCAATGGCAAGCAAACAGCTGCTATATTCTGTAGTTGTAGATTATAAAAAATTGCATTTGAGTAGTTAATAATTTGTTAAATATTTAGTTTGATTTGTTGACTCTTAATCCCAAGGACTGTTTAATTCCTAACTTATCTCTTTGTTTTGACTCCAACTTGTAGGAAGGTTGAGAGTGAATGACTTAATGATGTTGAGGAAACAAATTTCACTTAGGGTGGCTTACTCTATTTTCCCATAGTTTAGAAGTGCAGAAGACATCATTGATATAGTATTGCTGTCTGCCACTGTCAATATCAGTTATGAAAGGAAGCACTATACACCTACTATGCAAAAAAGAACCAGAACTGGATCGTGTTAAATAAATTTTGCTACCTTATGCTTTCATATCTTATAATTTGCTCTTATGTGGTTACTTGTGATTCATTAATTTCCATACATCTCACAGTTTTTTCCATTTCACCTTGAATCTTTTCTTTCATTACTTCCAGTTCTCTAGCAACACTATATGTAGATTTTTGACTTGGCTAATTGTATGAGACATTGTTTTTGCTAATAATTGAATTAATGCAACAATACATACTACAAGAGCCAACAAGCAACCTTGTATAAGACGGTGACCAACTTGAAAGTAAATAAGTTATCACATTGGTCACTGAGCACATCTTTGAATAGTGCATGTAAATGAGCACCCTATACAAACCTTCCTTCCTTCAGTCAATCAATCAATCAATCAATCAATCAATCAATCAATCTATCTATCTATCAATCATTCATTAATTAATAAATAAATAAATTTGTATTTTGAACACTATCTTTTCAACGTCACATACTTATAAGGATATTACAAGACATCTTTTATAAACAGTGTGCAAAAAACCCCTGAAAATTTGTGCTTACAGTGTACTCTCAGTAAGTGGGGTCACTTAAACAAAACTGGCAGATTAGATCGCAGAATGCAAACAAAATCCAACTAAAGTTGCTTGGATCAACAAAAAAACAGATTTAGAACTTTGTCACTTTGTCAGATCACAATACTCACTGCAACAAGGTCAGAATTTTAGTGTCATGCCTTTTGCTTGCGTCAATGCCACATCAGTTAGGACTGCCAAATTAGACGAGGTTGTAGGCCTAGTCCAATTTGGCAGTCAGAGGAATTTTTCTCATCCAATTATTTCCAAATTGGACAGCATGTAGTCCTATTACATAAACAAAAAGTTTGAAGACTGCACTGTAGAAGCTTTGTGTAACATGATGTTGCACAGCAATATTGGAATAGAGATAAGATAAGGTGGATGTAGTCATTGCACCACAAACAGGCCCATTGACCAACATTTTCCCACTTATATCATTCTTTTAGGAAGATTTAGCCCTACAGAAGAATACTTCTAGGTATTTCTTCTACGTAGTACATGCCTGAATTTGTAGAAAAATTGGATTGCAACATGAAATAACCAAAATTTCTCTGATTTAGATTATTTCCCCTAAAATTAAGAGCAACAGTAAAAGGAGTGAGCTAAAAAAGGATCACCTAATATTTAAAAGAGTAAACTGCAGGTAAAGATTATGTATCTGGTACCAATGCTTTACTTGCTTGCATGTTCTACCTAAGTATTTGTGCTCCATGCATGATTTCATGTCCTTTTTTTTTTGGACATGAGTTAGTCCAGGACGGGAAAAAATTTTGAAACCCACTTGCCCAGTGGGCTGGTACATTTCAGTTTTCAGTTGCCCTCACTAAAATATTACTTGCCCAAAGGCGTGCAACAAACGCGAGCACAGTATACTTGGATTTTAAATTTATCCATGCTTTCAACTCACTGTTTTGTTCATGTTGCAATCATAAGTTGATTGAAATTATCACTAACAAGATTACTGAGGCTAATTTCACTTGCCCACTGGACCATCAAACTTCCATTTTCACTTGCCCAAGAGCATTTAATTCACTTGGCCCGGGCAATCAGACCTGGGCTTTTTCCTACCCTGGTTAAATAGCACAGTAAAGATGTACAGATTAAATAAGTGCAAATCTGATTTAAAAAAAATTCTCTCAATGCAAATATGGAAGTGTATGTAAAACCCCAACAAGACTTTTGATTGGCGTTTAAAATGTCTCATGACAGAGTGAAACTAAAATAACCTATTGCTAACGTGTCTGGGACATAATACAAGCAATAACAAGCACAGATCTTCACAGCAAATCGCTGCTTTTACCATCACTGACCTAAAAGCTCTCCAAGCAAATCCAAGTTAGGTATTGATCCAGTGTATGTGGTTTCTAAATTCCCTTGATTAATAGCAGACTGCTCCAGAAGAGAGGTAAATGAGGGTGCTTTATCCAGTGCACTGAGTGGTGAATGTGCACCAAAATGTGTCTCACTGCTTGCTGCTGGGACAGATGTTCCACTTGAAACAGAATAACTGCTCTCAGAAGTCACCTTTCTTGTACTATTTGAAGTTTGAAATTCATCTCCATGTGGCAAAACCGATATAGACTGTTGCTGGTGAGGAACATTGCCTCTATACACAATGGAGGAACTCTGTGACCTTGCAACACCAGAGTTTAAATCACCATTTGCTGACGGGGGCCTTCCAGTTAAAAGAGGTGCTGTTTGCATAGTAGTAGAAGAAGGCAAAATCATGTTAGGATTAGTTAAGAAGGTGTCTCTGTCACCTTGAGTATTTTGGGAAGGATTTTGCAAAACGCCTCTCAGAAGACTGGCTTGACTAGATCCCAAATCGTGTTGCATACCACGTGCAAAATTTTCTAAAGGTTGGTTATTACTACGGTAATAAATTGGAAAAGAGTTTCGCCTTTGATAATGGTAAGTACTTGTTAGGTCTACAGCATTTGCAAAGCCAGGCATGTCTCCTTGGAAGCCACCTCCTTGCTGTTGGTATGGTGAATCAGAGTTTTGGAATGCTTGACCCTGTAAAGGCGGCATTGAGCTTTGACGCTGATATTGTGCTTGTGACCTAGGCATTGGGTACCTTGCTAAATCATGTGAAGGTAGTGGTCTAACTAATCCTGTTCCCTGTGATGTAGGCAGAACAGGCTGACTTGGAAATCTCTGAGAATATAGCTGTTGAAGTTGTGATGGCATGTGGGTTAGTTTTGAAGATGGCAAACTTTCCTGAGAAAAGCCATAAAAAGGTGGTTGTTGTTTTTGTTGGTGGTGTCGCTGCTGTTGCTGCATCAACTGTGACTGTGATGAGAGAACCCTTTGATACTGCAAAGATTCAAATTGCCTATGGTGGTTTTGGTCTTGCAGTATTTGTTGTTGGTCATTTGAAATCACTGACATACCTTCAGGATACTTGCCAGTTGAGTAAGGATGTTGTATGCTGGGGGACTCCTGGCCTGCTGGGCCTAAGGTATACTGCGTTGTATGCTGTCGTTGATATTGTGGGTTTGGTCTATCTTGGCTGTCCATGAATGGCATAACTTGCTGAGCATGAGCAAGTTGTGACTTTCGGGCAATCTCTTTCAGCTGAAGAGATTGTGGATGGTGACTTCCCTGTTGAGTTACTGGCACCTGATTTCTATTATCGTCAACACTAGGCATAGAAGCTCTTTCAGTAGCGGTTTGATGATAAATTGGCTGTGGAGTCGCAGGTGCACTATCCTCGTTAAAGCGTTTGATAACGTTTTCAAAATGGATGAGCTCTTGTCGAATGTACTCTTCACCTGCTGGTAATCCGTTGACCACAGCCCCTGAACCATTATTAGAATGTGTGGGTTCATCGCACGAACCAATTACAGCTTTCTCCTGTTTAAAATCTGGAGTTGCCAACGAAGAGGATGACAATCCCTGACCTCTACTGGCGTAAGTCTCTGAGCCGATTGTGGTCGGTATTCTGGATGCATTTCTCGAACCATCGTGGACGAACGAATTATTACCCAAGTGAAAAGGAGACTGATGCACTTGCGTTGAGGTATGATCGACCTGATGCGGCTGATTAACCGAAACGACTGCGTTGGGACCTTCTGCTGATTGAGTCTGTAGAAGTAAACCACCGTCTTGTCTCTGAAACTTGGCACACTCCCCTCCAAGGTTGTCGTCATTCGATGGTACGTACGAATTCTGTGCACTGTTCATATTCTGCTCGTGTTTCCTCTTTTTCAATAAGATTTGCTGCTGGCAAGACGAGAGAAAAATAAGTCAGTTCAAGATATGGAAAGTCACACGTGTTTTACGCGAAACCGCCTGTGCATAAACTAAACAATTGGGTACCGTTAACAACAGACTATAATAAACGTCGATCAAAACGTCCGTTGAAATCGATTCTACACAAAAAAAATCCTATCGTGCAACAAAGAAAGCATACCTCGCGTATCTGGAAAATAGCGTTCATCGACTTTTCGAGCCCATTTGGCGTTTGCTGTTGCTGTTCTACTTTGCCTTCGCCGTCATTTTGTTTTGATGCCTTCCCGTTCATATTCATCATTCTATTGCGGCATTCTAGAGCACGCTTGTGCAAATTCGATGCCTCTTGTCTCTCCAAGTCCTGGACAGCTGGCAGCGACTGCGCATATTTATTCTGGCAATCATAATGATGCTTTCTGTACTGGCTGAAACGTTGGCGTAATCTATCCATTACAGCTTGGTGCGTAGGATGTCGTGGTGAAGTCATTCCAGTACCAGGTCGAGAGCCTGTTTCGTTCATCTTTGTAGAATTTAATTTATTCCCTAAACTTCATGCCATGGAACAGATCGAAACGCCGATATGGCTTCTGCCGAGCGCTTTCGTATTTCCAAAGATCACTTCAACCAAATGAAGGATTCTCTGTGCGTGAAAACTTGTTCACCAGAGCATTCCAAGAACACTCGCCGACAGTCAGCCATGTTCTTCCGATGACAGCAATCCTCCAGCAGAGGTCGTGACGTCACAAGGGTTTCTCAAAAAAGACTCGTCGTCTGTCATCATTTACCGTCAACACTGCACCGTGTTTGAAACTAGTGTCGGTGGAGGAGAGAAAAGCAAAGGAGTTGATCCAATTCAAGCAGGTCTCCTTTATGCCTTTTTCACTCTTCATATTCTGCCGAAGGATATTACGAATAAGACATTCTGATTGCCCGCTGACAACCAAAATAACATCAAAAGTGAACTTCTGGCTTCTCTAGATATATTCGCAGCATCCTTGTCATGCAGTTGATATTTGATTGGCTGTTTTTATTCGTCGAGTTAATATGGAGCTCTATATGTGAGTTCGTATGGTGATATATAGTTAAATACTCTGAATACAAACTCCGCTTTTCCCTTACAAAGCGAAAATAAAGTCATTAAAGCCTTACCTGGTATCCTTTTCTCATCGTTCTAGCTCTACTGTATGCCATTTGAGCAATTTTGGTTTAACCTTTTAGTGTTTTTAACACGCATACTAAAGGCGAGTGTCTCGTCTCTAGTGCGAATTTCAAATCCATATACAAACTCCTCCAGACATTTCTAGAGCTCTCTACAAACTCAAAAACTCTCTACAAAATTTACAAGTGCCAGGGGCCCCCCCTCTGCCAACTGCTTGATGCTGTTCATACTCAGCAACTGGTAACTCATTTAGGAACTGTAATTTCAAAATCTTGCTTGTTCGACAAGTCATCTGTCGTTATCTCAATTTGATTGTCTTTTAAATTGCTTGCGCTTTTGTGTTACCAATAGTATTAAGAAAATTATGTTTGTTTCGTGGCGGGGGCGGGGGGAGGAAGGTAAATTTTTTTTCTTGCGGCATAATAACGGCCCAGCATAATTCCGTATTTGATGTGACATTATATTTTATCATTAAAATGGGCTAACTTACTAAAACTAAAACTAAACTAAGATACATCATTGAATTTGTTAAAATAACTATATAACACATGTACCAAGAAGATAAAAACGGCGGGTGAAACTAAAATCGATTAAGACTATGTAAGTGTCATACGATATTCTAAAGAACAGCGTATGACACTTACATAGTGTCTCTTTCGAAGAGGGCTGAAAACAAAATCGCTTACACATGTATGTCATGTATTGCGTACAGAAACTCTAGAACGACAGTAAAAGGATACCAGTGTATCTTTTTAAAGGAAAAGCAGAGAAAGATGGGGGGGGGGGGGGGACATTTTTTTTTTTTTTAACATTTTTTTTCTTTTTTTTTTTTTTTATTTT
>Ga0126339_10002525_pt1:10000-13152 | contig 13152 bp, 3 predicted proteins | sample OrbTmetagenome_2_FD_92532 | JGI IMG/M metagenome (GOLD analysis project Ga0126339, IMG submission 92532) | Coral microbial communities from Petempiche,Puerto Morelos, Mexico - Orbicella T R C metagenome | ecosystem: Host-associated > Invertebrates > Cnidaria > Coral | place... | reverse complement strand
GTTAGCAAATGCAAGTTGAAGAAATATTTATTTGGGAATAAAACGAAAGAAAGCGTCACGCTCGATGGCGCCAATTTCGCTACTCGATGACTATTACTAATAGTCCCCTAGTAGCGTAGCCAACCAAAATGCAGGATTTGCATTAGTCCACTAGTTGGGTGACACTAATAGCAATTAACAGTAATATTTCAGGCTGTACCAATCGTGCTTGTTCTGGTTACTGGCTGTTGTCGACTAACCTAACCAATTAAAATTTTCTAACCAAAACAATTTAGTATATTTTCTTATATTCAATTAAAAAGTGCGGGAGAATTTATTTTAATACCATTTTTCTACTTTTTAAGAGCTTTCTTTAGATGGTAACATTTACCCTAGCTAGCCCTTCCCTTTAGTTACCCTTAGGGGTGAGTAAACCCGACCACTGGTTTGTTCAGAAAGCCATGAAACCATTAAATGACATTTCCCCGAACTGTCTCGGGAGACGAGACAACTCGTGGGTAGACTTTCAAAATAGTCCTGATCCTCTGGTTTTTTCAAGAGTCTACTCGGCCGCTTCGCGACCTTCGTAGAGTCGCTTGTTCGTTTCTCGGCTTAAAACCATCTAGCTCCCTTCTCTCGCTTAATAAACTATTCTACCCGCTGAGATTCATGAGGTCGACCTGTGTCAAGTCTACCCGGGGAGGCAAGTCTTCTAATCTCAGTTAGGGTAGCTCTGGCAGCAGAAACTAAAAGAAAGAGGGATAACAAGGCATTTCAATTATAACTACTTTATTTATTTACTTATTTATTTATTTTTTGCTTTCTTGCTGATAAAAGTAGATTAAACATTGAATAAACACGTAACAACTTTCGGTTTCATATGTTTAAGTTTATTTTACTTGAATATATCGTTCACTGATCCTAAAATAGACACCAAAAGCGACGGAACATCTTACCTGAGAGGCTGTGTTTGTTATCTGTTCTGTTACTTATCCAGCAAAGTTCAACAAAATTTTCATTAAAAACAGTTACAGCAGATAACATTGGCTTCAGATGGGTTCAACAGCTAGCCACCGTCACAAAACAGTATTTCCAGATTTTTTCGTTCGAATTGTCTGTTCGTAGTGCAGAGTAGGGTCAATCAGTTTTCAAATGTTGGGAAAACACTTCCAAACGTTTTATAAGGTTTTCTGGTACCATCTTACTTTGCATAATAAATGTTTCCTTTTAAGTTAATCCTCAAAACGTTTTCATTAAGTAGATTTTAATTTCATTGGAAGCTATTTCCATCTGATACATTACTGCCTACACAAGATAACGACCTCGATTTTTTCGTTTTAACTCAGTATCATACATTAAAATGTTTACCACAGGTACTTCGAAAAGAAAAGAAAAATTAACGTTTTTATTTCACAACATTATGCAGATGGCAATTGGAAGTGAAGCTTTTGTGTGCATTTTCTCATTTCTCCTCATCGATTATCGATTGTTTTTTTTTTGTTTTGTTTTGTTTTGTTTTTTTGTCATCGCGGAGGCGACTGATGGATATTTTTATATGATGCTTTTAATTATAATGAGGCCGAACTAAAAATCAAATCGGGAATGCTTTGAGAACTTACTCGTTTCTTGAAAGTCAGACTATTGCCGTTTGCTTAACAGTATGATTATAAGCTCGAGATTTCTATCTCATAAAAATGCAGAGAAAATGATTGACCCAATTGTTTTAGAATAAATGTACTAGTCGATCAAAACTTTATCTAAATCCCCTCCATAGACACCTGGTAAACGCTAGTAACCGGCCGCGGCTTCTGACTATCTACAACAGAATGGATAATGATTAGCATAGCCAATGAGAGAACGGCATTCATTTTAGAACCCTATATAGTAGATTTATTCTAAAATCAATCAGATCGTTGCTATGTAGCGAATCAGATTTCGTGTTCACTTGATAGTCGGTCATTGGGTTAAGAGAGGTCAATGGATTAAGAGGTTTATTTTTGGTACCGGTGTCTTATCGGTAAATGCACGAAACAGCGAATCCAAAATTTTAATCTATATCTTAAACTTCGAAGCCAACCGCAAGAAGCTTAGGTATTATTATTAAAGATATATCAAGCCATTCCATCTGTATTTTGGCTTATAAAAATGCTAGCCGCACCCAGCTAGTAAGAGATATACAACTACAAATGAACCCCTATTAAGCGGCCACCACCTATTAAGCGGCCAGATATCAAAGTCCCAAACTTATTGTCAGTAAAATACTGTAAATAATATCCCTATTAACCGGCCACCTCTATTAAGCGGCCGCGGCCACCTTTTGGTCGTCCTGATGAGGTTGTTTTATTGTCCTCACCCCTATTAAGCGGCCACCCAAAATCTAAAACACGTAGTCTGGCTTTTTTTTTTTTTTGAAAAAAGCAATGGCAGATAAGAGTCCGAAATTGAAAGTGACCACTCTTTATAACATCTAAACACAGGTTTATTATTATTGTTTTGACGGGATTCCACGTTCACTGCGCAATTAACCCGACGGTAAAAAATATAACTTCTGCGCTGAGCCAGTGATATTTTAAAGGGTATAGTGTTTTCGTGACAAATGAATCAGTAATACGTAATCTCTGTCATGAACAACAGTCACAAGCCTTCAGGCATGTTTGTAATTCTATAAATTGACGTTTCAACTAAGTTTGGTGCTAATTCCTGACGAATCCCTATTAAGCGCTTAATATGGATCCGCAAGAGATTATGATCTGATTCTTAGGGTTCGACTGTACTGTTGTAAAGGAAACGTCATAAAAACTATAAGGCGCTTTTGTTGTGAAAAAAGCCATTCGCACCGAAGTCCAGTTAATCCTCACTATTTCGTGTTTCGCAAACTCCAAGATGAATTGCGCATGCAACGCTCTTTAATCTAGACGCCATTCTCGTCTTTTCAACGTTGGCCTGTTTTGCCTCTCGGGGAGCTATGAACGCCCGCGTTTTCGATCAACGAACTAACCAACAGGATCACTACCTCTGGAACTAGCTTGCCGTTGTTCTACTCAGTTCAGTTTATTTTCATTATTCTTAAGCCGAGCAAATTCAAGCCTATAACGGAGCACTCGAGAGTCCCTCGTTTTGTCAAGGTTAGCCTGTAAGAAACGAAGACTAAGGAACAGGATTGATGTAATTTT
>Ga0126339_10002525_pt1:0-5000 | contig 13152 bp, 3 predicted proteins | sample OrbTmetagenome_2_FD_92532 | JGI IMG/M metagenome (GOLD analysis project Ga0126339, IMG submission 92532) | Coral microbial communities from Petempiche,Puerto Morelos, Mexico - Orbicella T R C metagenome | ecosystem: Host-associated > Invertebrates > Cnidaria > Coral | place... | reverse complement strand
AAGAGCAGTTTTTCTTCTTAAAATTACTGAACTGAATGTTAATTTTTGGGTAAATAAAATCGTGAACGTTAGGGCATCGAGCTAAATGCAGCATTACTCCCTGAAAACGTAACCTTCGATCCACGCGTAACGAAACCGATTACTGCATGAAAAGCAAACGCTTCGTTATTTTGAAACATTCCTAGTGATATATTTCAAAAACAGTTAATGCAAGAAAATGTTTTGAGATGTGAAATCTTTCAGGGCCAAAGCAGGCGCTAAAAGTTACTTTTTGACACAATAACGTTTTACGCTGGAAATTAAAATTACTGAACTTTTAACGGATTTCAGGGAAATTCGCAGGGCGTGTTTTAAAACACGAAATGGCACTACTTTTAGCTTAAATAGCGCTTCTGCTAGCTTAAATAGCACTCCGATTGACCTAAATAGCTTTCAGGTTAGTCTATATATCTGTAAACTGAAGGTGGCTAGCCCTCAATAATTTCGGTATGGGCTAACATGTGCCATTTCGCCATTTCGTGTTTTAAACACACCTAAATTTTACGAACTTGAAATATATTTTATCTAACCGATACCTACCGGAATATTTATATATATAGCAGAGTCTTCCTCTAGGATTAGCCTTCAGAAGAAGCTGATCGGATCCAGATTTGGAAACCTCCTAAAGAACAACTGTTTAATTTTCCGTCTGCCCGCTGCTATATAAAATTCCACCTGCCGACTGCTCATTAGAGGAAACCAACTGAACTGCTCTCACAGTTTCCATGAGCAACCGCAAAATAAACAATCACCAAAATTGTAAAGTGAAACAATATTGGATCATTGGCTGTCTTCATGAGCAGTTAGAAACTAGAGTCAAGTTCCATTACCTTTAAAAAGTGCTGAGACCCAGATTACCGAGGCACACGTGTTCGCTTAGTACAGATTTCTTTTTCAAATATTGAATTTTTAAATTGTACAATTGTACTTAATTTTTAAGATTTTATAACTTGCACATATCTGTATTTTCCAGGCCCCCTATGATTACCAGTCTCGTTGCTGAATGGCTCGCCTGGCAAAATAAATTTAAGTAAAGTTACTTACCGAAGGTAAAGTAAAAACTGAGAATATATATCAAATCAGTTACTGACAAGCTACACATGTACAGCATCAGCAGTGAAAGACGTTGACACGCAACTTAAAAACTGTAGTTCAGTTTACAAGCAATAATAACAGATAAGTGTGATTATTGATCACAACAGCATTTATATTTTTGGTTTTACTGCAGCTCCATTTTACATAGCCACCAAAACGCTTCTCTTGATTAAATAACTGCACAAACATTCCTTTCAATAACTTTGATGATACTAAGTCACGTGCATGCAACGCGTCATGTATTAAGAACGAGCGTTTCAAGACATAAAATTTCTCGGTTGCATAAGTACAAAGTTCAATACAAGCGTCGTGGCTGTTAAGCAGATATCTAACAAAAAAATTATGAAGAGCACGCGCAGCTAGTACAAAAGTACAAGGTTCAACCTAAAATGAATATCTAACAAAGAAAATTATAAGGCGCTTTCCATTCAACCGAAAACTACAGTGGGAACGAATGGTACGGAAATTTCCTGGAAAAAGTTCCAGAAAATCCGGAAGTTGTTGATTTTCCGAAAAGCGAAACATTCAACCGAAAATTCGGTGGATTCTGAAACCAAAATCAAATGGAACTGAAATTTCTAGGAAAGAAATTTCAAAATTTTGGGCATACCTCAAGAGGTTGTCCTCTTTTTCCGAAATTATGTAAATGAGCAATTTTCTATTTAAAAGACGTCAAGACAGCGCTTTTATTCCAACAAAAAATACGCCAACATGGTAGGCTTGCACAGCTATTGTGCCACTCATTAAACCCTTTGTTTTGCGACTTTTCGCTGCCATCGTGGCTTGTATAAGGTCCCTGCTGTTGTGGTCTAAAAGTCATGATGTCGACGTATCAGTGTACTGTTTGCTTCTATTTTTGCGATTTAAATGTCGAAGTTTTTAACAATTCCAAGGCGAACAACAGTGCGAGACGGTCAGACATTTTCAATTTTAGAGGAAAAAATTGCGAATAGAACGGGCTTATCGTTTTCCACAATTCACAACGGACATTTTGGTTGTATGGAAAGCGCCCATAGAAACGCATGCAGCTAAAACAAATTCGAAAAAACCAAGTTCAGTTCGAATAAAATCTGAGTGAGAGCAAGCAACTTCGAATAATACTACTGATTTTTCACAATCTTAAAATTGGTTTAACGTAGAATCAGGACTTAAAACGTAAATCCTCTCCTAGCAAAAATGCTCCCCCAGAACGATGTTTAGAATACGAAAATTTCGCTGTGGAACTGATTCATGGTCACTGGTTATCCACAATGAACTGTAGAAACTCCCATTTAACACCGACAAGATTCACTGCATAAGAAATGATGATCCGGATTTCCAAGTCCAGTCCACTCACTCCGGAGTCTGGAGTTACCGCAGTCCGTAGGCGTTATGTCAATCTGCCCTTCCCTTATTCTTGTTTTCCTATTAAGCAACAGAATTTTGAAGTTCAAGATTTTGCTTTATCCAAATTTATAACGTCAAAGAAGCTTAAAGAGTCCGTCTAGATGGCGATTGATATTGCATTGTTTCTGATAATTTTCGCTATTCCACGGGAAGCTTTCAGACAGAGCAATTCAAGGGATCATTTTTTTCCCGTCAAAAATACTTTCGTATTGACTTTGCTTGTACTGTCCCACAACTAACAACAGTCTTTGATGTCATATGCATCTTGTAATGCATTATGGGTAACTATACTATAGTGACACAAAATTCGCCTCTCTGTGTAAAAGCATGCAGGCCAAAACATTCACCTTTTCATAAGCACGGTGCCTAGTGCTTATCATGTAACTCTCAAAAATACTTTTCCTGTGTCCTTGAACTGACCTGCTTTTAGACCTGCTGTGGTTTGACCTGAAAAAGTCGCAAACCAAGTTTCGATATGTTAGCGCTTAACAGCACTCTTGGAACCGCGAACTGTCGCACAAATTCAGTTTTTAGAGTGCTGCATGTCAAGTAACCGATAGCCAGACTCAAATGATGTCCTTTGACCAACAAAATACAGCTATTTCGAGGAAACTGACCGGTTAATTAGTCTTCCATACATGGCAGCTGCAGAATCAAACTTCTTCAATCGACTACGTCAAACTTCTTCAATCGACTACGTCATGTTACTGTTTCTCAAGCCCAGCCTGCTCGCTCTTAATAAAAGGTCAGGCAGCACAAGCTCTTATAAAGGCAGCGTCCGCAGCCAAAATAGCTGTATTAAGGTGGAATGGTACCCTTGAGGGGACCAAAAAGTTTGGTTTAAATATGGTGAAGAAATGTCAATTGCGCGCGATCGCGCTCATTGGGAGAAAATGAATTTTTAAGGCTTTATAAAACCCTCGACATAATATATCTATATCCTTGAAGCACCATTTGCAAATATCAAAATGAAAAGCCAAAGATGGCCAGGGACGCCTTTAATATCGGGGAGGTCTGGAACCCAGTATGTCCCTACGGTAATAAAGCTGTTTTAAAAAAGCTGATATTGGGGTCTTAGTAGGTCCGGGTAGAACCTTACTGCAAAGAATCAAACATTTCTGTTATCAATTGGCTGTGACAACTTTCTTCATGATGGTTGATCAAAATTTGGTTGAGGTTCTGACGTCTTCATTTGGCTAATTTGCATATTCCAAAAACATGAATATCTCTAGAACGAACAGAACTATTTGAAAATAGTAAACAGCATTTTTCTTCTCGTACAGACCTCTTTTTCACTTTTTAAAATGACTATGATACGAAAGAATTTCATCGGCAATCCAATTTACTTTACATTAGTGATCCTGTACGAATGGATCAACAATTTAGCCTCTTGAAGACATGATTGATCATCGCAGTTATACACACAACTTAAGCAGTTGGGAAATTTTAGCCTTCTCACTTAATTAAGTCTCCTAACAAAAAGGTCACAAACTCATATTCTTCAGATCTTCAGACCAGGAACAGTGAAAGTCTCCATCTACACAAATGCAACTCTGTCCTGGGATAACAATCACTTGTGTTCCATTTAGCCCCTCTATGGAACTCTTTTTGTATGAAATGAACTTGAGGACTGTGCCTCTGTACCTTGAAACGTATTTGAAATTCCTTCTACTGAGCAACTGGCTCAAAAAGTAACTTACTGACTTTGCGTCGTTTTATTACTAATTGCAGTATATTAATAATTTTAATTCAAACCAAATGCAATTTCTAAAATATTTTTGACGAATTTGAAATTCGTACTGTTAAGCAACTGGCTCAAAATAAGTTATTGATCTCGCGGTTGTTGTTGTTTTTTTCATAATTGTAGCCATATTAGTAGTTATCATTCAAACCAACTGTAACTTTTAAGCGCAATATTTTTGATGTTATACATAAACATACTCTATAAATTCGGTACGAAGATCCTCTCAGGCAACCTAATAACCCTTACTGTAATTTTGTTAACATGAACAAATACTTAGGCCCGGGTCAAACGCTGTACTTCGCATGATCCGAACCCAATTCAACCAATTAGGCTCATGCGAAGATCGGAGTTTGACCCAATTAAGTTCGACTGATTTTATTTGGAGCGGCTGAGGCGTTCTCCACGCCTGGCCAGCCGTGAATAACGCCTGAAGACCGACTTTGATCAAACGCCGATCTTCACATGAGTCGGGCCAAACGCATAATCAAAGGTCTAAAGGCGCCATTTTGACCTTACCTTGAAAAACAACTGAACAAGACCGCTTTTGTTATTTATTTGGTGTAGCAGATCGGTTCGACCAAATTAAGTTCAACGTTTGACTCAAACAGGCGTTCTTTTAATCATGAGTCGACCCAAACTGTCATTGGGTTCGGCTCATGTGAAGTACGGCGTTTGACCCGGGCCTTATATTTAGTAAGCTTTAAGGCGGTCTTATACCTAAAAATTCTTTTTTTTT
>Ga0126339_10002523_pt1 | contig 13154 bp, 8 predicted proteins | sample OrbTmetagenome_2_FD_92532 | JGI IMG/M metagenome (GOLD analysis project Ga0126339, IMG submission 92532) | Coral microbial communities from Petempiche,Puerto Morelos, Mexico - Orbicella T R C metagenome | ecosystem: Host-associated > Invertebrates > Cnidaria > Coral | place: Petempiche,Puerto... | reverse complement strand
GCCGACCAGGGTGGCTAAGGTTGGCGAGAGAAGGGCACAGGTCCGCAGGTCTTCCAGCCGGTGGCTGGCCGCGCCGTGGAAGCCCAGCACCACGCTGGCGGTGGTCCGCACCCATCCCAGGGTGGCGCGGCGGCGATGACCCGGCGGGATCGACACAACCGGTTCGACAATCGTGTGTCCCAAGCCCCGATGACCCAGGGCCTGGCGGATGGTCTCCCGCTTCCAGGCGGCCAGGGCGGACGGCGCCATGTGCTGGAGCGTGCACCCGCCACACGGGCCGAAGTGAGGGCAGGGCGGGGCGACGCGGTCCGGGGACGGCGCGAGGATCGCGTCGATCGTTCCACGCGCGTCTGCCGCCGCGTTCGCCGCGAGGCGCGCCCGCACCCGCTCGCCTGGCAGGGCGCCGGGCAGGAACACGCGCTGTCCCTGATGGCTGGCCAGGCCATCGCCCTGGGCACCCAGGGCATCCACGGTCAACTCCAGGGTCTCCATGCGGCGTGGCCGGGTCGTGGCGGGCCGGCCTGTGCGGCGGGAGACGGGGCGGCGAGCAGAAGGGTGGCGGCTGGTCATCCCGGGGATTTACGGCTCTGGTCCCAGCCTGGCAAGGGTTCCCGGCGCGCCGGGGGCGGGCGTACAGTCTGGGCCTCCTCATCACCACCCCACGCGGAGCGCACGCCATGCTGACCGACGCCATGAAGGGACTGCGGGTGCTGGATCTGTCCCAGTACATCCCGGGTCCCTTCGCGACCCTGCTGCTGTCCGACCTCGGGGCCGAGGTGGTGAAGGTGGAGCCGCCGGCCGGCGATCCCATGCGTGGCTTCGGCCCGCCCGGCGCGGACGGTGTTTCGGCGTTCTACACGGTTCTCAACCGCAACAAGACGGTGGTGCGGGTCGATCTCAAGACCGACGCCGGTCGCGCGACCGTCGAGGCGCTGGTCAAGGGCAGCCACGTGCTGCTGGAAAGCTATCGTCCCGGCACCCTGGAGCGTTTGGGCCTGGGGCGGGAGCGGCTGCGCGAGATTGCCCCGCACCTGGTGCATTGCGCCTTGTCCGGCTATGGCCAGGACGGTCCCCTGCGCCTGCGCGCTGGCCACGATCTCACCTATCTGGCCCTGGGCGGGGCTCTGGACGCCACCGGCCCGGCCGAGCGCCCGGTGATGCCGTTCCCGCCCCTGGCCGATCACGCCGGGGCGTTGATGGCGGTGACCGGCATCCTTGGGGCCCTGCTGCGCCGCCTTCGCAGCGGGCGCGGTGCGTACCTGGACGTTAGCCTGTTCGAGGCGGCCACCAGCCTGAACGCCGTCGGCCTGGCGCTGGGGCACCTGACCGGGGGGCCGGTCCGCGAGGGTCAGGCGTTGACCGGTGGCGCGGCGTACTATCGCTGCTATCGGACGGCGGACGACCGCTTCATGGCCCTGGCCGCCATCGAGCCCAAGTTCTGGGCTGCCTTCTGTCGCGCCGTGGCGCGCCCCGACTGGATCGCGCGTCAGGACGAGCCTGTTCCGCAACGGGCGCTGATCGCCGACCTGGACGCGCTGTTCGCCCGCCGCACCCAGGCGGATTGGCGCGCCGTGGTGACCGAGGTGGACTGCTGCTGCGAGCCGGTGCTGGCGTCGGCCGAAGTGGCCGGTCATCCCCACGTGGCGGCGCGGGGGCTGATGGGCGAGGGTGCGGACGGGCTCCCGGACATCCTCTTCCCCGTCATGCTGGATGGCGCGAAACCGTCGCCCCGGCGTCCCCTGCGGGAGGCCGAGGCGGCCGAGGTGCTGGCCGGCTGGGCGGCGCGACGCTGACCGCCGACGCGCCGGTGCCTCACGGGGCCGGAGGGTGGACGCCCGGGGAGGCGCCGTCCTCTTCTTCCTCGTCTTCGTCGGGCAGGGTGGCCAGTTCCAACAGCAGGTCGAGGCCGGCATGCACGCTGGCCAGCCGGACATCATCACGGGTGCCGGCGAACACGTAGCGCTTGGGTCGCACCAGGCCGTCCTGCCGGGCCGTGGCCATGTGAACCAGACCCACCGGCTTTTCGGCGGTGCCGCCGCTTGGCCCCGCGATGCCGGTGATGGCCAGCGACAGGGTTGCGCCGGAGGCGGCCAAGGCGCCAAGCGCCATGGCCACCGCCACCTCCTCGCTGACCGCGCCGACGGTTTCCAGAAGCTCGGCCTCGACCCCCAGAAGCTGCATCTTGGCGGCGTTGGAATAGGTGATGAAGCCGCGATCAAGGACGGCGCTGGACCCCGGGACGGCGGTCAAGCTGGCGGAGGCCAGGCCACCCGTACAGGATTCGGCCGTGGTTACCGTCAGGTCCTGGTCTTGGCAGAGCGTGATGACGGCGCGGGCGTGATCAACCAGGGCCTTGGGAAAAACGCTCATGAGGGGCTCCGTCATCTGTCGGCGGTCATCTTGGAATGGGTGTGATAGGCGGCGAGCCTAGACTGGATCCCCGCCGCTGGGAACGGCCGAGATGGGTATGCGGGCAGGGGAGAGGTCCCGCGGGAGGCGGTGGTTTTCGGTTACCGTCCGCCGCGATGAGGAGGGCGTGCCAAAATGCGTCCCGATTCGCGTCACGTTTTGCCGCGATATTGCCGTAAATCGTATGTGGGTGATCGGGGGAGTCCTGTTGTCCCGGGGGCTTGGCGGAGTCCGGTTGCACAGGAGCGGCTTTCCCCTTATCCCTTTGTGCCCGGGCGTAGGGGGATCAGAACCGCCGGGCCGGGCGAGAGACGTCCGTGGCCACAAACGCGCAAGACCTGGGCTAAACCGGGCGCGCGGAGCGGCGGAATCGTGGCGGCGCAAGAGGCGGGTCTGCTGCGGGTTTCCCTTCATGGTGGGGTGCTGTGGCCGGGGTGTCGGTTCCTTTGGTGTCCGAAGACCCCGTTGACGGCCGTTTCGCCGTGCCCCAGGGGGGCATGCGGGACGGATCGCGGCGGTGTCGTGTCGCCAGGATGGGGGTGTCATCGACTGCGTCGCCCGGACGGCTGAGGCGCGTCCGGGCGACGGTGATGCCAAGGCCGAACGCGAGACCAGAGCCACTGAACGAGAAGAGAGCGTCATGTCGGAATTCGATCCTCAGGAACTGAACCTTTCGACGTGGCGGCGCACGCTACGCCGTGCGTTCCCCGAGCGGCACGTCATGATCCGCACCGACAACGGTGGCTTCCAGTCCTGGACGCTGGGCAGCCTGTCGCAGGCCGTGGCGGCGGCTTGCGCGGTTTTGCTGCTGGGGGTGTTCACCTATGGGGTGGCCACGGCGGTCTGGGTGGATGCCCTGATCGAGGCGAAGAACGCCGAAGTCCGACAGGCTGAAGACAACTACAAGCAGTTGTTGGCCGAGGTCGCGCTTTATCGTGACCAGGTGGCGGCCGTGACGCGCGACCTGGAGGACAATCACGCTGTCCTGGCTCGCTACATGGATCGTGCCGACCCCGAGGCGGACACGCCCGCGACCCCTGGTGGCGCGTCGGCCGGCGAGGATCCGCTGGCTCAGGCCGGGCGGGCGCGGGATGCCCTGCTGGCCCAGTTGGCGACCATGGAAGAGGGCATGGCGGAACTGTCCGAGGCCCATCATTTGCTCAGCCAGTTCGACGACTTCGAACTCGAAATGCGCAAGATGGTGTTGCAGCGCGATCTGGCCCTGGATGAGAACGAAGCGCTGACGGACCGGGTGGGCGAACTGGAACACTTGGTTCTGGAAATGGAAACCGCGCAGGCGGCCTTGCTGGAGCACTTCGGGTCCGTGGCGCAAACGCGCATCGCCGATCTGGAGAGCACCTTGACCGATGTGGGCCTGAACGTGGAGCACCTGTTGGAACAGGCCATCGCCAACATGGATGGACAAGGCGGCCCGTTCGTGCCCGCAAGCTTGCCCATGCTGGATCGCGCGGCGTTCAAGGACACGGTCGTCTCCCTCAACAATCATGTCGGTCGCCTGGGCGTCCTCAAGGAACTGACCGATCGGTTGCCCCTGAGCCGCCCGGTCCTGTCCGGGTATCGCGTCTCCAGTCCTTTCGGCGTGCGGCAGGATCCGTTCAACGGCCGGCTGGCGCGTCATGAGGGTGTCGATTACGCCGCCGCCCGTGGCACGCCGGTGGTGGCGCCGGCCAACGGAAAGGTGGTTTACGTCGGCTGGCGGCGCGGCTATGGTCGGACCATCGAGATCAGCCATGGCCTGGGGCTGACCACGCGCTACGCGCACTTGTCGGGGGCGGACGTGGCTGTCGGCGAGACGGTGACGCGGGGTCAGCAGATCGGCCGTATTGGCAACACCGGCCGCAGCACAGGGGCGCACCTGCACTACGAAATCCGGGTGAACGGTCACCCCAGGAATCCGGCCAGGTTCATTGAGGCGGGCAAGCATGTTTTCCAGGGGTAGCACCAAGCCGACAACGGCCACGACCACACCGGCGCCGGTGCCCGAGCGCCGCGGCGACCGTCGTGCCGGCGATGGTGGTGCGGACCGGTCCGTGCCGTCCATCGTCAGCGCCGATCTGACGGTTACGGGTGACTTGGTCAGCGCCGGGGAAATCCAGATTGATGGCCGGGTCGAAGGCGACATCAAGTGTGCCTCGCTGATCATCGGGATTTCCGGGGCGGTGACCGGTGAGGTGAGCGCCCAGACCGTGCGCATGCACGGGTCCGTGAGCGGCCAGGTCATCGCCAAGTCCGTGTTTCTGGCCAGCACTGCCCGCATGGTGGGAGACGTGACTCACGAAAGCCTGGCCATTGAGCCCGGGGCCTTCATGGAAGGGCATTGTCGGCGCATGGCGGAGGTGCCGGAGCTGTCCTTGCCCGATGTCCGTGGTGCCGGCGACTCATCGGTGCCGCGCCTCGCGGCGGCCGGGGGGACCACGGCGACGAGCAAGGTGGACAAGGACGGCGCGGCGGAAGAGGCTGACGCAGGCTCTGACGGCACGGGGACCCGAAAGAAGACCGGGTCGTGATCGGTCGAGCGGACTGGCGTGGTTGGCGAGTGGATCGCTGGCCACACGTGGGTGGCACGACAGGACAAGCATGACACAGGGCCGGCGGGTTACCCCCCCCTCCGGCCTTTTGTCATGCGTGGCTGCTGAACGGCCACGCGGGGCGTGGTTTCACGGTCGTGAAGAGGGGCGACCACGGACTGAAACGGCCATTCTCAATGAACGCTGGTATTACTGCGTCATACGGAAACCGGTTGATTGATTCGAATCTGGTATGATATCGGCCTGCATTGAGAGTGACTCGAAGGGGATTCCTGAGGCGAGGGACGTATGATTCGATAGCCCATCCACCAGATGCAGATGGATGATGGCTATCATGCTCAAGATATCGGACTTCCTGTCCCCGTCGGCGTTGCGCGGTTGGGTCCGTCGCCGTGGGAAGGCTCGCGTCGCGGCGCGGGCCTATGCGATTGCCAATACCCTGGACGGCATGAGCCGCGCCGTTCCTGACCAGAGAGGCGCAGGCCGCGCTTGTCGATGCGGTGCGTCGAGGGCCGGACCCAGAAAGCGACGGTGTCTGCACCTGGACCTGTGAAGCGTTGGCGGTCTGGATCTCCGAGGCGTTTGGCAAAGCACTTCATCCCGACAGCGTCGGGCGGGTCCTGCGTCGGAATGGACTGTCTCGCCAAAAGGCTCGTCAGGTTCATCCGAAAGCGGACCGCGAGGCCCAGGACCGCTTTCAAAAAAAGGCCTGGGTGATGCCCTGACGGCGGCCGCCGCAACTCATCCCGACAAACGTATCCGCCTGTTTTTCCAGGACGAAGCGCGTGTCGGCCAAAAGGAGCGCCTGTGCCGTCGCTGGTGGACGAAAGACCAGCATCCACCCGGTCTGTCAACGCTTTTTGGACCATTTCTCCGAAGCGCCCTTCACTGTTCCCGTCAGTCCAGGCAAAATCCATCGCCAACCTCATCATGCAGCGTGGAACTTATAGGGTGGCACAATATATCGAGCCGAAAACAAAGACGTACCGCCAAATTGTGACTCAGTAAGAATAAAAAGAAGCTGAAAAGGCACTGCAGACTGCCACCACCAGGCCGCCGATCACGGCAACCAGAACGGGGTCCTGGAACCCCGAGACCGCCTCCGTCTCCGCTACGTCGTCTCCGCCACGTCGCACCTCCATGTCCCCGAGCGTTCATGACCGGGCGGGATGGCAGAATTCGCGCGTCGACCGGCCGTCGCAACTATGGCGTGGGCACACGGGCGGTTCAACGAAGGCGTTTTCTTGAGCCTCTGTTGCGGGGATCGATCGTGTAACCAGCCTGGTCGGACCCGACCTTCACATTGCTCGCACGCCGTCCCATACCCCATAAAAACGTCAGTATTTCTTCCCTATTGGCATCGCCGGTGCTGTGACCGTAAACTCTGTGCACCAGGGGGATGTTGGCGGGGTCGCCCGCGCGTTCCCATATCCCTGGTGCCCTTCGCGTGCCCCGCTTTCGCAACCCGGGCGCGCGGACGTCCGCCCCTGTGGAGCGTTCGGTCATGACCCACGTCGCGTCTCGTCGTCCCGAGGAGCCGGCCACGCCGGCGCCCATCACCCTGGAGGACAAGTACCGCCTGCCGCGCGGCATCGTGTTCATGACCGGGATTCAGGCGCTCGCCCGCCTGCCGCTGGCCCAGCGCCAGCGCGATCGGGCCGCTGGGCTGAACACCGGGGGCTTCATCAGCGGCTATCGCGGCTCGCCCCTGGGGGCTTACGACAAGGAGCTGTGGAAGGCTCGCGCCTACCTGGAGGCCGAGACCATTCACTTCCAGCCGGGGGTGAATGAGGACTTGGCGGCCACCGCCATCTGGGGCACGCAACAGGTCCATCTGTTCCCGGGGGCCACGGTCGATGGCGTGTTCGGCCTGTGGTACGGGAAGGGACCGGGTGTGGACCGCAGCGGCGATGTGTTCAAGCACGCCAACATGGCCGGTACCGCGCCCCATGGGGGCGTTCTGGTGATCGCCGGGGACGACCACGCGGCCAAGTCCTCGACCATCGCCCACCAGTCCGAACATGCCCTGTCCGGCGCCCAGATCCCGGTGCTGAACCCGGCCGGCGTGGATGAGGTGGTGGACTACGGCCTGCTGGGGATCGCCATGAGCCGCTATGCCGGCCTGTGGGTCTCCATGAAGGCCATCAGCGAGACCTGCGACAGCGGCGGCACGGTGATGGTCGACCCGCTGGCGCTGGAGATCGTCACCCCCGACGACTTCCCGTTCCCGCCCGACGGCGTGCATATCCGCTGGCCCGACACGCCGCTGGCCCAGGAACATCGCCTGATGCGGCACAAGATCTATGCCGCCCTGGCCTTCGCCCGCGCCAACCGCCTCGACCGGGTGATCTTCGACTCCCCCACGCCGCGCCTGGGCCTCATCGCCTCCGGCAAGACCTACAAGGACGTGCGCCAGGCGCTCGCCGACCTGGGCATCACCGAGGCCATCGCCCGCGACTTCGGGATCCGGCTTTACAAGGTGGGCATGCCCTGGCCGCTGGAACGCGACGGCGTCCGCCGTTTCGCCGAGGGGTTGGAGGAGATCCTCGTGGTCGAGGAGAAGCGGGCGCTGATCGAGAACCAGCTCAAGGAGCAGCTTTACAACTGGCGCGAGGACGTGCGCCCGCGCATCGTCGGCAAGTTCGACGAGGACGGCGCCTGGATCCTGCCCTCCGCCGGGGAATTGACACCGGCCCTGGTCGCTCGGGCCATTGCCGGCCGGCTGCGCCGCTTCGTGACCCTGGATACGATGGAGGAGCGGCTCGCCCTGCTGGACCGCAAGGAAGCGGAGGTGTCCCAGGAGCGCGTGGCCACCAAACGGGTGCCCTACTTCTGCTCCGGCTGCCCGCACAACACCTCCACCAAGGTGCCCGAGGGCAGCCAGGCCCTGGCCGGCATCGGCTGCCACTACATGGCCACCTGGATGCCGGACCGGGACACCAAGACCTTTACCCATATGGGCGGCGAGGGGGCGAGTTGGGTGGGCCTGTCGCGCTTCACCGAGATCCCCCACGTGTTCGTCAACCTCGGGGACGGGACATATGTCCACTCGGGCGTGCTGGCCATCCGCCAGGCGGTCGCCGCCGGCGTGACCATCACGTACAAGCTGCTCTACAACGATGCCGTGGCCATGACCGGCGGTCAGCCCGTGGACGGGTCCCTGACGGTGCCGCAGATCGCCCGACAGTTGGAGGGCGAGGGCGTGCGCCGCATCGTCATCGTCGCCGAGGACCCTGCACAATACGGCGCTGGGGCCGGGCTGCCGCATGGGACCACGGTGGAGCACCGCGACGACCTGGACCGGGTGCAGCGCCAGTTGCGCGAGGAACCGGGGGTCACGGTGCTGGTCTATGATCAGACCTGCGCCGCCGAGAAGCGCCGCCGCCGCAAGCGCGGCCTGATGGCGGACCCCGACGTCCGCGTGATCATCAACGAGGCGGTCTGCGAGGGCTGCGGCGATTGCGGCGCGCAGTCCAACTGCGTCTCGGTGGTGCCGGTGGACACCGAGTTCGGCCGCAAGCGGGCTATCGACCCGTCCTCCTGCAACAAGGATCTGTCCTGCATCAAGGGCTTCTGTCCCAGCTTCGTGACCGTCTCCGGGGTGACGCCGCGCAAGGGCCGTGACGCCAAGGCGCTCGGGGAGGACGTCCCGGCCCTGCCCGAACCGAACACGGAGATCCACCAGGCGGTGCCCTATGACATCCTCATCACCGGCATCGGCGGGACCGGGGTGGTGACCATCGGCGCCATCCTGGGCATGGCCGCGCACCTGGACGGTAAGGGTGTGTCGGTGCTCGACCAGACGGGCCTGGCCCAGAAGAACGGCGCCGTGGTGAGTCACGTGAGGCTAGCGCGCCGGGATCAGGACATCCACGCGGTGCGCATCGCCGCCGGCAACACCAACCTGCTGCTGGGCTGCGACATGGTCACCGCCGCCGGCGCCGACGTTCTCGGCAAGATGCGCCGGGGGCTGACCGTGGCCGTGATGAACGCCCATCCGGTGATGACCGCCGACTTCACCCAGAGCCCGGACCTGGCCTTCCCCGACCAGGCCATCCGCGACACCCTGGCGGACGCCACCCACGAGGTGCTGTTCGTGGACGCGACCCGGGTGGCCACCGCGCTGCTGGGCGACAGCATCGCCGCCAACCTGTTCATGGTCGGCTTCGCCTGGCAGAAGGGGCTGATCCCCGTGGGCCGGGCGGCCATCGAGCGGGCCATCGCGTTGAATGGCGCGGCGGTCCAGAGCAACCTCGACGCTTTCCTGTGGGGTCGGCGCATGGCCGTGCATCCCGACACGGTGCTGGCCCTGGTCGGTCCCGGCCCGTCGCCCGAGGCCCTGCCGGCGCGCACTCTTGACGAGGTGATCGCCCGGCGCGAGACCTTCCTGGTGGGCTACCAGAACCGCCGCACCGCGCGCGTCTACCGCAAGCTGGTGGAGCGGGTGCGCGCTGCCGAGACGGCGGTGATGGGCGACGGGACCTCCGCCCTGACCGAGGCCGTGGCCCGGGGGCTGTTCAAGCTGACGGCCATCAAGGACGAGTACGAGGTGGCCCGCCTGTACACCGACGGGCGTTTCGCGGCCATGCTGAAGGCGCGCTTCGAGGGCACGCCGCGCCTCACCTTCCATCTGGCGCCGCCGCTCACCGCCGCGCGCGACCCGGAAACCGGGGCCTTGCGCAAGCGCGCCTATGACGGCCGCCGCATCTGGCCGGCCATGAAAGTGCTGGCGCGGCTGAAGGGGCTGCGCGGCACGCCCCTGGACGTGTTCGGCGCCACCGACGAGCGCAAGATGCAGCGTCGTCTGCTGGCCGAGTACCGGGCTCTGGTGGACACCCTGTTGAGCGGGCTCTCGCGGGACACCCACGCCACGGCCGTGGACCTGGCCGCCCTGCCGCTGGAGATGCGCGGCTTCGGCCATGTGCTGGAGCGCAACGTGACGGCCGCCAAGGCCCGGGAGGCCGCGTTGCTCCAGGCGTTCCGGAGCCCGGCGCCCGCGCCCGAGGGATCCCGGCTGGCGGCGGAGTAGGGGGCGGCGCCCTTTAAAGATGCTGGTAAGGGGCAGCGGATCCCGGCCTTTGCGGCCTGTTCGGGAGTTGGTACGCTGTCACGTCTCGGGCCATAAGGGAGCGCGTGCGCCGGAATGAGCGTCGAAATACCGTTTCCCGTCGAATTCCTGGTGCACGGTACTCCACCCTCACATCAATCCAGGTCGGCCAGAGCACAGCAACAGCGAGCGCGTTGGAAGGAACTGGTCAAGGATGCCGGGTGAGCCGCTCTGCCTGAGGGTTGTTTCGCGATTGAAGTCAGCGTAGCCGTAACGTTGTTTTACTTTCAGACCGGATCCAGGCAAGCCGATCTGGACAATATCGTCAAACCGATCCTCGACGGACTACGCCCGCACATTCTTCACGACGACGATCAGGTTGATCGCCTTGTGGTGCAACGCTTCGAGCCGTTATTGAGCTTGGTTTTCAAGGCGCCAACGCGAACGCTGTTGCAGGCTCAGGATATGGATCCACCTGTACTTTACGTTAGGATCGACGACCAGCCTCTCACGGAGGTGACCGCATGACGGGCGATGATGGCAGGCTCGACCGCGAACAGGCGATGATGGCTCTCTTGACCGCGCGGCTCAAGGACGAGGGGTACGAGGTGTTCACGGGACGCTATGGCTCTCTCATGCCGACGTTCCTCGAAAACCTCCGGCCTGACCTGATCGCCATGAAATCCGGACGGAATCTGATGATTGACATCAAGGAGCGAAGATTGGCGCGGAACGGCGGCCTTGCCTTGTTGGAGCGCGCCGCGCTTGCAGAAGCCGTGTGTCAGCATCATCCGGACTGGGAATATCAGCTTGTGTCGGTGTCACCGGGCACCCTGGACGCCGACATGGCAACGCCGAACCGGGACCGGATCGAAATCCGTCTCGCCGATGTCAACGGTCTGCTCCGGACCGCTGGTCTTGATATGGCCCTCATGTCGGCCTGGGCGACCCTGGAAGCGGCGGCGCGCTGGCGGTGGCCCGGGCGTCTGGCGCAGCCGCAGATGCCGGCCCGTCTGGTTGAACTGCTGGCTTACGAAGGGTATCTCATGCCCGAGGAGGAGCGGCGGTTTCGGGAGGTCCAGAAACTGCGCAATCGCGTGGTCCACGGCGATCTGGATGTGATGATCGGCGAGGACGACGTTGCCTGTGTGACTCGGATCGCGCGATTGCTGCTCGACGAAGACCCGGCGGACGCCGCGCAATAGGCTGCCTACTCCCGGTCCCGCTTGATGAGGCCGGTCAGGGCCACGACGGTCAGGGTGGACAGTGTCCAGCCCAGCAGGATGTGGACGTAGAGGTAGCCCAGGACGGCCCAGCCAACTGGATCGTCGCGCAGGGTGCCGAAGGGGCTGGGGGACCAGGCGCGCTCCTGCCCCAGGTCGATCAGCGGGATCAGGGTGTCGAGCGCGTACCAGAAGGCGTTGAAGGGCGTGTATTCGGTGGGCAGGCGGTAGTGAACCGCATGGGTCTGCGGCCGATCGTCCGGGTTCACGGGGACTTTGATGGCTTGCCCGTCCGGGCCGGGCACCAGCCTGTGCCGGTCCAGGTCCCGCATGAAGGTCACGGGGACGGATGGCTTGATGACGCCGCTGCCGCCGACCGTGGTGGGGGCATGAACGCTGAACAGGAACCAGCCGAACAGCAGAACCGACAGCAGCCAGGGAATCCCGAGCCAGGGGCGGTAGCCATAGCCCACCGTCCAGTCGAGCAGGACGCTGAAAGCATGGCGGACGGGCCCCAGCCACGCCAGCCCCAGAGGCAGGCTTTTCTGGTGCAGGCAGCGTTGATGCCGGCGCTGGTCCTGGCGCTTGGCGCGCAGAACCTCCTTGGCGCCATCATCGTCTCCGGCGCGACGCAGGACACCGGCGAGCACCTCGTAGGGGCCAGGACGATAGTCCTCCCCCAGCGCCGCGCGGATCCAGGCGATGCGGGAGAGGGCGTCGCGGTGGACATCGTCGGCCTCAAAGAACCCGTCATAGACGAAGTCTGTCATGACGAGCGTACGCTCACCCTCGGCGCAACTCCACCCGTCGCCGGTCCATCCATCCCGCCATGGCCCCACGCGGGCGTGGGACATGTCGAGACCACCGGTCCAGCTCTTCGGTCGCCAGTCGAAGACCCCGTCAACGTGCGATCGGACGAAGTCAGTGGTTCCGGCGACAGTGAAGCCGTCGCGGCAGAAGACGTGACCTCGGATCACTGCTCCCGTGGCGTTGAGCGCATAGCCGTCTCCGCCGTCCAGGCTGGCGCCGATAAGCGCCAGATCGCCACCAATATCCGCGCCGAGGAGGCGAACCTCGCCTTCCGCATTGAGGTCCATGCAATGCAAGCCTCCTTTGATCGTAGCCCCATCGGTGGCGAGGACGCGGCCGTTCCGGTTGGCTATGGAAAGGCTGGCTTTCGAAAGGTCCAGAATGCCACCAATGTCCGCACCGAGGAGGCGGACCGCCTCGGTCGCAGTGAAGCCGGCGCGGCAGAACAGGCCGCCGGTTATCTGGGCTCTATCCCCCACCAAGCCAGCCTCCAGGCGGCTTCCGGACAGATTCAGAAACGGAAGGGTGCTCTGGAGGATATCGAGCTGGTCGGCGAGGTGGCAGTGCAACAGGCACAAAGGACTGCGGGCCGTGCCGAACGAAAGGTCCAGCATTCCGTCGATGCGCGCGCCACAGATCACAACGCCCTTCGGGTCCACCGCCACACCCTCCCACAGCCCCAGGCACAGGGCGCGGATTGTGGTGGCCCGGATCGCGGGCATGGCGCGCACGAAGTGCGGATCGGCCAGGTGCTCGGGGATCGGAAACGGAGTGCCCGGCGCCTTCCATACCTCCCCCCGCCGCGCGGCCTCGACCAGGGCCTTGTCGTTCGTGGGGAGGTCTTTCGGCATGGGGCCCATGAGCGGCTCGCGGGGCAGGACAGGAGGGCGCGCTCAAGGCGGGCGCGGTCTGGCGATCGCGATCTTGGCGCGTCGGGTGGTCCTGGGCAAGGCGCCGATGTCGTCCGGAACGCAACAATGCCCTCCCTCCTTGAACGCCGCCGCGCCATGGCCTAGGTCTCCTGGGTTTCATCCTTGGTCCTGACTCGTCAGGACCAAGGACAGACGCGGTCTCATTCCCCATCCCGCCCTGTCCGACACGAGCCCCCGGCCCGCG
>Ga0126339_10002521_pt1 | contig 13156 bp, 7 predicted proteins | sample OrbTmetagenome_2_FD_92532 | JGI IMG/M metagenome (GOLD analysis project Ga0126339, IMG submission 92532) | Coral microbial communities from Petempiche,Puerto Morelos, Mexico - Orbicella T R C metagenome | ecosystem: Host-associated > Invertebrates > Cnidaria > Coral | place: Petempiche,Puerto... | reverse complement strand
TTTTTTCAACCCGGGGTTGGGCTGTTTGGTTTTTTTCTTTGGAAAAATTTTTTTTTTCTCTGTTTTCCTTCCCCCCCCCAGGTAAAAAAATGGGGCGGGGGGGGGGGGGTATAAATGTAATGAATACTGGAGATAAGTACTGCCCAATGGCTTAAAAAATTTCAGCAGTATTTTGGCGGGTTTTTTGTGAGCATTTACCAGTTTCACTGTAAAAGAACAAAGTTGTGTATCACTGACAGTAGAAGCTGTACGTGAAAAGATGTTGCATACATGTATTCCTACTGCAAAAACGAATCCCTCGCCAGCAACTAAAAATCTCTGTGTCGATCTTCCGCAAAACATACAAGTTTTCTAAGAGAAAATATAAGCTTACTTAAGGCACTGCCACAGACTATTAAAACAAAATTGATTAGCATTCATCAAAAAATTTGACGAAAAATTTTTTTCAGTCAAACACTGCAGACATTTTCACTTGACTGAAACTATTTATCAACTACCTAAAAGAAAAAAAGATGCACTTGCTGACTTTACAAAATCAACATGTTGCCTGTTTCAGAACTGAAGAGGAGGAACAAAATTGTTTTTTATTCTACTTGTTTTTAATTTTGTGCTTCCCTTCAAAGTGATTTTTTTGGAGTTTGGCAAGATGCAAGTTAACGTTCAAGGAGTCGCACACAACCCAGTTCAACGAGTTGAAAACATTGATTCAAGGATTTTTTAAGATACCCAGTGCGTAATTCAGGAAACAGCAAATGAAACTGATCAAAACTAAGAAGATTACAAGCAAGTCAGACAGATTATTACATTCGAACACACCAGAAAATAACTTCCATTTTGGTGTCATGAATTATTAATGAGTTTGAACGCTTGGGCTAGTGGGGAAGTGCCCCTGGCAAGCAGTATTTGAGAGTTACTTGCCCAAAGGGCAAGGTGGAATTCAAATATTTTTCGAGCCCTGCTTCCATTCAAGTGGATGCTCTTGCAACTGTCTACATGTACAATTACTTGTTTATGCCTTGTGGATCTGAAGCTACTTAAACATTGAACTGATGCAATTTGTTATCAATATGAGCTAGGTCAGATCGATGTATAAAACAGCTGGTATCAATTTGTTGGTATACTAGTAACCACTATTAATAGTACTTAGTTTTTGTTTAATTAACTTATAGCAGTTATACTCTGTTAACTTGCATGATTGCAAAATCGAATGCACCAAAAGTCAACCTGGCAACAAAAAATGCAACATCACTCGATCATAACAATGACTGCAAGGCTCTTCTGGCCATATTAAAAGTAAGTGTGACACAATCATTTTACATACTTCTTGGTGATGCTTCAGATGATGAATAGCTGGCTGCAATAGCATTTCCACTCCCACCAGAACTAGTCAAACCTGAAGTGGTGGGTTGTTCATCATCATCATCATCATCATCATCATTATCGTCGTCGTCGTCATCGTCAGAGTCGTCTTCAGATGAACCAATTTCAATCTCATCTCGGTCTTTTTCATCAGGTTCAGATGGATACACTGCATTTAAATAAATATGGCAACTGTGTTAGGTCATAAATAGCTTATCAGATTTTTGGACAGGTAATAAATATGGTTGGGAAAATCACAGATTTTGGTGATAAATAGGGTAAGGGTTTCGGATGTGTGCCGCACACCCCTAGGCAATTTTTGTGGGACTGGGAGTACCTGGCCCCAGGGCTCTAGCTAATCACTTTCAATTTCTTTGCAATTACATTACAAAACAAATTATCAGAACATTCCAATAGCAGTTTACAGTCAAACCTGTATAATTATAACGGTCACCCTTGGGAAATAGCCAGGTGACCGTTATATACAGGGTAACGGCTGAACACAGGTTTCATTCAAACTCCCCTGGAAGTCAATAAATAGCATTTTTATGTGTGAATAATCACTCAATTTACGTTTTAATGACAATAACAAGTAACAGCAATGCAATATACATGATAAAAAAGGCCCATAAAATGTCTGTGGTGTACTTTAAGGGAGGTGCAGTATACTTTGATTAAAGCCTCCTGTGAGTGGCTGCATCAGACTGAAGCTGACAGAACAGAAATTTGATGCTGAGCGCTGTCTTGGTCTATAAAACAGTAGCCTAATACAGTGTAAAGCTGACGCTGTAAACTTGATAAGTACCGCAGTACAGTGTTATAACCTGGGAACTATGACGAAAGTGAAAACAGTGTGGTATGGTTGTGTTGTTACAGTTACACTAGCTAACTATTGTTTGAAAGCGACGGCACTTTAATGTTATCTGCCACAAGCATGTGTTGGACGATGACATGTATTAGTAGTTGTGTTTAGTACTTATACATTTTATTTTGTATTTTTGTGAGACCCCTGCATTGGTAGCTGCTATTTAACGAGCGGATGAATAAAGCTTGTCATTATTCGTTAATTGTACCCAATTTGGTGACCGTTATATACACATAAAAGATAATAAAATTGTGGATTCAGGAAGTCTAAAGGGTGACGGTGTCCATTATATACAGGTGACCGCTATATGCAGGTCAACTTAACAGTAAATATAAGGGACAATTTTTGGGAAGTTGTTCAGTGACTGTTATACACAGGGTGACTGCTATATACAGGGCCATTAGATACATGTTTGACTGTACTACTAAAATTAACAGAGCAGTAAGGTAGCATTTATAATAATGTCCATTATTCTGACCTTTTTCTCTTTGGAAATCTTTCATATTATTTCAGTTGAAAGACTTACTGAAAGAGCTCACCTGATGCAAATAAGTTATGACACAAAACAAAATCTCACCTTTAGGGAGACCACCAACAATAACAGCTCTAACGAAATTGGCTATAATTTTCACAATGGCCTCTGATAGAGGTGGCAAAGATAAACCAAATTTCCCACAGACATCCTTCATTGCTAAAACAACTCCAACGTTATCTTTGCGTCCACTTCTGGCAATCATGGACAGCAAAAATCCATTCAAATTGACTGCCTTGACTTCATAGTCTTCCAAGTCCTCTTTGGTCTTTGCAAACATAGCTCCAAAGGCAACGTCACCACCCAACTTTTTGGCACAAGCGGCTGTGGAATATGCAACTGTGAGAGGTTCACCATGCTGAAACTTTGGGTCAATTTCTAAGTCGCCACCCCGAGAAATCAGATCCTGTACTTTGGGATCATTTTGCACAGCTTGCTCCCATGACTTGTACGTTTCTGGAAATTCAGCTTTACAGAATCGGCCTTGACCCTCTGAGAAGCTCTTTGTCTCCTTTCCTTTAGATTTCTGGCCTTTTTCTTTCTTTTTTGGTCTACATGGTCGATGTCCCTTAAATAACACCTTTCTGGCACAACTCACAGGATACAGATTTCCCACTTTGCACTGTGGATCACGAGGATTCAGACATAATCCATACAATAGAACAAGGGTGAAGTGATCCAAGTAATGGGCGCCAATGGCTCTGAACAAGGCAGCCACTGTCTTGCTTTTGTTTCCTAAAGCAACATCAAAAGGAAACGATCGAAGCAATAAAGTTAGTCAAACAATGCAGTAATGGTTATAAGCTAATTAACAATCATGATACTCATCAAGTTAACTATACTGCTGCAGGTACCATTCCATTCTATTTTTTTTTCGCTCAGATGGAATTTGCACTGAAAAGATTAGACTATATGAAGTCAATTTTAGTTCTTGAAATCTTCCACACACTGATGAACTTGGAACTAAAGGTAAAGAAATGAGGGGAGAATGGGGAGAGGCAAGAAAAAAACTTTCTTTCTTTTTCCTTTTTCTCCATACCCACGCTTCTCGTGGCTTTGCCACTCACCGCTCTCGCATGATTGCACATGCCGTTGCATGCTAGAAACTTAACTCCTCACATGCTAGGAAATGAGAGAGCCTGCTCACAGATTATAAAAAGATTGGTTCCCTGAGAAATATTTCAAAATCTGTATGGGTTGGGTATTTTGGGTGCCTCAACTTCCTGTTTTGTTGCTGATTTGTTTTTTTCTGGAATGCCAAGAAATATAATAGAGATAACAGTTATGAAATATTTTCCTGTCACTGATGCTGCCACAAACTGCTTTGATGTTAGGTCATGCTCATGACTTTCAATGATCTGTGAGGAAACTCTTTTCACTCAGTTGATGCACGTGTACCTGACATGCATGTAATACACACATATTTTACACACCCGCAGGTGTCATAATGCACACAAGAGATACTGTACCTTGAAAATAGGAGAAACAAACAGCCAGATACTTCTCTGTGTTTTTCACCAAACCAATGCGGGGAGTAATGAGGTTGCGTCCTCCCTTTGAAGTGACTCTACGAAGACTGAAATATTCAGAACTGTCATTTTCTAGATGTCCTATGACTTCACTGAATGTTTTCTCATCTGGGAGCAGGATTGCGTAGTCCACACCCTGGCGAAAGGTCAAAAGGGGTAAGGAATCGTACAGGAAATCCTTTTGAATTGCTTTATTCTTGATGAATTTGCTCACGAACTCATCAATAAGCTTTACATCACCGAGTTCCCGCCATCTTGTACCGATGTCTTCAAGTGCTGCAGGCATTTTTGACACCTTGTAGCGCTTGGGGACGAGGATGACTGGTTTATCATCTGTTGTAGTCAGCAAATTGTACTCACATTCCAGCTTTTCAGTGCTATAAAAATCTTTATATTTACTCTTAATGGTTTGTTTGAGCTCGGGAGAAACTTGGCAGGATGACATTGCTTCTTCAATGATTTTCAAAGAGGACATTTTGACCGTTTTAGTGAAAATATGGCCTTTCACCTGTCTGTGGTGCTTAACAATCTCCCTTACTTTTAGATCGTTGTAATTGAGTAAATACGGAATAATCCAAAACAGCAGAAAGTCTGATACTTTATTGGCCCCAATCTTTGGCTCCTCATCGGTCGAAGTTGCAGACTTTTTCTGCTTCTTGGTCTTATCGAAAAAGATCAGCAGGATTGAAAACAGCAAGACGTAGGAGCCTTTCAAAGGAATTTGCAGCCCACTATCGTTAGGGTCAACCGAATCTTCAGAATCGTGATCTTCAACATCCAAAGCTTGCGTATCTCTGGGAGTTGGAAAGTCAACATCGTCACTTTCCATTGGAACTTCTTCTTCAACTGATGTCGACGTGCCTTCCTCGGGATTCTTCTCACGGGTAAAGCGCGACAAATTAAGGAATCCCATCCACACGTCGGCTTCTTCCTTATCTATCGCCATTTGGCACTTCTTGTTTTCTGATTTCTTCCCATAACCCATATGAAAGTAGGTTATCTCAGGTACTTGGAGTAAAGAAGGATCTTTTGATTCACAAATATGTTTTGCTACGCGACTCAAAACTTCCTTTGCTCCTCTGTCTTGGAATCCTCCTTCTCTCAATTCCAGATCTTCAAGGAGCACAAGCGGCGATAGAAAAAGCAAATTTTCGCTTTGGTTTGGGTCGTAGCTGATACGAGGTTCGAGCTGGAATTTCTCCTCCAGTAGCTCTGGATCTAACTGAGTTATATCCGATAAAGTCGCCATGTTTATTTGGATTTGCAGATGCCGTGATCTCCCATGAGGACTTGCTGCAGTTACTTCCTTGTTCCCAGATCGCCGGCCGTGCCCGGTCTCCGACCGGTCAAAAAGGACCTGCTGTAATGATACCGGTTTCGCCCCATGGCAAGTTCGCCCCCACCGAGTTCGCCCCCGCTATAAAATTTCTATTTCGAGTTCGCCCCTAACTTTTCGAGTTCTTCTAAAAATTTTGTGTTCGTATTTACGTAGCTGTTATCGAGTTATTAAACGTTTTCGAAGAACCATTTCAGTCTATGTATGTTTATGTACGTCATCTCGCCATCAGGGAGTCTCGCCACCAACGAACTCCCGGTCGCCACCAAGCCACCAAACGAAGTTTCCTCGCCACCAGTAATCTAATAAGGCAGTGGATAAAAGAACGAGGAATAATCTCTTTGCGACGACTAGATCTGGTTGGGGGCGAACTCGATCAAGTTGAGTCGATGTGGGGGCGAATTTGGTGGGGGCGAACTCGCCATGGGCGGAACCGGCAGCTACCCTATAGAGAACCTGATGACAACCCTAGTGATCGGATATGCTGTCAAGGAGTTGCTCGGCAACGTTTTGGCAACTTTTTATATTACGAGCATTTTTTTCCCTGCCCAACACCTTTTGCATTCTAAGCTACTTCCTTCTCATTCTGAGATTATTGTGATAGTGTCAACAGAAGAATAATTGACAATTATTCCAGGAGGGCTCGTTGGATATGAGAGGGCAACCCTAACACCAGGAAACCGGAATCCGGAACCGGAAACCGGAAACCGGAAACTGGTAACCGGAGATTGAAAACCGGTAACCGAAATCTACAAATTAGAAAAAACAAGTTCTTCAAATACGCGAGAATTATTTTGCATAACTTTTGCTTGTAAAAAATAAGAGGCCAAGTAAAAAAAGACCTCAAACTTAAACTTTTTTGAATCAAAAATTCCCCGCCTGTTGAAATTCTTGCAATCGTAATTTCTTGTGAGGGCTATGATGATAAGAATCTAAATAACGTGCGTCGTAATATGATTCCAAACACCCTGAGAGCGTCTAAAATAAGCTTGCTGGTAATTGCCAGTTTGTTTAATTGGTGATCTGCAATTTACCGGAGGTATAAATTTGGCCTTTATGTCTAGTAGATACTGAACAAGGTAGAAAATGTCATAGAGAACAGGGTCTCAGTAAGTGGCAGCCCCCTGTACATTGACGGTCTTCGATGTCCAAAGGCTAACCTGGCTCGTCTAAATAAATTTGTTTTTCCCAACAGATACGAGACTAATTCCAGATCAACACTATTTCCACACCGATACTGTTACAAATCACCACTACATGTTCTTGCCGGCCACCGTATCAAAACAATTCATAGAAATGTTGCACACTTACTTCTACATCCGTCTGCTTCTCGCTTGCGAACGGATCGGCCACATGTTTTTAAAAGATGCTAAAAGACTGCCAGAAACTCCCCGCAATAGTTTGTTGCTATTGTGCTACCCACTAGTCTTCTCAGAGCAATTTGATCTAGACAAAAACCGCGCTCTTACCAGGGCCAGGCTGAACAAAAGATGCATAACTTGGCTTGGGTGTCTGCGAGCAGGCTCTCGTGTTTGGGCCGGGGGCGAGAGCGGCGAAGCCGCGAGAAGGCGCTCGCTCACATGCCAACGAAAAAGAGCACTAGACACTAGAGCCCGCTTAGGCACTAGAGACAGATACTAGAGCCTACTCGCAGGCTATGGGTAACTATCCACCTGAAAAATCACTAACCCTGACTGGATAGTGATTTACCCAATGGATAGCCTTATCCAGGTTTTGAACAACCGGGCCAGATGTATAGCTAAGGGTTGTTCAGAAGTGGTCAAGAATTATTTAACAATTACAATTTGTGGTTGAAGTAAAGCAAAGAAAATAAATAACAACAAAATAATTTTTCCCTATTTTTTGTTATCGGACATTGCTGAAGTGAATTATTTCCTTCGTCATTTATAATATCTGGATTCCGGATTCCGGATTCCGGATTCTGGTTTCCGGATTCCATGGTTTAGGGATGCCCGATATGAGATGGCTATAATCATCTCATTTTCCTCGTTTTCCGAAAACGGTCCGGCATTTTTCCACGCGTGTGAAAAAGCATTTAGCCAGTGATAGGGCCTCTCACATTTTCAAACATCTACAAAATTCTGCAGCTTGTCGCGCCTTGTGTTCAGCAGATTGTTTCCATGTTTTGGATCATGCGTCTACCAGTTTTCAACTTAAGATAAAACAGGCTATTCATATTCAGAGAGAACAACCCTCTTGGAATCAACAATTACACCTTGTTAATCTAAAATGATCTCTTTAATTCTCACACTTTCACGCTTTTGCTTCATTCTGTTGTTACTACTTATCACAATTAGCATTTTCTACTTATTATGAATTCGGCTTCCATCGCTTTGTACTTGAATTAACTGTGGACGACGGAAGTTTCCATGTCGAAACATGTTTTGTAAACTCAAAGGTTTTGTCGTTTTCTTAAAATTCTTTACTTGTCTGCTACTATCAAGACCGTTTCGGGATAAGAAGCGAAAGGTCTTGAAGTATGAATCTTATCATTTAACTATAAGGTGATGCAATCTGCTGGTCCGTACCAGCTCAGATATAGCGAGACAAAGAAGTTAAAATGAGTTATAAAGCGATCAGATACTCTAATTGGTTTGAAGGTGTTTGAAATGACCAGTTGTTTCTCGATGTAAGTGATCGCTTGTGTCATTATCTTGTTTCACTTGGCAAACACTGCGTTAACGCTTTAGCCTGTTTTAGTTTTTTGATTCATGGGTATGGAGCAGACCGCCATTTTTCTTGTTTTTTTTATTCCATGGAGTGATAGGTAAGTATTGATGGGCGTGTGGCAATGATATAATTAGATGGTAGATGGGCCTTTTAGCTGACTTGGTTCTACTCGATCACTCCTAATTGTGCTTTCGGGTTACGGTCTACTGATATTATTTGTAAGTTATAGGTGTTTCATTTAAGTAGTTTGTTAGGGGAAATTAAACGTGAGAGTGGCCATACCCAATCCTTTTCGACATTGCTACGAGTCTCCAAGGTTGTCGTGGAAAGTAAACAAAAAAGTAAATTACCATATTTAAAGAGGAACATCAACCTTAGCTGATTTTCATGGGGATCCTCCAGCTTGGTCAAATTGCAATTCGGAATTTGCTCGAGTTTATGTTCCATGAAATTCATTTTGACTCAGAGAAAGGGCTTAGGGCTCACAAAAACAATGGTGACTAATTAAATTGCTGGTGAAAGGCTACGAAAAACACGTACACGCACACCGCGTTTAAATGAGTTAACTGATTAAACGGCTATATTTCAGTGATAATTCTTTGTAAAAGAGCGAGATTGAATGCTGGTAAGACACCAAAAGCGCGCAAACTATGGTAGGAACGCTATGCTACTCTAAATGACAGTAATACAACGGCGAGGTGAATTTAGTGTTACGGGGGAGGGGTGCAGAGCGGTTATCTTCAAGACGTTGGTAAAAAGCCGTTATTGTTTTCACGATTGTGATAGAAACATTTAAAGAGTTACTGATTTTGTGATTCTATGATCAAAACGTTGTGTGGCATTTACCGATAAAAAATTGTACTTAAGCTTTCTTCTGACAGAGCTTTCGTCTTTCTCAAACCATAGCGAAAAGTAAAGTCACTGTGATGGGGATTCAGAACACTGTAAGCTTCAAAATGCCTTAGCTACTCACAAAAACGAGTTCAGTCTAAGTTGCGTGTGGTGGAAAATCAGAAAGACCGTGGATGAATTGAAACGTTCAATTATAGAGCTCCTAAACTGAAAGCATCGGTGAAGGATGAAAGCTGGTTTGTTATCATTATCATTATTCACGCAGGAGTGTTTTTATGTTTTCTTACAAGTTTATGGCTCTATAAAGTAAAGAGACCACGCTGGACGCGCTCCATTCTTCCCCATCAAGACACGTCGGGCAATCGTCGGGCATTGGACTCGAGAAAGTCCATATTGATGACGTGTTCTACCGAAATCCGTGCAGTCTCTCTGATTGGTTGTTAATCACCCGCGAAAATTTAACCCAACCAATGATAGACACGGATCTCTGTAGAGCTACGTCATGAAGGAAATTCAGATATGTCTTTAGCGGAGGAAGAATTGAAAGTTGGTATGGAGGATTCAAGTAGAAACTGCTTTGTTTCTCACAACAAAATTTACATAGGCTAAATGTGACGTTATGTTTCATGTCTCTTCCTTGCAAGCTAATCCAATAAACCATCCTGGACAGCGCCGTCAATATGTAAGTTATCCTACCGGATGTGATGGTTACAGCATTCCTTGTTATTCGAGACCGGAATCTGCGTGTGAGATGCGGCGCCGGATGAACGAGCCTGACTGGACTAAACCGGTTTGTAACCAGGATGGAAGTTACAGAGAGTATCAATGCGAGGCTTACTCTCGCGCCAAGTGCTGGTGTGTGTACGACAATGGAATGATGATCCCAGGTAAAAAAAAATTGGTGTTGTTATACCTCCCAACTCAAATACGTTTTCCGATTGGAGGAGAACGTATCACGTGTCTTGGGTTAAAACTCGCTAACTCCCTAGGGCGAACAAAACTCTCTAACTCTCAAGGGAAACAACAACTTGAACTTTCGACTCGCACGTGATCAGGTCGTGCTCCTTGAAACCGCGGCAAATTTGTGTGCTAGCTGGCGTCAAGCAAACGATTTTTTCGCAGTTTTTTCCCTAGTTTTGTCTTGTGAGGTATAACAAAACACTTGATGACTGGCCCCGCGGGAAACAGTGAGTTTTGTTTCCCCTAAGCCGAGGGGAACATTGAGGATCTCGGGGAAACAAAACTCACTGTTTCCCTCGGGGCCAGTCATTAAGAGGTTATTGTTCATTGCGCACTATGTTCAGATGATGATGATGTTCGTCTGAAAAGTTATGAAAAATGAGTTTCTCCTTACACTCCCAATACATTATCAAAAAGAAAGGTTAGGAGAATAAAGAAAACAATCAACTAGGATAAATTACATGCAAATTTAATTCTCAGGACTCAAAGTCAAGTTGCTTAAACAAATTTCTCAAACCTGATACATTGTTACATTTATTACGCAGAAATAGACTGCGCGTCTATGCAACCACCATTGTCCGTCGACCTAGAATAACAGTGAAATCTCCCGCTGTCGAAGACTCTTGTGGTCAGGTAAAAATGCGTCCACGTGTCAAAGCTGTATTTGTACGGCCATGATTAAATGTAACTTCATGGTAGTTTTCTACCTAGGGAAGAGTACGGTCGGAGATTAGACTGTAGTTTCAAGTAACTCAGTCCAGCTAGAAAACGTACTAACTCGTATCTATCTTTAAGCACAAAATACCATGTGCATATTTTATCATGATTTACTCTGTCATCTTTTCTTTTTATTCAGGGACCGAGAAAGACCTTCATGATTCAAACGTGGAATACAAGCAGCTAAACTGTGCTGAGACTAAGAGTAAAGTTCCACCCGCTCCCAGTTCCCCGCCCGTAAGCGCGCCTCTTACGGACACAAGAATAGGCTGGCACCTGGCTTACAGAGACGCAGCCATGGCTTACTTCAAGTGCCCAAGTCCCTGTTATTCGCCCTGTCCGTGCCAGCCTGGCCGGCATTATTACAACCCATATTACCCAGCCTCTGTAGTCCACCCCGCGCCAGTTCCTGCCCGCCCTGCCCCAGTCCCCGCTCCAGTCTCAGTACCAGCTGTAAACACATACATGGTAAACTAAGTTGTTTTATTTTCATTGTAAGATTTAGTAAACAGCCATCTCCTTTTGCGCACTGACCTCCTTGTCAAACCGCCTAAATCCATGCTTACCAATTATAGATCTACAGAAGCTATCACTGCGTCTCTAATTGGTTGATAATTGCGTGCCAAAATTTAAAAACAAGAAACAACCAATCAGAGATGTATAGGGATCCCTACGTCATCAAAGCAGAATTTTGTGGGTTCAATCTCACACGTGAAAAGATTGCGCCGGCGGGAAGGGAAACTTCCAAAAAGGCTATGTAAAGGACTATTTTAAGCTCAGTTTATCCGGCTCCATTTTTTCTTAAATGACTTTTCATATTTTGATAACTCTTTAAAGGAAAAGCCACAACGACAAACAGATGATAAGTGTCGGATCTTCTGGAGAACTGTATCAGGACAAATCTTGAGATATAATATTAACTAAAAGTAGGTCAAAACTGATCCCTACCGCAAGTGGAAAAGACTTGACACAGAAATGAAATTAAAAAAAAGAAATAGCTGAATTTCTTTGGTGGATATTTCTTTTTACTAAACAAACCGTGTGTGGGGGCTAAGAACGAACAATACAAGCCATGTTGAATTATCTAGGTTAAAATACAAGTCATTTAATCTGCATTGAAGGACATAACAAGAGTTTGGAGTGCGCGCTGTTGGAGTAAAAAATCTTCTGTGTATAAACTCAGTTATTGGTGCTAACTAACGGTGTATATAAATTATAAAGACATATAAACTATTCAATAAATCAAAATCTTAATTCATTAGGTTCCTTATCCTGGCAGCTGTCCCGACCCCTGTCCAGAACCATGCCTCTGCCAAAGGAATGGACTCGCTCCGCCATCTGCGACAGAAAAGAATAACGCCGTCAAGGGATCTGGGAACAAGGAAGAGGTTACGTCGGGAGAAAGTAAAGAAAACGAAGATTAAACCCTTCTGTTATAATCACAACATACAATCTGTGTCTGCGTCATTCATTGCCCCTAACGTACAAAGGTTTCTCGCCATAGATCGACACGCGACTTTCGGGTTAATTTTTGCCGTAATTTCAGCGTCAAACAGAATGAGATCTGGGTACGAGATTAATTTTACCGCTGATTGGCACAGAAGTCCTGACTTCTGACAAGTGCTCGTGTTGGTCATTAGATTTCAGATCTTTAGCATTTTTAGTTCATGGTCACTCTTTGTGCATGTGAAGTTGGCCAATCCGCCAACATTTAGATATGAGTTTCATCTGAGGCCATTGCCATTTGTGCTTCTGTTTCAAAACGAGTCCTCCGGCAAAAACTTTCATTCAAAAACGAGTTTGATTTGCGTCAAAATGAACCTGTAGGCGAAACACATTTTCATACGAATGGTTTCCCGCGAAAACTCATTCAGTTGACACAGGACAAAAGGCAACTATGAAATGGCCTAATGGCCTTCGTGCTGCTTGCACTGTTTTTTGTTGCTACACCGTATCGCGCTGACGAGACGTAACATCGTCGAAACAACTGTCCTCTGTGTTCATCGTGGCTTCCAGTTTGGAACTCTATGATGTAGTTGCCACGTTAATTTTCGTTTCTACGTGGTAACATACATAAGCCTTATCCAACTGAATTTGTATTTTTGGTTGATCAGATATTTCGCAGATCCTACGGATACTAGCAGCAGCGTTTTCGTTTGTAATCCCTTCCCAGATCGTAGAGACTTTGACGAATTAAACTCTATATCAAAGTATTTAAATTCGCCTTTGTCACAAGGTTCAGTGGCCTTATGGTAATTGCGCTGGACTCAGCTGAATCAAGCGGTCTGGGTTGTAACCCAGATGGGCAGTTGATC
>Ga0126339_10002520_pt1 | contig 13161 bp, 6 predicted proteins | sample OrbTmetagenome_2_FD_92532 | JGI IMG/M metagenome (GOLD analysis project Ga0126339, IMG submission 92532) | Coral microbial communities from Petempiche,Puerto Morelos, Mexico - Orbicella T R C metagenome | ecosystem: Host-associated > Invertebrates > Cnidaria > Coral | place: Petempiche,Puerto... | reverse complement strand
GTTGTTTTTTGGCTCCAAGCCAAACAAACCCCACCCCAACCCCCCCCCCCCCCACGAACTTTCACCAGAGGCGGGAAAACCCTTAGGCTTATATTTTATTCCCCCCCCCCCCCCCCCCCGTCCCCCCACAATGTGTGGTTTTCAAACAAGCAACTTTTGTTCGCTTTCCAGTTACTAACTGGTGAAACCTGCTTTGCTTTAGAAAGTCCATCAAAACCAGCAGTCAGGAGAATTTTGGATGAAATCATTCAATCTTTATTCACTAGCATATACAAATTACATCAATATATATCTAAATTACTACATGTTACCTATCCTGTCAGTGGATTGCTACAGTGAACACATTAAGTTCAAAATGCCAAGTATGAACAAAAGAGCCAGACTAGAGACCTACATTTTGCAGGTGTCCATCTGGCATCCGGGCAAAAGTTTCCACTCTGATGTTTTAACTGTCATTCATATTATTTTGGGATAGCTTTAAACTGAAAATACATGGGACAAACTTGCATGAAATGTTAAGACTTAAATAGCCCATGGGTAAAGATTACAAGTATGTCAGGACAAAGCTGGACACACAAGGAAATAAGCTTTTCCAGGTTAAAAAACAAGATCAAAAATATATATATCGCAATCAATTTTGCATGTGTTTCCCTCAATGAATGGAAGTCATATCAATCCATGTATCTTTATTTACACTGTAAATACTCTCATTCAAAATATATTCTGATTGTAAATTGATAAATTTATAAAAACAAGTTAGTGCATATCTTCAACAGGGACCATTTTAAGATGTCAAAACTTGTTTTTACCATAATTGCTACTAATCTCGCTATCTGATTGGTTAATTTGCCATTGTTGATAAGAGCCCAGACAACGCTACTTGCGTCAATGTGTCATGCAATGCCTTTTTAAGCTCGCGCTCTGAAGAAAAATTTTCTTTGACGTTGATAGTGGTAAAAAACAAATCAAAATGTGGTCTACCATGCTAAACCACATTTGATTTGTTAAATTGACTTGTGCTTCAACTAATAGACTGTTGAAGCCTTATCAAATACTGAATGATTATTCTTCATTAAATACTTATTATGTAGTAACAATAAATATACATTTAATTAATACACAGCTTTAACTGCAGTATGGTTGTTTTCCATTCACAGAAAAATTTGGGAAATTCTAGGTTGGAAAGAAAATAGTCACTTGTAACCTTTCGGTTTGGTCTTAAGTGGATGATGACTTCACCAGAACAGAACCTTTCAAAAGTAATCCTGTTTTTCTATTGGGCCGCTCCAAAACTTTGGAAATTAGTGTTTTATTTACTGTCTTGTATTGTTTGCACTAGTTTCAAGCCTTTCGGCCTCTTATTGCCATGCCAAATTTTGCACCTAAGACAAACAAATGGCAGGTTCTTCAGGAAACTACAAGTGGAAAACAATCAGCTGCCCTGGAACACAGATTCTTCACCAAATTTTTTGGAATTTTTTTCCAAATGGAAAACAACTAATATGTATCATTTGAATAAAGATCTGGGTGTAAAAGCCATCAAACTTAAACTATCTTCTTCTCATTTTACTATATATTGACAATAAATTCTACACTGTGCGGGAAAAATATCCCAATGACAAGAAGGCCAATTTCTTTCCTCTTACTTAAATAGTTTTTGAAAAACTACGTAACCAGAAGATTTCTAGAACCTGATAGTGTTAAGAGGAACATTGTGAGGGCTATGTGTAACCATTTCTTGAAAAAAATGTCAGAAGTAGACCAATGAATGTTGAATAATATGAAAAGTTTTTTTTTTCCAAAATAAGCAAACTAACAAAATAGAGATGGTGCTTGCACCAATTCCCTTAATTCATGAACGACTTGAAAATTAATATAAGAAATGTCTGAGAAAATAATAAGAAAATTTTGAACATGCCATTCCAAACAGAACAAGAGGAGTACCTCTGGAGGTCATGGCAGTCCAAAATTTCTGAACAAGTTTTCTATAAATTGTCACTAATACATTTGAATTTCAACAAAAATTTCCAGATTTTTTCGGCTTAATGGTAAACACTACATGACTCTTCAATCCTTCTTATAATATTATGCTATTATGTTCAGATACATGTAAAAGCATTTAACTCTCTATATTGCTATGTACAAGTTATGAAACACAGTTCAGAGAACACTGCACTGGCTCAGTGATAATACACGTAATTGTTGAAGTTCCTGGGACTTGATGCGCCAACCAAAGTCTGATGAACATACATCTGGGTGTGTTATTAATTCCTGATCCAGTACAGGCAATCCGCTGTATTATCCTGAGAAAAAAAATTAAAATATATAAATATCCATGGATCAAAACAAGAAATTACAGAAATAATTAGCTACAAGATTACATGGGATTTTGTTGATGAGCCATGGGTCGATTAATTACTGAATATCGTGAAATCCTGGCAGATCAGCCAGTGATTCCTCAACTAAAATTTTGAATGTTCAACGAAGTTATGGATTGCAAAGCTATTCAACTGCAGCCTTCCAGACCTATAATTTTTTCTTGATTCAAATCACAAACTTAACAGCAAGACACTGGTTAGGGGGGCATTCTATTCTTTCTCTACCCCTCTCCTCTCCAATAAATGAATTTTTTCTACAAGGCATACGACTACTCATCTAAAGATTTAAGGAAACGTTTGAACAAAAATTGCTTTTTCAGTGTAAAGAAAAGTAACTTTATTTCTGAAGGGAGGGGGATCATGACCACTTTTTTTTCTTAGGCCCCATTTATATGGCTAGTTAGCCTAGCCTAGCCTAATTAATAAATTGCCAGTAATCAGATATCATACTGGTGTTTGGGCAAAGAACTCTGGGATCGTCAGGGGGCAACCATTGCGAATTGTTAAAAGGAAATGTATAGTAAAAAGTTGTTTTGAGGTACAAAAAAAGGATTTTGGAGAAAGATCAATGCTTTTTCTCTGTCATTTTATTGCAAGTGGTTTCGGGCAGTGTAAATACATGGAAAATGTAAGCTTTTGTTTGAATAACCGTGAAATATGTGATAAAATCTACTGATAAATTCCTCTGCTTGCATGAGATTTATTGTGAAATTTACATCGAATAATGGTCTGAAATATTACAAAATTAGGTATAAATCGAGAGGAAATAACCCTGTAAAGCCTTTTAAGTTATGTACAGGCTACTTTTGGATGATTTTGAAGCTCAGTTATACAAAAATATTGAAAATAAGCCCGGTGGCAATCATTGAGCTGTGTGGGGTTGATTAAGAGTAGACAGACCACGCGGCTCATGCTGTCTGGCGATTGCCTAAAGTTGTTTTGCTTTTACAAGCACATCTTTAAGCGATTTTCCTTTTCTATGACAGATCAAGGGTGATTCCTTGAATGATCTCTCCAAGTCTTTCTGTTTAAAAATGCCATTTGACCATGATTATGCTCTTCTTTTGGCAAAACAAAATCAGTTGAAATCGCATGACAAAGGGTAGACGTTTCTTGTGCATTCCCGTCTTTTGTTTTAGAGCTTCTTTTCTGTCTTTTATATATTAAACTTCTTAGAGGGTCCTTTCTACCATTTGCACCAGGTAGCCTCTCAAGAAGGTGTGGACAAAACATGGGGTAGGCCATGGCCTACCCCGTGGCCTACCCTGTGGCCTACCCTATGGCATACCAGTTGTCAGATTTTTAAAAACATAAACAAAACATCGGTAAGAGTCGAAAAAGCGTCGCTCTCTCCCAAATTTTTTTTTTTTGCACCTCAAAACACTTTACGCTGTACATTTCCGTCTAGTGATTTGCATTTTTTGCCCCCTGGCAATCCCAGAGTCCTCTGCACATAACACAGGTATCCGATTGCTGGCAACTCATTCATTAGTTTTGCACTTAATTCTTTGCAAAATTCAACCAAACATTTGCAAGAGGATCACAAACTCATCTTGGGGGCGTGACAACTTGGGTGGGCGAGTTGTCTTGCAACGGCAGGTAGGGTAGCCCTGGCAGGCGGGACAACTTTTCTTCATGTAAACACTTTGCCTCGCCTAACCCGGGACAATTCTTGGTGTGGCGAGTGTCATGTAATTCCTTGATTTAGGATTTAAGCAGAAATTTGTACTTTGATCAAATGATCAAGGGAAACTCAAAGAAAGAGGGACATTTGTACATTTGATTATTCAATAAGGGTTATGAATAATCATGGTGGGTCAACTTTGACTCCGACTACAGAGACAATGTTTTCACATACAAACGCTTGATAAAGTTGCCTCAGGGGGAGGGTTGACTTGGGCACCTGAGACCATACAAATGGGGCCTTAGCTGGTAAATTTTGACTAACCTTGTTAATAGAGGGTGGGGAAGAGGAGAGGGGAGCTGGAGATCAAATGGAATGGCCCTGAAATTTAGCTCAGTTATTCTGAAATTTGACTGAGATCTGGGATTTTAGGACAGTATTTATTTGCTATAATTGTAGTTTGCCATTCGATGTACAAGCCCATCGGATGAAAAAGAAACTGAAGACAATAAAAATTGAAATGAACTAGAAATTTGTTCAATCAACAGGAAGATTTGACTTAATGTATGCCAAGACATTTCATTGGTATTCAATTGTCATGTACTGACATAAGCTTAACATTTCAACCACAACCCCTGAAGCATAGAACAGGAAAAGGAGTCGTTATTTCAAAAAACAAAATATATAAGGCTTATTCGTACGTTACTTCTGTATTGTACCCGAAACGAATGTAAGCTTAATGACTGAATATAACTAAATCGAACGATGTAAGCCCTTAAGTCTGATCTGCAGCCAAGCAAAGCCAGAGATCCAAAACAAACACAGAAACTTACCGTCCCATCATTTTCTTGTTTCAACGTACAATCGCACGGCGCTGACATCCCACAGTACTGAAACCTTGCAATCGCTCCCAAAATTTTCACTGTATTTTCGTGATTCGAGCGGAGAAAGTCTGCTAGTGCTGTTTTCCTCTATTTGATGGTGAAAAAATGTCCATTTAGGGTTGTTTTTCACCCGATTAGAGCGTTTCGAAACGTAGGCCTTGCTTATAGGAACTGAAGACATATCTGAAAGCCAAAACATTGACAAGGAACTAGAGTAAAATCGTATGTTCCGAGTGGAATAGAATAAGCTCAAGCTTTCGTTCCGATCTTACCTAAATATTTATGTTGTGATGTTATTTTCGCGCTATTCAAGTCAGAAATAATACTGTAAGATGAATCACAGAACACAGAGTGAATTGGAGATAACTGCAATTCTTAACCAGTCGGTAGAAACGCGTTCAAGAAGGAATGAACGCATCATAAACTCCATCTTCGTTCGAACACGACTGACTGAAATCGAATCCTTTCCCGTAGACAAAACATCGACAAGAAAGTACAAAGATCATTTTCAACAGCCAATCAGAACATCGGAGTACGATTTTCACGTGGTCACGTCATGGCCACGTTTTTTCGAAATTTGTACTTTGCTGTACAATGGCTCTCGTGAACAAATAAAGACTTTTGTTATCATTATTATCCCCCAGCGCCGACATGATACCCATGTTTGTTTAACATAAGCCCAAATTGATCCCCAAGTAATTGTCGAGCGGAATGGTCAGTTGAGATCTTGGAATCAACTCAGAAGATTGATTTTTTTTTTTAAATTTTAAAAAAGAGAGTCCCAGGAAATGAATTCATTGAACAATTTTTCAGTCCGGGGGGGAGGGGGGGGAGGGGGAAGAGTATTCCCAGAAAAGTTGGGTAGGGGTGTGCGGTCCACTTCCCAAAGTTCTTACCCATTTATGACCAAAATCTACGACATTTGCTACCCTATTTATTACCTGGCCAAAAATTCGATACCCTATTTATGACCGTTGCGGCTGGCGCAGTTGCCCTAATCATAAGTTATGACGGGCTTTTCTTGACGGTTTTATCGATAATGATGAAAAAATAGCTTCTTCCAAGAAACATACCCAATTCAAGACTAGAGTGCTAAAACCATACATGTACCCTATTTAAGATCAAAGTGGCCAAAATCGATACCCTATTTACGACCAAAACGGCTGGAAACCGTACCCTTTTTTCACCCTTTTTTCCTTCGTCTTCTTCTTCTTCCTCTCCTGGTCTTATTAGAAGTCTAAAAAAGCTCTTGATTATATTTTGTTGTATGATTTTATTGTGAAAATGCACTCAAAAACTTTAGCAGTATTCACAAAATGTGGAACAGTGATGAAACTGCTTCACTAAAGCCCAATGATGTATTCAGTATCAGCGGCTTAGTCAAGTCCTGTCATAGCGCCTTCGTCAGAAACAGCTGCTGCAATGACACGAGATCAGAGTCACGTGCGTACACTTTGTAAAACCGAGGAAGATTCAGAGTCAGTTTTTTCCCTAAAGATCGTCATGATATCGCGCTATAAACTTTGTACCAAGCTATAAACTTTCCACTAATGAAAACTTATACCCGATTCGTTTTCAAGTCTCCTTAATTCTTCAGAATCTCTATCTGCTCTTTGTTTGCGTAGAGAGACCATGGTAGAACGACAAGCTTTGCCTTTTCACAATAACATGTTGTTTAGAACTTTGTTTTTCACCTTTTTCTTCGGTGGGTTCAATGCTACATGTCTTCATGGTGTCTATTTTCTACTTCAAAGCTTCGTGTGAGTTCCTTTGGTGCCTGACGAGGCTTACTGCAATGGGAACAGAGGACATCTCTACGCCTGTTGGAGACAAAGTTTCTTCAGTAGCTAGCGCCTGGTACAAATCCTGGGATTCAATCGTCGATACCAAACTTTAGTGTTTACAAATACAACACCCTCAGCAGACTTTTCCCCGATCTGATTACAACTTGACGCAAAAGAAACCGAGCGATGTGAAGTTAGTCGCAGAACAACTGAAAGCAAGTTGGAAATCAGTCTGTAGACATGCCATCGGGTTTCGTGAAGACCAGTAAGATTTTTTCTAGTTAGTTAACGCTATCTTGTTTTGACCACTGATGAGCAATAACAAACACCTGAGTGAAATGCTTATTCAGGCTGAGTGACGTAATTGTATGAACAGCCAATCCCGAGTGAGATACGGGAAAAAATTTTCTGTACGGAACGTGCATTGATCCCGGTTGGTTTTGATGCGCGTGACATTCACTGACTCCTTTGAAATAACAGTGGACCAAAACTCTCTGTACGATACGATATTATTTCTGTACATATAACGTACAGGATGAATGATCTGAACGATGGCCCGGCAACATAAATAGGACCACAACACGGTCACTCATTACATCTGGACCCCGGGGAGGGGGCGGGGGGTGGGGAGTACTCCCTTATTTGGGCTATACGGGGACGTGCCGCTGGACAGGGTATGTTTTTTTGGCCCCGTTGTCCTGAACAGGGTATACAATTTTACTCGCCTCTGTCCTAAACAGGGTCTGAACCTGTCCTTAACAGGGTATGGTATTACGAGCCGAGAGACGCTAACGGGCCATTACAAGGTCATCATCAATCAGCATCAGATCATTTTCTGGACAAGAATACTATTGTCGTCGGTTAATTTTTTTTTTCTACTTATCGGTATTATAATTAACTAGCGCGCATTGACAGAATACTGAGGTCGTACCGGTAGGTCTACTTACTTTGTTTCTTTGTCCTATACAGGGTAGGGTTTTTCGAGTATTTTTGTCCTAAACAGGGTCAAGATTTCAAGCCCTAGGCGGCACCCCTATACCCAAACATGGGTCAAGTAACCCCCCCCCCCGGGGTCTGGACATCTCGGGCGACTAGCTCTACATGATACCCCCTTGGTTCCTAAAAATAGCTTCAGGTCAAAATAGCGTGTGTCCATCGGGTTATGGATGCAAACATCAATGAAAATAGCCCAAGCGCGCATCATATCAACTACACTGCGAGCAAACAAGGGGCAACCAGCTCAGTCGAGGCTACATATCAACACTGTTAGCTAACGCACGGCCGTATAAAATCATCCACCATACCGTTTCATTTCGCTGACTACAAAAGCAATTAAAAATCCTTGTTTATTTTGAAAACGAAGAATGATAGTGAAGGTGCTTCGAAGTGGATTTTTGAGCACCACAACGAATTGACAAAAAGCCTTGAAAACCGGAGAATGAGAGCGTTTATTTATCTGTGTAAAAGAGAAATATTTGATTTCGTCATCGCAAAAGCTGTTTGTCATTTGAACATTCCCAGTCCCTGTCGTAGTATTTTAAAAGAATTAGAGGTGAAAACAATGCCCCTAACCCTGCAAAAATAAAAGACGCGTTACACATGTCGAAACAGAGGTCCCAGAGCTGAGCGGCCATCTTACACATGCCTCTTCCCAGTCCACTCGCAGGCTATCCCAATCTCGAAGGGAAAACCCCTGTGTGGGAACGAGGTTTGTCTGCAGTTTTGAGCCCCCAACGGGTATGACATGGCCTAAAATGTTGCTATGCGTCTGACGGTTTCAGATGCATTCATTGCTTTCCTTCGGGTATTTCATCTTTAAACGTAAAAGAGAGAAAGTCGAAAAAATATATATATATTATTAGTAGAGGTAATCATACGGTTTCGAGTTCAATTTGGAATTAATTTGCACGAGTGACTTTTTCAAAAGCTGAAATTGCACGAGCCGCTTCGGCGAGTGCAATTTTAACTGTTTGAAAAACCCACAAGTGCAAATTATTTCCAAATTAAACGAGGAAAACCGTATATAAACATGGAAAAATTTGCATGGAGGAAGTGCTGAAATATCTTTCTTGAAGCCATTTTTTTTTTCATTCGAGAAAACTTTTTTCAAAGTTTCGGCACAAAATTTTCATCATCATTTCAAGTGGTATCATTGGCTTAGAAAATTTCCTGTTGTCTTTCAGCCAATCATAATCCAGAATAACGATGTGTAATCACGGCACTGCTCTCAGCTAATCAGAATTGAGTAATTTTTTCATATACATTACTAGATACGATAAACTTATATCACTGAGCTGCTTTAGGTGACGTGCTACGTGGCACGAAATTTTTGCGGGAGCTAATTTCGTGTATCGGCGTTTTTTTTTTGTATTTTGCGGGAAATAATTTTTGCGATTGTAAAAGACTGTTTTGTTGTTGTTGTTGTTGTTGTTTGCTGAGTATAGATTTTTGTGATATTCAGGAAGCCATGTTTAATTGGCTCTTATTGACCGAGCAGGGGGACCAGGAGGTCTGTATGGGAGAATCTTGACCGAGAACGTGAGTACAGACCGAACGCAGTGAGGTCTGTACACAAGACCCGAGTGATTCTCCCATATAGACCGACTACGATGTTTATTATATGGCGCAAACAAGAACAATTGATTTCGTTTAATGTAACTGGTTTGTACTAACTGACGTTTTGCTTGCGAACGGCGATGAGCTAAATTTAATTCTGTCAAAGTTTGCTCGTCCTCTTTACTGTTTTTTTCTCACCAGACTTTTTGGCACTTCCATAAATAAGTATTGTTTGATGAAATAGTTAGTGATTTCGCATTTTACTTTGCAACGTTTTCACTGCAAAACATTACCCGTCTAGATGCCGGTCTAAATGTAGACGGGAAAATCTAGACCGCTTTCAATATCGATTTCAGCCAATCAAATTCGTGAATTTGGTAGTTTCCAGTCCTTGGGAGACAGAGCCATATAATAATTGGAATTACAACATTTTAGTTTATTTTTATTACATATTATATACTCCTTACTAACCGACTGTAAGTTACGGATCTTCGTTTTTTTTCCCTTCAATTTACGACCCAAGCGCGGAGCGGGCGGGCCATTATTAAATCAAAGGGAAAAAAATACGAGAATCCGTAACTTACAGAATGGACCGAGAAGACGACGTTAATAGTAAGATATTTACTACAGTTATCTCTAATGTGTGCCTGATGTGTTCAGGGAACGATTTCTATTCACGCAGGACGGCTTCAAATTTCTGACGTACGTCGAAAGACGGAATTGTAACGAGTCAATTTGAAATCGTTGTTAGGCCGTTAGCACGTTTTAATACACAATTTAAAGTAACAAAAAAAGTTTTACTTGTTGTAAAAGTTAAGGACACTTGGCGATAAATCACGAAACATTTTGACATAAAAAAACTGCTATAGTAGAATACAGAAAACCGCATAGTAGAATACAGCCCGCTAAATTGCCCATTCACAGCGCGCTTAGTAACTGAGAGTAAACTATTGCGACGAAAATTTTCGCGGCAACTTATAATTTGTGGGATATTTTTACGGATCGTGGAAAAACCCCGAAACCTAGCAAATGTTACCAAAAGGTCTGGAACGGACAGCGAAAATGACATTCAGACAAAAACAGTGTGAAAAACTACAGTGTTGGGGCTTCGGAACCGGTAGGCTGTGAATTGTACACCAGTGTTTATTTGGATCTGGTATTGACCTGGTATGATCCTGCATATAAATATAACACCTGTAACTGCTTTGCAGACAGCATAAATAATAATGGCCTGTTTTAGACATTCAGTTTGAGGAGGTAAACTATTTTATCCTCTGACCGATTTTTTTCATGATGCTCCCCGACTAAACGATCCCTTGAAACAGCTTAAAATAATAATTATATAATTCATATCAACAGTTTACAACAGTTTATTTTCTACTACTGTAAGCAACTAAAAGAATTTACAAGATTGTAATTATAAATATATAAATAAACAGTACAGTACATACAGTAGTGGGACACCCAAAATAACTAAAAAGCTAAACTAGTTGGGTGACCGTAGTTACAATAATTAAAAATGTAAGAGTCAGGAAGAGGCACAACAAATACATTGGTACCCATAAATATCATAAACTTGGTACAAGATTAAATATACAAAACAAAACAAAATAAATAGATATAAACCATCAAAATATCAGTAAAGATTAATAGAGACTAATGAAATGCAAAGTTAGTTCTTTTTTAAAATGATTAGAAGTACAACACTTGAATCTTTCATCGAGTTCATTCCATAATGTAGGTCCATTAAATCGAATATTAAATTTGCCATAATTTGTTCGAATTTTTGGAAGATAGAAAGTAGATCTAGATGCAAAGCGAGTATTTACATTATGTTTACAAGATGTTTTGATATCTCAAACTTAAAGGTAAAATTGGTGAACCATTCCCTTCATTCTTAAATATTCACAAGTCAGATTAATCCATTGTCCTGTCCTCCATTATCCAAGTGCAGTTAATAAGAGCAAAGCAAGCGCAAGTAGAAACAATCATAAAACACATGCTTATTTGCCCATTTTGTCATGGGACCCTATGGACAGGCTTGCCCTTAAAACTTAATACAGCTTTAGTGTTTGCTAGTTTTTACAAATATGAAATTATAGTTTTCCTAGAAATGTTTAGGAAGGATGTTCTCTGACGAATGTTTTTGTGTTTTGACTAAATGGCTTCTAAAACTCATTACAAAGAGAGCCTTTTATGGTAGGTCTGAGGAAAATACTACCTAAAAGAAACCAGCAGATTTTGTGCTCAAGCAGGTCAATTTAATCAGTGAAATGTTGGAGGAATTTAATCACAGTTTTTAAATACTTCATGATTGTGAACTTGTTGCAATTGTAATTTGTTCTCAAAGTAAAACTTGTTGTCTACACCCTCCAAAGTACAATAATAATATGGATTTTGTCTGAACTGAACCCATGTGAGTTCCTTACCAAACATTAATTTAGACAATAGACCGAGGTTTGTTAATTCTAGAACGTGGCTGCATTGCATATGTGACAGACTTTCACAATTTCAAGCTACATGTCTTCACAAATGGCTCCTTGTATCCAGTTGAAATCTTTTACAGATCCAATATGCAAGCAAACAGTGCTCAACACGGTTATCACATGCATAATCTGGTGACTGTTACCAATGATGTCAAATTTTCCAGGAAACCACCTTTCTGGTATCCTAGCAACATTCAGCACTCCACCGATAAAAGCCAAGAAATCCATAGAGAGGTAATATGGCAAAGCACTGATACTGCATTTAGAAATATCAAAGGTATACAGCAAGATACGGACTGCGACAAAGAAGTATCTCATTAGTCCAAACAGCATTAACGGCTTGAATCTTTCTTTGGGACTACTTGCTACCAGAATGAAATATACAGATAACAAGGAAACCATTATGTAGAATGCTACAGATAAGGAACCCAAAAATGGAAGGCAATGAAATGTTGCTCTGATTCCACAAAGGCCACCAAAAGCATTAATCGCCCAGACTCCACAGACATCAAAGGTGAGCAGTTTGTGATAAGCATCTTGGCCATTTTGATGACACATAAATAAATGATAAATCGGACTTGCAAAAAATGGAGCGAAGCATGCAAAGTAGTGTAGGAAAAACCAAACTGGACTTTCTAGACAAGCTTGACTTGCCGTCATTGGGATAAGAACCAATAGCAATACACAAGGAATACCTGAAACAAAATTTGCCAAAAATTTATTAATATACTTCCGGTAAAAGCTGCAATATACAGTAGGTGATATGCCGGTCTGCATGTACTACTGGTATATGATAGAAGCACTGCACAAAAAGAGGCAACCTCATCCCCAGGGCCTTTCTTCATCCTACCCCCTGGAGAGAGGCCCTGGTAATGAGTCTGAAAAAGAGGTTGACAAAATCTTGAGCCCCTTAGAGGTAAACTTCAAAGGGGCTGACAACATTAAAACTAGTGTATCTGAATCTGATCCTCCAAAGGAAGGGTGCTGATAAAAAAGAAAGGCCCATTGATTAGTTTTGCTGAGAAGCCATGCATCAATCAACATAAATTCATTACAGTTCAAAAGGCAGCCTCCTTCACACCACAGCGTGAAGGACTGGGGGCAAGTCAGCTCAAAAGGCAAGGTTCCAGAAACAGTTTACTAATGGCACAAAGATGCTTAATATTCATGAGCGTACGTTTCAACATCAAGTAGGATTTTTCAGTCAACAACGGTTAATAATTAACGAGAAGTTCCCTCCCATGGAACATGTACGCACAGCATGTAATTTTTTAAAATCATTTTTCTGCACCAGAAGTTCACGAATCTGTAACCTTAAAATCAACGAGCGTTAGCAGAGTGAATTCTTCTTACTTCCATACTTACCATGAGAATAAATATTAAATGTTTCATTGTGAATGTAGAACAAGCTCTCCACACATTGACTTGTGGACAAATGGCAGCGATATC